>OHUG01000073.1_pt1 | contig 61169 bp, 51 predicted proteins | sample 1579161 | NCBI WGS metagenome assembly OHUG01 (sample SAMEA3882514, study PRJEB24775) | human gut metagenome | biome: human-associated habitat; feature: intestine environment; material: feces | place: Netherlands | collected 2009/2010 | reverse complement strand
CGACATGCGCACCCCACACATCGAGCACGCCCGCCGTGGCACCAAGCAGGCTGCTGAACTGCGCGTTATCCACATCGACCGTGCCGGCCTTGCCCAGATGGCCCACGAAGCCGCCCGTGTAGTTCACGCCGAACACACTCATAAGGTCGGTCACGGAGCAGTCTTTCACCGAGCCGTTCACCACGGAGCCGGCAAAGCCGCCCGCCGTACCGGTGAACCGCTTAGAGCTCAGAATGCCCTGCGTGGAGCTATCGTTCGCACGCACCTGGAAGCCATCGGCCACGCCGTCCACGTTCGCGTGATAGAAGTAGGGGCGGAACGCATCCACTGCGGCAATGTTACCCGCTTTGATGAGGCCGAGCAGCAGGTTGGTGCTCTGGTCGCCCTCGGTAGAGCCGGCAACGCTGGCAACGCCCGTCACATCGGCCTGACCCACAAAGCCGCCGGCGTACTGGCCGCCCTCGACGCCGCGCAGTCCGTTGACGGAAACGGTGTCAAGCCCGGAGATGCCGCCCTCCTGCGTACCGACCACAACCGCCTTGGCGGAGCCGGCAAAGCCGCCTGCCGCGCGAGCATACTTGCGCGCGTCAGCGCTGCCGTACGCACCTTCGATGATGAAGCCCCAGGCACCCGCCGCTGCATCGGCCGCTTCATCGACGGCAGACACCGAAGCGCCGCGCACGGTAGAAACCGTGGCGTTCAAAACCGAGGCTACGCTACTCGGGGTTTCAATGAGCTTGTCGAGCAGCTTTTGCAAAAGGCCGCTCGACGCGCTGTTGGTGTTCACGTCGGCCACACCCGCAGCGGTGATGATGCCCGCATAGCCACCGATGCAGTTGGCACCAGACACCTTGCGGAGGTTCTCGACGTTGCAGCCCGCAGCCTGAGCGCCCTCATGCATGGCGCCCGTCGTCCAGCGATCGCCATCCTTGTCCGCATCCGCGAAGGTGGCGTCGCCCCAAATCTGAGCGCCCGAAGCGTAGCCCACGTAACCGCCAGCGAAACCCTGCTCAAGCTCGGTATCCGTACCCGTGGCAGTTACCGTCATGCCCTTGCGATAGCCCGTAACACTGGAACTCTTCACCACCGGCACCAGAACATCAAGTGCTGAGACCAAGCTGTCCAGATTCAAGCTGACCAGGTTGAGCAGGTCAACGCTGCCCAGGCTTGCCGCGTCGGCCGTCTCCATGGAGCCGGCAAAACCGCCCGCAGCACGTAAGGCAGAAACCGTCTTGGTATCCGTCGCCTGGCCGTGCGTGATCACACCACCGTGCATGAGGCCCACGTAACCGCCGGCAATGCCGCCGCGCGACGCGTTGGCCTCGGTAGAATGGGCCGTGCGGCCAGCCACCACGTTCGTACCGTATATATAGGATGCAACGAAATTGTCGAACTCTTCCTGAGAGCCGAAGACGTTGTTCGCGGCATCGCCGATTTGCGGGCCATAGCCGCCTTGCGAGCCCACCTGTTCGGCCCATGCGTTCCAGCTTTCAAAGGGCATGCCGCGCAACGAGCCCGTGACCTCAGTGTTCTCCTGCGTAGGATAGGTCACCTCAAGAGCGCCAAGCAGGTTGTTCACCTCAACCAGACCGAAGAGCAGGCTGAGGTTACCCGTACTTGCCGTGTCGGCGGGCTCGAGCAGGCCCGTGAAGCCGCCTGCGAACTCGGCGCCATAGACGCTGCGAATGCGCTCGGCGGAAGCCATGCGCTGCGTGCCCGTGTAGTGGTTCGACCCGTCGTTTTCCTTCTTCCACGAGGCATTATTGTTGCCCCAAATATGACCGCCCTCGTTATGGCCCACGTAACCGCCGGCCATGCCGCGCAGCGCTAGCTTGTCGGATGCGGCCTGGGCACGCACTGCACCGCCGCACGGAACGCAGGTGGTTTCGCTATTGCGGATGGTGGGAACGAAATCCTGCACCAAAGATGCCAGCGTGCCATTGGTGCCTATCAAGCCTTTGGGGATGGAGGTGTTATCGGCAAGCACGCTCGCCACATCACCCGGGGCGATGCCACCGGCGTAACCGCCCGCCTTAACCTGACCAACGATATACGAGAAGTTGTACGAGTTCGAATCCTGAATGTGACCGCCCTTGACCTCGCCCACGAAGCCGCCGGCGCTGCCCACCGGGTTGGCTGCGCTGCCGGGATCGGCCGAACCGTCGCCCAAATCGCCCTCGGGAAGGCTTGTCTCGGTTGCCAGCACGGCAAAGCCGCCCGTGCCGCCATTGACATCAGAATGCTCAACGGTAGAAACCACCACGGAAAGCGCCCCGGCGATGTCGGTGAGTTTTATGGCCTGGCCCAACACGTTGAGGCCCTTGCCCACCGAAGCGGCGGAGCCAATGTCCATCTTGCCCATGTAGCCGCCCGCATAGCGCGGAGCCTTGACTGCGTATGCGCTTTGTCCATTGAAGTACGAGCTTCCGTCGGCGCCCTCAAGCTCGGCAGGCTCAACTACGCCTGTGTGGCGCAGCTGCGTCACGTCGCAATTGGAAACTTGCACGCCCGAACCGTACCCGACGAAGCCGCCTGCAGAACCGGACTGGGAATCAAGCATATCCATGCGCGTCGAGGTCACGATAAGACCTGGATTCTTCTCATCGGGAGCCGCCACACCGGAGGTTGCTTCAACCGTAGAGGCATCGGATTTCACGCCGGCATTTGTAATAGAGGGAACATAGGCGCCCACCACACCCAGCAGCTCTTCAACGCCGATGTTCAAATCGGCAATGCCACCCAGAATGCTCACGCCTCCATCGGCTGCCGCAAGCGCACCGGAGGTCACCTTGCCGCCGAAGCCGCCGGCATAGCTTCCGCCTGTGACCTGCGCGATGTTATAGACCGCCCAAGGGTTGCCCTGGTTTTCGACCGTGCCGCTCTGGAAATCACCCGTAAAGCCGCCAGCCATGTCGGCCGAAACCGTACCGCCGTTGATATACAAAACGTCGACATTCGTGTACGAAGGAATCATGTATCCCACGGCATTGAGCAGGTTGTTTACGGACAGCAATCCCTTAATGGCAGCCTCGTCCGCAACATCGGCCAGTCCACCCGTGCGCGAAACGCCCACGAAGCCGCCCGCGATGCCGTCTTCCAGATGGGCGGTGACGCTCGCGAGGTTCTTTACATGACCGTCGGTAACTTCGGCGCTGTTGGCGGAGGCGATAAAGCCCGCCGCCGCAAAGCGCGTGGTGCCTCCGTCGGCATCGTTATTGCCCGTGGCCTCCACGGTCATACCTGCGGGTACGCCGGCAACCGTGACGCCATCCATCTTCACCTCGAGGCCATCTGCCACCGAGAGCAAGCCGTTAAGCTTGAGCGCGCCGAGGCCGAGAAGGTCGAGCCCGCCCGTGGATGCCAGGTCGCCCGGGCCAACCAAGCCCGCGAAACCGCCAGCATTGTTCTTTGCCGCAACCGACTTGATATTCGAGATGTTCACCACGCTGGTCGTCGGAGCCACAGCTGCCGACTCGTAGGCATCATCCGCACGGCCGATCTTGCCACCCGCCGCCTTGCCGATGCCACCCGCAGCGCACGAATCGCCCGCCGTCACGGTAAAGCCATCCGTCACACCGCTTACCGTGGTCGAGCTCACGTTGAAGGGCAGATATCCGCCCAAGCCGATGGTGGTATTCAGCACGCCGCCGACCGAGGCCGTGCCCAGGCCGCCGGCGATGCCGCCGGCATACGAGCCGTCGGCGGTAACTGAGCGAAGCCCCTCGATGCTCGAGCCCCGACCGGTCGCCCCATACTCAACGGTGCCCTGACTCCAAAGCTTGATATCGCTCACATGAGCGTCATCAGACGCCGCGATCACCGTACCGTCGCCACGGCCTACCATGCCGCCCGCGAAGTCGTTGGCGGAATGCACAGTGAACTCACCCTTCATCTGCACTCCAAGAAGCTTCGACTCCTCAACGCCTACAAGGGAAAGCAGATTCTGCGCCGCTTCGGGATCGCTCGTCAGAAGACCCGTAAGCAGGCCATTGACGCCGGTCAAAAGATCGGAGTTCTTGTTTTCACCCTGGCCGAGGTCGGTCGCCCAGCCAACCGTGGCCGCGCCTGTAAAGCCGCCGGCCAACGCTTTGATGGAGCGCTTGCCATCATGTTCCTCTTCGTGGCCGGTGGCAGAAACATTCGCCGCACCTTCCACAGACGCATCCACCGCATAGCTGTTCGCCATGGCGCCTGCAAAGCCGCCCGCATAGCTGGCAGCAGTTACCGTTACACCCGAGCGAACCGTGCATCCGGCAGCAGCGCTTTGCGGCTGAGCAACACGCACCAGCTCAACGCCGACCTCAGACAAGGCGCCCTTCATCACGTCATTGCGCATAAGGCCCGCAAAGCCGCCCGCATACAAACGGCCCGTCACTGTATAAGGATTAATGCTCTCTACCGAGCACTCCTGTGCGATGGTTCCCACCATGACGCCCGCAAAGCCGCCCGCATAATCGTTGTCCGCTGAACCAATAACCTCGCCCTCGGCAAAGTTGTGTACCGAGCAGTGCGAAATCATAGGATTGAGGTAATCCACGGGAAGAAGCTCACCCGCCTTGATGATATTGCTATCAAGCAACAAGGTAATAAGGTCACCCAAACCAAGACCGGGAATGATGTTCAGGATATTCGTCAACAGCTTCACGATGTCGTCGAGAGCCTCAGACAGGATGCTATAGACCGTATCGCCCTGAGCGTATCCAACAAATCCACCGTTCATCTGGGCGACGGAGGATACCGAAGCCTCGTGCACTTCGCAGCCCGACACCTCAACATCGCCCACAACACGACCCGCGAACGCGCCCGTCGCCAACGACGAGGGGTCTGCCGCACGAACATTAAGGAGGTTTTCAATCAGGCCATTAAGGCTCAGCTTGCCAAGCGTGAGAATCTCGAGAAGAGTGCTCAGCACGCCGCCGACAACGACGCCCAAAACACCAAGCAGCCCGCTGATAAGCGACTGGTCAACACGCACTTCGGTGGCATGGTTTTCCACCGACACCTTTTCAAGCGTGATGTTGCTTACGGTTGCCTTCGTCGGCACCGCAAAGGGGTCCCGCTCGTCAATCTTGTTGGAGATAGTACCGAAAAAACCGATACCCGTATATTTGCTCACATCGAGCTTGGCATCAGACTGCACCACAATCACATTGGAGATGACCGGGTTGGCCACCGCAGTAACATCGACAATGCCCGAGCCATCCTCCTTGATGCATTTCCAGAGGCTGCCCGCCGTATCGGGCGTATCACTCTTTGCACCAAGCATGGTGCTCGAGAACATAAGGGGCTCCCAATTGCCGCCGGCGCTCAAATCAATATCACGGAAGATGATGTAATTGGCGTCGACGGAGTAAGTTGCTCCGCTGTCTTCGATGTCCATATTCGGGTTGATTTCGCCCGTTTCCTGATTGACGCCGCAACGTCCAACGGTCTCGAGCGCGCCGCCGTCGGCTTTATCGATTTCTCCAAAGGTAAAGTCCTTCTTGCCGTTTTGCAGCGCAAGAAGATCGGCATCGCCGCCATAGAGCATGATTGGCTCACCGTTTTCGTCTTTATCGACCTCCCAGCCTTTAAAATCATGATAAATGGCCTGGTAAACGGGCGTATAAACTCTTTTGCCTGACCCAATCGCGCGCAGCTGCTGCTCGTTGCCGATAAGGATGTATTTTGTTCCATTGATATTCTTGACAACCTGACCCGCGAAGTCACGGCCGCCCAGCGCGTCCACTGCAGCGCGATCGGCAACCAGCACGTTGCCGGTCGCTTCACCGTCGCCCTGCTGCAGGACCTCGGCGCCTTCAATCTGCGCGGCATCTTGCTCGGCATCCGACACCTCGTCAGACGCATTGCCTTCGAGAGACTCTTCGCCAGATGCATTTTCGTCGGACGCACCTTCGTTGGAATTTTCGCCATTGGAAGTATTGTTGTCAGGAGCGCCTCCATTAGGCGTAGCGACGTCAGACCCGTCACCGTTGGAACCGCTTTCGTCAGAAGACTCCCCATCAACCGGGACTTCATCAAAGAAGGCTACAGGAGAAAATGCGCTATCGAAAAACGACAGGTCGAAGCCTTCTGATTCGGAAAGACCCCCCCCGATGCGGTATTTTGCTCAACAGATTGAGAATGGGAGCCCATCTCAGCAGACGCTTGCGTGTCGGCATACGCCCTATAACTTGCAGGAGACCAACCAAGCGCCAACGAAAACGTCAGTGCGGCCACTATGGTTTTGCGGAAAAGCACGGTGCCCCCTTGAAACAAAATTTTTCGATTATAACGGATTCGAGGGAAGTGCATAAATTATCCAGAGAATCCCTTTTACGTTTTATCACTTCTATATTTTTCGTCAACTTCGAGAGCACGAGATATCCCCCAGAAGCAATTCTTGTGGGTATCTAATTCATAATTGCTACATATTTAGAATCATTTATAGAGATGCCCAGCCCAGGCATGGAACGAGCCGAATCGGGCCTCTATCAATCCCAAAAACACCTCAAGATATTCCTCGCGTGCTTCAAACATGGCAGCAAGCACCTCTACGGCATCGGGCGGCATAAGGCCTGCATAATGAGCAAGGTCTCGGCGGTTCATTTCGGCATTGCATTCATTGGTAAGAAGATAGTCCGCCATCACGGCATTGTGCGAAACGCCGCATGCAAGCTGCACGCTTGCGCACACCACGCCAACACGGTCTTTTCCGTTCGCGCAATGAACGAGTGCAGGTTTGCCGTCGGCAATGACGCTTCGCGCGATGGACCGCACCGCACCCGCGTGATCGGCCATGACGCCATAGAGAAAACGCATGCGCTCTCCAGGGCGGCCATACGCCGCCTTTACATGGCGCGACTTGGTTTCCTGCGTACGAGATTCATCGTCCTGCAAATCGACCGGGCATATGCGCACCTCGAAGGCGCTGCGGACCGTCGCGGGCTCAGGATTCGCCACGCGCTCCGCCTCTTTGCGCAAGTCGTACACAACCTCTATCCCTAACGCACGTAGCGCTTCGACATCTTCTTCCGTCGCTTCGGTCAGGGCGCGGGAGCGAAACAACGTGGGCAGGCCGCCTCCGCCATCAAGGCCAGCACACAAACGCAAACCGAACTTCTCACGCAGATTGAACGAAACGCCGTCACTCACCACGCGGCACCGCCCCTTCTTCCTGCCCGAGCAAAAGTGCCATCATCTCCTGGCGGTCGTGCACGCCGAGCTTTGCATATATATGGGCCACGTGGGTTTTTACCGTGTTGCCCGAAAGGACCAAATCCTCCTGGATGCCCGCACGGGTGCGCCCGCGCGCCATGCACGCGAACACATCGCGCTCACGCGGCGAAAGACCATAGGCATCAGCAAGGTCTTCGCAGCGCTGAGCAATCAGGGTATGGAGACGCTCCGTCGCATCGGATTCCTCTTCATCGGCTTCGTCGGAGACAACCTGCTCCATCGATGCGGCAACGTTCGAAGAATCAGATGCGACCTCTTGCGAGCCAGAAGCGGAAGCGCCCTGCGCCCACGAACCTCGACTCCAGTTCGCCCGCATGGCAAACACCACCACGGCATAAGCCGCCAAGAGCACGAGCGTCGTATCGACCACCGTGGCGCGACTCATAAGCACAACCCAGACAATGGACACGCCCGCGTACACCGCGCAGGCAAACCCGACCACGCGATACGAGGGAACGTCAAGCGCATCGAGCGCAGCAATAACCACGCACCAGAACAAAAGATGGGCGAACAGCTCGTCAAGCTGCACAACCGTGCTCAAAAACATTGCTTCGACGCTATTCGGCTCAACATGCAAGGCCATAGCGAACATGCCGGCCAATGTCACCAATATGGCAGGCTGAAAACGCATGGAAACGGGACGCTCCTGCACGGCAATCAGCGCAAAGCGCCCGAAAACAACCAGGCAAATGCCGCCAAGAGCGAGGCTTGCCATCCACGCGATAGATTCGGAAAGGCTTGTATGGGTGTCTCCCCACATGCCAAGGAAGCTCATAGCTCGCACGACGGCAAGAAGAATTGCCGCCACGGCCATAATGGCCATAAGGTCTCGCTTTTCGGAGCGGCCCATAGCTACGACGCGCGGGCGGCTAGGGATGCCGAACTCGGTGTGCGTACGCGACTTGCGCGCCGCAACCCCGGGGTCGATCCACGGATTACGTTCCACCTGGACCCTGGCCGCAACGCGAGCCGCCTCGAAGACCAAGGCCGAAACAACAGGAAGAACGACAGCAACGGCAACTTGGAGATCCGAGCCCAAGGAAACCCCAAAGACCTCTACAAGCATGAGCTTTACAAACAGCGCAGCTACGATGCTCCACACCGCGCATGAAAACAACTGAGTGCGGGCAAGAAGCACGTTATAACGAGCAACCAGCCAAAAATACCCCACGCCCGAAACACAGAGGCCAAACGCAGCCAACGACCCCGAATCGAAGAGGTCCTGCCGATAGGCCAGGGCAAAGCACGCCGTGCCCATTGACGCAAGCAAGGGCAGTGCCGTAACAAACAGCTTGTTGCCCCTGCGCATCCCATGCGGAAAAATCGCGAACAGAAGGCTCAGGATCAAGATTCCGGCCAAGAAAAACGTACGGGGGTTTGTCCAACCCTGCATGCCGTCCGAAGCGGGCATGAAGCCAAGAGTGTGCCCCATGAGAGTGCACCACACAAGATTGAGACAAGAGCCGAGCGCACACAGCACGATGCAGGCGTTCGGCCGCACTGAAGAAACGCCCATGCGCACCCCCTTGATCCCCTCTTGCAGCAAAAGACGTTCCGACTGATTTTATCCCAATTATTCTCCGAAAGAAAACAAATGTGAGAATCACCCTTCTGGGTGATGCCGATGACCTGGGGTTTTATAAAATCGTATTTCGCGGCGATACGAATCTCCCCTACGGCTTCCTACTATGGTCGCGCATGCGCGCGCAGAGGCCGCGGGGCGCCCTCCTACCTTGCCCCCGCTCTACGCGCGCCTTCGTCTCTAAAGGGAGAAAGGAGGGGGAATCTACAAGACGAAGGCATGGACGGAAAACCGTCGTCACGTGATACAACAAGGGGGACATATGTCTATCAAAAGCAAAATCGCGATAATCGCGGCTTGCCTTACCTGCGCGTTCTGCTGCATAGCGGGATGCGCGCCGCAAGAGCAGCCCGACCAAACGCCGGCAAGCGCGCCGACCGCAAACGAAAGCGCAGAAGAAACCGCCGTCACGCCTGAGCAGCAAAAGGTCATCGACGGCGAAGAGGGCATCACCAACGCCGACATCAACGAAGACGCCTATCCGGGCAAGGAATACCTGGACGGCCTGTACGATCGATGGGAGACCCTTGGCGAGGAGCACGCGCCCGAAATCCGCACCCTGCCGAACGGCCAGATGGTTCAGCGCACTCCCACCGAATACGAAGTGCACCCCGACGCTTGGCAGATCCAGGCGGGATCCAATTCATACAACACCTACTGGCTCGGCGCCGACGACCGCGGTTGCGAGTCGTGCCACGCCGACTTGGACGCTCTGCTGAAGAACCTTCCTTACGAGCATCCCGTTGCCTGGAACGAAACCCTAAACAACGAGACCACGCTCCAGCAGTGCTTGTTCTGCCACTCCTACGCACCCGGCTATATTGCCAAGCAGTACGAGTTCGGCACCTTGATGCACGGCATCCACTACTCCGGCCCTGGAAAGGGCAAGTTCGAGGGCGACTATGAGGGCAACTGCATGTCCTGCCACAATGCCACCGAAAATGGTCAGAACATGGAGCTGTGGGACCTGACCAAATACGATCGCCTCTGGGGCATCAATAAGGTCGAAAACGTTCAGGGCGACTTCGCCGTCGAGCAAGACACCGTCCATAGCCAGGACGAAGTGTTCTCCTACGACTGGATGCATGCCTACTACGACAACATGCGCCATGGCGCAGGCGTCAACGGCCTGAACCTCGAAATGCCTCAGAGCTTGTTCGACAACTGGGAGATCACCATCGAGGGCAACGTGCCGAACCCCTATACCGCCAAGCTTCCCGACTTGATCGCTGAAGCCGAAGAAGCCGGCGTCATTGTGACCAAGGCCTCCAAGATGGTCTGCGACTGGAACCCGGTCGGCGGCGGCGGCGTCACCAACACCGAAGTCACCGGCATCCCGGTGAGCTGGCTGATCGAGAAGGCCGGCGGCTACCTGAACGACACCACGGGCGTCCGCGTCCTGCGCGCCGACGGCAGCTCCAAGCGCGCCTTCCCGAAGGATAAGCTCGATGACAACGAGGCCCTGCTCGTCTACAAGATCGGCGGCGAATACCTCGACGCCACGCGCGGCTACCCCTGCACCAACTGGGTCGAGGGCGTCGACGCTCAGATCAACTCCAAGCAGGTCGCAAGCTACAAGGTGACCAACGAAGACATCGACTACACCGACAAGTGGGCCGGCAACCCCAACGCCTGGCATAACGAGAACGGCGACGCGATGAACAAGCCCAACGCCACCATCCTTGGCGTGCCCGACGGTCTGCTTATCCAGAACGGCCAGCCGTTCACCTTCAACGGCTACGTTGACGCTTACGACAAGAAGATCGCCAGCATGGAGTTCTCCATGGACCAGGGCGAAACGTGGACCAAGTTCGATTTGCCCGAAACCGACGTGAACAAGATGGTCTGGTGGAACTTCACCTGGACGCCTGAAAAAGAAGGCGCCTATTGCCTGACCGTCCGCGCAACCACCGAAGACGGCGAAGTAAGCTTCGAGACCCAGACGGTCATGGTCAACGTCAAGGACGTCATGCCCACGCCCGAACAGACCACCGTGCTCGAGACGGCAAGCCTCGTTCCCGCACCGGCCGCAGCGGACGCCGCCAAAGAGGAAGAATAGGAGAGCCCAGCATGAAGTTTTCCGCACCTAAGAAGATTTTGGCCGGAGCGGCAGGCGTAGCCCTGATCGCATCGGGAGCCACCGTGGCATTCGCCAAAAACGGCCCCGAAGTCGAGGGGCTTTCGCACGACGTGGACGGCAGCACCATCGACTCGCACCGTCTAACGCTTGACAAGGATTTCGTCCATGTGGCCGACGTGCAGGGCACCTTCACCTTCAATCAGGAAGGCGTGACCCCCAACGACGAACTGTTCAATGTGTTCGGCGCCGCGTTGACTTCGATGTGCTCGAAGCCTTCCGTCGAAATGCTGGACAACGGCGAGGGCGTTGCCAACTATTATGTGAACGTAGGCGGCAATATCGAGAAGAATTTCACCGTCAACGTTTCCGAAATGAAGGAAGCGGAGCAGCAGGCCCTTATGGGATGCTCGTGCGCGACGGGCAAGCCTTTCGGCCAGGCCGCCGTTGTGGGAGTGCCGCTCGAGTCGGTCGTCAGCATGGCGAACCTCGAAGAGGGCGTGAACACCGTGACCGCCTATGGCGCCGACGGCTTCGGCCAAGCGCTGCCCCTGCAGTACGCACTCGACAAGAAAGCATTGCTGGTATATGAGGTGAACGGCGAGGCGCTGAAGTCCACCGACGGCTCCGCCGTGCAGCTTTGGCTGCCCGAAACGGTTGCGCGCTATTTCACGCGCAACATCGTGAACATCGAGCTGACCCGCGAGGCCGAAGAGCCCGCCGTGCAGCAGACAGATCCCCAGTTCCGCAACAAGATCGACATCCAGAACACCTCCGACGGATGCGTCTTCAAGGCCGGCTACGACATCACCTTCGAAGGCGTAGCCGACGATTGCGGATCGCCGATCACCGCGATCGAGTTCTCGTTCGACGACGGCGCCACCTGGACGAGCTGCGCCACCGAGGGCACAACCGCCGACAAGTGGGTGAACTGGCAGTTCACCACGTCGTTCGCCGAAGCCGGCAACTACAACCTGTCCGTGCGCGCGAAAACCGCCGACGGGGTTGTATCTCCGCTCGAAGCGACGCTTGAGTTCGAGGTCATCGAATAGCGCTGCGCGCGAGGCCGCAGAAGCAACGACACGCGTCAACCAACGTGACGCAAACGCAGGAAAGGGAGCCCCAGGCTCCCTTTCCTTGTATCTGACGAGCGCAAGACACACCCGTCAGTGAACTGATTGCGATGGCCGGAAGGCCGTCGTCTCCTACTTCATCAATTTGGCAATCTCGTTAGCAAATGCCACAGGGTCCTCAAGCGGCATGCCTTCCACCAGCAGCGCCTGGTTATACAGCAGACTTGCATAGCTTGCCACCTTGTCCGCATCGCCCGATTCCTGTGCCGCCTTAAGCGTTGCGAAGATCGGATGCTGCGCGTTCACTTCAAGCACGCGCTGGCTTTTGATGTCTTCGCCGCCGTCGGGCATCTGCGACAGGATTTTCTCCATTTCAAGAGACACGGGGCCTTCAGCCGTGATGCACGCCGGGGCATCCTCCGCGGAAGCAAGACGCGTGGACACGCCCACCTTCGACACGTGGCCACCCAGGGCATCCTTCATGGCACCAAACAGGCCTTCGTTTTCCTTGGCAGCCTCTTCGGCGGCCTTCTTCTCATCCTCGGTCTCCAAGCCAAGATCGCCCGACGCCACGTTCTTCAGCGGCTTTTCGGTGAACTCCTCGCCCTCGGAAGCGGGCTTGCCGTATCCCATCATGGCCTGGAAGCAGAATTCGTCCACGTCCTGCGTGCACAGAAGCACGTCGTAGCCCTTGTTCATGACGGCCTTCACCACCGGCATCTTCGCCAGGCGCTCCACCGATTCGCCGGCGGCATAGAAGATGGACTCCTGCCCCTCGGGCATGGCGGCGATGTATTCGTCGAGCGTGATCATCTTCTGCTCCTTGGCAGAATAGAAGAGCAGCAGGTCGGCCAGCTCGCCCTTGTTCATGCCGTAGCTGGCGTAGATGCCGTACTTCAGGCCGCGGCCGAACTGCTCAAAGAACGCCTCGTAGGCCTCGCGGTCGTTATCGCGCATATTCGCCAGCTCGCTCTTGATCTTCTTCTCGAGCTTCTTGGCGATCGCGCGCAGCTGGCTGTTATGCTGCAGCGTTTCGCGAGAGATGTTGAGCTGCAGGTCCTGGCTGTCCACCACGCCGCGCACGAAGTTGAAGTAATCGGGCAGAAGCTCCTCGCACTTCTCCATGATCATGACGTTGGAGCTGTAGAGCGCCAGGCCCTTCTTGAAGTCCTTGCTGTACAAATCATACGGCGCGCGGCTGGGGATGAACATGAGCGCATCGTAGGTCAGAGCGCCCTCCGCATGCACCTTGATGGTGCGCACCGGATCAGCGAAATCGTGGAAATCGGACTTGTAGAACTCGTTGTATTCCTCCTCGGTCACGTCGGACTTGCTGCGCTTCCAGATGGGAATCATGGAGTTGATGGTTTCGGTTTCGGTGTAGTGCTCGAACTCGGGCTTGTAATCGTCGCCGGCGTCTTCGGGCTTGGGCAGCTCGCGCGTCTTGTCGCACTCCATCTGAATGGGATAGCGCACGTAGTTGCTGTACTTCTTGATGAGGTTCTTCAGGCCCCATTCGGACAGGTAGGTGTCGTAGTTCTCTTCATCAGAGTTGTCTTTAAGGACAATCACCACGTCGGTGCCGTGGCTGGCGCGCTCGGCGGCTTCAATCGTGTATCCTTCGACGCCGTCGCTGACCCAGCACCACGCCTCGTCGGAGCCGTAAGCGCGCGAGGTCACGCGGACTTCCTTGCCCACCATGAAAGCGGAGTAAAAGCCCACGCCGAACTGGCCGATGATATCCACGTCGTCGCCCTGAGCCTCGGCGTTGTCGGTCTTGAACTCAAGGCTGCCAGAATGCGCGATGGTGCCCAGGTTCTTTTCAAGCTCGTCTTTGGTCATGCCAATGCCAGAGTCGGACACCGTGACGGTGCGAGCGTCGCGGTCGAAGGCCACATGAATAGCTAGCTCGTCCTTGCCCACCTTGACGTCGGAATCAGTCAGGCTTTTGAAATAGAGCTTGTCCACGGCGTCGGACGCGTTGGAGACAAGCTCGCGCAGGAAGATTTCCTTGTTGGTGTAAATCGAGTTGATCATGAGGTCGAGCAGCTTTTTGCTCTCTGTCTTGAATTTCTTCATAGAATGAAGCCTTCTTTCATGCATCGCGCGGGCGAACCCGCAACGTTATTACCTTAGATGACGAAGCGAACGAAACCGCATGCGACGGCGTTGCGGCGTGACCCGCTGCGGAACGGTGATGCGGGGCGGCAGCCCAGCCACGCGCCCTTCTTCGCTACACTCTTTAGCACTCAAGACGTATGAGTGCTAAAGAGGATTGTAGTACCAGCCTTCACGCTGTCAACCGAAGCTCGGAAAGGCTCCATGCAATGTTGACGTTTTGTTGCGAAGGAAAGCGATTGCGCGATAATGCCAACGACACACCGGAGGAAAGAGGATATCGTGAAACTCCAGCAGCTCAAGTATCTTGTCACCGTCGCGGAATGCGGCAGCATCACCGAAGCCGCGCGACGGCTGTTCGTCTCGCAGCCGAGCATTACCGCGTCAATCCGAGATCTTGAGCGCGAAATGGGCGTCACCGTGTTCGAGCGCACAAGCAAGGGTGTTATCGCCACCGACGAAGGCCAGACGTTTCTTGGGTACGCTCGCCAGGTGCTCGAGCAGGCGGAGTTGCTCGAAGAGCGCTATAAAAACAACGCCAAGCCCTCGCCTCGTTTCGCCGTATCGTGCCAGCATTACTCGTTCGCGGTGAACGCATTCGTCGACGTCATTCGCGCCTTCGACGCGTCGCATTACGATTTCACGATTCGCGAAGAGCAGACGCACGAAATCATCGAAGACGTGGCGCGCATGAAAAGCGAACTGGGCGTAATCTACCTGAGCGACCGCAACCGCGAAGTCATCGGCAAGATGCTGCGTGCCGAAGAGCTGGAATTCAAGCCGCTGTTCACCGCCGCGCCGCACGTGTTCGTCTGCTCGTCGCATCCGTTGGCGGGACGCGCCTCGGTCACCTTCGACGACCTGGACGACTACCCTTATCTTTCCTATGAGCAGGGTGACTTCAATTCGTTCTACTTCTCGGAAGAGCCGGCATCCACCCTCGATCGCCGCAAGAACATCCGCGTGCGCGACCGTGCGACGCTGTTCAACCTGCTCATAGGCCTCAACGGCTACACGGTGTGCTCGGGTGTGATCAGCCACGAACTCAACGGCGAAAACATCATCGCGCTGCCCCTCGAAGCGGACGAACACATGGAAATCGGCGTGATCACCCGCAAGGGGACAACGCTTTCTCGCTACGGCAAAGCGTATCTTGAGGCAATCCGCAGACACGTCCCGGGCGACGCCTTTTTGCCATAGGTTTTTCCTATGGCATACGCCTACTTTCTTGTATTTCCCAATTGCACGCACAAACGTCATACTCCTCAGCATCGAACATTCCACCGCACATCCGATGAGAGGATTCACCATGACCAAGCCCGCCACCTGCCACTATGATGTCGTCGGCAGCTTTCTTCGACCCGCACGCCTTAAGGACGCTCGCGCCCAGCACGCTGTCGGCACTATCAACGATGCTGCGCTCGAAACCGTCGAGAACGAATGCATCGCGGAGCTGATTGAAAAAGAAAAGGCTGCAGGCCTGCCGTTCCTCACCGACGGCGAATTCCGCCGCTCCTACTGGCACCTCGACTTTATGTGGGGACTCCATGGCGTCGAGCACGTCGAGCTCGACCACGGCTACTTCTTCGTGGGCGAGGAAACGACCAAGGGTTCGGCCGTCCTGACCGGAAAGATTACGGGAGAAAGCCATCCCTTCGTCGAACATTTCAAGTTTGTTCAGCAGTTCGAAAGCGAAGGCCACGTGGCCAAACAGACCATCCCCGCCCCTGCCCAACTTGTACTTGAGCTTTATCGCGACGAAGCAGCAACCGAGCGCACGAAAAGCTTCTACCCCGACGAAGACGAGCTGCTCGCTGACATCGGCGCCGCGTATCGCACCGTGATTGCCGAGTTGTACGCTGCAGGGTGCCGTCACTTGCAGTTCGACGACTGTACCTGGGGCGCGCTGGTCGACGAAGGCTTCCAAGCCGCCATCCGCGCCACGGGTTCCACCCCGGAAGCCGAAGCTGAGAAATACCTGCGCGTGAACAATCTGGCGCTCGAGGATAGGCCCGACGACCTGATTGTCACCACGCACGTCTGCCGCGGCAATTACCGCTCCACGTACGCCAGCAGCGGTCCGTACGATTTCGTGGCGCCCGTGCTGTTCGCCCATGAAAACGTGGATGCGTTCTATCTTGAATTCGACGACGAACGCTCCGGCGGATTCGAGCCGCTGAAGCATATCGCCGAAGGTAAAGAGGTCGTGCTGGGGCTCATCACCACGAAGCGAGCCGAGCTTGAGGACAAGCAGACCGTCATCGACCGCATCCACGAAGCGGCAGAAATCGTGCCGTTGGAGCGTCTGAGCCTGTCGCCGCAGTGCGGTTTCGCAAGCTGCGAAATAGGCAACAAACTCACCGAAGACGAGCAGTGGGCGAAGATCGCGCTCGTCAAAGAAATCGCCGAAGAGGTGTGGGGACGCTAAGACGTCCTACCGACGACGCAACGAACGCGCTGCGGAAGGGCTTGGTCGGCCCTGATTCGGCCGAGGTCCGTTTCATAAGGGTCGACCGCCTCGGGAATTTTGTCGAGCATGCCGACGCCTTGGCATACGCGCAAAAACGTCTCGAAGCTCACGGACGGGTCGCCGTTTTCGAGACGAGAAAGCGTTGCGCGCGAGACGGAGACGCGGTCGGCAAGCTCCTGCGCCTGCGCGTAGTCTTCGTCCTGCATCGCCTGCGCTATGCCCGTCGCCATCTCGCGCACGGCAGGCTCGGCGCTTGACGCAAGGCGGCGGTAGTTCGCATCGATTGTCGAACGATATTCATCCTGATCGTCAGCCGATTCCGCAGACACAACGCCCAGGCGCGTTGCCACCTGCTCCTGCGTCATGCCGAGTTCGAGGCGTTTCGTGCGAATGACGTCGTTGATTTTCATGGTTGCCCCTTCGATCGGAAACACTTCGGTCGGCGCGCCGCACCTTTATTTGACCAGATGAGCAAACGGCTCGCAATTGAATAAATGTCGCGATACGTGTGCGAGAAATTGACCGTTGGCTAATGCGCGGACACCTCTGCTGCCGTACTCCCTGGATTACGAATGCTGGAATTCGAGATGCGGCCGAAGCAGCCTCCCTTTCGGTCGCGCCCGCGCATTACAGTAAATTTATGCGAACGCATAAAAAGATACAGAAGCCGGCTTGATTTATGCGTTCGCATAAAATACAATTTGCAAAACCATCATTTATGCGAACGCATAAGGAGACTCATGATTCACGTCGAAAACACGCAGGAAATCGGGCGAATCATCCGCGAAGAACGCCGGCGTCAGGGCTTCACTCAGGCCGAATTCGCCGGGCTCGCGAACGTCGGCATCACCTATCTCTCCAATCTTGAAAACGGAAAGCCCACCGCCGAAATAGAGAAAGCCATCCGCATACTCACCATGCTCGGCATAGACCTTTATGTAGAAAAGAGATAGCGATGCGAACCCTTGAGATTTTCCGTCTTCTCTCCTGCAAGCCATGCCTTATAGGCAGAATATCGCCTAATGAAAGCATATTCGAATACGACGCATCGTATCTGGAAAGCCCCGACGCCCAACCCTTATCCCTCTCCCTCCCATTGAGACGAGAGCCATTCAAAGAGGCGCAATTCAAACCATACTTCGAGGGGCTTATCGCAGAAGGAGCCGCACGGCAAACCCTTGCTGCTGAATTGCAGACGTCAGAAAGCGACTATCTATCCATACTGGAACCCTGCGGGCGTGAGTGCATCGGCGATATCGTTGTGCACGAAGAAGGGCAACCCTTTGTCGGCGTTCCCGAGTCGTACGAAGCTCTGTCGAAGAGTGAATTCAAGGCCCTCTTTAAAAACGATTGCGAGATGGCAAACGAGAGCATCGCTTCTCGTCTCTCCCTCGCAGGAACCCAAAACAAAATCGGACTGGCGCACCTGCCGTCAGCCGCCATGGACGAAGGCTGGTTCAGACCTCAAGGATTCGCGGGGACGACTCACATATTGAAAACAAGCCACCTTCTCGACGTGCCCGAGCTTGAATATCTTTGCATGAAAACCGCAGCACAACTTGGAATACCCACAGCCAAAGTCGCCCTTCTTGATTTCGGAAAACCAGTTTTAGTCGTTGAGCGATTCGACCGCATTGTCAGAAATACCGAAAGAAATATGCAGGTCACAAGACTCCATCAGGAAGACCTTGCTCAGGCGCTCGGCATTACACCCGGGTCGAAGTATGTCGAACTATCCGGGAGCACCGTTTCATGCATCGCGGAACTCCTGAAACAAGAAAGCGCTCAACCAGCACGCGACGTCATATCCTTCGCGCAGCAAATCTGCTTCTCGTATCTGATTGGAAATTGCGATGCCCATCTCAAGAATTTTTCGATTGTCTATCACGAAGGGAGGGGGAAGGGAAAGCCCCGGACCTCGCTAGCGCCCGCCTACGATTTCGTCAGCACCACATATTTTCCGAGGTTCAGCCGCGACATGGCGTTCGCGCTAGGGGGAGAACGAGACATCGACGCAATATCGCCCGACAATTTTCACGCGTTGGCCCTTCAGCTTGGCATTTCGGAATCATCGCTTCGCAATCTGGCGAAACCGCTTGTCAATGAGATCGTCCCTGCCTTGCGAAAAGCAGGGAACGGACAAATGGGGGCGGTTCTTAAATCAACCCCTTATATTGCCGACCGACTTGAAGAAGACCTCCAGCCCCGCCTTGACGTCTTGCGTTCATTTTGCGGCGTCTAGGTGTTAAGTGCCGATAGGTCGCCCCTATCGCTGATGCGCAACACGAACGGCGGCCCTCGCATGCGCTGCGCGAACGCCTTCGTGCCACTAAGCCCTTAAAAGTAGAAAAGCTCCTCGAATTTTTTGTCGAGCGCAATGCAAAGAATGAGCGCAAGCTTCGCCGTGGGGTTGAATTGCCCCGTTTCGATGGAGCTGATTGTGTTTCGGGACACCCCCGTCAACTCGGCAAGCTGCACTTGAGAGAGACCACGCTGACGGCGCGCCTCTCTCAGGGAATTCTTCAAGACCAACGATTCCTTCATGGCTGCATCAACCCGCAATCGCATAGGCGCATAGCGACCCGATAGCGATAACGGCGTATAGCATCGTCACCAGAAGTGTCCATCTCGACCTGGTCTTATTCCATTTATAGGCGTTCGCGGCGGCAAGGTACACGAATAGAATGGCAAGCAGGTCGTACGGGTTCCTACCCTCGGAGAACATGCGGATGAGAAAGACGCAGACGACCGCCGCCGCAACAGCGATTATTCCCCAGGTGCCGGCCTCGTCGGCCATCCTGCGCTCACACTCGTCCCAACGCCGATTTTCCAAGCGACTTTGAGCGAGAATTTCGTCCCTATCCATGGCTGTCCCCAGTCATGCCAAGTTTTATTGTCACCGCAAGTATAAAGATGCCAATAAAACTTGGCAATAATTCATTTCTGACGAAAGGACACGCAGCGCGAGACACTACAACAAAACGTCAGATTTACTCGATATTTTGTATTTTCAAAAGCAAATTGTCAGGTTGACTCGACATTTGTATCTTATATACCATGATTGTCGAGTTGACCTGACATTTTTTTGGAGCAGCCATGACCGCATATGTTCATCGACCGTTTTACGAGAACGAGCTTCAGCAGCACAAGAGCAGCACCGATATCAAAGTAATCACCGGCGTGCGCCGCTGCGGCAAATCTTCCTTAATGGGCAATCTTGCCGAACAAGCGCAAGCCGACGTCGGAAAGGCCAATGTCTTCTATCGCCGCATGGACCAATTCGGTATTCCCCTTTCCCCCACGGCAGAATGGCTCGAACGGGAACTCGCCGACGCACTGTCGAAGCGAAACGCCGACCGCATGTTCTACGTATTCCTCGACGAAATACAGGATGTGTCCTGCTGGGAAAAAGTGGTGCGGCGCCTGCATACCCAAGAAGACATCGACGCTTACATTACGGGCTCGAACGCACACGTTCTCTCGTCCGACCTTGCCACGTTGCTCGGCGGGCGCTACGCGCAAATCCTCGTGCAGCCTCTTTCGTTTGCGGAATTCCTCTCATTTGCAAACGCACGGAACGTCACGTTCGCAAACATCGATGCCGCGTTCGCCGAATACGTACGATACGGCGGCATGCCCGCTCAGTTCGACCTGCCCGAGCGTACGGAAGAGCAGCTGGCCGGCCTGCTCGAAACCATTTACGAGACGATCGTGCTCAACGACGTGGCCATGCATGCCTCCATCGCGGATTTCGACCTTCTTTCAAAGCTCGTTCGCTCCACCTTTTCCACGTCGGGAAATCTTTATTCCACCCGCGCCGTCGTGAACACGCTCGCAAGCGCAGGGCGTAAGACTTCGTCGGAAACCGTCGACAATTACCTGAAGGCTCTTTTCGACGCTTTCATCCTTGACGAATGTGAGCAGACGGGCCTTGCAGGGAAGCAGGTGCTCAGGCCGCAGAGGAAACTCTACCCTGTCGACAACGGCCTGAGAAATGTCATGACCCGCTTCTCTCCCGGCGATTTCGGCGCACAGATTGAATGCGTCGTTTTCAACGAGCTCAAACGCCGCAAGCTTCATCCGGAAGTGGGTGTCCTGCGCGCGGGGGAAATCGACTTCGTTGCTTACGGAAAGAATGGAGAAAAGGAATATATCCAGGTCACCGCCTCGATGACAGACGATGTCACGTACGAGCGAGAGCTCGCCCCCTTCGAAGGCCTACCCGATTCCTTCCCGAAAACCGTTCTCACGCTCGACCACTACCGCACGGGAATCACGGAAACGGGCGTGCGCATCGTCAACCTCATCGACTGGCTGCTCGAAACGGACGTATAACCGACCTGAAAGATGATGGACTATCGGCCATGGTATGGCTCACCATGCTCGTCATAGACCTCTATGCAGAAAAAGAGACAGCCACGTAAACCCCAGCGAGCCCCGCTCAGCAATCGCGAAATAGCAAACCCCTACGCACGGCGAACGGGGTGGCGAATGACCGTCTTAAGGTTTTCGGGCTTCGTGCGGCGCGGATCGCCAAGATAGATTTCATGGTGCAGCCGAACACTCGGCACGGCGCCGTTCGCATCGAGCGCAGCCAGCACGGCAGCAGCGTCAAACGCGCCAGTGGTTGCATGCCCCTCGGGCGATTCGCCACCTTCGGCAATGTCGCAGATCAGCTTTTCGTCCTGCGTATACGCCGTCAGTTTTGCGATGGTCTCGGGCTCGTCGTCGTACGGTCCACGATGCATAATTTGGATGCATGGACCCTCGGCAAAACGAACCAAACGCGGAACCCCTTCCGCACGCCCTCCCGATACCGCTTCACAAGCCTCGGCCAAAGCGGGCTTCTTTTCAGCCAGTTTTGCGCATGCCCACACGAACGCGTCGGGCGTCACGAAGTCGGGCTGACGAATGAGCGAAACCCACGAAAGCGCTCGCTTATCGACGATCGAGGTGCCGTCGAATGCGCCTGCGCCCGCCCACCAGAGTCCCTCGAGCGGCGGCACCACGTAATCGAAATACCCTTCGGGCTGCCAGGCGCCCATCTTCGACATTTTCACCGTGTACGAAAGCCCGTAAAGCAGTTCGAGCGCCTTCGAGTAGGCTCCGTCGGGCTCATTCGGATCGCCCGTTCCCGCCACGGCAAAAAACGTCATCGGCGGAACTTCAACGACAGACGCCTTTCTCTTCGGCAGGTAGAGGTCCTTATACTCTTTCTTGAAATCGAACGGCATGAAAGCCCCTTTCTCGTTGGCAGGCATGAAGCAATCCGCCCGCTGCGTCGCATCGTTTTCGGGAAAGAATGCGGCGACACGGCAGTCGACGAACAGTTTGGCATTGCTGGCGTGACAGTCGCTAAGACGAAGCGGAATCGCAATTGCCCTAGAGGCCCGATGCCGCTTTCCCAGCTGCTTCTACAATTTCTCGCTGCGATTTCTTGGTCAACTTCGAAAATACCAGCCCATATGAGTGATCGCACAGCTCCATCAGCAAACCGTCAACCACGTCCGCATCAAGGTCGATCGATATCCAATTGCGCTTATCCATATAAAACCCCGGATACACGGCGTCGGGAAGCTCCGCGCGCAGGGCTTCGGCCCATGCGGGATCGCATTTCAGTGTCAAAAGATGACGCCCTTTATACGGCTCCTTATGCTCGGGACCAACCGTGAATTCAGCAGCGAACATCTTGCCACCCACCAGGTAGCGCCACCACTCCCATTCAGCTTTGAAATCCTTTTCGGCACCGGGCTTGGCACGCAAATACGCATCGACTTCTGCAGTATTCATCGAATCCTCCTGACAACACGACATGCCCATCCTATAAAAGGAAATCGGACAACGCATGGCCTGTTTCGAAATAAGACACGAAGCAAAACAACAACCAGACGAGCGTGTTCCCCAGGCAGCAATCGACGCGGCCCCGCAACCGCAGGCATGGCAAGCCCGCCTAAAGAGGCTCTGCCGTCACGAGCGTTTCAGTACACGGATAAAACACGATGCTAATCCTGTCCCCCGCAGCGCATGTCGAGAAAAACTCGACTTCATCGTCATCGGTCGATGCCAGCTCTATGCGATGCAAGGCCGATTGGCCAACGCCGCCACGAACCCCCGCAAAATCGACCTCCGTTGCTTCGCCCGAGAAGCCTCCCTTTCGAGCATCGCCGCCGCGCTTCATCGCATCCACCTCGACGATCGACGCCTCGATATCCTCAGGTCCTGCCGTCACGTCAATCGCCAAAGACGAAAAACGAACGACCCCGAGCGCAAGCGCAGCGCAGGCCAGCATCGCAACAGCCACGACGATTGCGCCGCTTATCACGCGGCCGCGCAACAGCACGACATTGCAACGGGCCCCGAAGCGCGCGCAAAACGCGCGCCACACAAACACGACCCAGGCAATCGTCGCCATCGCGACCCCCACGACAAGCACTATACGAGCAGCCCCATACGGAAGGAAGCCGGAAACCGCAATCCCAAGAGCCCATACTCCGACAATACCCGCCACCTCCAAAGCCGCACACAGCAGCACGGGGCACTCGGCTTTGAATGCTTCTTTGTAGGAAAAATCCAATTGCCGATTGGGGCCTTTGACCCACGCATCACGCAAAACCATTCCTGCCAAAACAGCGCATACGCCACCGAGGAGCAAAGCCGCCAAAACCATCGATACGGCGCTCGCAGCATACGTAACCAATCCAGCCGTGCCGACGCGCGAGGCCGCCCGAGAATAAAGAATACATGCAACGGCGCATACCGCCACTGTCCCTGCCGCGGTGCGCGTTTCACGTGAAACATCGGACTTCGTCATCTAGCAGCCCCTTTCCAATATGGCACGTGCTTGGTCGTTCATCCATTTCCGCACCCAAGCCGGTTCAAGTATCTCCAATTGAGCGCCGTAAGAAAATAAGTGATGGAGCATTCGATCGCTCGGTTGACAAAATACCGTCACCGATAGGTGGCCATCAGGCATAACATCGATAACGTCGGGGGCGAACTCTTCCCGAACACGGCCTGCCGACTCGGGAGCGAATAGCATGGAAAGACGAGGGGCATCGTCCGATGAGCCGCTTTGTGCAGCCGCCCCATCGGGTCCGATAAAGCGCGTGACGGAAGGAACTTCGCGCGGTTCGAACGCAATGGACAAAAGCTCGATTGACTCCCAATCCATGCGCAGCAGCTTGAACGTGCGCCAATCGTCGCGCATCCGACACCACGCCTGCATATACCATGATCGCTCTTTGAATAGAAGCTTCACAGGTTCAACTTCGCGTACGGTCAAGCGATCGACGTTATCGCGATACGAAAACCGCAAGACCCGACGGCGCACGATAGCCTCGCGCACAGCATCGAAAGCGCGTCGGCATGTCGGCGGTGCGCCCCAGAATGAAAAATCGACATCAATCCAATCACTTGGCTCGCGGCGAAAGAGCGAGGCGAGGCGTTTCATGAGAGCATCGCCGCCGGAAGAGACTGACGCATCAACGCTCGAAAGTAACATAAGCGCCGCAAGCATATCGTCCTTTTCGTCATCGCTCATCAACGACGAGTCCATCACATACCCAGGCAGCAGCCGTACACCGCCGCCCTTGCCTTGCACCGTATACACGGGAACGCCTGCGGCCGAAAGCGCCTCGATATCACGACGAACCGTGCGCGGCGACACTTCGAGCATACGCGCAAGCTCGCTCACGGTGCATGCCTCGTGCGCCATCAATGCGTAGATGATTTCGAAAAGCCGCTGCTGCTTCATAACCGCACCCTCCCCTTTGTTTTGCACAATGTATTAACTAATTGTTAATAACTTTTTCCACTTTTATTCTTATTTATTATCTTAAGTATTAAGAATTTTTTAACACTAAACAAGGTTAATGCCCCTATGTTCCCCCGCCGCAACCGCATTAGGGGCGCAAAACACAAAAGCCGGATTTCCGTTTAACGGGAAATCCGGCTTTTATTTCGTTCTGTATTCAAATATGCGGAAAACTCGTACGGGCGCAACCTCAACGCGTCAAATCGCGCAGCATCCCACCGCCGCGCCGCACCTAATGCGCGAACACAAGCACATCCTCAGACGAAAGCCCCCGATCAAACACATAACCGCCCACGTCAAAACGAGGAAAATCGGCCACGCGATCTATGGCGTTTTCGGCGCACCAGCGCACGAAAGTTCCGCGTGCCGCCTTTGCCTCAGTTGAGCGCTGAACGAACTTACCGTTGCGCATCGAACCGAACAAGCAGGTCACGTAACGAACATCGCTCTGCGCTGCCGCTGTCTTGGCATACGGCTCCACCGCCTTCGCGTACTCGACAGACGCAAGGTTCACAATGACGCGCTCTCCAGAAACGCCAGCTTTTTTCTGCTGATCGAGCCCATCTATCAAGGCGTCAAACAGGCGCGATCCCCAGAAACCATAGAGGGTGCGCGCGCCACCCACGGCAAGCTTCGCCTGTATTTCGAGCCTATACGGCACCACCGCATCAAACGGACGCAGCACGCCATAGAAGCCCGAAAGAATACGCAGATGGCTCTGCACATATTCCAGCTGATCGGCCGCAAGAACATGCGGGGCCACATTCTGATACTGAACGCCTTCGTAAGAAAACACTGCCGGCGAGCATAATTCGACAGCTTCCACATCCATACGCATCACGCGTTCGTAGTTCAACTCCGCCAACGCATCGCTGCACTTCCACAGCGCCTTCGCCTCGTCGTATGAAAGCGCACGCAATGCATCAAGCAGCTCGCGCGTCTGAGGAAGAAAGCGCGGCATATCCCGCCATGCGAACGAATCACTTGCATCGACCATTTTTTTGGCGGGAGAGATTATGAACAGCATACGATATATTCCTTCTACTGCGCTTCGTGCGAAATCAATTGCATTTTGCACGCATTAATCTACAGCACCCCAGAAACCCGCACAAAAAGCCACAATTAGAATGCAGAAAACGCCCCGAAGCCTAGAGGCCAAGCAGCGACTCCCCTAGCTAGAAAACGAAGGTAAAACGACCGCCAAAGCCAAAAGAAGCATTATTGCCACCACGAGAGCAACAACGACAGTAACGTTTGTTCGCTCAAGTCTTTCCTTCTCGCTACGCAGCCCCTTTAAGAAAGACTCATTCTCGAGCTCCTTCAGCATCGAGAACTCAAGCCCACACCGCAAACACGCCCGCCTTTCTATATTCAGCTGTCCACAAGAACATTCCGTCCATCCATCCCCGGTCGTGCAAGGCCGACGCAACGCTGCAGCAATAAGGGGTTGTGGCATCCCTTCCTCTTTGAGCTGAACAGACCGCTCTTCAATCGCCTCTTCGTCCAATGCAAGCAAATCAAAGCAATGTGGAGCCTTCTCGATTTTCCCTTCCGTCTCCCATTTCGATTCCGATGTAAGAGTAGAAACCAATCGAACCTTTGCATCTTTGATGTCATGGCGGCTGAGCTTGACGGCCTTGGGCCTGAATTCTCTTCCTGCGCCAATATCGGCATCTGGGAGGTCGACCTCTACCTTCTCGGTAGACCCATCATCATATTCACAGATCGCTATCAGCTTGAAAGCGAGCACCGTTTCGCCAGTCAGATTTCTAAGCTTAATTTGAAGAAACGAATCACGATTCTCCCTATGACGGGATACCTGAACCGCCTCAACAGCAAGCGGGCAAGACGGCTCCCATTCCAAAGGAGCCAAACCGTTGCTTTCGTTCTCTTTGCGAAAAACAACCTTATAAACACCCATGGCCCCTCCTAAACCCATACCTCAGACGACGCAGAGCTCGTTATGGCGGGCTCCACAATCATCGCGTCGTCCTCGAAAGAAATCCGAAGCTTCTTGCGAACGTCATCGAAACCCACCTCCACGACCCCAGGACCCAGCACTCGATAAGTCCCAACAACCACACCTTCTTCAACAATGTCGTATAAAGGAGCCTCGAGATCGCACGTAAACGCCCCATTGCCAAAATCCAGAACCGTGGCGATAGTCACCCCCTCCGACGAATCGAAGTGCGTCCATTCCTTGCTTTCAAGTTTGGACGAAAAAGATGCCGTAGAAAATCCGTATGCAGCAATGCCGACTAGAAGCACCGAGCACGCAACAGCAACCAGAATCCTCTTCGCAACTTTTGAAGAGAAAAGCGAGAGACCCCTACCCTTTTCGATTCTTTCGGAGCCGATTTCCAGCCTAGAGCGATCGGCATCGGACAAGTCAGCCGCATTCTGGAAAGCCAGCGAAGGGGAGACCGCTCCCGACTTGGTCGCATCCCATTCCGACAGGCCCTCGCTGGGCTTTGGCGAAATGCCATCCAATTTCTCAACCATGACGCAGCCTCATTACACTTCCGGTAGGGCGTCATCGTCAGAAGTCGGCTTGGATGATTGGCCGGAGGCCTGTTCGAAAACAATCTTTCTGTTATCAGGAAGAGCGGCTACATAAAGCCCCACAACCAAGGGAGTCGCGACAATCCCTATAAACCACAGCTTCCCACTGTTCGCCATGGAATAGCCCTTCGCCTTTCCGACATTTATAAACATGTCGATGCTAAGAAGCCAAGCCACCAGAACAAGCGCGGAGACGATTATTAGAAAAAGCCCAAGCATCCTCTGCTCCCCTCGAACACCAAGCGTTCCGTGCCTAACCCGCACGAGACGCTCGAACGAACTAATTCGAGAGAAATATAACAGCGACCTGGTCAAATACGTTGCACAACATTTTTAGGAAAGCCAACGTAGACAGACAGCTTCTTTGCTATTTGGCATAGATCTTGTGAGAAAGTGCGCCAATACGCGCAACGACTATTCGGCGCGCTTGGCGATTTCTTCCCCTATGCGATGAACCACGCTAACCACGAGTGCATTGCCCATGCAAAACGCTCTGTTGCCGTCCGTCATGCCCGCATCCGTCCAGCCTTTTGGGAACGTCTGCAGCTGATCGAGTTCGTCGGGCACCAGGCGACGATAGCGTCCGCTTTCCGTTTTCACGACATGCTTCGTACGCGACGCGCCAGCGCCGCCCTCGCCCGTCAGGATGGTGCGCGACGGTTTGTCGAGCGCATCGGGAAATGCCATGCCGCCTTCGCTGTACAGGTACGTGTAACCCGACGAATGCGTGCGTTCTTCCTTCTTGGCGCCCTTGAAGTACTCCCAGCGGCCAAGCTTGTCTTCGTCTATGAAGAAAGCCTCGGGCACTTCGGCTTCGGGGACCAACACGTCGCCTAAAGCCGCGAAGGGACCGCCATAGGAAGGCGTTACCTCGGCGGTGAACACCTCGCCGTTCTGCATCGCACCAGCGCCGCGGAAAGGAGAGGCCTTGAGGCCCTTGCCAAAATTCTCGCTGATTTCGAACGGCTCGCCCTTAATCGCGAATGCATTCGCCTTCGTGACTGTGGAGCTTATCGGAAGCGCCTGGGCCAAAACGCCCGCTTCACGAACGCGCTCTTCGACGTTCCAGACCGGAGCGTCTTTCTGCGCGAAGATGTATACGCGGCGGCGGCGCTGCGGGGCGCCGTAGTCGGCCGCGTTCACCACGCGCCATTCCACCGAATAGCCGCGTTCGTTCAAGCACGCCAGCATAATGGCGAAATCGCGCCCACGCTGCGATGCGGGAGATTTCAACAGGCGGTCCACGTTCTCAAGCAGCACGTATTTTGGAGAACACAGGAACAAGAACCGGTAAATCTGCCACCAGAGCACGCCTTTTTTGCCCTCGATGCCGCCCGCTTGATTCAGCGGGCGCGCAACCGAGTAGTCCTGGCAAGGGAAGCCGCCCACCACCATGTCATGATCGGGAATGGAGCGCTCGCCCGCCTCCACCTGATCAAGCACGCGTTCGATATCCTCATTAACCACAGAACCTTCGCCAAAGCGCTCCGCGTAACAGCGCGCAGCGAACTGGCGCGTTTCGGTTCCAGGGGGCTCCCACTGATTGGCCCAGATGGTCTTATACGGCCCGGCCGCAGGAAGATGCCATCCGCGTTCGTCGTCGTTATAGCCGTCGAGCGCAAGGCGGAACCCGCCCACGCCCGCGAAAAGCTCGGCCACTCGAATGGTCTCCACGTCCTGCCTCCGAATTCGTTTTGGAATCTTGCCCTGAAAATGATCGCCGATCTTGGCTCGGCAGTCAAGATCCCTTTTCGCAAAAGCGATATATTATCAGAACCCGAACGACCTCGAAGCCAGCCGCGCGACGAAGCAAGGCCTTACTTTGCGGGCACGATTTCCAGCCAGCAGCCGTCGGGGTCCTCGATGAAGTAGATGCCCATCTTTTCGTTCACGAAGCAGATGCATCCCATTTCTTCATGCAGGGCGCGTGCGGCGTCCATGTCGTCGACCTCGAATGCAAGGTGCGTGTCCCTGCCGCCGTTGTTGTACGGCTCGGTTCGACCGTTGTTCCAGGTGAGCTCCATCTGAAAATCGGTCTCGTCGTTTCCGATGTAGACGTTCTTCCACGATCCGTCCTCGGGGCCCATACTGCTCTGCTCAACCAGGCCAAGGGCTTTCTCGTAAAATTCGAGAGACTTCCCAAGGTCGAGCACGTGAATGCATTCGTGAACCATTTTCGCTTTCATGCAATCCTCCTTCGTTGCCTACCATCAAAACGAAATACACCATACCCGCCGCAAAACGCACAGCGACGCGCACCCGTCATTTTTCACAACAACGAAAAGAAACGCACGACCTACGCGCCGCCCGCATCTTGCACGTTCCACCGCCCGCAGATGACGATGCTGAACTCGGCGCACATCCGGCCTTCGCTCGCGGATGGCCATGCTGCGCTCGGCGCACATCCGCATCTTTGCTCATGGCAAAACAAAGCGCGCCCCGCCGATGCGGAGCGCGCTCAGAAAGAGCGGGTCGGCTTTGCACGCAGACCCTTCCTACTTCATCGAATGAAGCACGTCGGAATCTTCGAACAGGAAGTAATCGAGGCTCGTCGTACCGGGGAATGCCTCGACAATGTTGAGACAGCTTCCGCCGATGCGCTCGATATCGGAAAGCACACGGTTGAACGCCTTCGTGAGGCTCGGTGAGCACTCCTTGCTTGCCACGCGCTTCATGTGGCCCTTGCGCATATGCATTTCAATCTCGATCATGCGCGAATTGCCCTCATTCACGCGGCGCGCTTCGTCGCTGTCGCCGGATGCCATGGAGCGCATGGCGCCCGCGAACATTTCTTCGGCCAAGAACATCGCATCGCGCAGGTCTTCCGAAGCCTTGTCGGAAAAATCGCTTCGACGGGCAATCTGCGCCACGTCTCCGCACAGCTGGCCAATGCGCTCGATATCATTGATCGCGCTCATAAGATTCGCCGTACGCGTAACCTGGTCCTCGTTGAGCAGACCCGTAGCGAACAACTCGGCCAGGTAGTCGGTCACCTGCTGGCAGACCTCGCCCGCCGCAGCGGCCTTGCGAGACGAGAGGTCAAGGCGCTTTGCGTCCTTGTCGCGCAGGGCGGCGCCCATGTCATGCATGGCCGCGCGTACCGTCTCCCCACAACGAACCGTCTCTTTGGCAACAAGCTGGAGAGCGACGATAGGCTGGCCCAGCAGACGATCGTCAAGATACAGGGCGACCGCGGGATCGGAATCGCCTGCCGCAGTTTTCCTGTCAGGGATGATGCGGGTCACGATCTTCACCATAAGCCATATGAACGGAAGCCACAGCAGTGTCATGACGACGTTGAACGACGTATGCGCGTTTGCAATCTGGCGGGAAATGACCTCGATTTCGGGGCCCGCCGGAGAAATGAACTGGATGAACGTTGCGAACGCGGGAATAAACCAGATGAAAATAAGGCAGCCGGAAATATTGAAGAGGCTGTGAGACACCGCGACGCGCTTGGCGTTGCGGCTCTGGCCGATGCTGGCAGCGCGGTAATGGTGGTGCCGATATTGTCGCCGAGCAAAACGGGGATGGCGCCCGTAAGGCCGATGATGCTCGCACCGTCAGGGCCAGGCGTTGCGGCAAGATTCTGCAAAACCGCGATGGTGGCCGAAGAGCTCTGAACAATAACGGTCATGACCGTACCGACGACAACGCCCAGTACGGGAATGTCCACGACCTGGGAAATCATATTGATGAACACAGGGCTCGTCGCGAGGGGCTTCATGGAATCGCCCATGGTCTCGATACCGAGGAAGAGCAGGCCGAAGCCGAGAATGCTCAGACCGACGCTCTTGATACGCTCGGTTTTCGCAATAAACGACATAAGAAAGCCCACGAACACAAAGATGAGAATGTAGTCCGTGATTTTAAAGGCGATGATCTGCGCCGTGATCGTCGTGCCGATGTTGGCACCGAGAATGATGGAAATGGCCTGAGGCAGACCCATCAGACGGGCGCTTACAAAGCCGATCGCCATAACGGTGGTGGCGCTGCTGCTTTGCAACACGGCGGTGGTCAATGCGCCGGCCAATACGCCAAGAACAGGGTTTTTCGTTAAAAGAGCGAGAATGTTTTTCATCTTTTCGCCGGCAACCTTCTGAAGGTTGTCGCTCATCATGTTCATGCCAAAGATGAAAATGGCAAGGCCTCCAAGAAGGCCAACTACGGTGGTAAACGCGTTGTCCACGATTCGTTTCTCCTAGATCGCGAGGGCAAGACTGCTTAAAACCATCGAGGGAAAAGTATAGCGACCTCCGCACTTTACCCGGCCTTTGCAATGTAAGATTTTTGCAAAGTTTGCCCGAAAAGGGGCACAATGCGCCGCTCGCCGAAATCCGGCTATTTATCGAAGCGTCATGCACCGCTCGCCGAGCCCATCCGCAGCGCTACCAGCGTCAGCGGACGGCACCCATGCCGGAGCTTCCGTCGCAATGGAGGGCTCGTCAACGCCTTATGTCGCGAAACGATGACTTGCTTATCGATTTTTTCACGAAACGTATCAATACGAGGGCTTCGAAGAGCTTTTTCATCGGGGCAATGGGTATTTTGCTCCTCATTTCTTTAACTTCTGTTGATTTACTTGAGTGCTCCTTCGGAAAGGAGAGGCTGCGTTGATACGTTTCGTGAGTTTTGCGATAGCCAAGAAGCATTTTGGTGCATTTTGAAACCACGGCAGCGCGATCCTGCGGCAGCAAAGCGCGACAGCGCACGGTACAACGCAATAGCGCCGCAGTGAAGGCGCCTCGAATCACGGAGCAGTCCAAAGGCGTCCTCGAAGCAATCCCGCGCGGCACAACAAAGGCCCGAACGCGCAATGCGTTCGGGCCTTTGAACCATATCGATATACGTGGCGTCCCTTACGGCCTCAAGCCGCTTCCGCCCTGCATGGTGATGGTCTCGCCGGAAATATAACTTGCGTCCTCCGAGCACAAGAAGACAGCCGTGCGTCCGATATCGCTTTCAGCATCGCCGAAGCGACCCGCGGGAATACCGCCAATCTGCTTTGCGTAAGCCTCGGGATACTCTTCTTTCCACTTCGCCAGCTGGCTCGTCATAACAAGCGGGCAAATGACGTTGCAGTTGATGCCGTCAGGACCCCACTCGGTGGCAGCAACGCGGGTCATACCTCGAATACCCTCTTTTGCAGCAGCGTAGGAACTCTGACCGAAACGGCCGAAGAGACCTGCACCGGACGCGAAGTTGACCACGGAACCCTTGGTCTCCTTCAGGTAGGGATGGCAGTGCTTCATGTAGAAGAAGACAGCATAGATGCCGGAATAGATAGCCTTGTCAAAGTCTTCCTTGCTATGCTCGACCAAGGTAAGGCCGGAGGCGGAGTTCTGCGCATTGTTAATCAGGAAGTCAATACGGCCGAACTCTTCGGCAACCTTCTTGACTGCGGCAGCAACCTGCTCCTCGTCGGACCCGTCGGCCTGCAGGGGAAGAACCTTGACGCCGTACTTTTCCTCCAGCTCGGCCTTCGCGTCTTCAAGCTTCTGAAGATTGCGACCGGTAATGACCAGATTGCAGCCCTCCTTTGCAAAAGCCGTCGAAAGACCCCAACCGATTCCGCCGCCTTTGCCGCCACCGGTGATGACGGCGACCTTTCCGTCGAACTTGCCCATAACGGTCTCCTCACTAGATGGTGTGTCTTGACCCCAAGGCCGTCTCGGACTTAAAGCCAAGCTCTCTTTTGGCGCATAGCATACCCGCCTTCCATGTTTCGTCTAGGTAAATTCCCCTGAAGTGCCCATTCTGTCGATATGCGAGCAATCTCGGCGCATTTACGCCACCGAAGCCATAAAAAAGGCCCCTCGGTGCACGCGAAGCACCAAGGGGCCGAAACCTACATCACAAACGTGACAGGAAGCGCCGCCATGACAACAAGGAAACGCAGTAAGAAACCGCCGATCAGCACGCCCGCATCGGATGCAGCGCTGATCATATGCGCCTTCTTGGACTCTTCGAACTCCTTCGCGGAGAAGAAGAGCAGCCAGGTCTCAAGGCCGGTCGGAACAACCAAGCCGATCAGCACCAGGCCAATCCAGAACAGCGGAGCCCACGTCCCGGCAACCATGCTCATTACGGAGTCGAAGCCAGCCGGAGAATTGTAGCTGGTGATGAAGCACAGCGAGGCAACCAGCACAATCTCGATGATGGGCAGGCAGAAGTGGAACTTCTTCAGCACGCCGGCCTTGTTGAACTCGTCGGCATGACGAAACACCGCAACCAGCAGCACCGATGCGGCGCCGGCAGACATGGCAGACACCAGGAACAAGATGGGCAGCAAGGCGTTGTTCCACAGCGGGAACGTCTTGCACACGCCCAGCAAGGCGCCGGTGTACATGGCAACACACACGCCGAACACCACGCCAACAAGCTCAAGCCACTTCGGAACAGACTTCTTCATGAAATCGAGAACCACCACGATGATAGACACCACCATGAAGCCCGCCAAGAATACAACGCCCCAGGTCATAACCGAAAACGGGTTATGCAAAAGCAAGGCGAAGCGAAGCGGGTTGTGCAAGCCAGCCTCGGCGTCCACCATAAGCAACAGCAAGCCGACCATAACGGCTACGGGCGCAATAAGATGGCCAACCTTGCGCATGTTGACGGCCTCGGGATGACGCCACGCAAGAAACGCTGACGTCACAAACGCGCCGCCGCCCAAACCGGCAAGGAACAAATACCAGGCGATGGGAGCGCCCCAGATAGGTTCGAATGACATCCTTCATCACCTCACGTAGAAGACTTTTGATTTGGTCAAATCGCCATCGATCGGCTGAGCGTTCAGCTCGGCGATCTTCTGCGATATCTCGGAATTCGGGTCGTCGAGGTCGCCGAATGTACGCACGCCGGTCGGGCATGCCGTCACGCACGTGCACATCTCGGTGCCATCAAGTGCGGAAACCGTGCAGAAACGGCACTTGTCAACCGCGCCGGTTTCTTCATTGACCACACGCGCCTGGTAGGGGCACGCCGCCATGCAGTACTTACAGCCGATGCAACGCCCGTGATCGACGCAAACGACGCCGTCTTCCGTGGTGTAGGTTGCGCCCGTCGGGCATACGGCCTGGCACGGAGCGTCAACGCAATGCATGCACTGCGTGGGCACATGCTCGATCGTGACATGCGGATACGTGCCGCGCTCGAATTCATGGAACTTGATGAACGACTCAGCAGGAAGCAGGTCGTTTTGCCTCTGGCATGCCGTGCGACAGGCGTAGCACCCGATGCATTTCGTCGTATCGATAAGCATTCCGTAACGTGCCATTACGCACCCACCTTCTTAACAGTCACCAAGACCTCATGCGCCATGGTGGAACCATAGCCGCGCTCAAGCTGATAATCCATGAAGTCCGTAGGACGCAGGCCCACGCCATACGCCGTATGCTGGTCTTTCGAAGAGCATCCGTACGCGGGCGGCATGAACACGGCCGTCGGGTTCAAACGCTGCGTCACCTTCACATGGCAGCGACCGGTAAACTTCTCGTTGGAAAGCTCCACCTCGTCACCGTCTTTGATGCCCAGTTCGGCAGCACGACCGGCATTCAGCCACACGCGCGTCAAATCATAGTCTTGGGTAATGGACATCAGCGCTTCGCAGTTCGCCGTCATAGTGTGGCTATGAATGGCCTGCTTGCCCGTGATCAGGCGAAACTGGCTGCCGCCAGCGGGCACAACCGCAGGCGGCACCCATACGGGAGCGGCGGAATAGCCGGCCTTCTCGCACGCCTCGCTTGTGAACTGAATCTTGCCGGACGGGGTCTTCCACTTCGGCGTCTGGCCGTAGACGAAGGCCTTCTCGGGGAATTCGACCGTGCCAACCTTGCGAAGCTCGTCAAGGCCCAGGCCCACCGTCTTAAGCTGCGCATCCGCGAGCTCTTCGACCGTGAACGGGAAGTACTGGCCCACGCCGCACGCCTCCGCCAAGCCAGAGAAAATCTGATCGACCGGCAGGGTGTTCGGGTGGATAACATCAAGAACCTTGTCGCGCAAGGAGACACTCGGCACCTTGCCGCCGTTGAACACGGGAATCTCAAGGCGCTCAAGATAGCTGCATTCGGGAAGCACGTAGTCTGCGCAAAGCGCCGTTTCGGACATCTGAACGTCAACGACCACGCACAGTTCAAGGGCATCCAGGCACTCCTGCATGTAAGCCGGGTTGGAATAGCCGGCAACCATGTTGGAGTTGTAGAAGAACATGCCCTTGATTTTGCCTTCTTTCGCAAGGCTCGCAGCATGGATATTCACGCCCATGCCAGCCGAAGCAAGCGGGTACTCTTCGGAGCCCGCCTTCTTGGCCTCGACCTTCGGTACGGGAGGAAACTTCGTCTCATCAAGCTTACCCGCGCTGACACCCGAGGTCAAAAGCGCGCCGCCTTCCTGGTTCCAACAGCCAAGCAGCGTGTTGAAGATGACCAGGGCGCGTGCCGTCTCTCCGGAGTTGGCATACTGGTTGCCAAAGCCTCCGCGCCAGCCGGCGTCGATCGATGCCGCAGGGGCGGCCTGAGCGAACTCGTGGGCAAGGCGCTCGATGGTCTCGGCGGAAATGCCGCAGACGCCTTCCGCCCACAGCGGAGTGTGGTCGGCAATGCCGGCGGCGAATTCGTCGAAACCTTCGACGTTTTCCGCCACGTAATCCTTGTCGTAGATGCCGTCGCGAATCAGCACGTTGCACATGGCCAAAATGAACGCCAGGTCGGTGCCAGGGTTGATGGGCAACCATTCGTCGGCAAACACCGTGGAATTATTGCAGCGCGGATCGACCACGACGATCTTCGCGCCATTTTCATGGGCCACCTGCAGGTCCTGCAGATGGCTCGGACGAATGGCGTCGGCGACAGAACGGCCTATATACATGATCATCTTGGCGTTGGGAACGTCACTCTGGAAGTCTCCCGCGCCAATAACCTGGGCAAAGCCGGATGCTTTCGAAAGGTTGCATGCTGCGCCGTGCGTATAGTAGTTCGGCGAGCCAAGCGCGTCCAGGAAGCGCTTGGTGTAGAATGCGCCGCTCGGACGGGGGTCTTGCACAAGAGCCAGCGCCTCGGGGCCGTTAGCGTCAATGATTGCCTTAACCTTCTCGCCAATCTCTTGATACGCCTGCTCCCAAGAAATCGCCTCGAACTCGCCCTTGTCGTTTTTCTTCAAGGGGTCGGTAAGACGATCCTCGGAGTAGACAAAGGACGGATAGCCATAGCCGCGAGCGCAAATTTTGCCGCGAGCATTAGCATCATGCTCGCTCGGGATGAGCTTCGACAGGCGGCCGCGCTTCACATACGCCTTATAGCCGCACTTGCTCGAACATGCGTTGCACATGGTATAGGCAGACCAGGAACCCTGATCGTTTTCGGGTTCGTCAGCGCACGCCTGCTCCCAAGCGCCGAAGCTCATGTATCCGCCCGCCGCAGCAAGGGCCGCTACACCCGCGCTGCCGGCCAGAAAGCTCCGCCTTGTAATTGCGTTTTCTGACATTCTCGGTTCCTCTCTTACAGATATAACTTGAATATGCCGGCGGCTTCTTACTGTTCAGCGTCGCATGCCGCATCGGACCCTTTTGCAACCTCAACCGCGTCGATGAGGACGTCGACTAAGGCGAGGTAGAAATCCTTCTGAGGATCGTCAAGACGCAGCAGCTTCTGCCGATAATCGGCCAGCCAGCCAAAGCGTTCCAAAGCGAATGAACGAGCATCTTGCACGCAGCCGCTTCGCAAAAGCACAGCGAGCAAGTCAAGCTCCAAAGCCAGATGATCCGGCCAGGCCTCGTAACCCTGCGGCACGGTCATGCCTAATCGGGCGATGAGGCTTTCCATGTAAAGCGCCGATTCCGAGCGATACATGCCGCGCTGGCCCGTATTTGCGGCGCCGCTTTCACGCCAGGGGCGATACAGCGACTCGACAGGCATGGCGGATTCGGGCAGACCGCCGGTGAAATGGCGGCGGCAGAAACGTCCGTGCTCTTCGAAACTCGGTGGATTCTCAAGCGCGACAAGCTCGCGGGCGGCAAGGCGCTCGGCGAGCACTCCGCTTTCGGCCTGCGCTATTTCGGCAAGAAAAACGTTCCACACCTCGGGAGAAACAAGCTCTTCGTAGTCTTGTTCACCAAGATCGACAAAGCACTTCGAAGCCACTGAAAACACTGCCGGAGTATTCATGAACCAGCCCTCTCATTCATTCGGAATTGCAAGGACGACGAGCGGTTAGTTCTCAACCAGCGTGGTCGTGCGGACGATGCCCTTGTTGATGGCCTCCTGCGCGATGTCTTTCCAGTCGACGAACTTGATCGCGCCGTTGGGGCACTGCACGGCGCAGCGACCACATGCGATGCACTTCGTGGAGACGCCGGTTTCGGTGTCTACGACAGGCATGTTCCAGGGGCACGCTTCGTGGCACATGCCGCAGCCGATGCACGCCTCGGGATCGACCACGCGAGCGCCGGTTTCCGGATCGGGCGCAATGGCATGCACGGGGCAGTTCTTGACGCACCAAGCGTCTTTGCACTGCTTGCAATGCTCGACGGTGAACTGGCAGTCGCGGAAAATGCCGTCGGGGCTTTCGCCGCCAGAACCGAAGTTATAGTTATCCCACACGCGAACGCGAGCGGTGTGCTGGCATGCACGACCGTCGTTGCGCAGCGAGCACATAAGCTCGCAACGCTGGCAGCCGGAGCAACGCGCGCGATCGGTGATAATCATCTTCTGAGGCAAGGGGTCGAGCACGATGCGACCCGATGCGATGCTTTCTTCAACAACCCCCCATTTGGCAAGAGCGCCGCCGGCGATAAGTCCGGCAAGACCGATGCCTACGCCGCCGATAACCACCTGACGACGAGTGAAGCCCTTCTGCGCGGCCTGCTCAGCGCCTTCCACCGCTTCCGCGGTCTCAGTCTGCCCCAGGGCCCCCTTCTTCTCCTCCATCGAATGTTCCTTTCCTAGCATCCTTCGTAAGGACACATACCCCCCTGAAACGCACTTCGCACAAAAGGTATATTGCAGGGGCGCACCGATAACTCGTCCCCTCTTTAGGGATAAAAACGCAGGTGAGAGACAATCCCCTCAAAGAGGGGACACCAAAACCGCCCAATTGCGGATAATGACCGCTGACCGAAATGGTCGCACACGCACATGCCTCCGCACACGCAGCTTCACGTCAACGTTTCACAAGAGACTTGGAGAATTGCAATGGCAAAAGAAGACAACGTTTCGTTCGGTTGGGCCGGCAAAATCGCCCGCGTCAACCTGAGCACGGGCGTCATCTCTACCGAATCCACCGACCCATACAAGCAATACATCGGCGGTATGGGCATCGCCAACAAGATCATGTATGACGAGGTTCCCGCAGGAACCGATCCGCTCTCTCCCGAGAGCAAGGTCATTTTCGCCGTGGGCCCGCTGACCGCCTCCGGCGTTCCCCTGGCAGGCCGCACCACGCTTGCCCATCTGTCCACGTTCACGAAGGATCATCTGGTCGTCGACTCTCACATGGGCGGCATGTTCGGTGCGAAGCTGAAGCTCGCAGGCTGGGATGCACTGATTATCGAGGGCCAGTCCGACAAGCCCGTTTTCGTCAAAATCATCGACGGCGACATCACCATTGAATCTGCCGACGGCGTGTGGGGCCTTGGCACCCGCGCTGCAACCGAGGCACTGAACACCCTGGTTTCTAACCGCGCCTGCGTTGCAACCATCGGCCCCGCCGGAGAAAACCAGCTCCCGTACTCCAACATCATCAACTCCCGCAACCACTCCGCAGGTGCCGGCGTGGGCGCCATTCTCGGCTCCAAGAAGTGCAAGGCCGTCGTTGTCGAGGGCAACGGCTCGGTCTACGTCAAAGACCCCGAGGCCATTGCTGAGCTGTCCGACTACATGCTCTCCGACGTCATCGGCTCCAACAACAACCACGTCGTGCCCTCCACCCAGCAGGAATGGGCGGAATTCTACGACGAAGGATCCCGTTGGACCGCGCGCGACGGCCTGACCTGGGCTCTCGCCGAAGGCGGCCCGATCAACACCGGCGAGCCCAAGCCCGGCGAGCTTAACACCGTCGGCTATCGCTGCATGAAGTCCACCAAGGACCTCGGCCCTGCCGCCGAAAAATACACCGTGAAGATGAACGGCTGCCACAGCTGCCCGATTCACTGCTACTCAGACCTGCGCGTCGAAGCCGCCGAGGGCACCGCGGGCTTTGAGACCGTTGGCAACACCTGCGCCGCCAACTTCCCCGTATCCGTCTACATGAAGAAAATCTTGGGCCTCGACATTGCCGACGACGAAAGCGTCCTGTGGGATATGACCACCCAGGCAACCATGGACAACCTCGGCCTTTGGTGCAACTACGCACAGCTCTACCGCGACATTGCCCATTGCTATCGTGCGGGCGTCTTCGAGAAGAACCTTCCCGCCGAAGAGTACGCTTCCATCAACTGGGCCGGTTTTGAAAACGACTCCAAAGACCCCACCGTCATGGTTGAGATTCTGACCAAGATCTCCCAGAACGACTCCGAGCTCTCTAAGATCGCCTACGGTCCTTTGGTTTGGTGCGAGCGCTGGAACGACCAGGAATGGTTCGACACCGCAACGTCTACGCTCATCAACTATCGCGGCTGGCCCGTCCATCATGCAATCGAGTGCTTCGGCCAGGTGGGCGCCGTGTACAACATGATGTTCAACCGCGACGACATGATTCATTCCGCCGTCAACTTCCAGGGCTGCGGCCTTCCGTGGGAGATCAAGCAGCAGATCGCCAAGGAGGTCTGGGGCAGCGAGACCGCCATCGACCAGAACAAGAACTACACGCCCATGAACGAGTACAAGGCCAAGTTCTGCTGGTGGAGCATCGTCACCGACGTGCTTCATGACTGCCTGACCCTGTGCAACTGGGTATGGCCGATGACCATGTCTCCCAGCAAGTCCCGCGACTATCGCGGCGACTTGGACCTCGAGGCCAAGTTCTACACCGCCGTCACCGGCGAGGAAATGACCCGCGACGAGCTCTACAAGCGCGCCGCCTCCGTCATGACGCTGCAGCGTGCCAACACCGTGCGCGGCATGGGCACCACCGACATGCGCAACGAGCATGACACCATCACCGAATGGGTGTTCACGAAAGACCCTGACATTCAGCCCTTCACCGCCGGCACCGACAAGATGGAGCGCGAAGACTTCCAGACCGCTCTTGGCATGGTGTACAAGGAATTCGGCTGGGACGAGAAGACCGGCGCCCCGATCGCCGCATGCTTGGATGACTACGGCATGGGCGACGTCAAAGACGAGCTTGCAAGCTTGAACCTGCTGTAACGTTCGCAAAGTAAGCCTTACGCATGAAGGCCCCCGGAATGTCCAGGGGCCTTCATCGCTTCGGATGCTGTTTTGCGCAGGCTAGCGGGCTTCGCGTCGCTTGGCCTGCTGCCAGAGCTCTTCCATCTCCTCCTGGGAAAGCTCCGCCACATCGCGACCTTGCGCCCATGCCGCCCCTTCAATGAACGACCAACGAGAACGAAACTTCGCACAAGTGCGGCGAAGCGCGCCCTCGGCGTCAACGCCGCGCCAACGCGCAACGTTGACCAGTGAGAATAAGACATCGCCAAATTCCAGCTCCGCCTCATCGGGCGTAGCGGCCGCCTTGAACTCGGCTATCTCTTCTTCCATCTTCGCCCACACGTCGGCTTCGCACTCCCATTCAAACCCCACGGCAACAGCTTTGCGCGAAATCTTCTGCGCCTGCATAAGAGCCGGAAAGCTCGTCGGCACGCCCTCAAGCAGGCCCGCTCGCTCGCCCGATTCGGCATCGGCGGCCTGCTTTTCCTTGAGTTTTTCTGCATCCCAAATGCCAAGCACCTCGGAAGCGTCTTGCGCCGCCGCATCGCCGAACACATGAGGATGGCGGCGAACCATCTTCGCATCTATGTCTCGACACACGTCGTCGATGTCGAACTCTCCCGCATCGGCGGCAATCTGGCTTTGCAGCACAACCTGCAGCAGCACATCCCCAAGCTCTTCCCTCATATGGGCAACGTCGTCCGCCTCAATTGCGTCAACTGCCTCGAAGGCCTCCTCAATCATGTTGTGCGCAATGCTACGGTGCGTTTGCTCGCGATCCCACGGGCAACCGTCGGGCGCGCGCAAAGCAGCAATCGTTGCAACGAAAGAATCGAATTCTTCATGTTTTGACATGGGGTTTCCTTTCTTGGCACATATGCCTGACAATGCGAAAAGCCCTCCGCCGCGCATGCGCCCGAACGGTCAGATTGCATGGGCTTCAACGTCTCGCCATGACGCGCGGGTCAGACGCGGCGGCTGCCGAACAGGTTGCCTTTCAAGCCTGAGAATCAGACGACAAAAACAAGGCGGCATAAAAAAATCGCGACGACACACGCCGTCGCGATTCGATTGTAGCGGAAAAGCCGCACAGAAGCCCTATTTGCCAAAGCGCAGGGAAACGCGCTGGTCGCGCAAGGAGCAATGCTCGCACATCGAGCAATTCACCCCGAATTCGTCGCACGCAAGGTTGGCGTCAAGCCATGCAAGGTCTCGGCCTTGGCGAAGGAAGAAATCGCCCACCATGGCACGAACGGCCTCTACCGCCAAATAGGGCCGCGTGACGCGGTCGGCGGGCATCTTGCCCAGCTCCCGCTTTAGGTCGGCCACGCTCACGCCAAGCGCTTCGTCCACCGTTTTGCCCTCGATCAAAGCGGCGATCAGACTTGCCGAAGCAATAGTGGCAATGTCTCCGCGGCAACGAAAACCCGCGCGTTTTATCAGCAGGTCATCTTCATCAATCACGCAGAAAAGCTGAATCGCACGCTCCCCGCGCTTCGACATGCCGGTCATGCTTGCCGCATTACAGCCTTCGGGGATGCCTGCGCGCCTATGGTCTCCGGCCAATTCGACAATTCGCTCGGAGTACACGTCCATGTGCTCTTCGGGATCGACCTGGTAGATGTCCCGCGTGCGAATGACACGCACCACCACATCGCCGAAATCGTGCTTCGGCGGCTCGGTGTCAGAAAAGTCAATATTGCCGTGACCGGCGTAATCGTACATGTGAAGCCTCCTACATGTTTGCGCGGCGCTCAACCGATTCCCATTCGGCCAGCGCTTTCGCCTGCGCGTCGCTGAGATAGTCGGTCGAGTAGAAATACACATCCCCGTTGCTTGCAGAGCAGCTTTTGATATCAGGATACAGCCCGGACTCCTGCGCAATGCGAAACGCCTCGTCAATACGCTCGTCAGTCATATAAACCGGGCGGTTTTTCAGCGATGCAGCCTTAAGCGGACGAGGATAAATCTTGGACTCGTTGCGGGCGTTGTCCACAAGCGTCATAACGTCATCGTCCTCGGCGGCAAGAAACGCCCAATGCGCAAACGATTCGCTCATCATGTCGGACGAATACAGATACACCGCCGTGCCTTCGAGCACCTTGATGTCGTCAAGATGCCATGCGTCGTCTTCGGGGTCGGACGGCTCGGAGCTGCAATCTCTGAAATCGACGTCGGCCGTGGCGTCGTTTTCGTGGTCTTGCGCCTCGATGATGGTATCAAACACCAAGTCGGTGAACTCAACGGGCTCCATATGCTCGGGCGTCAAGCCTGCAGCCTCCCAGTATTCCTCCGTAGTCAGCTCGCCAGCGCGCGAGCGGCTGCGAATGTCGGCAAACACCGTCTCAAGCGCCTGACGCTCGAAGTAGGCCTCGCGCTCGCCAGGCGTCAACGATTCAAGATACTCCTCGTGCTTGCGGCGCTCCTCTTCAGGATCGACCAGAGCGGACAAATCCTGTCCGGAAAGTATGGAGGATAGAAACTCCTCCTCCGGAGTCATGTCCGTGCCCGCTGCCGAAACAAAATCCTGGCCAGGCTCCAAAACCGCTTCGTCGCACGCAGACGAAGCGGCCTCTTTGCAAGTCTCATCCATGAACGCCACTCCTCTTCTTTCGAAACCCGTCGGAGATACAGCTTCGACGGGCATCGATGACACAAATACTTCGACAAGCATGCCCTACGCAAAAAGTAAGCTGTCCCCTCTTTGAGGATAATGTCCCCTTTATTTCAGGAAGTCACACGCCAAACGCACCTGCCATCGCAAAGCGTGTCCAATCGCCACGGCGCCGGCGCAGCGCTACCAACCGCCGCAATGCGCCAAAGCGGCACCAAACGCTGCGCGACGCCGCCGTGCGCCAGCAGACTTCCCATTCGTTTCTGCAGGTGCGCCAAATTGATGCAATGCAAAACCGTCCGAAACCGCGCGGCTTACGCTGTCCTGCCTTATAATGAGCACGTCCAAAAGGGGAGGGAACAACCGTATGCCACAAAACGACGCCGTTCGGCAGTCAGCGGCTTCCATGTCGCAGACCGTCTTGGCTCTTGCGCCCACGGTGCTGGGGCTTATGATTGCGCGCATGGGCCTTATCGTTTCCGCCTATGGAAGCTATTCGAGCACCGACCAGGGAATCTACACCGACGGAAGCAGCATCCTTGCCATGCTTCCGCTTTTCGTCTTCATGTGCGTTCTCGGCAAAACGCGCATCAAGCTAGTCAAGAAGCATATCTTCGTGCTCACCTCCATAGCCATCGCCGTTCAAGCTGCGTCCGTCATCGCCCTGGGCGTCGTCTTGCTCACAGGCAACCCGCCCGAGATTCTTTCCTTCGGGCTGTCCGTGATAATCACCCTTTCAAGCTATCTTTCCATTTTCTATTGGCTTCGCCGGGCACGCGGCGCGTCTTCGTCTTCGGCCGTAACCATCGCTTTCGGGTCGCTGCTTTTGAGCGAACCCCTTATCTATCTCGCCTCTTTGATGCCGCAAGGCGTGGCATGTCTTGCCGTCGGGCTGCTGATGCTTGCCCAGTTCATCTGTCAAAAATATGCACGGCGCCGGCCGCTCGTCGAAAACATCCACGCCGAAACAACCCCGCTTGGCTACTTCGGCTTCGCAGAACGCATGATTGATGGCGTAAGGCTGCTTGCCATTCTTGCCCTTGGCATGCTGCTCCTGTCGTTTGCCGTAGGCATGCTTCGATGCTTCCCCGACGGAAGCCCCATTCCGTTTTCCCCCGCCACGCGCGTTGCCTATATGGCCCTTGAGATGCTGTTGTTCGCGACACTCATCTGGCAATCGTTCCGCGGGTCGCGCTCGGTTATGACCACCAGCATTTGGGTCATTCTCGAAGCATCGGGCGTCATTGCCCTTATCTGCTACGCGTTCTTCCCACACAACCTTGCAATCGGCGCCACTTTCACCACCGTTTTCAACGCGGGCATGACCGGCTTCATGTGGTATCTGGTCGTCGCGTTTTCCAGCTTCGGCAACCGCGACCCGTATTACTACGCCATCGCCGGCTGGATGGTGTTTATGGTGCCGCGCGCCATTGCCCGCATCCTCATGGAAGTGGCACCAGGCTCCATGGGAGACACGCCGCTTTTCGCAATTGTCGCGGCACTGATCGCGGCAAACGCCCAGCTGGTTTTCGTGCAAATCATCTGGATTGAACGCACGGTTTCCAACGAAAAAAGCTCAGCCACCGCAAAAAGCATCCAGACCCTACTTGGCCTTGACGACGCGGTCAAGGAAGATCACGCCAGCATCCGTCGCGCCCTTATGCAGGACAATACAAGACAGATGCAAAGCCAGTTTTTGCTCTCCGACCGAGAGACCGAGGTTCTCACGCTGTATGCAATGGGCCTGACGCAACGAAAAATCGCCGAGGAACTGTGCATTTCCCCCGGCACCACGCATACGCACATCAAGCGTATCTACGCAAAAACGGACCTGCATTCGCGGCAAGAGATTCTCGACTACATTGAACGCTACACGGGCTAATGCGACGTGAACGCGATGCGAGCACGGAGCGGACGCACCGCCCGAAGAAGCCGCGCAACCCGCGTGCGGCGTTTTGTATGCCATTTGGCATCATTTGCAAATTTCTTCTTGCAAACACGCTATTGAATGGTATCTTGCGTGCAGGTGATAGGGACTCGCAGGGGGCGAGCTCCCGTTGTGTACGTGTACAAAAGGAGTGTGTCATGCCTCATCCTGTTCTTGAAACCGACGAATGCATTGGCTGCGGTATCTGCGTAGACGCTTGCCCTCAGGGCGTTCTTGAAATCGCCGGCGGCGTTGTTGTTCTTGAGAACGAAGATGCCTGCGTCGCTTGCGGCGACTGCGTTGAAGAGTGCCCCATGGGCTGCATCACCGAGATCGTCGAAGACTAACTCCGCAGCCATTTCATAGCGCATAACTTTGAAGGCCCGCTGGCGAAGGCGGGCCTTCGTGCGTTGTGGAGCTGTGTTGATTTCGTTTTTCCCGCAAATATCCAGAACACCTCTGATGCTTATTGGCATAAAGAATGAAAAAGTGACCCAGGGCAATTGCGGTTAGAAGGTTTCTATGGGATACTAAACGGCACCATTCAAACGAATACGCTTCGCTTAATCACACCTTAAACACCGCACGAGCGAAAGGACCGCCACCGTATGGCCACCAAACTTTCACGCACCGCATGCCCCATTGAGGCAACGCTTTCCCTTATCTCCGACAAATGGAAGATTCTCATTCTGCGCGACCTGCTTACGGGTACCAAACGGTTTGGTGAGCTCAAGAAATCCATTGGCAGCATTTCCCAGAAAGTCCTCACGTCCAATCTTCGCGCCATGGAGGACGACGGTCTTGTCGTGCGCCAGGTGTATGCCGAAGTTCCGCCGCGCGTCGAATACACGCTGACCGAACGAGGAAAGAGCCTGCATCCCGTCATCGACGCCATGCGCATCTGGGGCGAAGAGCACCAGGCGGAGCTGGTCGCCGAAGAAGAGGCGGCAAAATCCCAAGACTCCTAAACTAATACGGCGAGGATCGAGGCAAGGTCGAAAAAGCCCGCGCCATATTAGCCGCAAAGAAAAAGAGGATCCCGCGCCCCGTCGGCCGCGCAGACAAACGGTCTTCGCACCCGTTCATCGCAATGAACGCTGCCCTCCGTTCGTCGTGAAAAAGGTAATCAGGGGTTCTCGGGCAAGCCCTGTTTGAGTTTTTTGAGCAGAGCCCAGTCGCGCTGCTTGAGCCTGACGTCCTCCAAATCACTCTCAAACGAAGAGAAGGCAGCATACAGGCGCCCGAACGCGAACCCGAACGAATCGGGAACAAACGACTCGCGATACGCCTCGGTGAGCAACGCTGCGGCGCCCTCATCGACAACAACTAGCACCAACGGATCCAGGCCTTCAACAGCGGAAAAGACCGAGGCGCAATCAAGCGAGGACGTCTGAAGAAAGACGGGGTCGGGCGCGCCAATTCCCGCACAAGCCGCCCTCAAGGCCGTCACCGCCTCCTCCGGAAGCGGCAAGGAAGTCACTACGCAAGCCTCCGCGTCGATATCGCCGTCTATGGCGGCCGCAAACGCAAGCAGCGACTTCTCCTTGGCTTCTTCATACATGTTATTTTTGGCAGGTTTTTTCACACCGCTCCCTTTTTTCACCACGACGCGCTAGAACCATATATCAATAATAGGTTCAAAGAACAGCAAGGCGCAAATTTGCAAGCAAACGGCGCTGCGCACGCGGAACCGCCGCGGTGCTCGCACAAGCAGAGTACACGCGCCGTCGCATTGCGCACATTGAAGAAAAGGAGCGAACCATGTGCACCAACGGAATCAACACCGCTCAGTTCGAGCAGATGATCGAGCAGATTGACGACCACATCAAGCTCGAGCGCCGCTGGGCTCATAACCTGGGTCATCAGGCGGAAGATGCCGGATACCAGACCGTTGGCGCAAAGCTCCATGAGGCCATGGCAGCACTCGACTCCGTCCGTGCCCTGCTCGACGATGCGAAAGACGCTCTCGAAGACGACGCCCGCGACGCAAGCGGCGTAACCGTAGAGCTGGTGTAGCCATGAGCCGAGACCTCATGAGGTTCTCGGTCGCCATGCCGGAAGACCTCCTCATCCGATTCGATGCGCTCGTGGCCAAACGCGGCCTTGCCAAAAATCGCAGCGAGGTCATCCGCGACCTGGTACGCGACGCCCTCATCGAAGAGGAATGCTCGCTTCCCGGGGAAGAAGTCATGGGCACGCTCACCATCGTGTTCGACCACCACACCGGCGATGTCCGCGACAAGCTCGACGGCATCCAACACGATTATTTCGAGCAAATCGTCACGTGCATGCATGTGCATCTTGACGCGCATACCTGCATGGAAGTCATCATTCTTCGCGGCGAAAGCGCACTTGTGCAAAGTATCGCGAACATCATCCTTGGGACAAAGGGCGTGACCCACGGCCATCTCACCATGACCACCACAGGCCATGGCCCCTACACTAACCAGGGAGAAAAAGCCGCACGCGCGTGGGCGCACGAGCATCCTCATGCGCCGGCGAGCTCCCCGCTTTACCCTGCTCACTGACAATCCCCGCGAACGGGCAGGCGAAGGCACCGGACAAGCGCCCAAAAGAGCAGGCAAAGGCTTCGAAGCCCAAAGAAGCCGGGCCACTTTAAGGGATCTAAACGTCCTTGGTCCCGCCCGCCCCGAAAGAGCCGGGCGGGCCTCCTGCAGAGCCGCCGCCGAGACAACCTATCTACATACAACGAGGAGAAACCATGAAAGAAGCCCTCGACATCGAAGTGCACGGCATTGTGCAAGGCGTGGGTTTTAGACCGTTCATCTATAAGATCGCCCGACGCCACCTCATCAACGGCTGGGTTCTCAACGCCACCGCAGGCGTATTCATCCACGCCGAAGGCGAGTCCAAAGACATCGATGATTTCGTCATGGAAATCTCCGACAACGCGCCTGCGGCATCCCGCGTCGATGAAATCCTGATGAAGGAAGTCCCGCTGGAAGACTTCGAATCGTTCACCATCCGCTATTCGGACGAAGCCGCAGCCGAGGCAACGACGCTCGTGTCTCCCGACCTGGCAACCTGCGACGAATGCGCCGCCGAGCTGTTCGACCCCGCAAACCGTCGCTATCACTATCCTTTCATTAACTGCACGAACTGCGGCCCGCGCTTCACCATCATCAACAAGCTGCCCTACGACCGCAAATACACGTCCATGGCAGCATTCCCCATGTGCGAGCAATGCGCGACCGAATACGCCGACCCCGAAGACCGCCGCTTCCACGCCCAACCCGACGCCTGCTTTGAGTGCGGCCCCCATCTCATCTGGCGCACGGTCGACCACAGCGCCAATGCGCAAGAAGACCTCGAGCGCGTCAAGGCCGAAGAGTCCTCTTTCGCTGAAAACGGTACCGCGAAAGAAGGCTGCATCGCACCTTTCGGCGTAGACCTCAAGGCGTCCGACGCCATCATCGACGCGGCCGTACGCATTCTGCGAGAAGGCGGCATCATTGCCGTCAAGGGACTGGGAGGCTTCCATCTTGCCTGCGACGCGCGCAACCGCGAGGCCCTGGCAACGCTGCGCGCACGCAAACACCGCGGCACCAAGCCACTAGCTGCGATGTATCCTACGCTCGATGCCCTACGTGAAGATTGCCTGGTAGGCAACGCCGAAGAAAGGCTGATCACCGGCGCTCAGCGCCCCATCGTGCTGTTGAAAAAACGTGTCGGAGCGCATTTCGCCGAAGGGCTCGCCGACGGCTTGTCCGAACTAGGCGCCATGCTTCCCTATACGCCCTTGCAGCACCTGCTGCTTGCGGCCTTCGGTGGCCCTTTGGTCATGACCTCGGGGAACCTGCATGACGAGCCCATCCAGACCGACGACGACAAAGCCTTCATTGTCCTCCACGACATTGCCGACGCCTTCGTGGGCAACAACAGGCCCATCCGCTGCCGCTTCGACGATTCCGTTGTCCGCGTAATCAAAGCGGGCAGCGCAGGAGAAGCCGTGCAGATGGTGCGGCGCGCCCGCGGATATGCGCCCATGCCCGTACCCCTGAAGCGCAAGGCCGAGAAGAACGACGCACAGTCCGTGATTTTCGCCGCAGGTCCCGAGCAGAAGAACACGTTCTGTCTGCTACGCGGAGAGAAAGCTTTCGTCAGCCAGCACATCGGCGACCTGGAAAACGCCCCGACCTATGACGCATGGCTCGAAGCAAAGAGCCATTACGAGGCGCTTTTCGAGGCGCAGCCTGAAAGCGTCGCCTGTGACCTGCACCCCGAATACCTCGCCAGCAAATGGGCCGCAACCGCGCACGAAAACGGCACGCCTCTGTGCAAGGTGCAGCACCATCACGCCCATATTGCCGCCGTTATGGCGGAAAACGACCTTGACGAAGCGGTCATCGGTGTCGCTTTCGACGGCACGGGCTACGGCGCTGACGGCGCAATATGGGGCGGAGAAGTCATGCTATGCAACCGTACGGATTACGAACGCTTCGCCAACTTCTCGTACCTCCCCCTGCCGGGAGGCGCTGCCGCAATCAAGAACCCGCTGCGCATGGCGTATGCGGCGCTTTGGCAATACGACCTGCTCGACCATCCTGCAGCAGCGCGTGTCGTAGAATCGCTCGGCGAAGCGGCCGATGTGTGCGACCGCATGATCGAGCGCGGCATCAACTGCCCCATGACGTCGAGCGCCGGCCGTCTGCTTGACGCGGTCAGCGCGCTTTTAGGCATATGCGAGCAGCCCACCTACGAAGGCGAAGCCGCTATTCTCCTTGAAGCGGCGGCAGAGCCGAGCAGTGAATCGTACGAAATCGCCCTGGTGAAGAACACGGCGACCGAGCAGAGCACCGCGCACGATACGAGCGTCGTCCTGCTCGACGCCGAACCGCTGTTCCGAGCCTTACTCGACGACATGCAGGCAGACGTGCCCGTGACAATCATGGCGGCGAAGGCCCACAACGCCATGATTGCCGCCATCGTCCAATCCTGCCTGGTTGCGAATGCTGCATGCGGCATTTCAATCGTCGCACTTGCAGGCGGTGTGTTCATGAACCGCTTCATCACTGAGGGCGCGATTGCCGCCCTTGAAGGCGCTGGATTCACCGTCGCCCTTGGCAAAGAGCTTCCACCCAATGACGGCGCCATATCATACGGTCAAGCAGCCGTGGCGGCGGCACGCGCCAACCAGCAAGCATCGTAAGCGCCGCCCTGCAGCCCTGTTCCAAGAAAGGACCCATCATGTGTTTGGCAATTCCCGCAAAGATTGCATCCATTGACGAAAACAACCTGGCCACCGTAGACATCCTGGGCGTCACGCGCCAGGCGTCGATTGATTTGACCCCCCAGGCTCAGGTGGGCGACTACGTGCTGGTTCATGCAGGCTTCGCCATCGAGGTGGTGTCTGAAGAGCACGCCCAGGAAACGCTCGACCTGATTCGCGAGTTCCCCGAACTTGCCGACGTGGAAACGGCATAGCCATGATTGACCAAAACAGCTTTAAAGACCCCGTGCTTGCCCGTGGACTCATCGAGAGCATCCAGGCCCTTGCGCCTGAACAGGCAACCCTCATGGAGGTGTGCGGCACCCACACCGTGGCCATTGCGCGCAACGGCATTCGCGACCTCATGCCCGAAGGCTGCCGCCTCGCGAGCGGACCGGGATGTCCCGTTTGCGTCACCAGCAACCACGACATCGACGCCGTCATTGCGCTCGCGCGCATTCCGAATGTGATTCTGACCACCTTCGGCGACATGACACGCGTCCCTGGAAGCACGTCTTCCCTGCTGAAAGAGCAAGCCGATGGCCGCGACGTGCGCATTGTGTATTCGCCACTGGATGCGCTTACCATCGCCAAAGAAAACCCCGATCGCCCCGTGGTATTTGTGGGCGTGGGTTTTGAAACCACCACCCCGCTCGTGGCCATGGCCATCAAACGCGCGGCGGCCATGGGTCTTGAAAACTTCAGCGTCTATGCCGCGCATAAGAACATGCCCGGCGCGCTCGACGTGCTGATAGGAGATCCCGACCTCAAAGTTGACGCACTCATCCTGCCTGGCCATGTAAGCACCATCATAGGCGTGAAGCCCTACCAATTCCTCGCCGAGAAATACGGCATCCCCGGCGTTGTCACGGGATTCGAGCCGCTCGACGTGCTACAGGGCATCGCTATGCTCATGCGCCAACTGCGCGAAGGGCGCGCGGAAATCGAGAACGCTTACGCACGAGGCGTCATGCCCGAAGGCAATCCCGTAGCCTTAGCCGCGATCCACGACGTATTCGAGACCTGCACCGCCACCTGGCGCGGGCTGGGTCCGATTGAGGGTAGCGGCTACCGCATCCGCGAGCAGTACGCGCAATTCGACGCGCTGCGCCGCTTCGACCCCGAAATCGAAGAGACCCGCGAGCCGCGAGGCTGCCGCTGCGGAGACGTGCTGCGCGGCATTATGGCGCCGAACGAATGCCCCCTGTTCCGCACCGTATGCAGCCCCGAAAATCCCGTGGGTCCGTGCATGGTGAGCTCGGAAGGATCGTGCGCGGCGTATTACCGATACTACTGATATTTCGAGCACCGACCGAATGCCTTTGCAGGCCGCCATGCGCAAGAGATAAAAGCAAGGAGCACTTTATGAACGACGAAACCGTTTTGCTCGGACATGGATCCGGCGGAACCATGATGAAACGCATCATTGACGATGTCTTTGCGGCCTCATACGGCAGCGAAGAGCTGGCGCAGGGCAATGACGCTGCCGTGCTGCCCGCTCCCACGCCGGGCGAGCGCCTTGCCTTTTCCACCGACACCTTCGTCGTGACGCCGCACTTCTTCCCCGGCGGCAACATCGGCCGCTTGGCCGTATGCGGCACGGTCAACGACGTTGCCACCAGCGGCGCTCAGGTGAAGTATCTCTCCGTAGGCATGGTACTCGAAGAGGGCTTCCCCATGGACGACCTGCGCCGCATCTGCGAAACCATCGCCGAAACCGCGGCCGAGGCCGACGTGCACGTGGTGACGGGCGATACCAAGGTGGTCAATCGCGGCCACGGTGACGGCATCTACATCAACACCGCCGGCATCGGTCTCATTCCCGAAGGCCGCAACCTCTCGGGAGCATCGTGCATGCCGGGCGATAAAGTCCTCGTCAGCGGCACGCTAGGAGATCACGGCATTGCCATCATGAGCCAGCGCGAGGGGCTGTCGTTTTCCGCACCCATCGAAAGCGACGCCGCGCCCCTGAACCGCCTGATCGGCGCCGTCCTCGAAGCCGCTCCCGACACGCGCTGCTTCCGCGACCCCACGCGCGGCGGCATTGCCTCCACGCTGAACGAATTCGCCGAACAAAGCAACGTCGATATCGTGGTGCGCGAAGGCGACGTGCCCGTGAAAGACGTGGTGCGCGGCGCATGCGATATGCTGGGCTATGACGTTTTCCAGGTGGCGAACGAAGGCAAAATGGTATGCGTCGTACCCGCCAACCAAGCAGACGACGCATTGGCCGCTATGAAAAAAAGCCCCTACGGAGCCGACGCGGCCATCATCGGCGAAATCCAGGAAGCGCGCGCCGATCGTGGACCGAAGGTCTACCTGGAAACGGGCTTCGGCACGAAACGCATTTTGGATATGCTCGTCGGAGAGCAGCTTCCCCGCATCTGCTAGCGATGCCGAGCCTCCCGCCACAATGCGGCCGACGCAAAGGCGCAGCCTTCTTCGGGACTCCATCATCATCCCTCCATATAGGAGCCGTAAAAGTAGCGTTCAGCAATGGGCATTTGCTACAATATATCGAACAGAAGAAATATCGGTGGCGCACTTTATCGTGCGCCATTTTCTTGTATGGAATTGTAAACGCGAGAAAGAGACGCCCATGATCGCCAGCGAAACCGAAAAGCTCTATCCGGCGGCGAAAACCCTGGTGCGCGATAAGGCCGCAAGCCGCATCCACGCCAAAGACCACACGCTCTACAACTTTGAGGAATCAGCGTGCGATTGTGCCGCCCACTTCATGGGCTGGGCCGATCTTGCGAGCAACCCCCCGTTTCCATACGAAGAGATTCAGACCTTTGCCGACAAGGCGATCGCGGAGGGAATCAAAACGGTTCTCTTAATCGGCCAAGGCGGCTCCACGCAAGCCCCCATGACCATCACCAAGTACAACAAAATCGATCGTAACGCCGTCGATTTCAAGGTGCTCGACTCTGTTTCTCCGGCACGCGTGCGCACCATCCTCGCAGGCACCGACCTGAGCAAAACCCTCGTTCTTGTCTCGAGCAAGTCCGGCGGAACCATCGAGATGCGCAGCGTGCTTGATGCCGTACTTTCTTATTTCGAGGAATGTATGCCCGCAGAAGACGTGGCATCCCACCTTGTTGCTATCTCCGACCCCGGCAGCAATCTCGAAAAACGCGCGCATGACGAAGGATGGCGAGCCTGCTTCACCGGCGAACCGACCGTCGGCGGACGCTTCAGCGCCCTTTCCGTCTTCGGCCTCGTTCCCGCAGCTCTCGTGGGCATCAACCTGCGTGATTTTCTCGAACAGGCAAAAAAGGCCGAGCAGGCCTGCAGCGAAGATGCCGTAGACAACCCGGCCATCGTCCTTGCGTCTTTCCTGTACGACAACTACCTCGCAGGTCGCGATAAATTCTGCTTCTTCACCCCGAAACGCGGGCGCGTCTTGGGCCTTTGGATCGAGCAGCTCGTCGCGGAAAGCCTCGGCAAAAACGGCCTCGGCATCCTTCCTAATATTGAGATCGATTCGCTTCTTCTCGCCGAAGACCCCAAGGATCGCTGCGTCATCACCTACTCCACGAAAACCGACCTTTGGGACGAACGCAAGAACTTCGATCTGAGCCTCGCATACCTCAACGACTCCATCCCGCGCCTTTCTTATCGCGTGGAAAGCGCTATTGAACTGGCGGAGCATTTCGTTATGTGGGAGTATGCAACGGCCATGTGCGGCTACCTGATGAAGGTATGCCCGTTCGATCAGCCCGACGTTGCATCCACTAAGGCAGCCGCCCTGAAGATTCTTGAGGAAGGCGAGCCCGAGCCTGATTTCGAAGAGGCCTTCATCGGCACGGTCCATATGGGCCAGGCCGAGGTCACCATGGCCCCCTGCGTCAAAGCTGACAATATCATGGATGCGTTCTATACGCTGTTCTCCTCCGTAAAACCGGGCGATTACTTCGCGCTGAACGCTTTCTTGCCGTTTGATGGCGAAGGCCGCCGCGAGGCGCTTGAAACCATCCGTCACGGCGTCGCTGACAAGCTTGGCGTTGCCTCGTGCCTCGAAATTGGCCCGCGCTACCTGCATTCGACCGGCCAGTTGCAAAAAGGAGGCCCGAACAACGGCGTCTTCCTGCTCATCTCCGCCGACGAGCTCAAGGATATCCCCCTACACAACGTCGAGGCAGAAAGCCTGGGAGCCCTGGCGAAAGCGCAGGCTGCGGCCGATCTGTCCATCCTCATTGAACGCGGACGCCGCTGCATGCACCTATGCCTGCCCGACAACGCCGGCGTGACCATTCGCGCCCTGGGCGACGCCATCATGCACGTTCTTAACCGCATCGAAGCAGAGCGCGAAGAGGCGGCGCAGAAAACCTCCTAAAAGCAAAGCGGGTGCCGAGCGATGCCCGCTTTTTGTCAAATAGCCAGAGCCACTATTTCTTCGGGAAGAACACCTCGAGCTTCTTCTCGTCCGAAGGCTTGCCCAGATACGAGCCGACAATCATGAAAACCAGGGCAACCGTGATGCCGATCACAATCTGATGCAGACCGAACAGTTTGAAGCCTATCGCCATGGTGAAGCAATAGGACAACGTGCCGCCTACCATAGATGCAATCGCGCCCGTCTTGTTGGCGCGTTTCCAGAACAGAGCGCCAACGAACACCCAGCAAAACGCCGTTTCCAGACCGCCGAATGCGAACATGTTGATCTTCCAAATCACATCGGGCGGAGTGACGGCCAACACAAACACGATGACGCCGATGCCGAACGTGGCAATCTGGCTGAAACGCGAGACGGTCTTGTCCTGCGCTTCGACGCCCTTCTCCTCGGCGTGATGCAACCACAGGTCCTTGATGATCGCAGAAGAAGAAGCAATCAGCAACGAAGAAACTGTCGAAATGGATGCGGCAATGGGGCCGATAATCGCGATGCCCGCAAGCCACGGAGGCAGCGTCTGCGCAATGGCAATGGGTATGATGTTGTCGACGCTTCCGCCGTACGCAGCAAGGTCATCGGTCAACACGCCCGCAGCCAACGTGCCGAGCGCCGTTACGCCGATCATCATGGCGCCGATAATGACCGTGCCCCAAATCATGGCCTTATGCAAAGACTTCGTATCCTTGTAGCCCATGCAGCGAACAACCGACTGAGGCAGGCAGAACGTCAGCACGCCCACCAACAGCCACTGCGTGAAATACAGCGAGAGGGGCATGGCGCCGGCGGCAAAGGGCTCAAGCAGCTCGGGACGGTTCGCCTGGATGGTGTTCATAACGTTCTCGTAACCTCCACCCGCGCTGAAAATGCCGCCGGCAAGCACGGCGATGCCCACTAGCATGGCAATGCCGCACAGCGCATCGGTCACGGCAACGCCGCGGAAGCCGCCGACCGCCGTGAAGATAATTACAGCTGCACCAAACAGAAACAGACCCGTCACATACGAATAGCCGGTCACGGCCTCGAACAGCTTCGCGCCGCCGACGAACTGAGCAACCATGGTGGCAGCAAAGAACAATACCAGGATGAACGCCGCAGCAACCGCCAGGGCATTGGACTGGTAACGTTCGCGAATCACGTCAATGACCGTAACGGCACCAAGCTTGCGCGAAACAAGCGCCATCTTCTTGCCCATAATGCCGTAGAGCAAAAACAGCGTGACAACCTGCACCGTAGCCATGTACACCCAGCCGAAGCCGATCTGCCATGCCTGGCCGGGCCCGCCCACAAAGGAGCTCACCGAGCCGTAGGTGGCGATGGTGGTCATGGCCAGCACGAAGCCGCCGAGGGCACGGTTGCCGATGAAGTAGCTGTTGACGAAGCCGCCCCCGGCCGCATCGGCGCGGCGACGCACGACGATGCTCGCCACCAGGGCCACGAGCAAGAACAGGACGAGCGGGATGAGGGAGGCGAGACTAGCCACGGCGGGCCTCCTCCCCTTCAGCGTCCGTTGCGCCGGCAGAGGGCGCACCGGCGACGGCCTCGGCATCATCGTCGAGACTGAAATCCGCGAAGACGCAGCGCGCGAGCACCACGGCACAGACAACGGCTGCGACCCACGGGCCTAAGGTGCCCCCGATGATCCAGATGGGCGTCGAGAACACTTCAATGCCGCAGCCGGCCAGCCCGATGCCGCCTACAAGCCACACGGCCGCGACGACCGCCAGCGCGACGACGGTCGCCACCGCCTCCCGATTGGCCTGGCGCATCTTGGCGCCATAGGTGGAGAACGTCCTCCTCATGCCCCTCTCCTCTCGTCACCGGCCTTCCGCCCCTTCGGCATCCGGCCCCTTCGATCCCGCATTCATTCCTTCGGAACGCAAAAGGCTCCGAGGGCAGTGTACCCTCGGAGCCTTCCGTTTGACGCGGTGTTACCTATAGTTTCTGGCTATAGGTCTAGATGGCGGCGTCCCTGATCACGTCGATGAACTTCTGGCGATCCCACTGACCCAAGTCGCCCTCAGAGCGCTCGCGCACGCTGACGAGCTTCTCCTCGACCTCCTTGTCGCCCATGACGATCATGTAGGGGATCTTCTGGCTCTGGGCCTTCGCGATCTTCACCTTCATGGGCTCGTTCTGATCCATGACCTCCACGCGACCGCCGACGCTCTTCAGCTCGCCGGCGAACTCGGCCGCCGCCTCCTTGTGGCGGTCGGCGATGGGGATGACGGCCACCTGCACCGGGGCCAGCCACAGCGGCAGGGCTCCGGCATAGTGCTCGATGAGGATGCCGAGGAAGCGCTCGATGGAGCCGAAGATGGCGCGGTGCAGCATCCAGGGGGTCTCCTCGGTGTTGTCCTCGGTGCGGTAGGTCAACCCGAAGCGCATGGGCATGTTGAAGTCGATCTGCACCGTGGAGCACTGCCAGGTGCGCCCGATGGCGTCCTTCACCTTGATGTCGATCTTCGGGCCGTAGAAGGCGCCGTCGCCCTCGTTGATGTCGTAGGCGAGGCCCCGGCGCGCGCAGGCCTCCTTCAGCGACTCGGTGGCGTGCTCCCACATGTCGTCGGTGCCGATGGACTTATCCGGGCGCGTCGATATTTCGGCCTCGTAGGTAAAGCCGAAGGTGCCCATGATGTAGTCGACCAGCTCCAGAATGGCGACCACCTCGTCGACCACCTGATCCTTAGTGCAGAAGATGTGGGCGTCGTCCTGGGTGAAGCCGCGGGCGCGGAGCAGGCCGTGAACCACGCCGGACATCTCGTGGCGGTACACGGTGCCGAACTCGAAGTAGCGCAGCGGCAGATCGCGATAGGAGTGCAGCTCGTTCTTGTAGATGATCACGTGCCCCGGGCAGTTCATGGGCTTCACGCCATACTCGGAGTAGCGCGGCTCCTCGTCGGTGCCCTCGTTGATCTGGAAGAAGTACATGTTCTCGTGGTAGAAGCCGTAGTGGCCCGAGGTCTTCCACACGTCCGCGTTGTAGATGTGCGGGGTGATGACCTCCTCGTAGCCGCGCTCGTACAGATCGCGACGCAGCCACTCCTGCAGCGTGCGGATGACGCGCGCGCCCTTGGGAAGGTACAGCGGCAGGCCCACGCCGGCCATGGGCTCCATCATGTAGATGCCCAGCTCGCGTCCGAGCTTGCGGTGGTCGCGCTTCTCGGCCTCCTCCAGGTTGTGCAGGTACTCCTCCAGCTCCTTCTTGTTGAAGAACGCCGTGCCGTAGATGCGGGTGAGCATCTCGTTGTTCGAGTCGCCTTTCCAGTAGGCGCCGGCCACCTTGGTGAGCTTGTAGGCACCGAGCTTGCCGGTGTCGGGCACGTGCGGCCCGCGGCACAAATCGGTGAAGTCGCCGAGCTGGTAGACGGAGATGGCCTCGTCCTCGGGCAGCTCGTCTATGAGCTCGAGCTTGAGCGGCTGATCGGCGAAGATTTCCCGCGCCTCGTCGCGGGTGACCTCGCGACGGGTGATGGCGGCGGCAGACTTGGCGATCTCGGCCATGCGCGCCTCGATGGCGGCGAAGTCGTCCGGCGAGACAGTCGCGCCCTCGGGCAGCTCGATGTCGTAGTAGAAGCCGTTCTCGATGGCCGGGCCGACGCCGAACTTCACGCCGGGATACAAATCGGTGAGGGCGGCGGCCAGGAGATGGGCCGTGGAATGGCGCATGAGCTCGAGGCCCTCGTCGCTCTTGGCGGTGACGATGGCCACGGAATCGCCGTCGGAGACGACGGCGTCCAAATCGACGGGGGTGTCGTTGACGATGCCGGCCAGCGCCGCGCGGGCGAGCCCCGCGCCGATGGAGGCGGCCACGTCGGCGACGGTGGCGCCCTCTTCCAGCTCCTTGACGGATCCGTCGGGCAGTACGATGTTCATGGAACTCCTTTCCTCGCGCCGGGCGCGCACAGAGCGCCTGCGCGGTTTCCGCCGGGGCGTTGACTACCCCGACTCCGTTTCGAAGCACCGGGATTCCGGTGCTCCCCTATTAAAACAGAGCCGCACGGGGGCGGCTCTGCCTTTAGGCTAACTTGTTGAAAAAGCCTAGCCCTGGCTGGCCGGGCGGCTCTGACGCGCCTGGCCGGAGGGGCGGCGCTGGCGGGCGCCATGTGGCGCCGGGGCGCCCACGGGAGTGGCGCAGTAGGGGCAGACCGTCCAGGAGGGCTCCAGCGCGTGGTTGCAGCGCATGCAGAGGTTCTTCAGCTGCGTGTGGCAGTTCGGGCACAGCACGAAGTCCGCCTCCACGGGATAGCCGCAGTTGGCGCACTCGCCGTACTTCATGAGCTGGCGCTGCTTGAGCGCGATCTCCAGCTCCTGCTCGTCGCGATCGAGCTGCAGCAGCGGCGGCCGAAGCAGGCAATAGGCCACAAGCCCCAGCACCGGCACGAGCGCCACCACGGCCCAGATGTACCAGGCGGTGCCGCGCAGATAGGCGTCACGCACGACCCATACGATGGAAAGCACGTACAAAATGACCAGCAGGACCAAAACGACGGTGAAGGCCGCCTGCATCTCCGGCGTCCACAGCTGGGCAAGAAGCTCGCTCATATCAACCTCTTCTGATTCGAGTGCAATTGATGACGTGTCGGCCCATTATAGCAAACTCTCTCGTGCGTTACCCCAGCTCCGCGATTTGTGCATCTAAGCGCGCGAGCTTGTCGGTGAGGTCGGCCAGCTTGGCGCGGTCCTTCTCGACGATCTCGGAGGCCGCCTTCGCCAGGAAGCCCGGGTTGGCAAGCTTCTTCTCGAACTTCGCGGCGTCCTTGGCCACACCGTCGCGCTCCTTCACAAGGCGGGCGCGCTCGGCGGCGAAGTCCACGTGCCCCGCCAGCACGATGTACACCTCGAGCCCGCAGCCCAGCACCACAGCGGACTCGGCGGGCTTGGAGGCCTCCACGGCCACGTCGAACTCCTCCACATTGGCGAGCTGGCGCACCAGGTGCTCCTGGGCGATGAGCAGCGCGGCGTCGGCCTCGTCGGCCGCCTTGCGCAGGATGGAGCAGATGCGCGCGTGGGCGTACTGCACGTAGTACACCGGGTTGGAGGCGTCCTTCTTCTTCGCCACCTCGATATCGAAGTCGATGGGCTGGTCAGCCGAGCGGGAGAGCATGAGGTAGCGGGTGGCATCCACGCCCACCTCGTCGATGAGCTCCTCGAAGGTGACCATCTCGCCGGTGCGCTTGGACATGCGCACGGCCTTGCCATCGCGGAACAGGTTCACGAGCTGCCCCAGCTGCACCTCGAGCGCCCCGGGCCAGCCCCAAGCCTCGAGCATGCACTCGCAGCGCTTGATGTAGCCGTGGTGGTCGGCGCCCCACAGATCGATAAGGTGGTCGAAGCCGCGCATCATCTTGTCGTAGTGGTAGGCCACGTCGCTCATGAAGTAGGTGGCCTCGCCGTCGCCCTTGATGAGCACGCGATCCTTGTCGTCGCCCAGATCCGTCGAGCGGAACCACAGGGCGCCGTCCTTCTCGTAGAGGTAGCCCTTCTCGCGCATGGCGTCCAGGGAGCGGGACACGGCGCTCTCGCCGTTCTCGTCCTCCACGTACAGCGAGCGCTCGGAGAACCACTTGTCGAAGGTGGTGCCGAAGTTGGCCAGCACCTCGCGCTGGTTCTTGAGCGTCATGTCGTAGTCCATCTCGCGGAAGGCCTCCACGCGCTCCTCGTCGGAGACGGAAAGCCACTTGTCGCCGTCGCGGTCGATGATGTCCTGGGCGATGTCCTTCACGTAGGCGCCGCCGTAGCACGCCTCGGGCATCTCCACGTCGCGGCCGAGCAGCTGCTGGTAGCGCACGTTCACGGAGTTGCCGAACACATCCATCTGGTTGCCGTGGTCGTTGATGTAGTACTCCTCGTACACGTCGTAGCCGCCGTGGCGCATGACGCGCGCCATGGCATCGCCCAAGGACGCCCAACGGCCATGGCCCACGTGGAAGGGGCCGGTGGGGTTGGCGGACACGTACTCGAGGTTCACGTAGCGCTCGCCCTCGGGAATGGTGCCGCGACCGAAGTTGTCGCCCTCCTCGCGCACCTCGCGCACCACGCCCTGCAGCACGGCATCGGACAGGCGGATGTTGATGAAGCCGGGGCCGGCGATCTCCACGGAGGCGATCATGTCGTTTGCGGGAATGTGGTCCACGATGATCTGGGCGATCTCGCGGGGGTTCTTGTGAGCGAGCTTCGCGGTGCGCATGGCGACGGTGCTCGCCCAGTCGCCGTTGGCCTCGTCGCGGGGTCGCTCAAGAGCTGCCTGCGGGGCCTCCGCCAGCTCAAGTGAGCCGTCGGCACGGGCCGCGTCGATCGCGGCATCGATGATCGCTTCGAGGGATTCGCGAATTTCCATTGGTCTAACTTCCTCTTCTGTACGTCTTCAGTACGTCGGCGTTACCACGCGCGCGGGCTGTGCCGTACCCAATCGCGCCTATAAGCGGCCATAATAGCATGAACGACCCGAGAAAAACAGGAGCGCCCGAGCACTGTGCCCGGGCGCTCCCGCTAACGGTTCCGCAGGTCAGAACTGTGCAAGTGCACAAGTTCGCGCGCTTACCGTGGATGCTACGACAGGATCACCATGGCCGCCGTGAGGATCACGATGCAGACCACGCCGAGGACCACGAACAGCTTGGCGCCGAACTTGAGCCACGTGGAGTACTCCACCTTGGCGAGGGCCAAACCGCCCATGATGGCGCCGGAGGTCGGCGTGAACAGGTTCACAAGGCCGTTGCCGGCGGAGTAGATCATGACCATGGTCTCGACCGAGAAGTTCAGCT
>OHUG01000004.1_pt1 | contig 239854 bp, 203 predicted proteins | sample 1579161 | NCBI WGS metagenome assembly OHUG01 (sample SAMEA3882514, study PRJEB24775) | human gut metagenome | biome: human-associated habitat; feature: intestine environment; material: feces | place: Netherlands | collected 2009/2010 | reverse complement strand
TTTGCATGAAGAAAGTCTCCCATTTCTCGTTGTCCAAGAAATGGGAGGCAGTTCAGTTGCGTGCTGCAGCCGGCGCCCGTTTTTTAAGACCCGATTGGAAGCCCGGGCTTGCGGGAATACTCGTAATGACGCTTTCAGATCGGAGGTCGTGATGAACGCCAAGCGAATTGCCCGCCTGTTCGTCGCCTGTATTGCGCTGATGATCGGCCTTGTCGGATGCGGGGGTTCGACTGGCCCCGCCGGCTTCGCAGCGCCCGGTTCATCACAGGGTTTGGGCGCAAGTGCGACACCCGCCCAGCGCGCCGCGGCCTTGTACCAAGAAGCGGTCTCTCACCCTCAATCGTATTTCGGTCTCCCCGAGCATCCTGAGGGTGCGGGTGGATCTGATGTTCCGACATTCGACTACGCTTTGGTGGCCGTCAAGCCCGGTGAGCTCCCCGCGCTGCTTCTGCGCGCCATGGGTTCGGATGGGCGATGGGCCGACGCAGCGGAGATCGTGCCCCTGACCGTGAACGATGCCGGGGACGGGCTTTCAGCTGGGGTCGCGCCGCTATGGGAGGACATCTCCCAGGCGGAAGAGCGGCAGAGGAGCGTTATGGCGTCTGCGTACGGCGACGGCCTGCTCGTCGAGGACATGAATCGATCGACGGGTGAGGGCGTTGTTTGGCGCCGTCGCTTCGAGGCGGATGCCATTCGTCCGGAGCCCGTGTGCGAATTGCGAGAGGGGTCTGATTCGATGGCGGCCAAGGTTGCCGCGGAGGAATTCGTGCCCATCCCCTGGGAGCCTTGCCCGCCTTCGGGTGCGAATCTCGACGGCCTCGCCAGTCTGAAGGCACTTGCGGACGGCACGTGGCAGTCGACCGCCGTGCGCGAGGACAAGGACCGCTCGGCGGCGGAGCAATTCGGACTCGTCCTTCTGACTGGCACGGTGCGCGAGCTTGATGATCGCGGTATCGCCGCGCTGCAGGGCATCGAGAACCCCAATCCTCCAAGCGACGACCTCGTGATGCACGCGGTGCTCGAGCTCGACGAGCCCGCGACCCTGACCGCCTTGAGCGCCGGCGGTTCGGCCCCGCGCGAGGGCGAGACGCGTTTGATTCTTATCGAGCGGGACACGAGTGAGCTGACCTGGGGCTCCTATCAAGACAAGCATGTGACGGCGGCGATCGATCCCGCGATGCTCATGTGGCCCTCCGACACGAGTCTGCCGCTTGGAGAGCCTAGTGTCGCAACGGCGGGTGTAGTCGTCGTCGATGTTGGGTGATGCCGTCGACGTCCTATCGGGATGGTTGGCAGCAACAGTTTTATGCCGATCGCGATTGCCGGCATAGAAGCAGCTGCAGCCGCTATCGTATATCCTGCTGATACGGAGAACTGAAGGGGTGCCGGCCCACGTGCGCTCGCACGGAGGGTAGGCCTTTGCGAGGGGAGGGCTCATGGCCGAGCCGCAGAGGACGGGCGAGGAGACTGGCGTTTCGGAGTACGACGATCCGTGCATCCGCGCGGAGAATGAGGACGACGACGGTTACGACCCGTATTCCGATCGTCGCCCTGATCCTGAACCCCTGTTCGAGCGCGACCCGTGGGCGTAGCGACGGTGGATATGGCTGCCGGGGGTTCCCGCTCTTGCGTGGTGGGGCGTTTCGCGCCGTCGCCGACGGGCCGTATGCACTTGGGGAACGTCGCGGCTTCGCTTTTGGCATGGCTTTCGGTTCGCAGTCAGGGTGGCAAGCTCGTGCTGCGCATCGAGGATCTGGACGACCGTGCCCGCAGCGGTCCGTGGGCCGAGTTGCTCATGGACGATCTGCGCTGGTTGGGGCTCGATTGGGATGAGGGTCCGTATTACCAGACAGAGCGGCTTGACCTCTATGAAGATGCGTTGCAGCGGCTCGATTCGCTTGGGCTGGTATACCCCTGTTTTTGCACGCGGGCCGAGCTCCATGCCGCGAGTGCCCCTCATGCCAGCGACGGCACGCCCGTGTATGCGGGGACGTGTCGGAATCTAACGCCTGAGCAGGTGGCGGAGCGCTCGGCTGTTCGGTCGCCCGCGATGCGCCTGAGGGTGCCTACGGCGGATGGCTCGGATGTGCACGCTGTGGCATCCCGCTCGCCCGTTGCCACGGCGTCGCGCACGGTGAAGTTCACCGACCGCACGTACGGCGCGCATGTCGAGGACCTCGTGCGCGAGTGCGGAGACTTTCTCGTGCGGCGCAGCGACGGCGTCTTTGCCTACCAACTCGCCGTCGTCGTGGACGATGCCGCGATGGGTGTCACGGAGGTTGTGCGAGGCTGCGATTTATTGGGGTCGACGGCGCGTCAGCTGTATCTGCAGGACATGCTCGGCTATGGGCATCCCGAGTATGCACACGTTCCGCTGCTGGTGGCGCCGGACGGACGGCGCCTGTCCAAGCGCGATCGCGATCTCGATATGGGGGAGCTGCGCCGCCGCTTCGGCACATCCGGGGAGCTTTTGGGGCGCCTCGCGCATGCACTGGGCCTAAAGCCCGACGCCGCGCCCTGTTCCGCAGCGCACCTGGTCGAGGGATTCAGCTGGGACCAAGTGCGAGCGCACCGCGATAGCTTCGTGGTTGCGCCCGGTTTCTTGGGCTAGTTTTGAATTGTTGCTTCCGTGCCCTGGTCAAGCCCGCGGAAGTGCGTTATTATCGTCTGGCTGTTCCGGAGAGCTGACCGAGAGGCCGAAGGTGCTCGCCTGCTAAGCGAGTAAGGGCCGCAAAGCCCTTCTGGGGTTCGAATCCCCAGCTCTCCGCCAGTCGAAATTAAGAAGCGAGCCCATGAGGCTCGCTTATAAGTCTGCGCACGGGCTCGTTTGCCGAATTGCCGTTTGCGAAACACTTGGACCCGCGGTGCATACGTGCGGGTACAATGTGCGCATGTTCGACTCGGAGAAAGGCGGCTTGCATGCCCACCTTCCTTTCACGCCCTCGCCCGCTCGTTCGCGCCGCGCTGCGTGCGCTTCTGCTGCCCGCGCTGACCATCCTTGTCGCCTTTGCTGCGACGCTTGCATTTCCCCATGCCGCCCACGCCGACACGTATGCCTTGCCGAGCGTGCACATTCAGGCGCAGGTCATGGAGAATGGCGACCTGTTTGTGACCGAGGCCCGCACCTTCGCCTTCGAGGACACGGTCAACGGCGTGTACTGGGACATTCCCTTTGCCGACAACGAGCAGGGGAGCGCGTCCGCGGTTTCGGTGCTCGACGTGCGCGAGCTCGACGACGCCCCCGAGGACGAGGCCGATGCCCGTCGCGCTTCGCAGCCCATGCAGGAGGTTTCCTCGGCGAACTCCGGCGATGGTCATGTCTATACGGTCGAGAACCTGGGTGATTCTCTGCGCCTCAAGGTTTTCATCCCGCGCGAGGACGGCGACGAGGCGACCATTTGGGTCAGCTACATGATCGAGGGCGCCGTCATGGCGTGGCCGGATACCGCCGAGCTCTACTGGCAGTTCATCGGGTCCGAATGGGAGGAGGACGCCGAAGACGTTCGTTTGGACGTGACGTTCGCCGGTGCTGCCGCGGGCACGCCGGCAACATCGAGCTCCAGCGACGCGAACCTGCGCGCCTGGGGCCACGGTCCGCTCGACGGCGAGGTTTCCCTCGACACCGCCGAGCCGGGCGATCCGCATGTGACGCTCGAGGCTCCCGTGGTGCGCGCCGGTCAGTTCGCCGAGGTCCGCGCGACGTTTCCCATCGACTGGGTGCCCGGCCTCGCTCCTTCCGGCGAGCCTCGCCTCGAGAGCGTGCTGTCCGAGGAGGCGGCATGGGCGGAGGAGGCCAACGCCCGGCGCGAGGGTGCACGGCAGGTGGCCTTCGCGGGTACCGCCGTATTGACCGTCGCGCCCGCAATCATGCTCGGTGTCGTTATCTACCTGCGTAAAACCAGGTATGCGAGCCCCAAGCCCGTTTTTGACGAGACGTACTTCCGCGACTTGCCGTCGAACGATCACCCGGCGGTCCTCTCGGCCCTGGTGTATAGCGGCGCGGTGCAGGATTGCGCGTTCGTGGCGACTTTGATGAAGCTCACGGACGACCGCGTGATCGAGATCAAGCACGAGACGCGCACCGAGGACAGGTTCCTCGGCTTGGGCGAGAAGAAGGTCGAGGAGTACTCGATCGAGCTTGCGGCGCGCGAACGCATCACCGATCCGATTGATTTGGCGGCGATCGATTTGTACTTCGGGCCCGATGCTAAGAACGGCGACGAGGTGCGGTTCGGCGCTTTCCAAAACCAGGAGAGCGTGGGCGAGTACATGCAGTCCTTCAAGGACCAGGTTCTGGCGGAACTCGAGCGCCGTAATCTCACCAACCTCGCACCCGATACCTTCAGGTATGCCCCGGCAGCCCTTGCCGCCCTTTTCGTGTTCGGGTGCATAACCTTTGCGATCTTCACCGATGGCGTCAATTTACCGCTCATCATCCTTGGCGGCGCTCTCGCCATCGCCGCGGCGGTTATCGCCGAGCGCACGAACGTCCATTCGCCCGAGGCCGTTGAGCTGCTCAATCGCTGCCAGGCGCTCGAGCGTTGGCTCGAGGACTTCACCAATCTGGACGACGCGGTTCCCGATGACCTCATCCTGTGGAACAAGATGCTCGTCCTGGCCGTCGCCTTTGGTGTGAGCGACGAGATTCTGCGCCAGCTGGCGGACGCCGTGCCGGCCGATCGCCGCGTGGATGAGGACGGAGTGTACTACTACCCGAGCTACTGGTGGTATTACTCGCACGGTAGCCTGCACTCGCCGATGAGCGAGATGCACGATGCGTACCAGGCCGCGGTCGCGGAGCTCGCCTCGAGTTCCAATAGCTCCGCCGGTGGATTTGGCGGAGGCTTCTCCGGTGGCGGAGGTGGCGGTGTCGGCGGAGGCGGCGGCGGTACGTTCTAACCGCTCGTCCGGTCCTGTCGAGGCGGGGCGCTCCGAGCATGTTCGGCGCACCCTGAGAACTTCGGTGCACATATAAAACTTCGGAGCACCTGGTGACCAAATTCATGCGCGAAAATGGTTACCAGGTGCTCCGAGTTTTAAAAGGTGCACCGAAGATGTTTAGGGCGCTCCGAAGTTTTCGGGATGCGCCGAAGCCGTGGGCGCAACGGGCGCGGACACCCGCGTCGCCCGGTTCCACCTGCCTACGCGCTCAGGTCGAGCCCGTAGACGTACATCTCCTTGGGGAGCAGCCGGCGCTCATCGCGCGTGCTGCGGTAGGTGCCCGCGCGCTTGAAGCCGTGGTGCTCGTAGAACTGCCAGGTGCAGTCGGTGTCGGTGTAGAGGAAGGCACGGTTGGCACCAAGTTCGGTGAGGTGGGTCGTTGCGGCGTCCACCAACACGCTGCCAATGCCCATACCCCGTGCGGAGCTGCTCACGACGAGAAGGGTGATCTCGGTCGAACCGGCGTAGCCGCTTTTGGCGAGCAGGGAGTCGTTCTTGGACTCGGTCAGCTGGACGCCATGCCAGTACGCGGCCGCCGCCTCGGGCTCGAGCTCGCGCATGCGGCGGAAGTAGTCCTTGGAGATGGTGAACCAGCGCTTATTCGAGCGCGGGCGCGAAGGGTCAGGGCAGGCGAGCACGATGCCGCACGGCTTGTCATCGACAAGCGCAACCTGGGAGAACGTGGAAATGGAAAGCGAATAGGAGAGGTCGTTGCACGCCTCGAGAAAGCCGTATTCGGGCGAGGGACCCTCGTTGTGCCAAGTCTGTTGCAAGATGGCGGCGAGCTCTTCGAAGTCTTCTTCCTCGAAGGGTCGGTACGTGACGCGCGAGACCATGGAACCTCCTGTCATATCACCACTGTTTGTACCACCTGCCCGCGGGTTGTGTGTGTCGTACGCGTGAAGTCGCCCCGCACTCTCAGATTCTCCGCGCAAAGGCCATGTTTTCTCGGCAAGTAATCCAAAAGGGCCCCCGGCGAGCCGCGCGCGCCCCGCCGCCTGCGGTACAGTAGAGGCGTATGTAACGGGGGGTTGCCGGATGGGGTGGCCCCACCTGTGCGAAGGAGGGTCCATGGCTTCCCAGGGGAAGGTTTCCCGCGCGTTGATCTCGGTGACGGACAAGACCGGCGTGGTCGAGTTCGCCCGTGCGCTCAAGGAGGAGTTCGGCGTCGAGATCATCTCGACCGGCGGTACGGCAAAGGCTTTGGTCGACGGTGGCGTTCCCGTGACGCCCATCGAGGAGTACACCGGGTTCCCCGAGATGATGGACGGCCGCGTCAAGACGCTGCACCCCAAGGTCCACGGCGGCCTGCTGGCCCGTCGCGATTCCGAGCAGCACATGGCCGAGGCTGCCGAGCATGGCATCGGTATGATCGACATGGTGGTCGTGAATCTCTATGAGTTCGAGAAGACCGTTGCCAACCCCGACGTCACCTTCGCGGACGCCATCGAGCACATCGATATCGGCGGCCCGTCCATGCTGCGCTCCGCTGCCAAGAACGCCGACGCCGTGACCGTGGTTTCCGACCCGGCCGATTACGAGACGGTCCTCGCCGAGATGCGCGCCAACGATGGTGCCACCACGCTCGAGACGCGCCGCCGTCTCCAGGTGAAGGTCTACACCACCACGGCTGCCTATGACGGCGCCATTTCCACCTGGCTCGCCGCCCAGGCCGAGTCCGGTTGCGCCGACGCGGTCCTCACCGCCGATGGCGAGTTCGCCGCCCCCGCCGCGATGTCCGTCAAGCTCGAGAAGGCCCAGGACCTGCGCTACGGCGAGAACCCGCATCAGGCCGCCGCGGTCTACCGTTTCGACGCCGCCAACGCCCCACTCTTCTCCTCGGAGGCCCCGCTCGTGGGCGCCGAGCAGCTCCAGGGCAAGCCGCTGTCCTACAACAACTTCCTCGACGCCGAGGCCGCCTGGAACGCCGTGCGTGAGCTCGACGAGCCCGGCGTGGTGATTCTCAAGCACCAGAACCCCTGCGGTTCCGCCGTCGCCGCCGACGTGACCGAGGCCTACGATCGCGCCTTCGCCTGCGATCCCAAGAGCGCCTTCGGCGGCATCGTCGCCGTAAATCGTGAGGTCCCGCTGTCGCTCGTCGAGCACTTCGCCGACCGTGACAAGCTCTTCGTCGAGGTTCTCATCGCCCCGAGCTTCACGCCCGAGGCTCTCGAGCGCCTCTCCAAGCGCGCCAACCTGCGCGTTCTGGCCACCGGCGGTGCCGCGGGCCACGCCAAGCTCGAGATGCGCACCGTCGACGGCGGCATGCTCGTCCAGCGCGTCGACACGGTCGAGGAGGACCCCGCGACCTTCACGTTCCCCACGGAGCGCAAGCCCACGGACGCCGAGATGCGCGACCTCATGTTCGCCTGGAAGGTCTGCAAGACCGTCAAGTCCAACGCCATCCTTATCGCCAAGAACGAGATGGGCATCGGCATGGGCCCCGGTCAGCCCAACCGCGTCGATTCCGCGCTGCTGGCCTGCCAGCGCGCCGATGAGGTCTGCGAGCGCCTTGGCCAGGAGGCCGGCGGTTACGCCTGCGCTTCCGACGCGTTCTTCCCGTTCCGCGACAACGTGGACACCCTGGCCGCCCATGGCGTGACCGCCATCATCCAGCCCGGCGGTTCCGTGCGCGACGAGGAGTCCATCGACGCCTGCAACGAGCACGGCATCGCAATGGTCTTCACCGGCACGCGCCACTTCCGCCACTAAGGCGACAAAACAGCGTTTGTCGAGCGCCGGGATGTGTAATGAGGGACGGGTGCGAATTACACATCCCGGCGAATTAGAGCGCATCGGGCCGCCACGCGCGGCCCGATGCGTAATTCGCCCGTCCCTCATTACACATGGCAGGAGAGGAGCAGCGTTGAGCGAGCTTGAGCCGTTTTTCAATTCAGCTGAGGAGTGCGCCACGTACGAGCAGTTTTGCGCCGAGCAGGAGCGCGGCGGCGGGAGGTTCGAGCTCGCCGAGCCGGCGCTCGTGTGTCGCTGGCGCATGGCTCGTCGCGGCGTGCCCATGCTGAACAGGCACATCCGCGCGCTTTCCCAGCGTGTGGTGAACGGTGCTCCGCTCACCACCAACATGCTCTCCTGGGCCAAGCAGCACGTCGAATGGTCTCTTGCCGCCGGCGACTATCAAGATCCGAATGGCGTGCTCATGACGGTGATCGACGTCAACGGCGACGCTCTCATGAGTGTGGGCCCCTATGAGCCGCTCACCGACCGGTCCCGCGATGCCCTGGTTGCCCGTGCGGAGGAAGCCCGCCGCGAGCAGGCCAAGACCGGCATTGCCCCCGAGCTGCTGGCCGCGGTGACGCCCGAGGGGCGCATGCTGGTTTTCGCCGCGCCCGATGAGCATCTCTGCGGCACCGCGACCCTTGTGGAGCAGCTTGTCGCCACGCAGGGCCGCGAGGCCGTGCGCGCCTTGGGGGGCGGCGCCCGTCTTGCGGACGCCCTTGCCGTTGTCGAAGAGGGGAGCGTCGTCTTCCTCATCTCCGACGAGCACGGTGTGGTGGTCGAAGATGAGCAAGCGGCTCCCGTGCCCGTTTCCGCCGAGGCCCTGGCGACGGGCCACGCCTTCGCAGATGGTCTGGCAAAGCTCTTCAAGTAGCTTTGCTTGCGCTGCGATCCCGTCTCCGCGTTTCCCGATGCGCCGGTCGCACTGCCGCTGTTGCCACGGCGCCTCTCGATCACGGCTCGCGCTCATGAGGCTTACATTGCTGAAACCTCGCCGACCCGCCGCCTTCGCATGCGGCGGGTCGCGTCATAATGGACCAAAGCAACGTAGGGCGGACGTTTTACAACAGCCGCCAAGGGATGAAGAGGAAGGTGACAGGGGAATGGCGCGCATATTCGTGGTCGAGGACGACGCACCCATTCGCAACGAGGTCATCGAGGTGCTCGAGCGCCAGGGCTTCGAGGTGTCCTACTGCCTCACGTTCGATCGCGTGGTCGACGATATCCTTGCCGCCCGACCTGATCTCGTGCTGCTCGACCTCACCCTGCCCGGTACGGACGGCCAGCTCATCTGCCGCGAGTTGCGCCAGCAGTCCGATATCCCCGTCATCGTTCTCACCTCGCGTGTGACCGAGGTCGACGAGGTCATGAGCATGACCATGGGCGCGGACGATTTCATTCCCAAGCCGTACAGCGCCCGTGTGCTCGTTGCGCGCGTGCAGGCGCTGCTTCGCCGTGTGCAGGGCTCTGGCGAGGCCTCTCATGAGCTTGCGCATAACGGGGTGTCGCTCGATCTGTCTCGATCCATGGCCACCGCCGTCGACACCGGTCGAAGCATCGAGCTCACCAAAAACGAGATGCGCATCCTCTCCCTGCTCATCGGCCACGCGGGCGCGATCGTGAGCCGCGAGGCCATCATGCGCGACCTATGGGACTCCGATGCGTTCGTGGACGACAACACCCTCACGGTGAACATCAACCGCCTGCGCGCGACGCTCGAGAAGATCGGCATCACGGGCTATCTCACCACGCACCGCGGACGCGGGTACTCGGTGTAGGGGAGCGCAGGCTATGAGCTTCGCGAAATTCATGGGGTCGCATTGGCCCACGCTCGCCTTGTCGGTCGCGGCCGCGGCTCTCAGCGCGTTCGTTTTGCTGGTCTCGGGTGCGAGCGCGGGTCTCTCCCTGCTCGTGGCGGGCGTGGTCGTGGGGGCGGGGCTTCTTTCGATCGCCATCGACTATCGTCGCAAGCGCCCGTTCTATGGGGACCTCGCCGCCTGCACCGACGACCTCGAGCATCCGCTGTGGATCTTCGAGATGGTGGACGAGCCAGACTACCCGGAGGGCAGGCTTGCCTACGAGGCCCTGAGCGCCGTGTCGAAGGCCGCTAACGACGACGTCTCGGAGTACCGCCGTCAGGCTCAGGACTATCGCGAATACGTCGAGACCTGGGTCCACGAGGCGAAGTCGCCCCTCGCCGCTGCGCACCTCATGCTCGAGAACCTCATGGAGAGCCTGCCCGCCGACGAGACGGGCGAGGTGCTGCTCGAGAAGACCGAGGCGCTCGGCGAGGAGCTCGACCGCGTCGAGGGCTTCATCGAGCAGGCGCTGTTCTTCGCCCGGTCCGAGTCTCTCGACCGCGACTACCTGATCCGCCCCTATAGCTTGCAAAAGCTCGTGGGCGATGCGGTGCGCGCCAATGCGCGCGTGTTGATGGGGGCGCACGTGGCTCCGTATCGCATCGATCTGGAGCAGACGGTGTTCACGGACGAGAAATGGATGAACTTCATCTTGGGGCAGCTCATTCAGAACAGCGCGAAATACGCTGCGGGCGAGGGTGCCGAGCTGGTGTTCTCAAGTCGCCTGTGCGATGAGGGGCTGTCGAGCGAACGCATTGAGTTGGAGGTGCGCGATAACGGCTGCGGCGTCGAGCAGGCCGATCTGGCGCGCGTGTTCGACCGCGGTTTTACCGGCGAGAACGGGCGTTCGGGCAAGCGCGCCACGGGCATAGGCCTGTACCTGGTCAAGCGCCTCTGCGACAAGATGGGGCTCGCGGTGCACGCGCAGTCGGCGCCGGGGGAGTACTTCGCGGTGACCATCGCGTTTCCGACGAACAAGATGCACTACTTCGAATGATTGCTTTGTGAGGGCCCAAGACGAGCCGACCGCCCGTCGTGTGTGGGGTGCCGCTCAGTGGTAAAGGCGTTGACCATCACCCGCAAAAGAGGAAAATGAACCGTTGGACGTATGGGAACGTACGTCCTTCGTTCGTTTATGGGGGTGTAGCATGGCGACAAAGGTCACGCTCAAGGAAATCGCGCAGGAAGTCGGGCTGTCGCCGTCGGCGGTGTCGCTCGTTCTCAACGACCGTCCCTGCCGCATCTCGGATGAGAATCGTCGGCGCATTAAGGAAGTCGCCGCGCGGAAGCGCTATGTGCCCAATCAGATCGCGCGCAGCCTCGTCATGCAGCAGTCGAGGACCCTCGGCCTCATCGTGCCGAACATCATGAGTCGCTTCTTCTCCTCGTTTGCCCGCAACCTCGAGGTGCGCTGCCGCGAGCGCGGATACGCCCTGTTCATCATGAACTCCGATGGCAAGACCGAGAACGACGCCGACCTGGTTCGTCTGCTGATCAACCGCGGTGTCGACGGCATCTTCCTCGTCGCCGCGGAGGAGGTCTCGCCCGATCCCCTGCTCATGGAGCAGCTCGAGGCGGGCATCGTGCCCGTGGTGATGGTCGACCGCTCGATTGAGAACGCGCCTGGCGACAAGGTTCGATTCGACAGCGAGCTCGGCGGATACCTGGCAACCAAGCACCTGCTCGACGAGGGACATCGCCGTATCGCGTGCGTGGTGAACACCGCATCGCACACCGGCCGCGATCGTCTGGCCGGCTGCCGGCGCGCGTTTGCCGAGGCCGGCGCGCCCTTTGGCGAGGACCTGGTGTTCGAGAGCGACTATTACATCGCCGACGGCTGCCGCGCCGCTGAGCGCATTGTGGCCTCCGACGCCACGGCGATTTTCGCGAGCTCCGACAACATCGCCCTCGGCGTGCTCAAGTGCCTGCACGCGCACGGCAAGCGCGTGCCGCGCGACTACTCGCTTGTAAGCTACGACAACTCCGCCGCCGATGCGCTGTTCGAGCCTGCGCTCACCGCTATCGAGCAGGACGTCGAGGAGCTGGCCGATCATGCGCTCGAGCTGTTGCTCGCCCGAGTCGAGGCCAAGGACGGCACTCCGGGCCCGTTCGAGGAGCGGGTGCTCCCGCCACGCTTGGTTCAAAACGCCAGCGTCTCCCGCCCCTAACGTCTCAATTGGGGACAGGCACAAATTGAGACTTTTCGCGGTTCTGGCAGGTTGCCGGCCGAGCCGATGACGAGAGTCTCATTTTGTGCCTGTCCCCAAGTGAGACATGAAGAAGGCCGTCCGAAAGGGGCGGCCTTCTAAGTTGGGGGTATGTGGGTGCGCGGCGTGTTCCGCTTGGCGCTACTTGACGACCAGGATGTCGCAGTCGGTGTTGCGCAGCAGGAACGTCGAGATGGAGCCGAGCAGCGCGTACTTGATGGAGGACAGGCCGCGGGCACCGCAGAGGACCAGGTCGGGCTCGATGACGTCGAGCATCTCGTCCTTCAGGGTTTCGCGGATGCGACCGGCGCGAATCACAACGTCGACGGAGGGGATGGCGGGGTTGGCCTTGGCCTGCTCGACCTGGGCGGCGATGGAATTGGTGAAGGCGTCCTGAAGCCCCTGGACCAGGTCGGCGGGGTAGGATCCGGCGGACTCAAGCGCCGTGGAGTCGATGACATGGCCGATGATGAGTGCGGCGCCGTTGTTCGCGGCGACTTTGATCGCGCGGGCGAGGACGAAGTCCTGCTGCTCGGTGCCGTCAAGGGCGACGAATACCTTGGAATAACCCTCGTGCATGGTGACCTCCTTGGTCTATGCGGGCTTTCACGCGCCCGTCTCATGGTGCTCTACCATGCCACAGTTATACCCATTCGGCTTACATTTGCGTTCGATATATCGCAAACGGCGCGCATTTTCGGTGCAGCGCATCGTGTCGGGTGATAATAGGATATCGCGCCGCAGGGCGGCGCTTTTTGTATCGACATGCTCGGCGCGCACCGTCACGCCCCTGAGGAGGACACGTGGATATTATCGAGCTGCTCAAATCCGCCTTCCTTGGCCTGGTCGAGGGCATCACGGAGTGGCTGCCCATCTCGTCGACGGGTCACATGATCTTGGTGGACGAGTTCATCAAGCTGAACGTCACCGAGGAATTCTGGAACATGTTTCTCGTCGTCATCCAGCTCGGCGCCATTCTCGCCGTATGCGTGCTGTTCATACGTGACCTGCTGCCGTTCGGCTTTGGCAAGACGCGACAGGAGTGCCGTTCCACCTGGAATCTGTGGGGCAAGATAATCGTGGGCTGCCTGCCCGCGGCGATTATCGGTATCCCGCTCGACGACTTCATGGAGGAGCACCTCTACAACGCCTGGGTTGTTGCCGCTGCGCTCATCGTCTACGGCATCGCCTTCATTGTGATCGAGCGTTGGCGCGCCAATAAGCTCGCCGCGCGCGTGGCTGCCGAGGGTGTGACGCCGGGCGGTAGGCCCATGGGCTCGCATTTCGCTGCTCCCGCCTCCGCTGTCGAGCCCACCGAGGGTGGCGACTTCGGCTCCATCACCACGCTCGACGATCTCTCTTATAAGACCGCCTTCGGCATCGGCTGCTTCCAGGTGCTCTCTCTCATCCCCGGTACCTCGCGTTCCGGATCCACCATCATCGGCGGCTTGTTGCTGGGCGCCACGCGCTCCGTGGCGGCCAAGTTCACCTTCTTCCTGGCGATTCCCGTCATGTTCGGCGCGAGCTTCCTCAAGCTTGTGAAGTTCTTCCTCAAGGGCGGCGTGTTCGACCCGAGTGGCGTTGCCATCCTCGCGGTCGGTTGCGTTGTCGCGTTCATCGTCTCGCTCGTCGCGATCAAGTGGCTCATGGGCTTCGTCCGTCGCCACGACTTCACGGCGTTCGGCATCTACCGCATCGTGCTCGGCGTCGCGGTGCTGGCGTACTTCATGTTGGTGTAAGTGACTTGCTGCACGGTGCGATGCGCACCGTGCGAATCCTTTGCATGTATATGGCACGTACTCTGGCATACTGGGTGCGTGTCATTTTCTTTTGAAAGGTTTCGTATGACGAACGTGTATTTCAACCATGACGGCGGCGTTGACGACCTGGTGAGCCTGCTGCTGTTGCTGCAGATGCCCGAGGCCCGCGTGACGGGCGTCTCGGTTGTGGACGGCGATTGCCAGATTGAGGCGGCCCTCGAGGCGTCTCGCAAAATCATCGATCTCTTTGGGGGCAAGCAGGCGCCTCTTGAGGTTGCGGCGTCGGACTCTCGCCCGCATCATCAATTCCCCTCGGAGTGGAGGGGCTCTGCCTTTACCTTCGATGCGCTGCCCATGCTGAACGAGCACGGCGCGCCTCGCACGCCGATCGCCGCGCGCCCGGCCCATCTCGACCTGGTGGATAAGGTCATGGCCGAAGAGGGCAAGACGACCCTGCTGTTCACCGGCCCCTTGACCGACCTCGCCCGCGCGCTGGACGCCGAGCCCGCCATCGAGGAGAAGATCGAGACGCTCTTTTGGATGGGTGGCTCGCTTGACGGTCACGGCAACGTGGTGGACCCGTGCTTTGACGGCACCGCCGAGTGGAACGCGTTTTGGGACCCCGAGGCGGTCAAGCGCGTGTGGGACTCGTCGCTCGAGATCCACATGGTGGGTCTTGAGAGCACCGAGGAGCTCCCGCTCACGCGCGACCTCTGCCAGCACTGGGCCGAGCTGCGCCGTTACCCGGCCATCGACCTGATCGGCCAGGGATATGCGCTGGTCCTGAATGTGGCGGCGAACAACGTGTACTACCTGTGGGATGTGCTCACCACCGTATACTGCCTGCACCCCGAGATCGCCGAGGTTGGGCGCGTCCGCTGCGATGTCCGCGTGGACGGCGCCGCGGCCGGCCGGACCTTCCGCTGCGACGAGGGTCGCGAGGTGACGCTCGTGACGCACGCCGACCCCAAGCGCTTCTACGCGCTCGTCGATGAGCTGGCGATGTCGGCCGCACCTGCCCTGTACTGAGACCCATCGATCCTTCGACCCCACGGAGCCGATATGAACATCCAGATCTTCGGTACTAAAAAGAGCTTCGACACCAAGAAGGCCCAGCGCTATTTCAAGGAGCGTCGCATCAAGTTCCAGTTCATCGATCTCAAAGAGAAGGAGATGAGCAAGGGCGAGTTGCAGAGCGTGATGCGCGCCGTGGGCGGCATCGACGCCGTGATCGACCCGAACGCGAAGGATCAGGACACCGTGGCGCTCATCACCTATCTCGCCGAGAGCCAGAAGTTCGACAAGCTGCTCGAGAACCAGCAGGTCCTGCGCGAGCCCATCGTGCGCAACGGCGCCAAGGCGACCGTGGGTTACTGCCCCGATACCTGGAAGGGCTGGGAGTAGGCCCGCTGCCGCATCTGCGCGAGAGCGATTTTGCCAAATTCAAAAGAAGTGTGACCGGCGCCCCTTGCCAGGGGCGCCTTTTTGTCGAATGGGGATGGGAAAAAGAAAAAAGAGTGCCCGTGCGACGCATGGCCGGGTGATTCGTGGTCATTTCGCGCTGAAGTCTCGCGCGGCAGCGGCCCGCATGTGCTCAACGGTCACACATCTTGAGAATTTGGCAATCACAGAATCGGTCGGCGCTTTCCAGGCGCATAAAAACGCCGCCTACCGAATGGGTGGTGCATGCGGTAAGCGGCGGTGCTGATGGCGTCAGGTTGATCTGATGGTGGGTGCTTGGCGTGCTACTGGAGCTCGCTGAGGAAGCTCGTGCCCTCGCCGTTGCCGGGGACGCCGAAGTTCTCCAAGATCGTGGCACCGATATCCGAGGCGGTTGGGCGAAGTCCCAGGTCGATACCGCCGCGCATGGAGGGGCTCCAGGCGAGTAGCGGTACGAGCTCGCGCGTATGGTCGGTGCCGCGGTGGGTGGGGTCGTTGCCGTGGTCGGCGGTGATGATCAGCAGGTCGTCGTCGCGCATAGCGTCCATGACACCGCCGAGGCGCCGGTCGAAGTCCTCGAGCGCCAGGCCGTCGCCGAGCGGGTCGCGGCGGTGTCCGTACACGGCGTCGAAATCGACCAGGTTGGTGAAGCACAGGCCGTGCCAATCGCGCGCCATGACCTCGTCCACATGGTCCATGCCGTCGGAGTTGCTCTCGTTGTGATAGCTCTCGGAAAAACCGTTGCCGCACAGCAGGTCGTAGGTCTTGCCCACGGCGATGGTGTCGAGGCCCGCGTCGCGCAGGAAGTCCACGACCGTGGGGCCGGTGGGGGTCAGGCCGTAGTCGTGGCGGTTGGCGGTGCGGGTGAAATCTGCGGCGCACGTGCCCACGTACGGGCGCGCGATGACGCGGCCCATGGTGATCTCAGGGCCGTTGATGAGGGTGCGCGCGTATTCGCAGATGCGGTAGAGCTCCTCAAGCGGAATCACATCCTCATGAGCGGCGATTTGCAGCACCGAATCGCCCGAGGTGTAGACGATCAGGTCGCCCGTGGCCAGTTGGTGCTCGCCGTAGTCCTTGAGCACTTCGGTGCCGGAGTAGGGCTTGTTGCACACAATGTTGCGGCCGCTGAATGCGCGGAGCTTGTCGAGCAGCTCATCGGGGAAGCCCTGCGGGAAGTAATCCACCTCAAAGCGCGTGGGCAGGCACATCATTTCCCAGTGGCCGTCGAGCGAGTCGTTGCCCAGGCTGATGATGCGCATGCGGCCAAAGCCGCCGGCGGGCTCGGTGTCTGCGCTTACGCCGGCGAACGGCTTGCCGGGGCGCACGCGGCCCAGGCCGAGACGCTCCATGTTGGGGAGCGCGAGCGGGCGCCCCTGATTGTCGACCCACCATTGGGCCATATGGCCGAGGGTGTCGGCGCCGTCTGAGTTGTACTTGTCGGCGTCGGGCGCGTCGCCAACGCCGATCGAGTCGATGACGATGGTCAGGATGCGGCGATACTTCTGAGATGCCATGAAAGGTCCTTTGAGAACGATGAAAGCCCGAGCGTGCGATTGCGGTGCTCGGGGCGACGGTGCAGGTGCGGTGCTTAGGCGTCGAGCTCACTCAGGATGGCGATGCTCGCGGAGACGCCCAGGCGGTTGGCGCCGGCCTCGATCATGGCCTCAGCGTCGGCGAGGGTGCGGATGCCGCCCGCGGCCTTCACGCCGAAGTCGGGTCCAACGGTCTCGCGCATGAGGCGCACATCCTCGACGGTGGCGCCACCGGTGGAGAAGCCGGTGGAGGTCTTCACAAAGTCCGCGCCGCCCTCGACGGTGAGACGGCTCGCGCGGACCTTCTCCTCCTCGGTGAGCAGGCAGCACTCGATGATCACCTTGAGGTGGGCGCCGCCGGCGTGAGCGGCCTCGGCCACGGCTGCGATGTCGGCGCGCACCACGTCGTCGTTGCCGGCCTTGAGTTCGCCGATGTTGATGACCATGTCGACCTCGCGCGCACCGGCGGCCACCACGTCGGCGGTCTCGGCGGCCTTGGCGGCGGTGGACATGGCGCCCAGCGGGAAGCCGATGACGGCGCAGGTCATGACATCGGTGCCTTCTAGCGCGGCGGCGACGCGCGGGACCCAATAGCCGTTCACGCACACGGAGGCGGTGTTCAGCTCGCGTGCCTCGGCGGCGACGCGGTCGATCTGCTCGGCGGTGGCGTCGGCCTTGAGCAGGGTGTGGTCCATGTACTTGGCGAGTTCGGATTTGGTGAGGGACATGGCGGTTCCTTTCATTTGAAGCCCCGGGTGGGGCGGTGGTTGCAGATGCGCATGTGGGGCGTATACCCCGAGGAGTGTCCGGCTACGCGTACGCAACGCCCGCAGCCGTCACGCTCGCGTAGAGCAGGGGCTCGACGGGCGGCACCTGCGGTCCGTACGTGTAGGCGCCGGCGAGTGTGGCCAGGCCGGTTGCGAGCTTCCCCGCATCGTTGGCGTGGACGATGGCGACGGGCTCTCCGTCTTCCACGGGGTCGCCGTAATTCTTGAGCAGGGTGATGCCGCAGCTGTGGTCGATCTCGTCGTCGAGGGTCAGGCGCCCGCCTCCGAGTTCGGCCGATGCCACACCAACGCGCTCGGTATCGATATGCGCAACGAAGCCCGTGCACGGTGCGCACAGCGTCTCGTGCAGGTTTGCCTGCGGGAGCAGGGAGGGATCGTCTATAACGCGCACGTCTCCGCCCTGGGCGGCGACGATCTCCTTGAGTTTGGCGAGCGCCGAGCCGTTCTCGATCACGCGCCGCGCCCGCGCCTCGGCCTCGTTGTGGTCAAAGCGCCCCGTGAGCTCGAGCAGGTCGCTCGCGAGCATGATCGCCTCATGCGTGAGATCGGCGGGTCCCTGTCCCTGCAGGGTCTCGATGACCTCTACGACCTCGAGGGCATTGCCGATGTTGCGTCCTAGCGGGCGGTCCATATTGGTGATGAGCGCCTTCACGCGGCGTCCCATGCCCTCGCCGATCTCGACCATGGTCTGCGCGAGTTCGATCGCCTCGGGCACGGTCTTCATGAATGCGCCGGATCCGACCTTGACGTCGAGCAGGATGCAGCCCGAACCCGCGGCGAGCTTTTTGCTCATGATCGAGCTGGCGATAAGCGGTATGCAGCTCACGGTCGCGGTGACGTCGCGCAGGGCATAGATGAGCTTGTCGGCCGGGACGAGGTTGCCTGTCTGGCCGATGATGGAGGCGCCGTGCTCCCGCACGCAGGAGAGGAATGCGTCATCTGTGAGGGCGGTGTCGAATCCAGGGATGCTCTCGAGCTTGTCCACGGTGCCGCCCGTGTGGCCAAGACCGCGCCCGGTCATCTTGGCAACGAATGTGTGCCCGGGGTCCATGGCCGCAAGCATGGGCACGACGGCGAGCGAGGTCTTATCCCCAACGCCTCCAGTGGAGTGCTTGTCCACGGTGGCGCCCGGGATGCTCGAGAGGTCCATGACATCGCCCGAGTTCATCATGTGCATGGTGAGCAGGCGCGTCTCCTCGGGCGTCATGCCGCGTAGGTAGATGGCCATGAGCAGGGCGCTTGCCTGATAGTCGGGGATGCGCCCGGAGGTGTAGCCATCCACAAAGAAGCCGATCTCGGCGTCGCTGAGCGCGCCGCCGTCGCGTTTCTTCTCAATGATGTCGTACATGCGCATAGGGTTGCCTCATTTCCATATGGCGGCAAAGGGGCGCCGCCGGAGCCGTTGGCGAGATGGGGTTAGCGCCCGAGGTTCTCCGGGCCAAAGCCGTAGGGGAGAAGCTCTTCGAGGGTGGCCTCGACGAAGGCATCGGGACTCGTCCCCATGAGGATACGGAAGGTGGCCGGGTCGCAGAACTCGCGCATCACCTGCCGGCATACGCCGCATGGCGCGCACAGCTCGCTAATGGGCTCGCCTGCGGGGCCTCCGACCACGGCGATGGCCGTGAAGTCCCGATGCCCGTCGAAGATGGCGCGGAAAAACGCCGTGCGCTCGGCGCAATTGCCCGGCGAATAGGCCGCGTTTTCGATATTGCACCCGCCGTACACGGTCCCATCGGCGCACAGCAGCGCCGCACCGACGGCGAAGTTCGAATACGGGGAATACGAGTTTTCCCGAGCCGCGATGGCAGCTCGCACAAGTTCAAGGTCGTTCATGATGCTCCTTTCCATCCCCCAGGGGGCCGGCACGTGCCAGAGAAAAACATCTAGTTCGAGCAAGCTAAAGACAACGCAGGGAGGCCCGTCCTTTTTATCCTGAGCGAGTTCTGCACGCCAAACAGTCCAGTGGACTGTTTGTTGAGTGCAAAACGACCGCCTGAGCACAGGACATAAAGGACGGGCCTCCCGTTGGGACCGGATTACCCGCGCGATCCCTTCTCGTAGGGCACGCCGTCCGCCTTGGGCGCCACGGAGCGGCCCACGAACAGCACGAGCACCACGAGGGTGAGGATGTAGGGCATGATGGCGAGGATCTCGCTGGGGATCGGCACAACGCCGCCGCCCAGGATGATCACGAGGGCCTGCGCCATGCCGAACAGCAGGCACGCGCCGAACGCACCGTGCGGGGTCCACTTGCCAAAGATCACCGCGGCCAGCGCGATGAAGCCCTGACCTGCCACGGCCGTCTGCGTGAACTGGGAGATGATCGCCAGCGTGATGGACGCGCCACCGAATCCCGCCATGACGCCGGAGAGCACAACGCAGATGAAGCGCGTGCGGCTCACGTTGATGCCGAGGGTGTCGGCGGCAGCGGGGTGCTCGCCCACGGCGCGGACGCGCAGGCCCCACTTGGTCTTGTAGAGCACGAACCACACCACGGCGGCGGCGATGATGCCGAACACGACGGTGACGTCGACGTTGAGGTTCGCCCACGGGGTGCCGGCGAAGGCGCCGCGCCCGAAAATCTTGGGCAGCGTCTCGATGGAGGGGCTCTGCGTGCCGCCGTCCCACATGAGGCGGGCGAGGAAGAGCGCGAGACCCGGTCCCAGCATGTTGAGGGCGATGCCCGAGACGTTTTGGTCGGCGCGGAAGGTCACCGCGGCGACGGCGTGCAGCAGCGCGAAGACGCCGCCTGCGATGCCTGCGCACAGGAACGCGATCCAGGGGTTGCCGGTGTAGAACGAGACGGCGGCGCCGGCGAGGGCGCCGACGGTCATCATGCCCTCGATGCCGATGTTGACGACGCCGGAGCGCTCGGAGATGACGCCGCCCAGGGCGCCGAAGACGAGCGGGGTCGCATACATGAGGGTGATGCCGATGAGCAGCATGACGTTGTTAAGCATGGTTGGCCTCCTGCGCGTCGGGAGTGGCCGCTGCGATTTGGGCCCTCTCGGCAGAGCGCTTCTCCAGGTGCTCGGCGACGAGGGTGACCACGCGGGCGAGCGCGACGAAGAACACGATCGTGCCGATCATGATGTTGATGATGTCGGTGGGGGCGCCCACGGCCATCTGCACGGAGGTGCCGCCGTAGAGCAGGCCGCCGAACAGCAGGCCGGCGAAGATGCACCCGATGGGGGAGGAGCCGGCGATAAGCGCGACGGAGAAGCCGTTGAAGCCGTAGTTCTCGAACGCGGCGAGCGTCGAGATGCAGTGCGGCTGGATGCCGGTGATCATGAGGGCGCCGGCCAGGCCCGAGATACCGCCCGCGATGACCATGGCGAGCACGGTGTTGCGCTCGACGGGCATGCCGGCGAACTCGGCGGCGTCGCGGTTGAAGCCCACGGCGCGCAGCTCAAAGCCGAGCTTGGAACGGTAGAGGACGAACCAGATCGCGATGGCGACGAGGATGGCCACGATGAAGGCGATGTTGACGTCGGCCTTGACGAGGAAGTCGTAGAGCCACGGCACGTTCCTGAGCGTCTCGAGGCCCTGGTCGGAGAGCTTCCACTCGGGCAGGATCATGGTGTAGCTGGAGGGATTCACCGGGATCGACGAGGTGGAGCTCGGGCGATGGAACATCTCGGAGTTCACGACGAAGTTGTTGAGGTAGAGCATCGTCCAGTTGAGCATGATGGCCGTGATGACCTCATGGATGCCGAAACGCGCCTTGAGGAAGCCCGTGATGGCGCCGATGGCCGCGCCGCCGGCGATGCCGGCGAGGATGACGACGGGCACCTGCAGCACCATGGGCAGGTCGAGCGTGGAGCCCACGAGCACGGCACACACCGCACCGGCCACGTACTGGCCCTCGGCGCCGATGTTGAACATGCCCGTCTTGAAGGCGAACGCCACCGAGATTCCGGTGAGGATGATGGGGGACGCCTTGATGATGGTGTTGGAGATGTACTTGGGCTTGGAGAACACGCCCTCGAACAGCGCCGCGAAGGACGCGACGGGGTCGTAGCCGGCTACCGCGAGCAGGACCGCCGCCACGGCGAATCCGAGCGCGATGGCGATGAGCGTAGCGGTGATGGGGCGCTTGAGGATGCGCTGGAGCAGGCTCTCCTGGGGTTTGGCGGTATGCGCCGCGCCTGCGGTTGCAGTGGATGCCATGCTATTCACCTCCTGCCATGAGCAGGCCGATCTTGTTCTCGTCGACCTCGCCCTGCTTGAATGTACCGGTGATGCGGCCGTCGTAGATGACGTCGATGGTGTCGGACACGCTCATGACCTCGTCGAGCTCGAGTGAGATGAGCAGGATGGCCGTGCCGCGGTCGCGCTCGGCGACGAGCGCTTTGTGAACATATTCGATGGCGCCCACGTCCAGGCCGCGTGTGGGCTGCACGGCGATGAGCACGTCGGGATCGTTGGAGACCTCGCGGGCGATGATGACCTTCTGCTGGTTTCCGCCGGACAGGCCGCCGGCGGTTTTGTCGGCGCAGTCGGCGGGGCGGACATCGTAGTCGGCGATGAGCTGCTCGGTGTATTCGTGCATCTTGGCGCCGTCGAGCATACCGTGCTTGCCGAACTCGGGCGTGCGGTACTTCTCGAGCACGGCGTTCTCGGCAACGGTGAAGGGCAGCACCAGGCCGCGCTTCTGGCGGTCTTCGTGGATGGTCGAGACCTTGTGGTCGATGACGTTGCGCGGCGTGGTGTTTTGGATCTCCTCGCCGTTCACGAGGATCTTTCCGGAGTTGGCCTTGGTCAGGCAGGTGATGGCCTCGACGAGCTCCTTTTGGCCGTTGCCATCGATGCCTGCGATGCCGACGATTTCGCCGGAGCGGACCGCGAGGTCGAGGCCCTTGACGGTTTCGATACCGCGCTCGTCGTTCACGTGCAGGTCGCGAATCTCAAAGACGGTCTTGCCGGGCGTGGCGGGCTGCTTCTCGACTTGGAGGTTCACGTGGTGTCCGACCATCATGTCGGCGAGGTCCTCCTCCGTGACGTCCGCGACGGTGACTTCGTCGACGTACTGGCCGCGGCGGATGATCGTGCAGGTGTTGGAGGACGCCTTGATCTCCCTGAGCTTGTGGGTGATGACGATGATGGTCTTACCCGCGCTGGTGAGGTCGTGCATGATCTGGATGAGGCGGTCGATCTCCTGGGGCGTGAGAACCGCGGTGGGCTCGTCCAGGATCAGGATGTCGGCGCCGCGGTAGAGCGCCTTCAAGATCTCGACGCGCTGCTGCATGCCGACCGAGATGTCCTCGATCTTGGCATCGGGATCGACCTCGAGGCCGTACTGCTCGATGATCTGGCAGACCTTCTCACGTGCCTTTTTCATGTCGAGGATGCCCGCTGCACCGCACACTTCGCTGCCGAGCACGATGTTTTGGGTCACGGTGAAATTGTCCACGAGCATGAAGTGCTGGTGGACCATGCCGATGCCATGGGCGATGGCGTCGTTGGGGGTGTTGATGACGACGGGCTCGCCGTTGAGGCAGATCTGGCCCTCGTCGGCTTGGTATAGACCGTAGAGCACGTTCATGAGCGTGCTCTTGCCGGCGCCGTTCTCGCCCAAGACCGCGTGGATCGTGCCCTTCTGCACGGTGAGGTCCACATGGTCGAGTGCAGTGAACGTGCCGAACGTCTTTACGATGCCGCTCATCTGCACCGCGTAGCGCGCATCTGGCTTCATAGGCCGTTCGCTCCTTCCATTTCTCCTTCGGGTTCGGGGTCCTTCGGCCCCTCTTCGTCCCGCGCCGAGGGCGTCCTTGCGGGCGCTCCGAGCCGTGAACGACGCGGGCCGGCGATGGCGCCACAGGGCGCATCGCCGGCCTGGCAAAACGTTAAACGTTAGAGCGAAGCGACGTAGTCGTTGAACGCTTCCTCGGTCGCGGGGGGCTCGATCTCGCCGTTCTTGATCTTGTCGAACAGCTCGACGGCGGTGTCGTACACGCCGGGCTCCATGAGGTCGTGGTGGGTGGAAACGGCCACGGCGCCGTCCTTGGCGGAGAGCTCGATGTTCTTGCCGCCGACCTTCTCACCGTTGGAAGCCATGGTGGAGACCTCGATGACGGCCTTGTCGACGTTCTTCATGACGGAGGTCAGCATGTTCTCGGGGGCGAGATCGTACTGGTCCTTGTCGACGCCGATGACCATCTTGTCGGCATCCTGGGCGGCCTCGATGACGCCGTTGCCGGCGTTGCCGGCGCAGGCGAACACGATGTCGCAGCCGTCGGAGTACATCTTCTGACCAGCGGCCTTGCCCTTGGCGGCGTCGGTGAAGGTCTCGATGTACTGGGAGACGACCTCGACGTTGGTGCCCTCGGTGGCGTTGGCGTAGGCGACGCCGGCCTGGTAGCCCCAGTCGAAGGTCTCGAGGACGTCGGACTTCATGCCGCCGATGAAGCCGACCTTACCGGTCTGGGTGGTCATGGCGGCGATATAGCCGGCCACGAAGGAGGGTTCCTGCGTCTTGAAGGTCACGCCAGTGAGGTTATCGAGCAGGTCGGCCTCGGGGTAGGCGCTGTCGATGATGGCGAAGTGCACGTCAGGGTTGGTCTTGGCGGTGTTCTGGATCGCCTCGGCCATGGCGAAGCCGATGCCCCACACGGTCTGGGCGCCGTCGTCGACGGCCTTGTCCAGGTTGGTGGCGTAGTCGGACTCCTGCTTGGACTCGGTGTAGCCGACCTCGATGCCGGTGTCCTTGTTGAGCTGCTGCAGGCCCTCCCAGGCGAGCTGGTTGAAGGACTGGTCGTTCACGCCACCCATATCGGTGACCATCTGGACCTTGTAGTCGGCAGAGGCGTCGGCGGGAGCGGAGCCCGCGGGCTTGGCCTCGTCGCCACCGCCGCAGCCTGCGACGGAAAGGGCGAGGACGCCGGCAAGGGCGAGACCCATGAGACGATTCTTCTTCATGTTCTTCCTTTCTTGCGTACTGTTGTCGCTTGCAAAATGGGCGCATAGCTGCGCCGTATCTTCTACCGTGCCTGAGCAAGGGCATGGCGAAAGACCATGGGGGATGCAGGGCGACGGCGCTCGATGCGCCGCGCGCTCCGGACCGAAAGGCGTCCGCCCGGCCTTCGCGATGCGCGAGACCGGGCGGGCGAGGGGATTTATGCGGGCAGGGCGAGGGAGAGGGCGATCTCCATCATCTGGGTGAAGCTCGTCTGACGCTCGTCGGCCGGGAGGGACTCTCCGGTGAGGGGCAGGTCGGAGACGGTGAGCAGGCACAGGGCCTTCTTGCCCAGGCGAGCGGCGTTCATGTAGAGCGCGGCGGCCTCCATCTCGACGGCGAGGACGCCCATCTTCTGCCAGGTGGCGGTGGAGGAGGGGTCGTCGAGGTAGAAATGGTCGGAAGACAGGATGTTGCCGACCTTGACATCGACACCCTGCGCGCGGCCCGCGGCAACGGCGCGCTCGAGCAGCTCATAGCTTGCGATGGGGGCGTAGGAGCCGGGGAGGTTGTACTGGGCGGCGTAGTTGGAGTCGGTGCAGGCGCCCATGCCGGCCACGACGTCGCGGACCTTGATGGACGGGTCGATGCCGCCGGCGGAACCCACGCGGATGATGGATTCCACGCCGTAGAACTCGTAGAGTTCGTGGGAGTAGATGCCGATCGAGGGCATTCCCATGCCACCGCCCATAACCGAGACGGGCTGGCCCTGGTACGTGCCGGTGAAGCCGAGCATGTTGCGCACCTCGTTGAAGGTGCGGACATCCTCGAGGTAATGGTCCGCGATGTATTTGGCGCGGAGCGGGTCTCCGGGCATCAGGACCGTTTTGGCGATATCGCCGTAATGAGCCCCGTTGTGGGGCGTAGGGGTGCTTTCCATAATGGGACGAGGCCTCCTTGCGTCGTAGATACAACAGGGTACACTTTCTCACCTACGCGTGAGGTTGGCTATCGGAATTCGGTGGGAGGATGCTGCGCCCAGCGAGCGGCTGCCCAGGTCAGAGGGTCTATCCTGCTAAAGCGAATCACCAGCCGCGCCAAATCCCTCAAGGAAAAAACACTCACATAAATGAATGAGAAAAAGTCCCATTTGCGATACCCTTTGGGACCTGTGCATATGGTATCCTTGCAAACGTGAATAAATCTTCGGCCAACGGTCTCTTTTTTCACATGGGCGCGAGCGTTTTTTCGGCGAGTGGCACGTGCGAATGTCCGGGGATTGTTGCCGGGGATGTCAAATTTGGGGCGGGGACGCCCCGCGAGCACGACGAGGAGCGTGGTCACGCAATGCAGGAGGCATGGGAAGGCTTCGAGGGCGGCAATTGGCTCAACGAGATTGACGTCCGCGACTTCATCCAGAAGAACTACACCCCGTACGAGGGCGACGAGTCGTTCCTGGTGGGTCCCACCGAGCGTACCGTCAAGCTGTGGGATGACGTCATGTCGCTGCTTCTCAAGGAGCGCGAGCAGGGCGGCGTCCTGGACATGGACACCAAGGTCGTGACGGGCATTCTGTCCCACAAGGCCGGCTACATCGACGCCGAGCACCCTGAGCGCGAGACCATCGTCGGCCTGCAGACCGACGCCCCGCTCAAGCGCGCCCTGCACGTCAACGGCGGCATCCGCATCGCCTGCCAGGCCGCTGCCCAGCACGGCTACGAGGTCGATCCCGAGATCGTCGACTTCTACACCAACAAGCGCAAGACGCACAACGCCGGCGTGTTCGACGCCTACACCCCTGAGATGCGCGCCTGCCGCTCCGCTCACATCATCACCGGTCTGCCCGACGGCTACGGCCGCGGCCGCATCATCGGCGACTACCGCCGCGTCGCCCTCTACGGCGTCGACGCCCTGATCGCCGACAAGGAGGCCCAGAAGGCTTCCACGCCCTCCGTCATGACCGAGGAGACCATCCGCGATCGCGAGGAGCTGTCCGAGCAGATCCGCTCCCTCAAGCAGCTCGTCGAGCTCGGCAAGCTGTACGGCTTCGACATCGCCCGTCCGGCCGCCAACACCCAGGAGGCCATCCAGTGGATGTACCTCGCCTACCTGGCTTCCGTGAAGGACCAGAACGGCGCTGCCATGTCCATCGGCCGCACCTCCACCTTCATCGACATCTACGCTGAGCGCGACCTCAAGAACGGCACCTTCACCGAGGAGCAGATCCAGGAGTTCGTCGACCACTTCATCATGAAGCTGCGTATGGTCAAGTTCGCCCGTACCCCCGAGTACCAGAACCTGTTCTCCGGCGACCCGCAGTGGGTCACCGAGTCCATCGGCGGCATGGGTGTCGACGGCCGTACCCTCGTCACCAAGATGAGCTACCGCTACCTCCACACCCTGGAGAACATGGGCACCTCCCCGGAGCCGAACCTGACCGTCCTGTGGTCCACTCACCTGCCCCAGGCCTTCAAGGAGTTCTGCGCTAAGACCTCCATCGCGTCCTCTTCCATCCAGTATGAGAACGACGACGTCATGCGCGTCTACCACGGCGACGACTACGCCATCGCCTGCTGCGTGTCCTCCATGCGCATCGGCAAGGAGATGCAGTTCTTCGGCGCCCGCGCCAACCTCGCCAAGTGCCTCCTGTACGCACTCAACGGCGGTGTCGATGAGGTCTCCAAGAAGCAGGTCGGCCCGAAGTTCCGTCCGGTCGAGGGCGACACCCTTGACTTCGACGACGTCATGGCCAAGTACAACGACATGATGAAGTGGCTCGCCGGCGTGTACGTGAACACGCTGAACGTCATCCACTACATGCATGACAAGTACTGCTACGAGTCCATCCAGATGGCCCTGCACGACAAGGACGTCCACCGCTGGTTCGCCACCGGTATCGCCGGCCTGTCCGTCGTGGCCGACTCCCTGTCCGCCATCAAGTACGCCAAGGTCCACCCGGTCCGCGACGAGAACGGCGTCATCGTCGACTTCAACATCGAGGGCGACTTCCCCAAGTACGGCAACGACGACGACCGCGTCGACGTTCTCGCCCACGACATCGTGCACCAGTTCATGGAGTACATCCGCATGAACGACACGTACCGCAACTCGGTGCCCACCACTTCCGTCCTGACCATCACCTCCAACGTGGTGTACGGCCAGAAGACCGGTGCCACCCCCGACGGCCGCAAGGCCGGCGTGCCGTTCGCTCCTGGCGCCAACCCCATGCACCAGCGCGACACCCACGGTGCCATTGCCTCCCTGTCCTCCGTCGCGAAGCTTCCCTTCCGTGACGCTCAGGACGGCATCTCCAACACCTTCTCCATCATCCCGGGCGCGCTCGGCAAGGAGGACCAGGTTATGTTCGGCGATCTGGATCTCGGTGACGTCTCCTTCGAGAACCCGGTTGCCTGCTGCGACTGCACCGATTCCTCCGCTCCCGAGGGCTCCGAGGACCGCTAAGGCCATCGGACATTCGGTCCGTCTGTAATGTTTCCGCGCCGGTGGTAATTCTTATTCACCGGCGCGGTCAATGCTGATATAATTTCAGTAACAATTCCTATTTCGGCGCGAGAGGGCGCCGAAGATGAAAAGGAGTGCACCAATGAAGGTTGCTGACATCCCGCAGGCTCAGGCCGACAATCTCGTGAGCATGATCGACGCTTACGCCGAGAAGGGTGGCCACCACCTGAACGTCAACGTGTTCAACCGTGATACGCTGCTCGACGCCCAGGCTCACCCGGAGAAGTACCCCCAGCTCACCGTTCGCGTTTCCGGTTACGCTGTGAACTTCCACAACCTGACCAAGGCTCAGCAGGACGAGGTTATCTCCCGTACCTTCCACGATAGCTTCTAAGCGATCACCCGCACGGGCACCGCACAAGCGAGGGACGTCGGCATTGCCGGCGTCCCTTTTTGCATTGTTGGGCGGGTCTACAGGCTGAGAAGGGATGCGAGTCCGAGGAATAGGACAAGGAGGGCGAGGTTGATGGCGGTGAACCAGAGCAGGTAGCGCCCGGTTTGAGCGTCACGCGAACGTCCATAGACGCGTAGCGTGATCAGGCTCGCGAGAGAGGCGACCGGTGTTCCCAGGCCTCCGATATTGGTGCCGACAAGCAGTCCGATGCCGTTGCTGCTAAACCCGGAGAGCATGATCGCGGCGGGGACGTTGCTAATGACTTGGCTGGCCAGAGCCGAGACGAGGACTTCATGCCCGACGACGATGGACTGCAGGGTGCTGGCGATGACTTGAACGTGTTTGATGTTCCCCACAAAGATGAAGAAGCAGGCAAAGGTGATAAGAAGGCTGTAATCGAGGTGTTTGAGTACGCCGCGATCGAATATGAGGCAGCCAATCAGAGTGATGAGTACACAGAGCTCCCAGCTCACGACCCTTCCAACGCAGGCGAGTGCGAGGAGGAGCAGGGCGCCGTAAGCGAGGGCGAGTCGTGTATCGACCTTGGAATCGGCGGTTTTGCCGAGCATTGCCTTCGTATTGGGAATGAGCATACATGGGGCGATGGAGGCAAGGAACCCGATGATGCCGTAGGGTGCGATTGCGGTGAGGAATTCGCCGAGTTCGAGCTCGAACGCGGAGTAGAGGTAGATGTTCTGCGGGTTGCCGATGGGCGTCATCATCGAGCCGAGATTTGCCGCGACGGTTTGTGCGACGAGTGTGATGATCGTCGAGCGGGGTTCGGAGCCCTGGAAGAGCAACAGGGTGAGGGGTGCGAACGAGATGAGGGCGACATCGTTCGTGACGATCATGGCGGTGAAGAAGGAGAGCGTGACGAGCAGGAGCGAGAGGCGTCGCTGCGTGCCCTCGGTGCGGGTGAGAAGGGATCGCACGCGCGCTAGCAGGCCGGCGCGTGTGAAGCCCGCCACGACGGTCATGAGGCAGAAGAGAAGGCCGATGGTGCGCCAGTCGATTGCCTCGGCGTATGCGGACCAGTTTCGAGGCGTAGGCGGGAACAGGCAAGCCGAGAGGAGCGCTGCGAGGGCGGCGACGACGAGTACGGCTTCAGCTTGGATGAAGGAGCGAATTCGATCGATGAGGGGGAGTTGCATGCTGGTCCTCAGGTTCGGGCAACAGTCGAAAATGACCGAGATGAATGCGGCCAACGGGGTATTATAACTTGCGAAATAAAGCGTCTGCAGCCGTGTCTGCAGGTAAAGGGGGAGATGCGATTATGGCACGTGTTCAGCTAGATGAGGATAGGGACGTCGAGTCCAGATATGCACTCGGGCGCATCCACTCCATCGAGAGCATGGGCACTGTGGACGGGCCGGGCGTGCGTTTCGTGGTGTTCACCCAGGGGTGCCCCATGCGCTGCGCGTATTGCCACAACCCGGACACGTGGACCGTGGGCGAGGGGGCCGGTACGTGCGTATCGGTCGAGCGCCTGTTGGGAGAATACGAGAGCAACAGGCCGTTTTACCGTACCGGCGGTCTGACCGTCACGGGCGGCGAGCCGTTGCTTCAGCCCGAGTTCGTGGGAGATCTGTTCGCGGCCGCCCATGCGGCGCCTGCGGGCCGTATCCACACATGCCTGGACAGCTGTGGATACGCGTATAACCCCAAGAAGCCGGAGCGTTTTGAGAAGCTTCTGAGCGAGACCGATATGGTCCTGCTCGACATCAAGCACAGCGACCCTGTGGGGCATAAGGCCCTGACCGGATGCGAGCCCGACCGCATCATCGCGTTCGGCGACGAACTCGCCAGGCGCAAGATCAAGGTCGTGATCCGCCACGTAGTGGTTCCCGGAATCACGGACACGGAAGAGGAGTGCGAGGCGCTCGGACGCCTCGTTGCCCCGTGGCACAACGTGGTGGGTCTCGAGATGCTGCCCTATCACACGATGGGCATCGTCAAATATGAGCAGCTTGGCTTGGAATATCCGCTCAAGGGCGTGCCTGCGATGGATAAGGGCCGCATGCCCGCCCTTCGCGAGGCGGTTATGCGCGGGTTGCGCGCAGGCCGTGCGGCGGAACACAACTGCCAGGGTTAAGCAAAAGCGGGGCGGGAAGGCTCCCGCCGCTTTTTGTTGCGCTGTATGAGGCGTGATCGGGGCTAATGTCACAGATATTCGATCTGAGCGCCTTGCGTGTCGCAGATGAGAATGTGCGTCTCGCAGGTGGGGAAGGCCTCGCGGAGCCGGACCTGCAGGAATTTGGCGACGATAGTGTCGTCGGTCACCGCCATGAGGGTCGAGCCCGAGCCGGAGATCCATAGTGTCCCGGCGCCGCCTTCCAGGCAGGTTGCGCGGATGCCGTCGTAATCGGGGATGAGCGCGCGACGGAAGGGCTCCTGTAAGCGGTCGTCGTTTGCGGCCGCGATGAGCGCAAGGTCGCCCGTCTCCAGGCCGCGCGTCATGCCGGCGATGCGGCCCATCTGCCATACGGTGTCTGCGAGTGCGACCTGCTGCGGCACGACCTTCCGCGCCTCGCTCGTGTGAACCTCGTAGGGCGGGATGACGGTGATGAAGCGGAGGCGATCGCTGACCTCGTAGCGCAGGCAGCGGGGAAGTCCGCCCTCGGGCGTGAACGAGCATACGGCCCCGCCGAGGATGGCGGGGGCGACGTTGTCGGGATGTCCTTCGACGGCGGTTGCGATGCGCACGAGTTCGGCGCGGTCGACGGTGTGCCCGGTTAGCGCGGCGGCCGCCATGATGCCCGCGACGACGCAGGTCGAGCTCGAGCCCAGGCCGCGGGCGACGGGCACCTCCGTCTGGATGTCGATTTTCACGGGGAAGGGCTCCTCGCCCCACTCGCGCAAAGCGTCTACGAGCGATGCGTATACGAGGTTGTTCTCATTTTGGAACTCCTCGGGGCATCCGGTGATCTGCAGTTCATCGGCGCGCTCAAACGTGAAATGCGAGTAGAGCGAAACGGCCATTCCGAGCGTGTCGTATCCGATGCCGAGGTTCGCGCTGGTGGCGGGTACGGTGATCTTGATCATTTGAGACCTCCGGCCGCCTGCTCCACGAAGGACGCCATGCCGTCGATGTCCACGACGTCGGTGTGCAATACGGGCTTGTCCTGCAGTTCTGCGAGCTGAGCGGGCGCGCAGGTGCCCGTTGCCTTCTCCAGGACCTGCATGCAGGCGAAGTCGTCGGGCGGGCAGAACAGGCCGAGCGCGCCGGCGACTGCACGCGGGAACTTGTACGGGTTCGCGGTGGAAAGCAGGACGCGGGCCTTGGAACCGGGGGCGGAGGGCATGTGGCTCAGCACGTGGTAGCCGCAGGCGGTGTGCGGGTCGATCAGATAACCGTTTTCATCCCAACAGGCCTTGATGGCGCGGGCAACCTCATCCTCATCGGCCCAGCCGCAGGCGAACACCTCCTGGATCTTGGAGAGCAGCTCGTCGGGAAGGGTGTAGGAACCCTCATCTGCCAGCTGGCCCATGAGTCGGGAGACGAGCTCGACGTCGCCGTCGGACAGGTAGTAGAGCATACGCTCGAGGTTCGAGGAAACGAGGATGTCCATGGACGGCGAGGTTGTGGTGAAGAAGGGGCGCTTGCGGTCGTACGTACCCGTGGTGAGAAAGTCGAACAGCACGTTGTTCGCGTCGCTCGCCACGATGAGGCGTGCCACGGGAAGACCGAGGCGCTTGGCGTAATAGCCGGCGAGGATGTCGCCGAAGTTGCCGGTCGGCACGCAGAACTCGACCTCGTCGCCGCATGAGATATCGCCGGAGCGAAGAAGCTGCGCGTATGCGGCGAAGTAGTACACGACCTGGGGCACAAGGCGGCCGACGTTGATGGAATTGGCGCTGGAGAGCATGACGCCCTGGGCGGAGAGAAGCTCGGCGAGCTCGCGATCGGCGAAGATCTGCTTGACGGCGGTTTGCGCATCGTCGAAGTTGCCGCGCACGCCGCAGACGGCCACGTTGGCGCCTTCTTGGGTGCTCATCTGCAGCTCTTGCACGCGGCTGACCTTGCCTTCGGGATAGAAGACGGAGATGCCGACGCCCGGGGCATCGGCGAATCCGGCGAGAGCCGCCTTGCCGGTGTCGCCGGAGGTGGCGGTCACGATCATGATCTTCTCGTCCCCGGCGCCGTCGTTCGAGCCCGTGCGGGCCATGAGGCGGGGCAGCATCTGGAGGGCGACGTCTTTGAAGGCGCTCGTGGGGCCGTGCCACAGCTCGAGCACGTGCGTGGGCACGCCGTCGGCGTTGGCCGGCGCGAGGCGCTTCACGGGCGTGATTTCGGCATCGGCGAAAGTCTCCTCATATGCCTCGGAGACGCACGCCGCGATCTCTTCGGGGGCGTAGTCGGTTAGCAGTGCTGCGAGCACCTCGCGCGCCAGGTTGAGATAGCCCATCTCCGAGAGGCCGGCGAGCGGGATCTGCGTGCAGCCGAGCTCATCGCTCACATATAGACCGCCGTCGGGCGCGATTCCCCGACGGATGGCTTCTTTTGAGGTGAGCGGCGCCTCGTGGGAACGGGTGCTGTGGTATGTCGCCATGCTTGGGTCTCCTCGCTGCCGATGTCGTCGTGCGTTCTGCCATGGTAGCAGAGCGCGTTGCTACACCAGGGTAAAGCACTGCAGCTCCATCGCTTTCCAGCGGGGCTTCACACGTCGTTTCGCAATTGGAAACATAGGTAGCGATTCTTGGGAAAGAACCGGATGGGGGAGCGGTCGGGCACTTGCTCATGGTAAAGTGGCTGCCTACGTGACCATGCGCCCATCTCGACGTGCGCCAGGGGAAAGGCATTCGCTCCATATGATCAAGATCACCAAGTTCGGCGGCTCCTCTGTCGCCGACGCCGAGCATTTCAAAAAGATCAAGGGGATCATCGACGCCGATCCCGCGCGCCGCTTCGTGGTGGTAAGTGCGTGCGGCCGCCGTCATAAGGCCGACACGAAGGTCACCGACCTGCTGTATCTCGTCGATGCGCATGTGAACTACCATGTGTCCTGTGAGGACCTGCTCGCCGACATCGGGCAACGCTATTTCGATATCGCCGATGAGCTGGGGCTCTCCTATCCCATCCGCGAAGAGTTTGCCGCCTTTGCCGAGCGCGCCCGTTCCGGTGGCTACACCACCGAGGAGCTGGTGAGCCGCGGCGAGTACTTCACCGCCCGCCTCATGGCTGAGTACCTGGGGCTGCCGTTCATCGACGCTGCGGACATGGTGGCCTTCCACCACGACGGCACGCTGTCGATGTCACGCACGGCCAAGCTCGTCAAGCAGAACGCCCGCGAGGGCGGGTTCGTGATGCCGGGCTTTTACGGCGCCACCAAGGAGGGCAAGGTCAAGCTGCTCGACCGCGGCGGCGGCGACATCTCCGGCTCGATTCTCGCCCAGTGCCTCGAGGCTGATCTGTACGAGAACTGGACGGACGTCTCGGGCTTCCTCTCCGCCGATCCGCGCATCGTCCCGGGCGCCCAGCCCATCCCGCGCATCACTTACGAGGAGCTGCGCGAGCTGTCTTACATGGGCGCGAGCGTCCTGCACGAGGAGGCGGTCTTCCCCGTCCGCGATGCCGGCATTCCGCTCGTCATCAAGAACACGAACGCCCCCGAGGACCCGGGCACGATCATCTCCGAAACCGCCAAGGAAGGCGATACCGAGCCGATCATCACTGGTATCGCCGGCAAGCGTGACTTCCTGGCCATCAACGTCTCGCGCGATCGCACCAAGAGCCGCATCGGCTTCATGCGTCGCGCCCTGTCTGTGTTCGAGCGTTACGGCGTGTCCGTCGAGCATATGCCCACGGGCGTGGACCAGTTCGCCGCTGTCGTGCAGGCCGCCGACGTCAAGGATTCGCTGTACTCGCTCATATCCGACATCCAAGAGGAGGTCGAGCCGCTCGAGATCGAGGTCGTGGAGGACCTGGCGCTCATCGCCACGGTCGGCCGTAACCTGAGCGGGCGCGCGGGCATTTCGGGCCATCTGTTCGGCAAACTCGGCGAGGCCGGCGTGAGCGTCCGCATGATCACGCAGGGCTGCGACGAGATCAACATCATCATCGGCGTCGAGGAGCGCGATTTCGACCTCGCGATCAAAACCATCTATGAGGCGTTTTCCGACGAGGGCGGTATCGTGAAGACCGCTGAGTTGGAGCCTGCACCGCGCGCGTTCTAGGCGCGAGACAAAGGTTGCCGGAAGCATGCATGCCCAATGCGAACTGTGAGGAGTGGGGCAAGATGAAGAAGTACGTCGTCGCTATCGTAGGGGCCACGGGGGCCGTCGGCACGCAAATGCTCACGTGCCTGGAGGAACAGCAGTTCCCGGTCGGCGCGCTCAAGCTCTTGGCGAGTCCGCGCTCGGCCGGCAAGGTCGTGTCGACCCCGTGGGGCGAGGTCACGGTCGAGGCGGCCGCGCCCGAGGCGTTCGACGGCGTTGATATCGTGCTGGGTGCCGCCGAGGACGACGTGGCGAAGGCCCTGTACCCCGAGGCCGTGCGCCGCGGTGCCGTGGTGGTGGACAACTCGCACGCCTTCCGCCTGGACGAGGATGTGCCGCTGGTCATCCCGGAGGTCAACGCGGCCGATGCCCTTACGCACAAGGGCATCATCGCCAATCCCAACTGCGCCACCATCATCGGCCTGGTGCCGACTTGGCCGCTTCACCAGCTGGCCGGCGTGAAGCGCATGATCGTATCCACCTATCAGGCCGCGTCCGGTGCAGGCGTGCCCGGCATGCGCGAGCTCGAAGAGCAGATCGGCTGCATGGGCCGCGGCGAGGAGATCCCCGCTCCCGCTGCGTTTGCGGCGCAGTTGGCGAGCAACCTCATCCCGCAGATCGGTGGGGAGAAGTATCAGGGCTTCACCTCCGAGGAGATGAAGATGCAAAACGAGGGCCGCAAGATCATGCACCTGCCCGATCTCCGCGTGAACTGCACGTGCGTGCGCGTTCCCGTCTTGCGCTCTCATTCCGAGAGCGTCACGCTCGAATTCAAACGTGACATCACGCTTGAGCAGGCGCGCGAGGCTCTCGCGTCCGCTCCCGGTGTGAAGCTTGTGGACGATCTGGCCGCCGAGTCCGCGCACGACCGCTGGCCCATGCCGCTGGATACTACCGACCAGGACCTCATCTGGGTCGGCCGTGTGCGCCGCGACATCTCCAACCCTGATGCCCTGCGCGGCATCACCTTCTGGTGTTGTGGCGATCAGATCCGCAAGGGCGCTGCCACCAATGCCGTCCAGATCGCCAAGCTCCTGTGCGAATAGGGACATGCGTCGCCGTAGGATACGGATGTTTTGCGCGGTCTTGACGGCCCTGTACCATTCGGTCGGAAATACTCGGCCGGTGGTCGGTAATTAATCTACATATCAAGTTTCAGTGTGTACAATCTGATGTCACGCACAGAACGGGGAAGGCGCCGGCGACGAGAGATGCGACCGGCGCCTTCGCCATATGTAATATCGATTAGATTGGTCGTGATCTTGTGGGTAAGTACGTCATCGTGGTCGAGTCCGGTTCGGACGTCTCGCCGGAGCAATGCGAGCGCTACGGTATCGTGATCGTCCCGATGCACGTGACGATCGGCAGCGAGACGATGGACGACGGTTCCATCGACCCGCTCGAGATCTACTCTCGCTGCAACGAGCTCGCCGAGATGCCCAAGACGAGCGGCTGCACTCCCGGCGACTTTGAGAAGGTCTTCGACCGCATTCACGCCGAACAGCCCGATGCGACCATCCTCCACCTCGCGTATTCCGAGGCGACTACCTGCTCGCACCAGTCTTCCAAGATCGCCGCCCAGGGTCGCGACTACGTCTACTCCATGGACACTCGTTTCGTCTCCGTGGGCCAGGGACTCGTGGCCGTCGAGACCGCCAAGTACATCGAGGCTCATCCCGATGCCACGGTCGAGGAGGTCTTCTCCTATGCCGAGAGCGTGATGGATCGCATCCTGCTCGGCTTTGTCCCCACCGACCTCGGCTTCCTCAAGGCCGGTGGTCGACTCTCCAACGTCGCGTTCCTCGGCGCGCACCTGCTCAAGATCAAACCCTGCATCGAGGTGCTCGGCGGTAAGTTCCTCGCCACCAAGAAGTTCCGCGGTTCCATGCTCAAGTGCGCGCATTCCTTCATCGACCACATGATCGAGAAGGGCGATATCGACTACTCCTACATCGGTCTCGCCTACTCTGTGGGCCTGTCCGACGAGCTTCGCACGGAGATGGAGGCATATGCCCGCGAACTGGGATTTAAGGAGATTACCTGGACCAAGGTCGGAGGCGTGATCTCCAGCCACTGCGGCCCCACTGCTTTCGGCGCCGTGCTCATCCAAAAGCCCAAGGCGTAAAGCGCGCTCGATAGCATCAGAGGTCGTGTCGCCACCTCAATTTAGGGACAGTCCCTAAATTGAGGTGGCGACGGGCTTTGCCGGCCGAATTGATGCGGTGTTTGCCTTCCTCTTCTTCCGGTGGCGCTATGAGTGGGTGTGGGACGTTGCGCTAGCCACTTGATTCGCATTGTGCAAACTAATACGCGGAACTATGTTAATCACGAAGTCTTTCTTATGCTAATTGCTAAGTCAGAGCTATGTTAATCATAAAGTCAGTCTTATGATAATCACGAAGTGCGAATGAAACCATAGGCTATCTCCGTGTGATTCAGTCTCGTAAAAAGCAGGGGGCCGCTCATGATCTTGCGTGATATGAAGAAGAAGCTATTGCAATTGGCAACGAAGTTCCCCGTCGTTTCCGTCACGGGGCCACGCCAGAGCGGGAAGTCAACGCTCATCAAAAGCGCGTTCCCCACGTATACGTATCTATCGTTTGAAGACCCCTCGACGCGCGAGTTGTTCCAGGCCGACCCGACGAGCTTCCTCAAGCGCTATTCCCACAACGTGATTTTCGATGAGGCACAGCGCGCGCCCGAGTTGTTTTCGTATTTGCAGGGGATGGTCGATGGGCGCGGCGAACCCGGCTCGTTCATCATCTCCGGTTCGCAGAACTTCCTGCTGTCGAAAAGCGTCTCGCAGTCACTTGCGGGGCGCGTTGGAATCTTGCGCCTGCTGCCGCTTTCTCATGGTGAAATCGTTCGCGGCGCACAGCGCTCGGAGAGCGCTTGGAGTTGGGCGTATCGTGGGGGCTATCCGCGCGTCATCGCATCGGATATCGATCCGCTCGATTTCTACCCCGCGTATGTCGAGACGTATCTGGAACGTGATGTCCGTCAGGAGCTCGGCGTGGCGAAGATCGAGGAATTTTCGCGCTTCATACAGCTTTGCGCGCTGAGATCTGGAGAGCTGCTCAATGTTTCGAGCCTGGCGAGCGATTGCGGCATCTCGCCCGCGACTGCCAATAATTGGATTTCGATTCTGTCATCGAGCTATGTGATTCACCTGCTTAGGCCCTATGCGACCAATCGGGGAAAAAGGCTCGTGAAAACGCCCAAGCTCTATTTTTACGACAGCGGGCTGCTGTGCAACCTTCTTGGAATAGAAGATGCCGATGAGCTTGCGATGCACCCCCAGAGAGGGGCCGTGTTCGAGACTGCGGTCGTGTCGGAACTCATGAAGGAGTATCTCAATCGCGGGAGGACGCCGCATCTTTCTTTCTGGCGCGATACCAATAAAAACGAGATTGACGTCATCGTCGAAAAGGGGCCCGTTCCCTTCGCCGCAATAGAGGTCAAATCTTCCGCGACGTTTCGTGCCAAATACTTCGATGTGATCGAGCGCATCGCTCCGCGCGAGCTTGGGCTCAAGGCGGACAGCTGCTCTGTGGTGTATGCAGGGGAAGACGAGCTATCGAGTTCCCGCGGCCGTCTTGTGCCGTATACGGACATCCCGAGCATCCTGGGCTTTGGGGGACAGAGCCATCTTGCAGCACCTCAATTTAGGGACAGTCCCTAAATTGAGGTGGCGACGGGCTTTCGACGGGGTTGGCACTCGCCCGTGTTTGACACCCCCTCTCGTGGGTAGAACATACGAATATGACTGTATGAGGTAATGGGAGCGCGGCCATGGCGTATATCGAGTTCAAAGACGTCACGAGGGTCTACGGATCCGATGGGTCAGAGGTGCACGCCCTCGATGGGGCGTCGTTCGAGGTCGAACGCGGCGAGCTCGCTGTGATTCTCGGCGCCTCTGGAGCCGGCAAGACCACGGCCCTCAACATCTTGGGCGGCATGGACGGCGCCACGAGCGGGCGCGTCGTCGTGGATGGGCGCGATGTGAGCTCGGCCTCCGAGGACGATCTCGTGGAATATCGCCGCGCCGACGTGGGCTTCGTGTTCCAGTTCTACAACCTGGTGCCAAATCTCACGGCGCTCGAGAACGTCGAGCTCGCCTCGCAGATTTGCCCCGATTCGCTGGATGCCGTCGAATGTCTGCGCAAGGTCGGCCTGGGGGAGCGCATGGCGAACTTCCCCGCCCAGCTCTCCGGCGGCGAGCAGCAGCGCGTATCCATCGCGCGTGCCATCGCCAAGAATCCCAAGCTCCTGTTGTGCGACGAGCCCACCGGCGCGCTCGACTACCAAACGGGTAAGCAGGTGCTTCAACTGCTGCAGGACACCTGCCGTCGCGACGGCATCACCGTGCTCATCATCACGCACAACTCCGCGCTCGCCCCCATGGCCGACCGCCTGATCCGCTTCAAGAGCGGTCGCGTGACGGACATGCAGGTAAACGAGCGCCCCGTGCCCATCGCCGACATCGAGTGGTAGGCGGGCGCATCATGAGGGGGAAGAAGGCCGGCGTTCGGCCCAGCGCATTCGCGACCGATATCGAACGCACCATCACGGGCAACCTCAAGCGGTTCATCTCGCTGTTCGTGATCACCGCGCTCGGCGCCACCATGCTGGTGGGCCTCAAGGCGGCTTGCGACGACTTGCGTTTCACCGCCGACGATTACTACGACGCTCAACGCCTGTTCGACATATCGGTCAAATCGACGCTCGGCCTGGACGAAGCCGACATCTCCGCGCTCGGCGAGGTGGACGGCGTCGAAGTCGCGGAGGGCGGTTACACCGAGTCCGCTTACACCCAGGTAGACGGCTTGAGCGAGAAGGTCGATCTCAAAGCGCTCTCCGCAGCCGGCCTCAACGAGCCCCGTGTGATAGAGGGACGGCTTCCGCGCGACGTGCATGAGGTGGCCGTCACGCAGAAGTACCTGGATGCGAGCGGCAAGAAGATCGGCGACACCGTGACCTTCGAGAGCGCCGAGGAGAAACGCGGCGGCACGGCCGAAGAGGGCTCCGATGCCGCCGGATCATCCGATACACCGGCGATTTTCGAGCGCGGCCGTTACACCATCACCGCATCCGTGTTCGATCCCATGGATGTGAACGCCGGCAGCAAGACCATGAGCTTCCGTAGCACCGGCGGTCCGCAGTACGCGTTCTTCCTCACGCCCGCCGCCGTGGTGGACCGCGATACGTTTACCGTCGCCTACCTTCGTGTTGCCGGCGCCTCCGAGCTCATGTCCTACTCGAATGAATACAAGGAGCTTATCGATGGCGTCAAGGGACGCGTCGAGCAGATTCGCGAGCGCCGCGAGGCGGAGCGCACGAGCGGCGTGAAGGACGATGCCCTCGCGCAGATCGACGAGCGCCGCAGCGAGGCCGACGAGGCGCTCGACGCAGCCGCCGGCGAACTTGCGAGCGCACAAACCAAGATCGATGCCGCCCGCGCTCAGATCGCGAGCGGCAAGCTCGAGCTCGACGCCAAGCGTGCCGATGCCTCCCGTCAGCTCGATGCCGCTCAGTCCAAGCTTGATGCCGGTTTGGCCCTCATCGCGCGCGAACAGGGCAAGCTCGACTCGGCCCGTTCGGGGCTCACCGACGCGCTCGCCGGCATCGCCAAGGCGGAGGCCGCGATCGACGTGATCCAACCGCTGCTCGGCGACCGCTGGCCCGCTGAATTGTGGGCACGCCTGCAAAAGGGTGATGCAACGGCTGTCGATCCGTTCGTCTCCTCCGTGGTTCCGCTGGTGCGTGAGGCCCGCGGTGAGCTCGATCAGGCGCGCATCCTTGTGGCCGAGATAAAAGGGCTCGTTTCCGGGTTGCCCACCGCCTCCCCCGAGGACAAGGCTCAGATTCTGCGCATGCTCGAGCGTCTGGATGCGCTGACCGGTGGCAGGTACGCCGCCGCCATCGACGCCGTTCGCGCCATTGTGAGCCTGTATCCGGAGGATGCCGGCCAGATCCAACAGGCCGTTTCCAAGCTCTCCTCGATCGAGAAGATGCTGGGCTCCACCGCTTCGTCGCTCGATGCCATGCTCGTCGATGACGGTGCGCAGATTCGCGCCCTTGCCGAGGGCGTGGCGCGCAAGAGCGAGGTACAGGCGGGGCTTGAGCAGGTCGCGGCGGGTCAACGTCGCCTGGATGCCGAACGCTCCCGTGCCGAGCGCGGCCTAGGTCAGCTCGACGCCGCCCGTGAGCAGATGAAATCTCAGATTGCCGAGGCCGAGGCCCAGCTCATCGCCGGCGAGGGCGAGGCGGCCTCCGGCCAGTCCGAGCTCAACGCCGGTAAGGCGGAGCTCGAGGCCAACCGCGCCGATGTCAACGCGCGGTTCGCCCAGGCTCGGGCCGATGTCGACGGCATCGAGCGCGCGAAGTGGTACATCCAAGATCGCGGCGCGCTGCCGAGTTGCGCGAGCATCGAAAGCGATGCGAGCTCGATCGAGTCCATCGCCACGGTGTTCCCGCTCATCTTCTTCACGGTCGCCGTGCTCATCAGCCTCACCACGGTCACGCGTATGGTCGAGGAGGACCGCGGCCTCATCGGCGTGTACAAGGCGTTGGGTTACGGCCGTGGCCGCATCTTGTCCAAGTACCTCATCTACGCGTTCGCCGCCTGCCTGGCGGGCGGTATCGCCGGTGACGCGCTCGGATTCATCGCCCTTCCCGCGGTGATCTTCACCATATTCAAGACCATGTACGCATTGCCCCCGTTCCAGCTGCACTTCAACATGTTCACGGCGGTGCTCGGCATCGCCCTGTTCGCGCTCGGTATCGTGGGTGCCACGTTCCTGGCCTGCCGTCACGTGCTCAAGGAGACACCTGCCTCACTCATGCGCCCCAAGGCCCCGCGTGCGGGCAAGCGCATCTTGCTGGAGCGCATCACCCCGGTGTGGCGCCGGCTGTCCTTCCTCAACAAGGTGAGTGCCCGCAACTTGTTCCGCTACAAGAAGCGCTTCTTCATGACGGTGTTCGGTATCGCGGGCTGCACCGCCCTCATGATCTGCGGCCTGGGCATTCGCGATACCGTGATCTCGCTCAAACCGCGTCAGTACGGGCCTGCCGGTGTGGTTCGCTACGACCTGCTGGCCGTTACCACCGACGAGGATTTCGCACAAGGTGAGCGCGAGTTGCGCGAGACGGGCATGGTCGACACCATGCTCGAGGCGCGCGTCGACAGTGTGACCGCCGAATTCGGGGGCGCGAGGGAGAGCGTTCAGCTCGTCGTGGTTCCCGACAACGCCGATTTGTCCGCGTACATGAAGACCGAGGATGGCTCGAATACGACCTTCCTCGCCCCCGCGATGGGCGGAGAGGAGCTTTCGCTGCCAAGCGACGGCAACGGCGTCCTCGTGACCAAGAACGCCGAGCAGGTGCTCGGCTTCTCGCTCGGCGACGAGCTCCTCCTGCAAGACTCGACGCTGAGCCAGGGGTCGGTGCGCGTGGATGGCATTGCCGTGAGCTTTCTGGGCAACTTCGTGTTCATGACCGAGAGCGCTTATGCCGAGGCCTTCGGCGAGCCGTGCGTCCCGAATGCGCTGTTGGCCAATCTCACGGGTACAAATGAGCAGAAGATCGAACTGGCCGATCGTCTGGCGGCGGGCGCCACGTTCGTGAACGTGAACAGCTCGACGAAGGTCGCCAATGACTTCTCGGAGAGCTTCAAGATCATCGATGTGGTGGTGTATGTCGTGACCGTGATGGCCGCGGCGCTGGCCTTCGCCGTGGTGTTCACGCTGTCCAACACGAACATCTCCGAGCGAGAGCGCGAGCTTGCCACGATCAAGGTGCTCGGCTTCAGGCGTGGCGAGGTGCATCGCTATATCAACAAGGAGACGATCGTCCTCACGCTTATCGGCATCGTGGCTGGTTGGCCGCTCGGCTACGTGATCACGAGATTCCTCACATATGTGCTGCGCATGCCGTCGCTGTTCTTCGACACGATTGTGGAGCCGCAGACGTACCTGTTCGCCTCGGTGATGTCGTTCGTCTTTACACTGATCATCAACCGGATGACCAACCGCAGTCTCGATCGCATCGACATGGTGGGTGCCCTTAAGAGCGCGGAGTAGGGCAAAGGCCGTCCGCCTGAGATAGACGCCGCGGTACAATGGCGGGGACGAGAGGGGCCCCGCATGATCACGACCATATATCACTCGCCGCTGGGCGACATTTCGCTTGCCGCCACTGCGCGCGGGTTGGCCGGTCTGTGGTTTCGGGGGGTCGACTGTGTCCCCTCGAAGTGCGCCGATTCCGCTCGCTTCGACATGAATGGCGGCGGCCTCATCGATCCCGATTCCGCTGCCACGGTCGAGGAGATCGAAGGTTGCGATGCGCTCTCGGGCGCCCGTCCCATGTGCGCGTCGAGTCCGGCGCACGGCTCCGCGATCGCCGTGTTGGAACGCTCCTGGGCGTGGCTCAACGCCTATTTCGCCGGGCAGGCTCCACGATGGGTTCCCCCGATGGATTTCGGCGGAGACGACTTTGAGCATGCGGTATGCGTGGCGCTGCTCGGCGTGCCGTATGGTGAGGTCGTCACGGTCGATGATGTTGCGGCGAGCGTGGCGTCTCGAATCGGGGGTGCGCCCGATGTGTGCGCCGTCCGCAACGCCGCCTTGCGCTGCCCGGTTCGGGTCATCGTCCCCGTGCATCGCGTCGAAGGCCTTTTGACGCCCGACGACCCCCGTGAGCGCGTTAGCGTCGCGCTGCGCGCCCTGGAAGCCACCCGCTGATCGGGCACCCCTTGGTTTTGCTGTGAAGTTCCCCACACGCGTCGGGCGATTCATGGTACAAAAGAGGTCCAGACAATTGATTCAACGAACCGAACGGGTTCCCAGCTCAAGCTGCTATGAGGTGGGGCCCTATTTTTATGGAGGTGGGTGCATGGGAGATATGCGATCTGGGGCCGCGTCTGCGGGCTCTTCGAATAAGTGGGCGATTCTGCTCACCGTTCTCATCATGACGTTCATGGCGACGCTCGATTCGAGCATCGTCAACGTGGCGCTGCCGGTCATGCAAAAGGCGCTGGAGGCGGGACTCGACCAAATCCAGTGGATCTCATCGGTGTACCTGCTGACCATGTGCGCCTTTTTGCTTGTGTTCGGTAGGTTGGGTGACCTGTATGGGAAGGTCCGGTATTTCGAGATCGGCGTGGTGATCTTTTCCATCGGCTCCCTTATGTGCGGTATGTCGACCTCGCTGCCGGCGCTCGTGGCGTCTCGCGCGGTTCAGGGCATCGGCGGCGCATCGGCCATGGCGAACAACATGGGCATCATCACCGAGGCCTTTCCCGCCCGTGAGCGCGGCCGCGCGCTCGGCCTGCTGGCGAGCTTCGTGGCGCTCGGCATGATGTGCGGTCCGGTGTTGGGCGGTTTCATCGTGTCGATGTTCCCTTGGGAGGGCATTTTCCTCATCAACGTGCCGGTCGGCATCCTGTCCCTCGTCATAGGGCACTTCACCTTGCCGCGCTCGACGCCCGAATGCGCGGGGCAGTCCATGGACGTCAAGGGCGCAGCGCTGCTCGTTCCCGGCATGTTGCTCACGTTCCTGTCCGTTACTATGATGCAGGGCAACGCGAGTCCCGCTGCCGCGCTCGCGCTCGTTGCGGGCGTGCTCATGCTCGTGTTCTTCGGGCTGCACGAGCGCCGCGTCGAGCATCCTCTGGTCAACTTGGCGATCTTTTCCGACCGTCATTTCGCGGTGAACGTCGTCTGCCTGTTCATCAGTTTCGTCGCGATCGGTGTTTATGAGCTCATGACACCCTTTTACCTGCAGGATGCCCGTGGCTTCGATCCCGGTGCATCCGGCCTGATCTTCTGCATCATTCCCCTGGTGAACGCGGTTACGGGACCCATATCCGGTGCCGTGTCCGACCGCATCGGATGCAACCTGCTCACGGTTCTCGGCCTGGGTGCGTTCAGCGTGGGCCTGTACCTCACCGGCACGCTCGGGATGACGGCAACGCTGCCGCAGATTCTGTTCTATCTGGGTTTGGCCTCGTTCGGCACGTCGATCTTCCAGTCTCCGAACAACTCGCTGATCATGGGCTCCGTCTCCACCGAGATGCTCGGATTTGCGGGCAGTGTGAGCGCGCTCGCCCGGTACCTGGGCATGGCGGTGGGTATTTCGGGCTCCACTTCGATCCTCTATGGCCAGATGAGCGTCGCGGCCGGCCGCCATGTGACGGCTTTCGTCGAGGGGAGGCCCGACATCTTCCTGTACGGGTACCATATCGTCTACGTCGTCACCGCCGCGCTCGTGCTCGTGGGCTTCGCTCTGGCGATGGGCCGCATGGTCGCGCGTAGGCGTTCTCAGCGATAGGGCGTCTTTTGTCGCATGCGTCTCTTGATGGGTCCCGATGTGCTCGGGACCTATTGCCGTTTGGCGGATATGTCTCATTTTCATCATCGGGGTATGCGAAACTGGTACTCTACGTAATACATTGTTCGTCATTCGCATCACGGGAGGTTCGTCGCACGCATGCTGCTGGAACGCATTTCATCGCCGCAGGACGTGAAGGACCTCGATGCCGCCGACCTGCCGCTTCTTTGTTCTGAGATTCGCCAGGCCATCCTTTCGAGCTCGGCTTCGGTAGGGGGTCACATCGGTTCGAACCTCGGCGTCGTGGAGCTTACCGTCGCCTTGCACCGCGTGTTCGATTCGCCGACGGACAAGCTCATCTTCGACGTTTCCCATCAGACGTACGCGCACAAGATGCTCACGGGTCGCGCCGCGAACTACCTTGACGCTGAGCGTTTCGGCGGTCTGTCCGGTTTCACCAGCCCGACCGAGTCCGAGCACGACCTGTTCTCCGTCGGCCATACCTCCACTTCCGTGAGCCTCGCTTGCGGCATGGCCAAGGCGCGCGACCTCATGGGCGCCGATTACAACGTCGTCGCCGTCATCGGCGATGGCTCCATTTCCGGTGGTCTTGCGTTCGAGGGGTTTGACAACCTTGCCGAGCTCGGCACCGGCGTGATCGTCATCGTGAACGACAACGGCTGGTCCATCGCCGAGAATCACGGTGGCATCTACCGCAACCTCGCCGAGTTGCGCGAGAGCGAAGGTGCCGCTCCCAACAACTTCTTCCGCTCCTTGGGGCTCGACTATCGCTTCCTCGCCAACGGCAACGACGAGGCGGCCGTCGAGCGCGCCTTGCTCGAGCTGCGCGATATCGACCATCCGGTCGTCCTGCACGTGTGCACCGTCAAAGGCTCCGGCTACGAGCCCGCAGAGGACGACGCCGAGGGTTGGCACCACGTGGGCCCCTTTGACATCGAATCCGGCACGTATGAGGCGCTCCGCCGCAGCCGTTGCGAGAAGAGCGAGACCTACGCGGATATCACCGGCCGCTACCTGCTCATGCGTATGGCCGCCGATGAGCGCGTGGTGGGCATTTCCGCCGCCACGCCCTACATCATGGGCTTCACCAAGCCCCGTCGCGATGCCGCGGGTTCCCAGTTCGTGGATGTGGGCATTGCCGAGGAGCATGCCGTGACCTACGCCGCGGGCCTTGCGCGCGCAGGCGCCAAGCCGGTGCTCGGCCTGTACGGCGTGTTCATGCAGCGCGCGTATGACCAGCTCTGGCACGATCTGTGCCTGAACAACCTGCCGGCCGTCATCCTCGACTTCGGTTCCTCCGTGTATGGGACGAGCGATGCGACCCATCTGAGCTTCTTCGACCTCGCCTTGCAGGGGGCTCTGCCCAACCTGCGCTGCCTGGCGCCCACGTGTCGCGAGGAGTATCTCGCCATGCTGGATTGGGCTATCGACCAAGATTCTCGTCCTGTGGTCATTCGCGTTCCCGGCAATGGCGTCGTTTCCAATCCCGACTTCGCGCTCGACCCTAAGGCCCCGGCCGAGTTTACCCTCCCGCGCTATGACGTGGTGCACGAGGGTTCCGATGTTGCGATTCTCGCGTTGGGCAGCTTCTTCAGCCTGGGTGAGAGCCTGTGCGACGCGCTTTCCGCTCCTGCGGACGGCGGGCCTGCGCTCGATGCGACCCTGGTGAACCCGCGCTTCGCCACCGAACTCGATGAGGTGACCCTCGACAATCTCGCCCGTTCCCACCGTGTGATCGTGACGCTCGAGGACGGTGTGCTCGAGGGCGGTTGGGGCGAGAAGGTCGCTCGCTACCTGGGCCCGACCAGCGTACGGGTGCTGTGCTACGGCGTTCGCAAGGGCTTCCCTGATCGCTTCGACGCCGACGAGCTCCTTGCCGAGAACGGCATGACCCTCGAGGCGATCACCGCCGATATCCGCGTCGCCCTTTCCTAATGTCGCATCGGGAGTGTGACGTTCCCAATCCCATCTAACCCATCGATGACGCCCGCGCTCTATAACGCGGGCGTCATCGCGTAAATGCTGTGGTTGCCGCGCAAGTGATACAAGTGCCGCGGTTGGGGCATAAGAACGCGTAAGTCCACGAGTGCGTTGGACTGTCTGAGCAAACACTGCGGTATAATAAAGTATTATCGCATACAGGGGAAAGGAACCCTCATGAGCAAGACCATGCGTGAGTTCACGCTCGACCGTCGCCAGGTACTGGGCGCCGCAGTTGCCGGCGCGGCTACGTTGGGCCTGGCAGCATGCGGCGAGCAGCCGGCCGCCCCGGCGCCCGCCGGGTCCTCCACGGGAGATGCCGCCGAGGATCAGGAGCCCGCGCTTCTCGACGCCGTCGCCTATGACAAGCTGATCGCCTCCGGCGCCGTCGCCGATGATGCGACCATCGCCTCCAGCGAGTGGGCCCAAAAGATCAAGGACGCCGGGACGATGCGCCTCGGTGTCGTCCAGACCTCCATGCTCTTCAGCCTGTTGAATGAGAAGGACGGCAAGCTGCGCGGTTTCGATGCTGGTCTTTCCCAGCTGCTCGTCCGTTACATCCTGGGCGACGAATCCAAGTTCGAGGCCACGCAGGTCACGTCCGACACGCGCGAGTCCGTCCTGCAAAACGACCAGGTCGACGCGGTGTTCGCCACGTATTCCATCACTGAGGACCGCAAGAAGCTCATCTCCTTTGCCGGTCCCTACTATGGCACGCAGCAGTCCATTCTCGTGCTCGCCGACAATGACGATATCGCCAGCGTCGACGATCTTGCGGGTAAGAACGTGGCCGCCCAGTCCGGTTCCACCGGCCCGAGCATTATGGAGGAGGTCTGCCCCGACGCCAAGCTTCAGGAGTTCAAGACCGACGAGGAGGCACGTAGTGCCCTCGCCCAGGGTCGCGTGGACGCCTATGTCATCGATCGCAACATGCTCTTCTCCGACATGATGAAGCAGCCTGGTAAATACAAGATGGCCGGCGAGCCTTTCGGCCCCGAGGACCTGTACGGCATCGGCCTCCCGCACGACTCCGATGGCGTCGCGTTCGTGAACGCCTTCCTGACCAAGGTCGAGGAGGACGGTACCTGGGAGGAGCTGTGGAAGCTCTGTATCGGCGATCGTGCCGAGATCGACGAGGTCCCGCAGCCTCCGGCGATCGGCGCGTAGGCTCGCGAGATGTGCGTGGCGTCGCTCGCACCGATGAAGGGCGACGCCGATTACGAGGATGTGCGGAGGCGCCCGCGCCTGCCTGCACGCGATGCGTGACGGGTGGGTCGGCGCCTCCGCGGCGTTGTAACTGACAGGGTCAAACGTGGGGAAGGGGTGTTCATGGGGCTGTCGGAGCTGATGGCGACCTATGGGCGCAATTATTGGGAGGCGCTGCTGTCCACCTGGGGGATGACGGCATTTTGCTTTGCGCTCGTGATGGCGCTCGCCGTCGTCGTGACCGTGATGCGCGTGTCCCCGTTCAAGCCGCTGCGCCTGCTGGGTGATGGCTACGTCCAGGTGTTCCGCAATATCCCGGGCGTTGCGCTGCTGATCATCATCGTATATGCGCTGCCCAGCTTGAAGCTGGTGCTGCCGTACCGCACGTGCGTGATCCTCACGGTGGTGCTCGTGGCCTCCGCCTTTGGCTCCGAGAACTTCATGACCGGCATCAACACCATCGGCGTGGGCCAGATCGAGGCCGCGCGATCGCTGGGTCTTTCATTTGGGCAGATGCTCCGTCGGATCGTGATCCCCCAGGCCCTGCGCACCACGGTGCTGCCCATGACGAACCTGCTCATCGCCGTGCTGCTCACCACATCGATCGGTTCGCAGGTCCCGCTCGATCCCCTTGAGCTCACCGGCGTGGTGTCCTATATCAACACGCGTGCGACCGGCGGCATCTTGGCCTTTGCCGTCTCGGCTGCCGGCTACGCGCTCACCGCGGTGGTCATCGCGTTCGTGGGCAATCGAATCGACCGGAAGGTGAGGATCGTCCGATGAGCACCATGACTTCAGCCTCCCGTCCCGTGAGTATCCGCGATGCCCTGTACGAGGCCCCCGGACCCAAGACTCTCGCGAAGATCCGCGTGGGCACAGCCGTCACGGCCGTGTTGGTCGCCCTGCTTTTGGGATTTGTGGTGTATCAATTTTGGGCGACTGGCCAGCTCAGCCCGAGGTACTGGATGTTCTTCACGCAGTTGAGCACGTGGAGCTATCTGCTCGCGGGCTTGCGCGGTACCCTCGCGGTGGCGCTCACCGCCGGCGGCATCGCGTTGGTTTTGGGCCTCGCCCTCATGCTCGGGCGCACGAGCGGCATCCGTGTGCTCGAAGCGGTCTGCCGTGTCGTGACCGATTTCTTCCGCGGTGTGCCGAGCCTGCTGTTGATTTACTTCTTCTTCCTGGTGGTGCCCCAGTACGGCATCAGGATGTCGTCGTTTTGGATGCTTACCTTGCCGGTCGCGCTCGCGGCTTCGGGCGTGCTCGCCGAGGTGTTTCGTGCGGGTGTGAATGCCGTTCCCCGCGGCCAGACCGAGGCGGCGTTGGCGCTCGGCATGAGCCCGTTTCGCGTGAAGCTCAAGATCGTGCTGCCCCAGGCGATCAGGTACGTGATCCCCTCGCTCATCTCCCAGCTTGTGGTCGTGGTGAAGGACACCACGGTCGCATATGTGGTGAGCTATCCCGACATGTTGCAGAACGCCCGTGTGCTGATCACCAACTATGACGCCCTGGTGAGCACCTACCTGGTTGTGGCGGTGATTTACATCCTGTTGAACTACGCCATCAATCAGTTGTCGGTGTACGTGGCGCGCCGCAGCGGCACCCGCGTGGTGAGCCGCTACAGCACCAACCCCGCCTAACCCCCGAGCGTCCACTGCGGACGCATCGTTGATCAAGTCCTCGTGAGAACGGATTCGATATGTCCAATCAGTCAGAGAATTCCATGGCTCCCATCATCGAGCTTCGCCATGTGGACAAGCATTTCGGCGACCTGCACGTGCTCAAGGACGTGAGCCTTTCCGTTGGCAAGGGCGAGGTCGTCGTGGTGATCGGTCCCTCGGGCTCGGGCAAATCGACGCTGTGCCGCGCCATCAACCGTTTGGAGACCATCGATTCGGGCGAGATCCTCATCGAGGGCAAGCCCCTTCCCCAGGAGGGCCACGAGCTCGCCGCCATGCGTGCGGAGCTCGGTATGGTGTTCCAGAGCTTCAACCTGTTCGCCCATATGAGCATCTTGCAAAACGTCACGCTCGGCCCCGTCGAGGTGCTCGGCCTGTCCAAGGCGGAGGCCGAGCAGCGGGCTATGGAGTTGCTCGACCGCGTGGGCGTGGCGTCTCAGGCGAACAAGGTGCCGGCTCAGCTGTCCGGCGGCCAGCAGCAGCGCGTGGCCATTGCCCGCTCGCTGGCCATGCACCCCAAGGCCATGCTCTTTGACGAACCCACCTCCGCGCTCGATCCCGAGATGATCAACGAGGTGCTCGATGTCATGGTCGATCTTGTACGTCAGGGCATGACGATGATCGTGGTGACCCATGAGATGAATTTCGCCCGTCGCGTTGCCGACCGCGTCGTGTTCATGGCCGACGGTGCGATTGTGGAGGAGGGGGCGCCCGACGCCTTTTTCGATCATCCGCAATCTCAGCGTGCCCGTGACTTCCTCGACTCCATCAAGGGACATTAGACCTATGACCGCAGCAGATGACAGACCGATAATTCTCATTGCACCGCGTCTGGAGCAGCCCAAGCCGTGCTTGCAGATGCCGGAGCGCCTGGCCCCCGAGGAGACGGGGTCCACGGTGTTTCTCAACGCGATTCTCGCCGCGGGCGGCTTGCCGCTCATCATGGCGCTCACCGAGGACGGGGATGTCATCGCGCGCTATGTCGAGATGGCCGATGGCGTGGCGATTCCCGGCGGGCATGATGTGGACCCCGCCTTGTGGGGCGAGGGGGAGCCATATGATGAGCGTCTGCTCTGCCATGAGCGCGACTCCTTTGAGCTCAAACTCATCCGCGCGGCGCTAAAGGCGCACAAGCCCCTGTTCGCGACGTGTCGCGGTATGCAGATCCTGAACGTGGCGCTCGGCGGCACCTTGTGCATGGATGTGCCGAGCCTGCCTGTGCCGGAGGGCAAGGTCCACTGGCGTCATCTCCCGATCCTGCACGACCCCGCGCACCCGATCGCGGTCGAGGATGGCTCGCTGCTCGCCCGTATCCTCGATTGGCCGGGCGAAGTGCAGGTCAACTCGAGCCACCATTGCTGCGTCGACAGGCTCGGCGAGGGCGTGCGTCTCGTGGCCGTGGCTACCGACGGCGTTCCCGAGGCCATCGAGGTGGAGGGCGAGCGCTTCTGCATGGGCGTGCAATGGCATCCCGAGTACACCTGGGAGTCCATACCCACCGACTTCAAGCTCTGGTGCGCTTTTGTGCGGGCGGCGCGTGGCGAGCGGTGAGTTGGGCCGCCGCTGGCGGAAAGATGCGCTTGAGGGCATCCGTTCGACGCGCCAAGAAAGTTGGATGAGCTTTTTCGTATCAAAATCGAAGCAAGGCGAGTAGGGCATCTTCGATCTGCCTTAAAAGTGCAGGTCGCAAGCGGCCGGCAGGAATCTCTATTCGCTAAAAGACGAACTGAGTACGAAAAAGCTCAACTTGGTCGTGGGATGCACCTCGAACGTCTTCGTTCGCTGGATTAAGTTTCTAAGGCTCGATAATTGCCTCGCGATGGTCATATGTAATGAGCTCTGCGACTGCGATGGTTGCGCCCAGGTGCTGCTCAACGAGCTGCGCGAGCTCTTCGGTGGCGGCGCGGCAGTCCTCGATGCGTTCGGGATCGACGCATTCGACGATGAGGAAGGCATTGCCCGTGTTATCGGTGAGGGCGGTTCGCACACCGTCTCGCCAGTTCCAGCAACGGCACACGGCACCCGCGTCATCTACATAGGCGAGCTCCCCGGGCAGCGTGGGGTCGTTCTCGGCACCCTCGCCAAGCGGCGTGAATGCGTCGCCGCCCTCGGTGATGCGAAGGCACAGGTCCCCCTCAAAGGCATCGAGGTCCTCTCCGCCCAGCGGCAGGGCGTATTTGAGGGAGATCGCGTTGTAGAGGTCCACCGAGGGCGATATGCTGCCAACGGGGTTGCCCTTGAGGACGCGCTTGAGCAGGTTCTCGATGGAGCAACGCGCGCCGCGCTTGGTCTTGAATTGCTGATAGGCCTGGCGCCAAGCGCGAATGGGCGCGTTCTCGGAGAGGGTGGGCGATTCCAAGTGCTTCTCGGCGAGCGCATTGGCGCGGGCGAGAAGCTGCTCGATCGCTTGCGCGTCTTCGGGTGATATCTCGTTCGCCGGCTTCATGCCGCGCGCGACGATAACGCCGAGCGATGCGCCCGGGAAGAGCTGCCAAAACGAATCCTCGGTCACGAACTTCTTCATGTGGTTCCTCCTTTGAATTGGTGATTGCCCGGGAAATTGCGTGCAATTGCCCGTTTGCGAAAAGGCGCCCACCCACCGGCCACCTTCAAAGTCCTACGGTGCCGGCACGTGAGCGCCTCAGCGCCGCCCCCATCCGGAGAGGGGGGGCGTTTATGTATCAGGGGTCATTGTACGCTAAGAGGCTGCGACTGAAAACTCGACACGGTCGATCTCGGGGACGTCGATGCGGATGAGATCCTCGGCGACCTTGCGAGCCTCCTCGTCGAGGGCGACATTCGTCGAGACGTGCGCCACAAGCTCCGCGCGCCCCTGCGTGTCACCCGCTTCGACGGTAGTCTCGTTGCCCACGGTGTACTCCTCTAAACCGGGGCAGACAACGGCAAGTTCTTGTGCTGTTTCGATTGCGCCGAACGCCGCCGGTGCCGGTGCGTCCGCTTCGCGAATCAGATTTGCGGTGAGCAACAGGCAGGGGATGGCGAACAGCCCCGTGCCGAGCAAGATGCGCCAGCGCAGTGAATGGGAGAGCGCCTGTATGCTCTCCTCCTCGGCCGCGGTGATCACGCCGTCGTCGTTGAGGTCCCGCTTGAGCGGCACACGCAGAAGCAGCAGCACGACCTGTGCGGAGAGTGCGATGAACACGACGTTGATGCCGAATTCGTACAGCGCGGAGAGGAAAAGCCCACCGTCGACGGCTGCCAGGCCAAAGCCCGCGGCGCATAGTGGCGGCATGAGCGAGGTTGCCACCGCCACGCCGGAGATGAGTGTGGCCGGTTCCTGGTCGCGTGAATTGCCCAGCCCGCCGGCGAAGCCGCCCACGAGCGCGAGCAGTAGGTCCCATGCGGTGGGATTGGAATTGTCGGCCAGCGCCTGGGTCATGCCGGCGACGGGGGAGAAGTGGAAGTAAAGCGTTGAGGTGACGAGGCAGAAGGCCATTTGTAGGGCAAGACCACCCACCGCGTCGCGGATGAGCGCCCGATCGACCGTCGCCATGCCGTAGGCGATGGCAAGGACGGATCCCATGATGGGACAGATGAGCATGGCTCCGACGATGGCGATGTCCGAATCGGTGTCCAAGCCGACGCAGGCGATGACCATGGCGATCACGAGAATGCACAGGTGGGTTCCGTTGAGGCGCGCCCCGTTGACGAAGCGCTTCCTGATCACATGGTAGGGTGCGCGGCCTTCTCGGATGTTGAATGCGCGCCGGAGGAATCGATGAAAGTCATGGCCCCAGCGTTCGAGCGTGCCGCGTTGGCCGTGCCGGCGCCTGTGTCGGTTGATGTACTTTCTCAGATTCTCGTCGTGTTCTGCCAAGATGATCCGTCCCATGTTTGTACCGAGGACCTCGAATGTCCCTTCCACCTCGGCATTCTTGTCCCAAGCGGTCATCGTGTCAACGTATGGGACGTGGGATTTTGCGGCGATAGTACTCGCATTTGATTCCCCTACGTCCGGAATGAGGATGTGCCTGTGCTAGCATGATTTTAAATTGGCCAAGGTGATGGTGCGGAGACGCACGGCCGTGCGCTATCAGGGCGTACTGCCAGGAGAATCGGGGTGCAAATCCCCAGCTATACCAGTAACCGTGATGCAAATCGTGGCAATAGGGAATCGCAGATCGGACGAATCCCGCCGCGATAGATTGCCGAGTCGGATCGCCTCTCATCTACGCGCCCAACGGCGCGCGGCCCTGGATAGGAAGGGTCCGATATGATCGGAAATCCCGAATCGCGCGGGTGGTCGCAGATTGCGTGGCGGCCCGTCGCTCGCAAAGGTCTTACCATTCTATTGATCAACGCGCTGCTGGTCGGGCAGGTGCCGGCGCCTCTATGGGCGCAGGAGGCGCTTGCGGGGGATGTGACGGCTGAAGCTTCCGACGAGTCAGTTCCGTCCGCGGAGGTTGCGCCCGATGTCGTGGTGGAACGAGTCTCGTCCGATGCGACCGAGCCCGCGACTGCCGTCGAGGAATCAAAGACGATCGAGTTGAGCCGCGTCGAAATGCACCGCGCCGGCAAGAAGATCAGCGCGGATGTGGATGCCCTACTCACTCCGGGAGACGCGATCGAGGCGGTTGCCATCACGGGCGGCAGCTCTGCTGACAGCGCATCGAATGGCACGCCTGTTACCGAGGGCGTGAGCTATACGTGGTCCCTGCTTGAAAATGAAGGTGACACCAGCGGCCGAGGGCTTGGTGCGGACTCAGTCGCTCATATTCCTGCGGGCGTAGAGGCGCTTGGCATGTATTTGCGCGTCGATGCCACGAGTGGTGCGGGGTCCGTTTCTTACGTGAAGGGCCCCATCGCTCGGGCGGGCGCGCTGCGTTTGGCGAACATCTCGATTGCGGCCAAGGATGGCGGAACCGTCGACGACCAGGCGACACTGGTTGCAAGGCCTGTGTTCACGGCGGGAAAGATTCCGCCGGAGGGGAGTGTGACCTACCAGTGGTGGATCGATCGCACCGCCACGGGTTCGTATGAGAAGATTGCCGGCGCCACAAAGCAGGAGTTGAAGCTCGATTCGTCCATGGTCGGAGCGAAGATCCGAGTTACGGCGACGGCCGGTGGCTACAACGAGGTCAAGGCGACTGCCGGCCCTGTGCTTGGCTCCCAGTCCGCTCAGGCGGCCATCGCCGCCCTCGATCGCGCTTCTTTCATGCCGAGCCCCGCGTATGGAACGAGCGATAACGTGCGCAAGCTCGTGGAAGATAAGCTCCATGAGCTTGGGTTCACCCATGCGACTGCGCGTGTAGTGTCAGCTGAGGCCGGTAAGGGCGATGCGACGGTCAGTGCCGCCGAGGGCGAGGGCAACGGAGACGTCACCTATTATTTCGAGGATCTGGCAAAGGTCGACAAGCCCGCTGGCTCTGCGAGTGTCAAGGTCGTTTTCGAGATCGCTGCGGGCGGTACCACGGCGACATGGACGCGATATATCACCATCCGTTGGGATATGGCGCGCGTGCGCAAAAGCCTCGAGGAGTTTGCCGGGCATAAGCTCAAGGCTTCGGACCTCCTGGTTTTTGAGGGCGGCGAGGCACATGACGATTCGAATACGGTCGAGGCGCGCAAGGATTTGGACCTCGATCCGATTCTGCCCGACTGGGTGGAGCTCAGCTGGCAGACGAGCGACAGCGGCGTGATCGACGCCCAGGGCAAGCTTGCGCGCAAGCAGTCCGAGGATGTCGAGGCCGAGCTGACGGCGACGCTTCGTTTCACCGGCGCCACAGACGGAGAGCAATCGCCTACGGTCAACAAGACGTTCAAAGTCATCGTCAAGTCGATTGCCACTGATCCGACGGTTGAGGATCGTCTCGATGCCGCGCTTGGCAAAGTGCAGCTCAAGGATTTCGGCTCGAAGGAGCGAATCGACCCGGCGGCCGTGACGGGCGATATCCAGCTTCCCATCAAGAGGGACCTCGGTATTACCGCGCGGAAGTACCGTCTCCAGTACGAGGTGGAATCCGGCGGGGATGGCGCGTGCACGGTTGATGGGAGCCGTTTGCGTGTGACGCGACCGGCGCCCGGCTACCCCGATGCGCACGACACCCTCGTGGTGACGGTGAAGAGCGGAAATGTCGCTCGCACCCGGTCGATCGACCTGACCGTGAAGGCCTCGGACACCGCCGATATCGATCGCGAGCTCGCTCTTATGCAGCAGGTGAAGGACGGCTATGCTCAGGCGCTGTTGGGCGACAACGCCCGCCCGGGCGCGGTTTCCAAGGACCTTCGCTACTTCATGCAAGCCCGTCTGGACGAATCTGGCAATCTCGTGTGGGCGCGAACCCGTGCCGAGGTCTCTGGCACCGGCATCGTGCCCGATTCCATCGACCTTTCTCATCCGAGTGAGCAGTGGGACAAGTTCAAGTCGAGCGCTCCTTCGGTGATCGAGTCCGAGACGCTGCACATGTTGAAGGCGCCGACGTACAACACGCGCGTGACCATCACGAGTTGCCTGAAGAGTGAGAAGTACGGCGACTATTACGAGCGCCTCAAAGATGATCCGTCAATCAGCCCCGTCGTCCTCGAGAAGTATCGTGCGCTGAGCCGTCAGGAAGTCTCTGCGACCTTCGTTGTGCGCGGCACGACGGGTGAGGACGATCCAAATGCCGGCAAGGCACTCGCCGTTTCCGCGCGTGTGGTGGGCGTGGCCCCCGAGACCGACGAGGGCGTGCGGCGTGAAACGTGGATTCCTCTGACCGAGCTGACAGTCGAGCCTGATGAGGCCGCAACGGCATGGGATCTCTTTGCCAGGATTCTGACCCAGTCGGGTTACACCTACAGCCTCGAAGGAGGCGTGCCGTTCTCCATCACGACCCCCGGCGGTGAGCGCACGCTCGCGATGTCGTCTTCTGCGCCGTGGCGCTTCTGGAAGTTCGTCGTCAACGGCGAGGACGCCAAGGTGTATCCGGATGCGTATCAGGTCGCCGATGGCGATGTGATTGAGCTTGTGTACGAGGATGACTCGGGCGCCGTGCTTCCCGAGCAGGACATCGCGATCGATCCGGCCGCCCCACGTCCTGATTGGGAAAGCTCCTGGCCGAGCTTCACTACTTCGAACAAGCCGACGTCGTCTCTGACGCCCGTCGAGGCGGCGGAGGAGAAGTGGGTCGTCAGCGTGGGGGAGGGCGGTTCACAGGCCCCCGGTATCTCCGACCCCATCCTTGCGGGTGATTACCTCTACATCGCGTCGAATGACAAGCTGCTTATGAAAGACCCCGCCACGGGCGAGACGGTGCGCGAGGCACAGTTGCTCGTGCCGATCGATTCGACATCTCGCATGGTGTACGCGGAGGGCCTGATTGTCGTTCCTCTGGGCGGCGGTCGTCTGCAGGCGTTGACTGCCGATACGCTCACCACCGTTTGGGTGACCCAGCCGGTGACGTCCGCGTCGGGCGATTCGAGGCCCCAGCAGTCCCTCGGCACGCTGACGGTGCGCGATGGCTACGTGTACACGGGCACCACGGATGGCAGCTATGACGGTTCGGGTTCGGGCTACCTGATGTGCGTGAACCTGCAGACCGGCGCCGTGCGCTGGCAGCATGAGGCCAAGGGCGGTTATTACTGGGCCGGAGCCTGTGCGTTTGGCGATTACCTGGTGGTCGGCGATGATGCGGGTTTGGTCTACGCCTTCGATCCCGCTACGGGCGAGACGGTGGGTACCCCGTTCAACGCGGGCGCTCAGGTCCGCTCCACCGTCGTCACAGACGGCTCGTACCTGTACGTTGCGGACTACAAGGGAACGCTGCACAAGCTCTCGATGTCCGCCGATGGGTCGATCTGCGAGGTGGCAAGCGTCACGTTCGGCAAGTACAATACGTCGACACCCGCCATCGTGGACGGCAAGATCGTGCTCTGCGGGCAATCTGCCACTCAGGGTCCGAGTAAATATATGAAGTACGCCGCGGTGTTCGTGATCGACACGGAGACTATGCGGGTTGAGCGCGAGGTGTGCAAGCTCACCAACGGCGGTGCGCTGCCCACGATGTACTCGCAATCCTCCCCACTCGTGTCCGTCCAGGACGACGGGGCGTACGTCTACTTCACGGTGAATTGGAAACCGAGCTCCCTGTATCGCTATCGTATCGGCGATGAGGCGGTCGACGAGCTGTACACGCCCAGCGACGCAAACCAGGAATACTGTTTGAACTCCGTTATCGCCGGTCCAGATGGTTCGCTGTACTACAAGAATGACTCGGGCAAGCTCTTCGCTCTTAAGGGCGCGCCCTCATGGACGGTCACCATTGAGCCGAATAACGGCGCGCGACGCACCAAGGTGTATGTAAAACGCGGTGCGAAGCTTCCCGCTCCGGTCGAGCCTGTGCGCGAAGGTTATACATTCGAAGGTTGGTTCGTCGACGAGCAGCTCACGCGTCCATGGGATGCCGATGCAGCCATCGCGGGGGATACGACTCTGTATGCCAAGTGGAGCAAGGTGGAGCAGCCGGGTGGCGGTTCCGATGGGGATGGCGTCACGACTGCGCCCGGCGGAGATGACGGAACGGCCCCCGAGGTCATCCCGCCGTCTGACCAGGGCGAGTCGGCCGGACAGCAAGCGGGCGGCTCTCAGGAGCGGCCGACGACCGGACCTCAGCACGCGGCGCCCCAGGCGGGCGGTACGACAAAACCGGCTGAGGGGCCCAGCAAGACCGCCGCGGCCAAGTCCGTGAATGTGCACGGAAAGAGCACCGAGGGCGAAGGAACATCCGAGCAAGCAGGGAGCGAGCAGCCCGAAGGCGACGCAGAGTCTGCAGGTATAGCTGCGGGCGCCGCACGTGCCTCCTCAGTCATGGAACGGGCCATGGCAACCGCCGGGGTTGTCGGCGTTGTCGGTGCGGCGGCGGCAGGCGGTTGGCTTGCGGTGAGCGCATTCCGTCGTCGTCGATAGAAAGGCAGCCATATGGCAGATGCAGATAAGAAGATACGCGAGTCGATTGATGAGCGGGTGTACCCCGGTGCCCCCTCTCAAGGAGCAAACGGCGGTGCCGAGACATCTGACGGAGCACCCGGAGCATCCCGGTCTCAGATCCTCGCACGAGCGGTGCTTGCGGTTTCTCTGGTACTGGTGATCGGCTCCGGGGCATACTTCGCGCTCCGTCCGAGTCCCGCGCCTGAGGTTCAGCAAGCCGGATCGGCGGTCGTTGCGGCTGATGTGGATGATGCGCGTGCGGACGACGAAATGGGGTCTTCCGACGCCGGCCCCGACCGGGGCGACGGGGCAAAAGCCTCGGCTTCGACGGGTGGCGGCGCCGACAAGGCGGATGGCTCGTCCGGTGGTTCCGCTGCGCCTGCCGAGGGCGCTCAGGGGCAGTCCGCTGCACATTCCGGCTCATCGGGCTCTTCCGGCTCTTCCGATGGTCAGGCCGCCGGCAAACCGGGGGCTTCCGGCGGGTCGGGATCGGGCTCATCGGGTCAGCAGGCTGCATCTCCGCAGGCCCCGGCTACGATCAGTGTGAACGTCACGGTCGACTCCTCGTCGGTGGGAGGCTCTGTTTCGGCAAATACCACGGTTGCGCTCGCGCCCTCGTCCACGGCGTATGACGCCCTGTGCGCAACTGGGCTCTCCGTCAATTCCCGCAATTCGGCCTTCGGTGTGTACGTCGCGGGTATCGGCGGCTTGTCGGAGTTCGACCACGGTGGGGGAAGCGGCTGGAAGTACAAGGTCAACGGCACGTTCCCAAATCACTCTGCGAGTGTGCACGAGCTGCACGACGGTGACAGCGTCGTATGGGTGTACGTGACGGGATAGGTTTTCGAGAGTCCCGAGCTTGGACGATGGTCCGGGCTCGGGGTTTGTTTATATCGCGGGCGCGCAATTCCCCCGCACATGAAAAAGGCACCGACGCGAAGTCGGTGCCTTTTTCGTACGCGATGGGTGCGCTGTTGGAATTAGCGGACCTGAGCCACATAGGCGAGGTTGGTCGAGGAGACCTTGCCCTCGAGCTGGACGGAGAGACGGGCGTCGCCGGCGGTTGCGACGGTGAGGTCGCCCTTCTCGACGAAGCCGAGCTCCTTGGCCGTCTCGACGGCCTTCACGATGGTGCCGTTGACGGTGCCCTGAGTAATCTCGGCCTGGCGCGGAATGACGCCCCAGTACATGATCATCTGCTGGACAGCCCACTCGTGACGGGAGAACGCCAGGATGGGCATGTTCGGGCGGAAGTGGGAGATCAGGCGGGCGGTGCGGCCAGTGGTGGTGGGCACGGTGATGCACTTGGCGCCCACGGCGGTGGCCATCTGGACGGCGGACATGCCCACGACGTTGTTGACGACGCGAGTACCGGAAGCGCCCTCGGGCATGGCGAGCTCGGCGTGAACGGCCATGTGCTTCTCAGTCTCGATGGCGATGGAGGCCTGCATCTTGACGGCCTCGACCGGGTACTTGCCGGCAGCGGACTCGCCGGACAGCATAACGGCGTCGGTACCGTCATAAATGGCGTTGGCGACGTCGGCGACCTCGGCGCGCGTCGGGCGCGGGTTCTGCTGCATGGAGTCGAGCATCTGCGTAGCGGTGATGACGGGCTTGTAGGCCGCGTTGCACTTGGCGATGATTTCCTTCTGGATGTGCGGAACGAGCTCGGGCTTAATCTCGATGCCCAGGTCGCCACGGGCGACCATGATGCCGTCGGAAGCCTCGAGAATCTCGTCAAAGTTCTCGACGCCCAGGGCGCACTCGATCTTCGGGAAGATCGTCACGTGCTCGCCGCCGTTCTCGCGGCACAGCTGGCGGATGTCCTCGACGGCCTTGCCGTTGCGGATGAAGGAGGCCGCGATGTAGTCGATGTTCTGGGTGAGGCCGAACAGGATGTCCTGACGGTCGCGCTCGGTGACGGCGGGCAGGGAGATGTCGACGTTGGGGATGTTGACGCCCTTGCGCTCGCCGATAAGGCCGTTGTTGAGGACGACGCAGTGCATGTCCTGGCCGTCGACGGACTCGACCTCGAGGCCAACCAGGCCGTCGTCGATCAGGATGATGGAGCCCTTCTCAGCCTCAGACGGGAGCTTCTCGTAGTCGAGGGAGATGTGGGAGGCGTTGCCGAGCCAGTCCTCGCTGGTGGGCTGGGCGGTGACGGTGATCTTGTCGCCGGCGTGGACCTCGACCTTGGCGTGGCCCTCGAGCAGGCCGGTGCGGACCTCGGGGCCCTTGGTGTCGAGCAGGATGCCGACGGGCTTGCCGACCTTGGCGGCGCAGCGGCGCACACGCTCGATGCGGCCCTGATGCTCCTCATAGGAGCCATGGGAGAAGTTGAAGCGGGCGACGTTCATGCCCGCCTTCAGCATCTCGCAGATAGTCTCGTCGTTGTCACAGGCAGGGCCCATGGTACAAACGATCTTGGTGCGCTTCAGTTTCTGCTGCATTCAGACCTCCATCTGATGTCAGTGATAGGCGTTGTGGGCGAATACGTATGCAAGAGTCATTATAGGAAAACCTACGCCGCTTATCGACATGAATCAACCGTGTGCCGATTCAATTCATATTGAACTTGCTTCGAGCACTGCCTATCGTTCCGGTATGTGTGCATTGCGCCGAATCGCGTCCCCAGCTGGCATGGGGCCCGAAAGCTTGGGTACCATATCGACCATTGACAAGCCCTTGCCCAGATTCCGGGAATTATAATCGGGTGTCAGACTGTTGGATTGGGGCGCGGCGCGCCTGCGTCCCGCTTGGCATACTCCGGGAGGGGTTAGATTGAAAGAGTACTTGGCTTCGGCTGAGGAGGTTCTCGAGGAGCAGTCCACGAGTGCCGCTTCCGGCCTGACGGCCGCTGAGGCGCAGTCGCGCCTGGCGAGCGTGGGCCCGAACAAGCTTGATGAGGAAGAGAAGACTCCCATGTGGAAGCGCTTCTTCGAGCAGATGGGCGACCCGATGGTCATCATGCTGCTCGTTGCGGCCGCCATCTCCGTCATCACCGGCTTCATCCAGGGCGAGCCCGAGTGGGCGGACGCCGCCATCATCCTGTCCGTCGTCATCCTGAACTCCGTCCTCGGCGTGATCCAGGAGGCCAAGTCCGAGCAGGCCCTCGAGGCGCTGCAGGAGATGTCCGCGGCTCAGTCCAAGGTCATCCGCGACGGCAAGATGGTCCATATGGCGAGCTCCGAGCTCGTCCCCGGCGACGTGGTCCTGCTCGAGGCCGGCGACTCCGTGCCTGCGGACTGCCGCGTGATCGAGAGCGCCTCCATGAAGATCGAGGAGGCTGCTCTTACCGGCGAGTCCGTCCCGGTCGAGAAGCACGCCGACGTCATCTCCCTCGCCGAGGGCACCGACGATGTGCCGCTGGGCGACCGTAAGAACATGTGCTACATGGGCTCCACCGTCGTGTACGGCCGCGGCCGTGCCGTCGTGGTGGGCACCGGCATGAACACCGAGATGGGTAAGATCGCCTCCGCGCTCACCAGCGCCAAGAAGGAGCTCACCCCGCTCCAGATGAAGCTCAACGAGCTTTCCGGCATCCTGACCAAGCTCGTGCTCGCCATCTGCGTGATCATCTTCGCCGTGGATATCGTTCGCCACTTCGGCGAGCTGGGCTCCAACCCGGCCATGATGCTCGACACCTTCATGGTCGCCGTGTCCCTGGCCGTCGCCGCCATCCCCGAGGGCCTGGTCGCCGTTGTGACCATCGTTCTCTCCATGGGCGTCACCAAGATGTCCCGTCGCCAGGCCATCATCCGCAAGATGACCGCCGTCGAGACCCTCGGCTGCACCCAGATCATCTGCTCCGATAAGACCGGCACCCTCACCCAGAACAAGATGACCGTCGTCAAGCACGAGCTCGCCGCCGACGAGGACAAGTTCCTTGCGGGCATGGCCCTGTGCTCCGACGCCAAGTACGACGCCGAGAAGGGCGAGGCCGTGGGCGAGCCCACCGAGTGCGCCCTCGTCAACGACGCCGCCAAGGCCGGCATGACCGACCTCGACTCGCAGCGTCCGCGCATCGGCGAGGCCCCGTTCGATTCCGGCCGCAAGATGATGTCCGTCGTGGTCAAGGATGTCGATGGCGACTATGAGCAGTTCACCAAGGGCGCTCCCGACGTCGTTATCGGCCTGTGCACCCACGTGTACGACAACGGCCAGGTCGTTGAGCTCACCGACGAGCGCCGCGAGCAGATTCTCGCCGCCAACAAGGCCATGGCCGACCAGGCCCTGCGCGTCCTGGCCCTCGCCAACCGCACCTACACCGAGGCCCCGACCGACTTCTCCCCTGAGGCCCTCGAGCACGATCTGGTGTTCTGCGGCCTGTCCGGCATGATCGACCCGGTCCGCCCCGAGGTCACCGCGGCCATCGTGGAGGCCAAGGAGGCCGGTATCCGTCCGGTCATGATCACCGGCGACCACATCGATACCGCCGTTGCCATCGCCAAGGACCTGGGCATCGTCGAGGACGCCTCCCAGGCCATCACCGGCGCCGAGCTCGACAAGATCTCCGACGAGGACTTCAAGACCCGCGTCACCGAGATTTCCGTCTACGCCCGCGTCCAGCCCGAGCACAAGGCCCGCATCGTCGACGCTTGGAAGAGCCTGGGCAACATCGTCGCCATGACCGGCGACGGCGTGAACGACGCCCCGTCCATCAAGCGCGCCGACATCGGCGTGGGCATGGGCATCACCGGTACCGACGTCACCAAGAACGTCGCCGACATGGTCCTTGCCGACGATAACTTCGCCACCATCATCAACGCGGTGGAGGAAGGCCGTCGTATCTACGACAACATCCGCAAGGTCATCCAGTTCCTGCTGTCCGCCAACATCGCCGAGGTCCTCTCGGTGTTCGTGGCGACGCTGATCGGCTTCACCATCTTCCAGCCGGTCCAGCTGCTGTGGATCAACCTCATCACCGACTCCCTGCCCGCGCTCGCGCTCGGTATGGAAGAGGCCGAGGGCGACGTCATGAAGCGCAAGCCGCGTAAGGCCTCCGACGGCGTTTTCGCCGGCGGCATGGGCATCGACATCGCCTTCCAGGGCGTCATCATCACCATCCTGGTGCTCGCGTCCTTCTTCGCCGGTATGTACTTCCACAACGGCGCCATCGAGCTGTCCATGCTCACCGACGGCATCGCCGACCCGGAGGGCGTCACCATGGCCTTCATCACCCTGTCCATGGTCGAGATCTTCCACTCCTTCAACATGCGCAGCCGCCGCGCCTCCATCTTCTCCATGAAGACGCAGAACAAGTGGCTGTGGGGCGCTGCCGCTCTGGCCGTCGTGCTGACGGTCGTGCCCGTCGAGGTCGACTTCCTGGCCGAGGTCTTCGGCTTCATGACCCTCGACCCGATCGCCCTGTTCACGGCCCTCGGCCTGGCCTTCCTGATCATCCCGCTGATGGAGATCTACAAGGCCGTTATGCGCCGCGTCGAGAAGAACCAGGACTAACGCGTGGCTGACGTCTTGGATCATATTCCGAGCTTTGGGGACCTGCGTGTCGATGACACGCAGGTCTCTGCGTTTGAAGCGGCGCGCTCGGAGCTTGCGGGGACGCTCGATATCCCCCTGGAAGAGATTGAGTTGGGCGCGGTCGTGCGCCTGGATCGCGGTTTTCCCATGATCGCCACGCGCAGCGGGGTCCTGTTGCGTGCCGAGCACGCGGTGGACTTCGCCAAGGGCAAACCGGGTAAGCGCGGCAAGCGCTCGAAGCGCGGCGCCGATGCCGAGGTAGCCTCTTCTGCCGGCGTGGACGGCATGTTGCCGAGCGTGGGCGACGTCGTGGCGGTCCGCGTGACCTCCGGTCACGATATGGGCGTTATCTTGCGCGTTTTGCCCCGCCGAACGAGCTTTGAGCGCTGGCGAGGGAAAAACCGCGGAGAGCGTCAGGTGCTCGCCGCGAACGTCGACGTGATCTTCATCGTGCAGCCGCTGGGCGCCGAGCGCGATACCCTGCCGCTCATGCGCGACCGCGTCGCCCGCTCGCTTGTGCTCGCACGAGATTGCGGGGCCGACCCCGTCGTGGTGCTCACCAAGGTCGACCGTTGCGAGCCCGCCGAAGTGGCCGACGTGTGTGGCGCCCTGCGTCGCCTGGCAGGTACGGGTGTGCGCGTTATCGCGACGTCCTCGCTCACCGGCGAGGGCCTGGACGAGGTCCGCTCTTGCATCCCGCAGGGGAGCGTGGGCATGATTTTGGGCGAGTCCGGTGCGGGTAAGTCAACGCTGTTGAACACCCTGCTCGGCTCCGAGGCATTGGAGACCAACGCCGTGCGCGAGCGAGATGACGCCGGTCGGCATACCACGGTCGCCCGCATCATGGTGGCCCTCCCCGAGCCTTGCGGCGTGATCGCCGATTGCCCGGGCCTTCGATCGCTGCCTTTGGTGGGCCACGAGCGCGGTCTCGCTCGGAGCTTCCCCGAAATCGTCGAGGCTTCTCGTGCCTGCCGCTTCAACGACTGCACGCACCTCCACGAGCCGGGTTGCGCCGTCCGCGAGGGTGTGGAGTGTGGTGAGATCGAACAGTCGCGTTTGGATGCGTTTCTTTCGCTCGCCCGGGAGATGAGAGTGAGCGCGCAGAGCCTCGACCCCGATATCCGCCTATAGGACAATCGTCCGTGCGGATGCGCGATAGGCTTTCCGTCGCATGGGGCGCCGCCGGAGATGGGGCAAGGGGCGTGGTTGACGCGCCGGCGACCTACGTGGTTGCGCCTCCGACCTGGGAAACGTCGAGCGGTCCCTTGTGGCCAACGTCGCGCAACTTCAGTCGTACAACTTCATATGCCTGTTGCAACCGCCTGCCTCGTGCAGGCGGTTTGCTTTTCCACAGCCCTTTTCGGCAACGGACCGAAATCTGCCCTCATCCTGTCCGGTGCGGGCAGATTGCGAACAGCTATAAACACAGATGACCAGGCACTTTCCCAAGTCGATCCAGGCTCCTTGCCGCGTCGCGTCGACAATCGAATCACGGCACGTGTGCGGTGCCGATTGAACTGAGGCGAGGGGGTTTGGGTGAAAAGGACCGTGAGGTTGGGGCTGAGCGCGGTGATGGGTTTGAGTGCCGCGCTGCTCGCATGGTCGGCGGTCGCCGGGGCGCATGCGGAAGCCGAGCAGGCATCGAGACGGGCGCTTGAGCGCTACGGAGGCGATGTGACGCGAGTATGCGTTGCCCTGAGGGAGATCGAGCCCGGTGACGAGATCTCCGAGGGCAATGTGAAGGTCGTCGAATGGGTTTCGTCTCTCATGCCGGAGGATGCGCTGACGTCGATGGGTGATGCGTCCGGGCTAGTTGCGACGGCCCGCATTCCCGCCCACACCCCGCTCGCCAAGGCCCACTTCCTGCGTGATGAGAGGGTCGTGCAGGTGCCGCGCGGCACAGTGGCGATTTCGGTGGCAAGTGACGCGGAACACGCCGTGGGCGGCTCGCTCGCCCGTGGGGACGAGGTTGATGTCTATGTTGCAGACGCTTCGGTTGCGGATCGCCTGACGCGCGCCGAAGTGCTCGATACGAGTGTCTTGGCTGATGGCGGTGGCGATTTGAGCTGGGTGACGCTGGCGGTGGATGCGTCGGCTGTACGTGACGTCCTGGCGGCGACCACGCGCGGTGAAGTGACCTTGGTGTTGCCGGGGGCGTCGGCATCGCGGGAGGCGGCTCGATCCGAAAGGGCGAATAACGAGGGAAGCGAAGGGTGATGGACGTTATGTGGCTGATATGGGACGGAGGCGGCGCGGCCGCGCGCGTTCGCGAGGAAGTTCGTCTGCGCTGCCCCGACGCGCGCACCGTGTGCATCGATGATGCTGATGTGCTCGTCGAGCTTGCGCACGGACTGGGTGATGGCGTTCGGATTGCGTTGGGGGCGAGTCCCGGGAACGCTTCGGACTTGCTGCACGTCATACGTGCGGTGCGAGGCGGTTCGGCGGGGCATGCAGCGCCCGCGGTGCTCGCATGTATCGACGGGATGGACGCCGGACTCGTCTCAGAGCTCTTCGATGCCGGTGCACAGGAGGTCATCGCGACGGACGCGTCGTTGACCGGAAGCGCGGACGCGCGCGGTCAAGATGCGGAAGCGGCGCACATGGATATCGGAACGGAAGTCGCGACGCGTGGCACGGTCGCGTCCGAACGCGATGGCCTGGTGCCGGATGATCCATTCGTGCCCATGGGATATGGGGGCGATGAAGTCCCCCCGTGGAGTACGGAGACGTGGGATGCGCTGGATGAGCCGGATGGGGATGCCGTTGCCTGCATCGGCGACGTTGCGGAGCAGACCGGGGATATCGTCGATTTGGGAGATGTTGTCCGACGCGTGCGTGAGCGGGAAGTGGCCGATCACGGCGGTCCCCGTGCACCAGTAATCGCGGTCGTATCGGGTCAAGGTGGGGCGGGTAAGACGACGCTGGTGGCGGCAATGGCCGCCTGTGCGGCCCGCGCCGGCTTGCGGGCCGCCGTGATAGACGTTGACCTGATGTTTGGCGATTTGCCGTCGGTTCTGGGCGTCGATGCGTTCAGGGGCCTCGAGGGCATCGAAGCGCACGCTATGGACGGCGAGCTCGCTGAGGAGGACATCGAATCATGCGCGATGCGCGTGGGGCCGGGGCTCACCCTGTGGGGACCACTTATCGAACCGGAACGCGCGGAGCTGTACGGGGCACCGGTCGAGCGGCTCATCATCGTCCTGCGCAAGGTCGCAGACGTGATTTTCATCGACACCTCGACGCATTGGGGCGATGCTGTCGCGGCCGTGGTTGCTCTTTGTGATCGCTGCTTAGTCGTGGGCAGTGCGGGTGCGAATGCCGGTGCGTCTGCCACCCGGGTGGTTGGACTGGCCACGCGCCTGGGCGTTCCCGCGACTCGCATGACGAGTGTGTTCAATCGCCTGGGGTCCCCGGGTTGTGCGGAAGAGGATGCGTTGCGTTTCGAGATGGGGGCATCACTTGCGTCTCGTGCTCGTATTTCCTTTGGGGGCGAGGAGGTTGCCGGCCTCATCGGGTTCGGCCGATTGGATTCGCTTGTGGCTGGTGAGGGGCCGTTTTCCCATGATGTGCGCGATTTGACGGCGCGGGTGCTGACCGAGCTCGGGTGTTCCTTCGATGAGCGGCTCATGGGGCCGGCCCCTGATGATCATGAGCGGAGGCCGCGTTTCAGGCTTCCGTGGCGGCGCAAGGCCGGTGAGCATCGATGAGCGTATACGGGCGCATGCGTGCTCGAGGCGGGGGTATCTCCTCCGGTCGCGGTGCGGCTTCGGTGGGGGCTCGTGCACGATCGGTCGGCGGCGTGATGTCCGAGGCGCGGGTGCGGGCGAAGCATGCGGTTATGGAGCGGGTGGGCTATGTCGAGGTTGCGCGCATCGTGCGTGCCGGGTCGGCTGCACAGGCGCGGATGGAGTTGCGCCCCGCACTCGAGGCGGCTCTGAATGCCGACGTGTCGCTCGGTCTGGGTTTCGACGAGCGGAATGCGCTCATCGCCGATGTGCTTGACGACATGACCGGCTTGGGGCCTCTGCAGGCGCTGCTCGAGGACGATTCGGTAACCGAAATCATGGTCAACGGCCTCGACCGGACGTATATCGAGCGAGGGGGCGTGCTCTGCCCGCTGGGCAGGATATTCGAATCTGAGGAGCAGATCAGGATCACCATCGACCGCATCATCTCTCCGTTGGGACGTCGAGTCGATGAGCGGAGCCCGATGGTCAACGCCCGTCTGCCCAACGGGTTTCGCGTGAACGCGGTTATCCCGCCCATAGCCATCGATGGGCCCACGATGACGATTCGCAAGTTTTCCGACCGCATCAGCACGCTGGCGCATCTGGTCGATTTGGGGTCGATCCCGGATTGGTACGCGCATCTGTTGGGATATGCGGTGCGGTGCAGGATGGATTTGGCGGTGGCGGGCGGAACGGGCTCGGGCAAGACGACGCTGCTCAACGCATTGTCGTGCGAAATATCGCAAGCGGAGCGAATCGTGACGATCGAGGATTCCGCCGAGCTCAAGTTCTCCCGGCATCCGCATGTCGTGCGGCTCGAAGCGCGCGAGGCGTCGATCGAGGGGGCGGGTGAGGTGGCAATTCACGATCTGGTGGTAAACGCCTTGCGCATGCGCCCCGATCGGATCGTGGTGGGCGAGGTGCGCAATCGGGAGGCGATCGACATGCTCGAGGCGATGAGCACAGGTCACGATGGGTCGCTTACCACTTTGCATGCGGGAAGCGCACAAGAGGCGATTGTGCGACTCACATTGCTCGCCCGTTACGGAATCGACCTGCAGAGCGAGTTGATTGAGGAGCAGATCGCGATGGCCTTGGACGGCGTGGTCATGTCGGTGAGGAAGCCGGGCGGTAGGCGGTTCGTCTCATCATTCACCGGTGTGTCGCGCGCGGTGGGCGGTGGTGTGGCATTGACCGAGTACGTGTCGTTCGATCCGGCGAAGGAGACGTGGACCTTGATCGACGAGCCCCCGTTTATCGAGGAGGCGGTTCGGTCGGGTTTGCTCGATGAGGGGGAGGTGCGGGAATGGAGGTCGTCATGTCGGTCGGCATCGGCCTGCTAAGCGCCGCAAGCTCCTTGCTGATTCTTTCTGGTGATGGGGAGCTCAGAAGTGATTGGGATGAGCTCGGGCGCACCCGAGACCGGACGGTCACATGGGCGCGCGGTATGAGGGCCTCGATTGTCAGGCGCGCGGAAGAGCGCGGGCTAGCTCTGCCCGGTTCGCGCAAGAAGCGAGAGCGATTGGAGGGCGCGATGGTCGAGGCGTTCGGAGCGCTTGCTGCGTCCATGGCATCGGGGCTCTCGCTTGCGCAGGCGATGCGGTACGTGGGCTCTCATGCGCAAGAGCCCGTTCGCACGGAGTTCTTGCGTGCCGAGGCCCAAGTCGCGTGTGGTGCCGGGATGACCGAGGCGCTTGACGAGTTGGTTGAGCGTCTTCACGCGCCGGGATTGGATTTCGTGACGCTTGCACTCAAGGTTTCACGGCGCACGGGCGCACCGCTGTCTGATGTTCTCGGGGAGGCGGCGCGTTTGGTGAGGGGGCGTGTGGAGCTGCGTCGAAAGCTGGATGTGAGGACGGCCCAGGTGCGCATGTCTGCGCGATTGGTGGCGGGGATGCCCGTTGCCATGGTCGCGTTCCTCGCGGCGGCCTCATCCGATTTTAGGGAGGGGATTGCGACGGTTCCCGGTGCGGCCTCGATAGCGGTCGCCCTTCTTTTGGATGGAATTGCCTGGTCGATCATCAAGGTGGTCATGAGGTCTATTTGCTGAGGGGCGGATGCAAGGGGAGTGTGTTGATGGAGTTTGCTGAGTTGGTGGAAATATGGGTTGCGGATACGCCTGACGCCGCTATTGCGGTGATCGGCCCCGGCGTGTTGTGTGGGCTTGCGGCGTGGTTGGGGTCGGAGGACGGGGCACTCGAAATGGCTCGCGCGTGCTGTGCCCACGTGTGTGTCGTTGGGGGATTGGCATTTCGAAAGATGCGTGCTCTCGCTCTCGAGATGCTGCGCCCGCGGAGCCGAGGGATCGGCATGGGCGAGGTGGCGGAGATGACGGATATCGTGAGGCTCGGGTTGAGCGCGGGCCTGTCTTTCGATGCGTCGCTCTCCCTGTATTGCGAGGGACGGTCGGGTGAACTCGCCCAGCTGATGGAGAAGGCGCTGTTTTGTTGGCAGGTGGGAGTGACCTCGAGGGACGAGGCCCTCGACCGCGTTGCGCAGGATGCCGGGGTGCGTGCGCTCGGATCGTTTGCCGCCGCGGTGTCCCAGGCACTCGAGCTCGGCGCCCCGCTTGCGGAGACCCTGGAGGGTCAGGGACGTGAAATGCGCGCTGCGCACCGGGCGCACGTAGAGCGCGAGATCGAGCGCGCGCCCGTGAAGCTGCTCATTCCGACGGGCACATTGATTCTGCCCGCATTGTTGTTGTCGATAGTCGGCCCGCTGCTCGCGGCTGCCGACATGGTGTGAAGGAGGATGCCATGGTCAAGCTCGCGGTATTTGTTGAGGAAGCACTGAGGGAGGCGCGGGAGGCGGCTCTCGGCATTGCGGCTGCGTGCCCGCTGCTGTCCTATGGCCCGATGCGGGCCGTCTCTGGTGACAGGCCGGTCCGCCAGATCCTGCGCGAGGAGAGCGGCCAGGGTACGACCGAGTACGCAATCCTCGTCGGAGTGCTGGTGGTGATAGCGATTCTGGCGATCGTGGCGTTTCGAGACAAGGTCAGCTCGTTGTGGGAGGCGATTTCGCAGGGGATCAACAGCCTGTGAGGGGGAGACGCGTGGACTGGCGCCTGGCGGCGCTTCCTTTGGCGCTCACAGTGCTTTCGACCGCTTTTGTGTTCGCGACGCAGTGCGTGGTGAGCGAACGCGGGCGTTTGGAATCTGCAGAGGAGCGGGGATCTCTTCGCGATGCGGTTGTCGAGGACGCTCGCGCAAATGCGGGGAGTTCGGTTGAGGTGGCGATGGATGGCCTGATGACGGGTTTGGGCCCAGTGATGTCCGGACATGTGCGAGCCAGTTCTCTCGGTGGGTTTTTGGACGATCTCCACGCATGGCAGAAGGACGCGGTGCGCATGGGCGACGGGCCTTGCGCGTCGGTGGAGTTTGAGGAACGCGCCTCGCTGCCTGCACTTGCGGAGGACGTTCTCAAGACATATGCGCGCACGAGGACAGCTTCCCTTGTTGCGAGTGGCTATTTGGACCTGAAGGGGAACGTGTGGGGAGCGGTGCTGAGGGAAGGGACGACGTGGTGCGATGTGCTGCTGGTCACTACGGAGGACGATGCGGTCAGTCGCGTTCGGGTGACGCGCGTGTTGCCCGAGCGTTGATGCCGAGTGTGCGAGGCATCGTCAGAGAAAGAGCCGCACAGGGGACGGTGGAGTATGCATTGACGGTGTTCGCCCTGCTCGCCCTGATTTTGGGCATGGCGGCGTTATGGAGAGTGGCTGAACGGGGGTGGCTTGCCGATGCCGCCGTAAAGGCGGCATCGCATGGACTCGAAGGGGATGGCTATGTCGATATCGCACTGTATTGAGCTGTTCTTGGAATCCCGGGCACAGGCGACGGTCGAGGGCGCGTTGGTGTTCCCGGCTTTACTCACGTTGCTGTTGCTGGCGTTGCAGCCGGTGTGCCTGTTGTATACGCGTTCCGTTATGGAGTCCGCCGCATCTGAGACGGCCCGGCTCATGCTTTCGGGCTCGGATGAGGTGGAGGTATACGAACGCTTTGCATACAGGCGCCTGGCTGCTGTGCCGGATTTGGCGATCTTTCATGCAGGGGGACCGCGTTCTTGGGATGTCGAGTGCGTTCCGGCTTTGAGCACGGGCGGTTCGGTTGAAGTCGCAATCGTCGGGCATGTGACTCCGCTTCCCGTGATCGGGGCGTTTGCCCGCGCGTTTGGGGAGCGGGGGGATCATGGCGATGTGCGGATGGAGGTGCGCGTTGCGTATGAGGGAAGGCCCTCGTGGGTTGAGGGCGATTATGCGGACTGGATTTCGGTGTGGGAATAGGCGGCGGCGAGGGCGTTGTGGAGCCGGGATCCTTCCTCCTCCAGGGAAAAGAGTGGGAATGGACTTGTTTATCGAGGACGGTGCCTATACGACTGTGGCGTCCGCCTGTGCGATGCTCGTGGTTCTTTCCCTACTCTTTTCGTCGTCTTTGGCGATATGGAGCGCATCTCGGGCGGGCGATGTCCAGGTTGGTGCCGACGCGACCGCGTTGGCCGGAGAGAACGTTGTGAGCTCTTATCACACCGCGGCGACGGTTCTGGACGCATGTGCGCTGAGCTTGGGGCTCGCCGGGTTCACGATGACGGGAGCGGGGATGGTTGGGCTGTTTGTCCCGGGCGGACAGGGGCTCGCTCGGGAGATGCTGGATGCCGCCATGCGCGTGTTCGATATGCGGGATTCCTTCATATCGTCGGCTTCGAGCGGGTTGAAGCGGGTCGAGGGGTCGCTGCCGTTTTTAATCGCGGCGAATGCCGCGCGTACCTGCGATGCGCAAGGATCGGAAAGCGTTGGGTATCGAGGCACCGCCTTTGCGGTTCCGACCACGTCCGCATCGGAGTTTCCGGCGATGGAGGGGGAGGGGATCGACACAGAGGGCCTGGAGCAGGCGTGCGGCGGCCTCGAAGAAATGGCGGCCGAGCTCGAGCGGATCTCGGAGGAGGCTGCGACAAGGAAGGAAGAGGCGTGGCTTGCAGATTGCGGCGCTCCTGGACGAAACATGCAGGAGCGCGCGGGGAGCCTTTCAGGGTTGTCGGCTGCCGAGAATCCCGATTTCGCCTCGAGCATCACGTGGAATCCCGAGTGTGCGCTAGCGCGCGCCCGTGCTTATTACCGTTGGAGGTGCGAGAACGATAAGCCCGAGGGAAGCAGCGTGGAGGCGCGTGCGGATGCGGCGGCCCGTCATGCATTCTATCGATATGCGCTCGGGCATCTCGACGGCGCCCGCGTGGTTGACGACGGGGAGGAGGCGTACACCACGCTCGAATTTCTGCCGCGCAATAGCGATGAAGTGAGGGGGACGTTGCTTTACACCGAGGAGGCGTGGCCGACGAGCATGGAAGAGCACGGGAGAACGTTGCACTTCGATGAGTCGTGTCCAGGCGCTCGAGGGGCTCTTAGGGCGCCCGCCTCTCTCGCCTCACTGGACAATGGTGCGATTTTGGAGTGCCCGACGTGCTGTTTCGGGGTCGATGATCTCGGCCGGGCGCCTGCCGCGTCGACGTCGATCGACAACGGGTTCGAATATCACCTGCGGGCGTTTACGAAGGCACTCCGGGAATATCTCGAAGCGAAGGGTCGCCAAAACGAGGCCGAGGCGGCTGCGCGTGGGGATGCCGAGCGGGCGGCAGATGCATTCGATCGGGCCATGGCGACGCTTGAGGGGAAGCGCCCACGCATTGCGCCCCCGGGCCGTTTCGGGTGCGTCTCCTTCGTATTGTCTTCGGAGTATGCGACGCCCGATGCGCTTGAGACATCGTTTGCCGCCAGTCCTGATGTATCACGGCGAGGTGCCATGGCGGCTGCGGTTCTCGCTCCGGATGGGATCTCCGAAGGCGGTGGCGTACTGTCCGGGTTCTTCTCGTCGCTTCAAGAGCGTGTTGGATCCGACGGAGTGGTCGGACTGATGGACGGGGTTCTGGACCTGTGGGGAAAGTTGCTGGTTTCTTATGGGGACGCTGGTCGGGGGCTGGAAGAGGCATTTGACGAGCTCATGCGAGGCCTTGATAGCCAGGGGCTGGGTTCTGTTGGGAGCTGGCTGGGCGATCGGTTGACGGGCGTGGTGCGTGCACTTGACATGCAGCCGGTTGACATGCGACCTCGCAAGCCGGTCCTTGTTGACAGCTCAGACGTGCTCGCACGCTCCGATGTGCCGGCCCTGGTGGATGGTCAGACCGCATTGCGCGAGCTGTCGAAGGTCGATCTCGATTTCGAAGGAATGGCACGGGCTGTTGGCTATGACCTGGGGGAGCGGATGACCTCGCTTGAAATCATCTTGGCCGAAGTGCGGCTGCCAAGCGGAAGGGTCGTGCCCATTACGCTGCGGGTACGCGATCTGTTGGAAGGAAGGGGGATGGGGAATGTCGGCACGGAAGGGGGTCGTGTGCGAAGAAGGGGCCCAGGCGACAGTTGAGCTTGCGGTGGTGGCGCCGGTTCTTGTCGTGTTGGCGTTGATCTCCTACAACATGATGGTCTTCGTATCCGCAACGGCGAGATTTGACCGCGTGGCTCCCGATATCGTCTTGGCGCACGGAAGCTCTCCGCCGGCATCTGAATCCGATGCGGGGGCAGGGACGTGGGGTGTGGCCGATGCCGTGGCAGGGGAGCTGGAGCGTGCGATGGAAGGCTATGAGGTGGAGATCGAGGTGGAGGTTTCCGAGGGAGGCCGGGGTGGGCTCGATGGCTCAGGGGTACTCGGGCTTGTGGGCCCGCTGAGAGACGTTACCTGCGTGATGCGATACCGACCATGGCCTCAGGGGTGGTCGATTGCGGGTGTCGAACTCGGTGCACCGCTATTCATGGAGCATGAGCGGTGCGTGACGATCGATCCGTGGCGTTCGGGGGTGATTGTGTGATGGTGCCGATGGATGTGGGCTCATTCGACTTCCATGCGGTGGAGAGGGCAATCGAGGCGCTGGGATGGTCGGGCGAGGTGAGATGGGCCTGCACATTTTTCGACCGCCTTTGGGGTTTTGGCCGTTCCGATTTCAGCGGGGAAGGGGGCGAATCGTGTGTGCTGGTGTTTCCGCATTGCGGGTCCGTGCATACCTGCGGCATGAGATTCGACCTTGATATCGCCTTTGCCGATGGTGACGGCAGAATCGCGAAGTGCGTCGAAGGTGTGGACGGATGGCGTGTTGTCAGCTGCCCCGGAGCGCGGTTTGCGCTGGAGCGCCGGTCGCCCATGCGTGAAGTGAGTCGGATGAGCTGAATGGCGGGTGCTGAGGGGCATCGGTTGCGTGGCGGAAAGGGATTGCCCAAACTATTTTCAAAAGTTGCTTGACCGAGTTTTTCAATTTGGTATAGTAATCACCGCTGTCAGCGACAGTATGACTTGGCTCGGTAGCTCAGTTGGTAGAGCAGAGGACTGAAAATCCTCGTGTCAGGGGTTCGATTCCCTTCCGCGCCACCCTCGTCATCGAAGAGACCTCCTGGAAACAGGAGGTCTTTTTTGTATCAGTTCCACGCCCGTCCGATCGCGACGAGTTAGCTTGGGGTATTAGGATTGTATTGCGGCGACTCTTGCCGCGTCGACCGAAACTCGAGGGGAGCACCGATGTCAGACAGGATCCGCGGTGTCAATTTGTCCGGCTGGTTCATCTTGGAACCATGGGTCACACCGTCGTTATTTGCCGCCACCGGCGCTTCAAATGACGGGGAGCTCCAGCAGGTGCTGGGTGCGGTCGCCTATAACGAGCGTGTCCGTGAGCACTATGAGACCTTTATCTCCGAAGCTGATTTCAAGCGTATGTCCGCCATGGGCCTCAACGCGGTGCGCATTCCCTTGCCGTGGCACGTTTTTGGTTCGCAGACAGATCGCGAGTCCTATATTTCTTGTATCGACTACATCGACCGCGCATTGGAGTGGGCGGAGAAGTACGAGATGCGCGTCCTGCTCGATTTGGCGACCGTTCCCGGTGGCCAGGGCGATGCGAATGGGTCCTCCGTGACCCCAGATATCGTCGGCGATTGGCATTCGTCTGTGAGCGGCCGCGCCGTCGCGCTCGAGACGCTCGAGCGCTTGGCGGAGCGCTATGGTGAGCGGGACGGCTTGCTCGGTATCGAGTTGCTCGACTCGCCCGTGATGAGCGTCCGCAAAAACCTGTTCACTGTGACCGAGGGCATTCCCAGCCATTACCTACGCAATTTCTATCGCGATGCGTATGAGGCGATTCGCCGTCACATGCCCTCTCGCAAGGTCATCGTCTTTTCGGATTCTGGCCATCCTGGCGCCTGGAAGCGCTTCATGGCCGGCGACCGATACCAGAACGTCGTGATGGATTTGCACCTATATCACTTCCGCGACGAGACCGCGCAAGACATCACCACTCCGAGGGGCCTTGCCGCTGCGCTTGGGCGCAACAAGGATTTGATTCGCCGAGCGACCGATCTTGGGTTCCCGGTGTTCGTCGGCGAGTGGTCGGGCGCTGCGGTGCTGGCCGGATCTTCCCTGACACCCGAGGGGCGCCGTGCGTATGAGCGAGTGTTCGTCTCCAATCAGCTCGCGACATTCGACGATGCGGACGGATGGTTCTTCCAAACCTGGAAGACGGAGCGCCGCATTGCGGCATGGGATGCCCGTGTGGCCTTGGCGCCGCTCGAGCGTGCGATGATGGAGTAGCGGATGACGGAGAACAACACGGAGCGCCTTGTCGCCGGCGCGGAGGGCGTGCTCTCCATGGTCGGCACCCCGATCGGCAATCTGGGAGATCTTACCCCGCGGGCGGCGCAGGCTTTTCGCGACGCAGATGTGATTTGCTGCGAGGACACGCGCGTGACCTCGAAGCTCCTGGCATATCTGGGTATTTCAAAGCCGCTTGTCCGCTGTGACGAGAACGTGATCGCGCGGCGCGCTCCCGAGCTTGTGGATCGGCTGCTCGCCGGTGAGCGAATCGCCTTTGCCTCGGATGCCGGCATGCCGAGCGTTTCCGATCCCGGCCAGGTGCTGGTCGACGCGGCTCGCGAGGCGGGCGCGCGCGTCGAGGTCCTGCCGGGCCCGTCCGCGTGTGTGACGGCGCTCGTGCTTTCCGGTATTCCGTGCGACCAGTTTTTCTTCGAGGGCTTTTTGCCGCGCAAACATGGAGAACGGGTAAAGCGTCTGCGTCGCCTCGCATCCATCCCCGGCGCGTTGCTGTTCTACGAGTCCCCGCATCGGGCTGAGGCGTCCCTCGAGGCGATCGCCGAGGTGTTCCCGGGGCGCGTGGTTGCGTTGTGCCGTGAGCTCACCAAACTTCACGAGGAAGTTTTGCGTGATGAGGCGCCGGTTCTGCTCGAGCGGCTGCGCGAGCGTGGCGAGCTCAAGGGCGAGATGGTCATCGTGGTGGCGCCACCGAGTGAGGAGGAACTCGAGCGCCTTCAGGCCGTTCTTTCGTCTGGTGTCGATGAAGGTGCTGCCGTCGATCCCGAGGAGCTGCTGCGTTCGGATATCGCCGAGGGCCTCGCCGCCGGCGATTCGGCAAACGCGCTGGCCAAGCGCTTGGCGCAGAAGTACTCGCGCAAGAAGCGCGACGTGTACAACTTGGTGCTCGAAGCGCAGCAAGAGGTATAAGGGCCGGGTGGCGGTTCATGCGCCCAACCTGCTAATATGAAGCATTGCATCAAAACCAAAGAGGGAAGGAAGCCGCGCGTCATGAGCTCGAAGCCGTCCTACTACATCACCACACCCATCTACTACGTGAACGCCGACCCGCACCTGGGCACCGCGTACTCTACGATCATCGCCGACGTCCAGGCGCGCTACCGCCGTGCCGCCGGCTACAACGTCAAATTCCTCACCGGCATGGACGAGCACGGCCAGAAGGTCGCCGAGGCCGCCGAAAAGCACGGTATGACCCCGCAGGAGTGGTGCGACTCTCAGGCTCCTCACTTCCATGAGCTGTGGGAGGAGCTGGAGATCTCGAACGACGACTTCATCCGCACCACCGAGCCCCGCCAGAAGCGCGCCGTGCAGTACCTGTGGGAGCGCATGCAGGAGGCCGGCTACATCTACAAGGGCAGCTACGATGGCTGGTACTGCGTGCCGGACGAGACCTTCTTCACCGAGACCCAGGTCGACAAGGCCGACGAGGCCCGCGGCACTAAGGGCGAGCACCTCTGCCCCGACTGCGATCGCCCGCTCGAGCGCGTCAAGGAGGAGAGCTGGTTCTTCAAGCTCTCCGCGTTCCAGGACAAGCTGCTCGCGCTCTATGACGAGCATCCCGATTTCGTCCAGCCCGATTTCCGCATGAACGAGGTTCGCTCCTTTGTCGAGGGCGGTCTGAACGACCTGTCCGTCTCCCGCACTTCCTTCGACTGGGGCATTGAGGTTCCCTTCGACGACGAGCATGTCACCTACGTGTGGTTCGACGCGCTTACCAACTACATGACCGCCGTGGGCTATGGCGCCGAGGGCGACGAGGCCGCTGCCGACTTCGCCTACCGCTGGCCCGCTCAGACTCACATCGTGGGTAAGGACATCATTCGTTTCCACTGCGTGATTTGGCCCGCCATGCTCATGGCGCTGGGCGAGGCCCTTCCCGAGCATGTTTTTGCCCATGGCTTCCTTACCGTCAAGAACGAGGAGACCGGCAAGGCCGAGAAGATGTCCAAGTCCCGCGGCAACGCCATCGCCCCGCGCGAGGTCATCGAGAAGCTCGGCGTCGAGGGTTATCGCTACTACTTCATGACCGACGTCACCCCCGGTACCGACGGCGCCATCAGCTTCGGCCGTATGGAGCAGGTCTATAACGCCGATCTGGCCAACAGCTGGGGCAACCTCATCTCGCGTTCGACCAACATGTGCATCAAGTACTTTGAGGGCGCCACGCCCGAGCGCGATCCCGAGGCCGCCGGCTACGCCGAGAACCCGCTGGCGGCGGCTGCCGAGGGCATCTTTGAGCGCTATGCCGCCAAGATGGAGGCATTCGCCTACGGGGATGCAGCCAAGGAGATCATGGACCTGATCCATGCCGCCAACCATTACATCGAGGATTCCGAGCCCTGGACGCTGGCCAAGGATCCGGCTAAGGCCGGCGAGCTCGCCAACGTGATTTGGAACCTGCTGGAGGCTATCCGCATTTCCGCCCACCTGCTCATGCCGCTCATGCCGAGCACCAGCGCAGAGGCCCTGCGCCGCATCGGCTGTGAGGGTGAGGCCGCGACCGACGACATGGACGCATCTTGCGTCTGGGGCCAGCTGGCCGCCGGTCTGCCGGTCGAGAAGGGCGAGGCCCTCTTCCCCCGTCTGGGTTAATGGACCCGACCGACCACCTGACGCGCCCGACCTTGCCGCCTGATCGCCGCTTGCGTGCCTTGCGCACGCTGCGCCCCTCTTACGGCAACCTCGGGCACTTTGGGCGGTCGGTTTCTTTGTTGAGCTTTTGAATGGAGCGCGTATGACCACATCCCCGCTTGCGAACCCCACGGCAACGCGCGAGATGCTCGAAGCGTTCGGCCTGGCGACCAAGCACCGCTTGGGTCAGAACTTCCTTATCGACAATCATGTCATCGAGCGCATTATGGCGTTGGCTGAGCTCACGGGCTCCGAGCGCGTGCTCGAGGTGGGGCCAGGCATTGGCACGTTGACGCTCGCACTTGTGCAGGAAGCTGCCTGCGTGACGTCCATCGAGATGGACACCGAACTCGAGCCGGTTCTCTCGGCGCACGCCATGGACCACTCCAACTTCCGTTTCATCATGGGGGACGCGCTCGCGGTGCCGCCTGCGGCGATCGCCGAGGCGCTGGACGGCGAGCCCGAGCTGCTCGTGGCGAACCTGCCCTACAACGTGGCTGCCACGATCATCCTGCAGTTCTTCCAGACCATGCCGTCGCTTCGCCGTGCCGTCGTCATGGTTCAAAAGGAGGTTGCCGATCGTATCGCCGCGGTGCCGGGGACCAAGGCCTATGGCGCTTACACGGTGAAACTCTCGCTGTACGGCGAGGTCACGGGGCGCTTTGAGGTTCCTCCGCGCTGCTTTATGCCTGCGCCGCATGTGGATTCCGCCGTTGTGAGAATCGACCGCGTGGATGCTTTTGATGCCGAGGGCGAGGGAGCGGCTTCCGCCGATACCGCGGCCGTGGCGCGTGCGGTCGACGCTGCCTTCGCGCAGCGCCGCAAGACCATCCGCAACTCCATGAGCTCGAACGGCTTTGACAAAGACGCGCTCGACGCCGCCTTCGAAGCGTGCGGAATCTCGCCGACCGCCCGAGCCGAGGCGCTTACCACGGAAGATTTCATCGCGCTCGCCGCCTCGCTGACGAGCGCGCCGGGCGGGGAGTGAGGCTCGTGGCGATCTCGTTCACCAAGAAGAACAAGGTGTTCACGCTGCCGCCAGTGCATGCGCCTCTGTTCGACACCCATGCTCACCTGCGATCGTTTTGGGGTGAGGATAAAGATCCCATCGACGTGCTCGTCCGCGCGCACGAATCGGGCGTGCACGAGTTGATGACCATCTTCGACCCCATCGCTGATAAATCGGAGGAGACTCCCGATGCCCTGGCGTTCTCCCGTTGGTTGCATGGGGTGATCGATGCCGCCGCCGATCGTGGTGCCGAGGTGCGCGTTCGCTACTTGGTGGGCGTCCATCCCTACGGGACGCTCGATTATACCGACGAGTTGCATGCACAGGTCGCAGCCGCGCTGGATGACCCTCTGTGCGCGGGTATCGGTGAGATCGGCCTGGATTATCACTTTGATGCAGATGACCAGATCGAGGCGGCTCCGCACGCTGCGCAGATGAACGTCATGGCGCGTCAGCTCTCGCTTGCCGTCGAGCGCAACGTTCCTGTCGAGCTGCATCTGCGCAACGACCACGGCGATGAGGCTCGCACGGCCCATGCCGATGCGATTTCTGTGCTCGAGCGCGTGGGCGTGCCCACCACGGGCTGCGTGCTGCATTGCTTTGGCGAGGATCGAGCGACTATGGAGCGTTTTCTTGCGCTTGGGTGCCATATCGCCTTCGGCGGTGCCGCGACGTTCAAACGCAACGACGCCGTGCGGGAGGCGTTCGTCGCTTGTCCGCTCGACCGCCTGCTGTTGGAGACGGACTGCCCCTATATGGCGCCCGAGCCCATTCGCGGCCTGGAGTGCGAGCCGGCGATGATTGCCCAGACTGCCGATGTCCTCATATATGACCGCGCCGACCGCACGGGCGAGTTGCCCGACGCGGTCGCCACCGCGATTTGGAATACCTCGAACGCCCTATTTGGAGGTCGCCATGAGTAGGAAATCGAAACGCGATATGACCCCCGAGGAGCTCGCCGAGCTCAAGGCAGAGGACGAGCGCGCGATGGAAGCCGCCCGGGAGCTGCGTGCCCGCCGCGAGGCGGTGCAGGGCCCGGCGCCCATCGATAACAGACTCCACCGCGAGCTGCCGCTTGCAAAGGTCGCATATGGGTTGATCGCTTCGACCGTGTTCGCATACGCCGTGTCGCGTCTGGGTGTCTACCTGGGTAATTCCAGTTTGGAAAGCTTCGCGAGTATTGCCACAACGCTGCTGTTCCTCGCCTCGTTCATCGTGTGGTTCGTTTCGCGTCATCAGGCCAAGAAACTCACGAGGGAAGCGCGCGGCGAGTAAGTTCGCTTGCCGAATCTTCTTCATGCACGGGCCGGCCGGGGATGTTCGTTTCCTGGCCGGCCCGCTTGTTGAAAGGTATGGGCGCCGTTGCCCTGTTACGCGTTCCATCCGTCGATGGAGAGCGGGTCGGGCATGGTGGCGTATATGCGCTCCTCAGCTGTGGGCGGCTTGCCCTCGAAGAGGCGCACGAGGCGATCGAGTTGGACGGCAAGCCACTCGAGAAGATTGGGGGGTTCGAGTTCGTTGGCCGTTGTGAGCTCGACGGACCCGATGGTCTCGCCGTTTTGGGTGTAGGTGACCGACCCCGCGGCAGTTCCCGCCGCGTGTTTGCCGCGGAGCTCGTCGACTTCGACCTTCTGTTCGATGGGTCCGCCGAGTGTGAATACGCGCGCGGCTGCGTCTGCGTCGGCGAAGGTGAGGTCCATGAGTTTATCGGACCAATCGACGCAGACCGCCTCGGCGGCCAGGGGCACGCCCCCGACCTGCTTGGGGCTGGTGGCAAAGGGCAGGTTGGCAAAGTGCCCGTAGTACCAGTTTGCGAGAGTCAGCGTATCGCTGAAGCGCCCATCGTCGCCCTTTGAGCCGAAAAGTGCGATATACACCTCGCCCTCGGGCTCGCGCGAGAACGTGCACACGAAGCACTCGCCCGCCTCGTAGGTGCTGCCCGTTTTGCCTCCAAGGTTGCCATCGCGCCCGAGGATCTTGTTGCGCACGGTGAGGGGCAAGGAGCGCGCGCTACCGTCGGCTGAGGTGACGTGCATTTCGGTGGCGCCGCTGCAGGCAAAGGAGCGGAAGGCCTCATTGCGCCACGCTTCGGCCCAGATGCGCGTGACGTCGTGCGCGGTGCTGTGCAGATTGCCGACCCAGGTGCCGAAGTCGAGGCCGTGGGGGTTCTCGAACAGCGTATCGGTGCAGCCGAGTTGGGCGGCGCGGTCGTTCATGGCCTTGATGAAGGTCCCGTACGGGTCGGCGCTGGCCGGGTCGATCTTGCCGCCGACGTGCGTGGCGATGGCTGTGGCCACGTCGTTGCCGCTCATGACCATGAGGCCGGTAAGCGCCTGCTCGAGTGTGAGGGTGTCGCCTTCTTTGAGGCCCACGCAGGATTCGCCCACCGTCGCGGCGGCGTGATCGACGGTGAGGGTCTCGGATGGATCGCAGTGGTCGAGTGCGACGAGCGCGGTCATGACCTTGGTGGTCGAGGCAATCTTGATGGGGGAATCGGCTTCGCGCTCGTAATACACGGATCCATCGGGACGCATGATGATGGCGTGAGTCGCCAGAATGTCCGGCATCTCCTCGATGGCGAGCCCGCGCTCTTGCGCCGAAGTTCCTAGGACCTGGTCGGTCAAGAGGACACCGGCGTATGCGGGTTCGGCGAGGATTGCGAATAGGACGAATGCGGCGGTGAGGGCTGTCCCGAGCGCGGCTGGAAGAGCTTTGTTCATGTGTTCCTTCTGTCTGGGGAATTGAATGCAGTATACGCCTCGTGCCGTTGGGACATCATTTCGCGTCATGTGGTGCCTCGATTTTTACGACTGTGGTCAAAAACTTAATCCATACAGTATGTGAGGCTGTATGCGAGTGACTTGGGACGTCTATTTTCGGGATGCGGCGTTGCATAAGGGGGCGGAGTGACGTCTTTGCGGTCGCGGCGAACGCAAGTTGAGAGTTCAGGGTTCGTCACCTTAAGACGGTGCGACTGTATGAAGTTGAATTATGACCATCAATTCGATGAGAGAGTACTTATCTTATGCTTAACGCGGTTGCAAGGAGGTGCGTCGGCGTGGTCTTTTCGCCATAATGGACGAGACGGAAAGGAGCACATCGTGGATACGCCTCGTATTCTCGTCGTGGACGACGAGAAGACCATCACCGACCTCGTGGGAATTTACCTGCGCAATGAGGGATTCGATGTGACGCTGGCGTATAACGGCGCCGATGCCGCCCGTCTCATCTTGGAGCGGGAGTTCGACCTCGCTGTGCTCGATATCATGCTTCCCGATGTGGACGGCTTCGAGTTGCTCCGCACCATCCGCACCGAGCGCACCTATCCCGTCATCATGCTCACCGCCCGCGACAGTCAGTCCGATAAGATCGAGGGCCTCACCCTCGGCGCGGACGACTACATGGTCAAACCCTTCCGCCCGCTCGAGCTCGTGGCGCGTTGCAAGGCGCAATTGCGCAGGTACACGCGGTACGGCAGCCGCGAGCAAGCGGCCCCCGTTGAGGATGCGGGCCCAATCATCTCCTTCAACGGGCTCGAGATTAATCGCGATGCCCGCACGGTCACCGTGGACGAGAAGTCCGTGCGTTGCACCCCGCTCGAATACTCCATTTTGCTGTATCTCGCGGAGCATCGCGGCCATGTGGTGCCAGTCGAGGAGCTGTTCCGTGCTGTGTGGGACGAGGAGTTCATGGCGGGTTCGAACAACACCGTCATGGTGCACATCCGCCACCTGCGCGAGAAGTTGGGCGACGACGCCCAGAACCCACGCTTCATCAAGAACATCTGGGGCGTCGGGTACACCATCGAGAAGTAGGAGGTAGATGGCTGTGTTTTGGCTTTTGTCGACTAGGGTGTTGCACCGAAAACGGATGGCGCGTGCAGTTCGGTATGGTTTACTGACTTGCTAGCATATACAGGAATTGTCGCGTATCGCCTCCTTCTATTCACGGGGATAGACGGCTAGCGATTCGATGGTAGCGCAAGGTTCTGCTGTGTGCCGTCTCAATAGTGGGTGGAGTTAATGATCTAAAAGCGTCTGTAGCCACAAAATACGCCCGATAACCGACCGAGTGGGATAGGTGTCCACGGGGTGGGTTATCGGGCGTTTTGACGTCGAATGGCTATCTATCTTACTGTCGGGCTTACGGACTAGAGGGCAATGCTCGCCGTTCCTACAGGTTTCCGTTCTCTCTTTTCAGCCTATCTATTTCCGCCCTCAGTCCCTCGATGGTCGAGATTCCGGTGACCTCATACGAGTCGATCTCGTCCACCTCGTCTTTGGATAGGAAATCCCTTCCGTCATACAGGGGAATTATCAGTTCTGCCTTTCCGCCCTTTTTCAGGTCGAGGGCAGAGCCGGTTGCATCGAACAGCTCATCTCCCTCGGAATCGTAGAAGGTCACATCGACGTTCACCAAGTCGGAAGAGACGTTCCCCTTCAGGGCGAGGGTGCCCCTTGCGCTGTATATCTCGCCAGCTTCTTGCTGAATGGAAAAGCCTGTCACTTTGAAGTGATCGTCCTCATATACAGTCTCAGCTCCGCCGCAGTGAGACAAGGCGAAGACGAAGGCGCAGACGAGAATTGCCATGACGATGGACAGCGATTTTACCGAAAGACTCAGTCCAAGTTTTCCATTCACCCATGATGCGACTTTAGCGGTAGCATCAACAAGTCCATCCCATTTGGTCTTCACGGCGTTTCCGGCGCAAGCGGTACCCGCCTCGGATTCAGGCCTGTCCAGAATCTCCCTCTTCTTCCGGTCGTATTCCTCTTGGGTTATCGCGCCCATGTCCAGAAGCTCTTTGAGGGCTTTGATTTCTTCAACCATGTGCTACTCCGAATCAACTTCTACCTTTGAGTTTTCTCCTGCATCAGCGACCCCATTCCCGCTCTTTGCGACATGGAAACTCCCCACAGCAAAGGTGAGAACATAGAAGAGCATGAGCCATGAGATATAAATGGAGACGAATCCGCTGTCGAACCCGGTCAGAATTGTTCCGCGCTCGAAGGCGTCCACGGCGGGAACGATTGCCGCCAGCCCGAACACAGCAGCGGAAACGAGCAGGACTTTTCGATATTTCGGAAGGTCGCGCTTCATCCGACGCAAGAAAACGGGCTTCGACCGCACTGCCAGCACGATAAGCGCCGTGCCGACCAAGATCAGAAAGGTCGCAACGGCATCTGCGGAAAAGACATAGTCAACGTAGAGCCTTGACAGACACCTAAACCAACCGAAGCTCGACAGGAAGACGATGGTGTTGATCAGCTGCATGGCGCACAGCGTATAGACAGCCGCCTTGAAGACCCTGTGCCCGTCCCGCTTTCGGCTTTCGCGGCTCGCCTGCTTGCCACGCACCTCGCCAACAGAGTTGCCGATCGCCTCGACATCGCCTTTCGGCACGCGCCGGGACACCTTGACGCCAAGCAGCTTGGCTTTCTTCGCATCGAACTCTTCTTGCGAAAGAATGCCCTCATCGAGGAGGCCTTTATATCTTCTCAGCTCTTCTACGACCCGACCGCCCTCGCTCTCATTGGCTGTCGAGACATGTGAATAGCGTGAGGAGGGGCCTTCGATCTGCATGGGCGCGGGCAAAGGGGGCTTCACTTCGCCCGCCATCGTGTCGTCACCAACGAGACCCAGAATCCTGATCTTCTGTTTGGCGTAATCCTCCTCGGTGATCGCGCCTTCATCCAGAAGCTTCTTGAATGCCTTTAGATCCTCGTACATTCGTGTTCACCGCCATATTGATTCGCGAGCCATCGGGGCAACTGATGGGTCGAACCCCGGATTTATCCCCCGATGCGGCTTGCTTGTTCTGCCTGTCAAACTGCAAGAGGCTCCTAGAACCACTCTCTACGCCCTGCGACATAGGTCAACTGGAAATCCTCCTCGTTCTTAATGAGGTAGATCACGCCTTCGGCGACACCGATGAGGATGGGTATGAATTGAAGGATGCCAATCAGTTTCATGAGGGCGATGCTTCCAAGCGCTCGCGCGATAAAGGAGACGGGCAGCGCCAAGCCGAGTGTCACCGCCAACAGGATCGCCCCCTGAGCTGAATACCCGAGATAGAACTTGTGGACGCCATAGCAGCCCAGAAAGATTGCGGTAAGACCTGCGACCCACTTGCTCTTCTTCTCGGTTCGGCTGTTCGGAGGGCAGCTTTCAAGCGTTGAGCCAATAGGAGCTTCAGCGGCGTCCGCGCTCGCGGCGTTGAGCAGCTCCGTTTTCTTCCGGTCGAAGTCCTCTTGAGTGATCAGACCTTCGTCAAGCAGCTGCTTCAGCTCTTTTATCGCTTCATATCCCTGCATCTTTACTCCAATCCGTATCGCTTAGAACCATTCCTTTATCCGTATCGCTTAGAACCATTCCTTTTTGCCCAGCACGTAAAGCCTGTAGAATTCCTCATCGCTCCTCGTGAGGTAAATGATTCCTTCGATGAGGGAGATAACGCAGGCGATGACCGGGCCGAGTAGCAACATGCCAAGAAGCGACACGAGAAGCAAAATGATGCCTTGAGTTGTATAGCCGAGATAGAACTTGTGGATGCCGAGTCCACCAAGAAATATGGCCAGCAATCCAGCCGCCACCTTGCTCTTGCTTTGAGGCGGTTGCGCAGTCTGGGAGTATTGCGGAGGTATGGGGACGGCTGCGGGGGCAGTGGGGGAGGTCGCTCGGGACGGCCTGTCCAGAATCTCCCTCTTCTTCCGGTCGTATTCCTCTTGGGTTATCGCGCCCATGTCCAGAAGCTCTTTGAGGGCTTTGATCTCTTCAACCACGCGCTTCTCCTCCATCTTTGTTGACGTGCAACCGTGGAGGGAGCCTTCGGGCAAGCCCAATGCAGCGATGGGGCAGGAAGGAAGGGTATCCAATCCACGATTACCACATCGCCATGGGCACTCGCTATAACGAGACATCCAAGGAAAAGGAATGAATACCCTTCCTTGCTGATGTCTCGGGATATGCGGTTGTAAGTGCCCATCCTCTCGGATACGGCGATGTGGTATCCGCCATTGTACTATGAGCGCGGTCACATAACGACCCCTCAGCTCATCGAGCGGTCATTGGAAATCATGCGCTCAATTGAAGACTCTTGGGTGATTCGCGGTCTTGCGAATCAGGTTTGCAAGCATTGCGGATCATGGAGCCGTTTTCGGCGTTTACTGTCTGGTTGTAATGTGCTCTGTAAATGCGGGTAGCGCTTCGAATCCGAGCGCGTCCATCCTGATACGAGGCTTAGCACGTCAACAAATAGCGCCCGACAACCGATCAGGCGAGATGGTTATTCGCAAGCGGTTATCGGGCGAAGCATTACTGACTGGATAAAGGTAGCCAAAACAACGCTGCGTAGAAGTGCCGAGCATTTGTGCGCACACGTTGAAATGCGGTATCACCATTTGTGGTGGCAGTTATCGCATTCGTATTGTTTTCCAATTTTGCTTGAGGCTAGACCGGTTACAGCGATAGAGGCGGCGCGATTTACATTTCCGATTCTTCTTACCTTTTTAGAGCCGCACATGGGACAAGTAAACATGTAGCCGTTATATTTCTTCTCTCCCTTTTTCTTCTCTCCTTCTTCATAGACAGCCTTCTGGAATTCAGCCCACCCCTCTTTCCCCATGTAAGCTTCTTCCGCTGTGTCGATTAGTTTCACGATCAATAGGCAGACGCCCGCAAATGCCAATAATCCGAGAATAATTTCCATGCTTGATTCCTTTCACCGATGCAACTTTCCGAGCGCTAGGATGTTTGTTCGCAAGAGGACGTGTCCTTTCCTGCGCGGCGCGAGACTGGCTAGAACCACGTCTCTCCGCCGTCGATCGACATCGAATCAATCTCTCCGTCACCGTCGGAGTCGGCAATCCAATTGCCCTTCCCGTCAGTTGCCACGGAGGAACCGTCTTCGTTTCGACGCATCGCGAAATCATCCCCGCTGAAGACGCCCTCGCCCTCATCGTTCATGACTCCCGACATGCCCGAGTCATCGTCGTACAAGTAGTCGTAATCGCCATCCGAGCTGTTGTCGTAACTGCTGCTATAATCGCTATCCGAGTCATCGTATGAGTAGTCAGAATCCGAGTAATCGGAGTCGTAATCTGAGGACTCGTGACCGCCGTCATCTTCGGAATATGCGTTTTCATCTTCGTACGAAGATTTGTTTGCTGAGCAGCTCATAAGCGACACGGACAGAACAAGAAGAGCCACAAAAACAATCGCCGCAATTGCGCCCATCCTCTTTGGCGATATCTGCTGCTCTTCAGTTCTCTGCTCGCTTGTCGAGTTATCTCTTTCTTCCATTGAGTCCCTCCAGTCGGTCGTAGGCTTCGACTGCGAGGGGGTCTCCTAGTCTATGGAATCCGAGGGGGAGAGGTATCCACCGCAGTCACCACAACCGTCTCGGGCATTCGATAGGTCGAACCATCCAGAGAGAAAGGCGAATACCTCTCCCTGTCGATGGTTCAGACGTTTTTAGTTGTGAGCGCCCACCCCTTGCAAGGTTGACGGTTGTGGTATCGTCCATCGTATCAGAAGCAGATACGTATAACGACCCCTCAACAAGACGAGCGGTAAAGCAGCTCGACCTTGCCTCATATGGGAAAAACGACGTTTGGGGCTAAATCAGCCCAAGCGGTTCCCTTTTGGGACTAAGTGCCAACACCTCCAATTCCGTGGACAATTTTCTCTCTGTGGTGCGATTCAGGCATGGGCATCTGAGGGCATCGCCGTTAAAGCAGGTTGATACAGTTGGCGGACATAGGGAGCTTGGACGCTCCGCACAAGGTGCGAATCCCCCCATAAACCGCCCCTCCCTTGCAACTTGATTGGGTTGGCGGAGAGAAGCACGCTAAAGGCGGAAATAGAACTATTCGTTGACGACGGGAACTATCTGGCGTGCTGAATGGAAGGGCTGGTAGATAGGAGATTTCCCATCCATAGCACGCTTAGCACGCCAGAATCCGCGTCCCCCACGCCTCTCCGCCTTGTTTCAAACGGCTACTTATTTTCTTCATTTTCACCCAATGAAGATCAAGTGTTCTTCCCGTGCTATAAGCCGTTTAGCTTGGGATATGCAAGCACGGGGCACCTATGGAAAGCGTTCTCACGCGTTCCCGGGCGTTCATCCCTTTATTGGGAGATAAACCCTGGTGCCGCTGATCGGCCTCGACTGGAGTCCCAGCTTCGTTCTGATTTTGGCCGACAGCTTGCTCTTGCTGACCGGTTCGTAGCCGTTGGCGGCGCACCAGTCCTCGAACTCGCCGTAGACCATAGAGTTGGTCTTGTTGAGGAATGCATAACCCTGTTTGGTCATCTCGGTGATGAACCCGCCCGCAGGGTCGTTGTCACGCAGGATGTCCGCCCTCATCCTCTCGGACAGGCTGTTGGGCGTCAACCCCATGCGCTCGCGGGCGGCTCGAAGGGCATCGACCGCCTTGACGATCGCATGCTCGATGCATTCCCCTGCGCACAGCCTCTGCTTGAGGCGCGGGTCGTACCCATCGGAGCCGGGTGTGAATCTTGCCGTCAGCGGAATCGGGTGGATTCGCCGCTCGAACCCGAACGTGCCGTCCGCGAAGCGCGGAATCTCGTTGCACGAGTATATGAGCGTCGCATACGGGTTGAACTGGAACGTTGCGCCTCCCTTGTACTGGTCGTTGACGGCCTCCCCGGTGACGAACTTCTTCATCACGGCGCACGCCTTCCCGTTGACGAAATCGCTCGCGATGTCGTCTCCGATCAGCGCGAGTTTGCCCATCGCGGGGACGAGCTGGAACTTCTCGCCAAGCTCGTGGATGGGGAGCGAGAAGCAGTTGTCGACGCCGAGGAGGCATTTGAGCATGTCCAGAAGCGTCGATTTTCCGTTCGCGCCGCTGCCCTGAAGGAGAATCATGCGGGAGACGTCGTGGCCTCGGTAGAGCGACAGCCCGAACATCTCCCAGAGGTTAGCGACCACCGCCTTGTCCCCTTGGGCGATGGAGCTGAACGTCTCGTCGACAAGCTCGGACTCCGCGTCGGGCTTCCAATCGTGTGGAACCTCGTTCAGCAGCAGGTGGGTGCCGTCATTCGGGGTCAGTTCGAGCGTCTCGATGTCGAGGACACCGTTCTTGAAGCGGATGTACCTCGGGTCTGCCTGAGGCTTCTTGGGTGCCATGAGGTCGAGATAGGACATGACCTCTTTGCGGAAGCCGCTGCGGGCATCCGGGTAGATGCCGATGATCTCCCTAAAGATCGCGTCTTGACCGAACGAGTACTCGCCGTCCTTGCGAATCGCGGGAACCCCCTCGACCATGCACGCGCCGTGCATGCGGATGAGCTGCTCCGCGACCCCGTTGCAGCTTGGCGCTCCCAAATCCCTCGTGACGGTATTGAGGGCATCGATGCGGTCGCCCAAGTCGGCATCGAGGTTCACTTCCGTGTAAAGGAGCTGCTGGACACCGTCCTTGCGCTGGGCACCCGCGAGTCGGCTCAGGCGGGCGGGGTTCTTGGTCGCGACGTCGCACGGACTTCCGTACTTCTTCTCAAGGGCCTTGTGGAGCTTTCCGACCTTCTTCGTGTAGCTCGAAACGTTGTCCGCATCGACGCGCACCAGAGCGTGCACGGACTTGTTGCCCGAATCGGTAATCGACAGGATGGGCAGGCCCGAATCGAGGAGCCGCTCCACCTGCTCCTTCTTGGAGATGTCGTCATACTCAATTAGCGCGGTGCGGAACACCGTCACGTCCTCGTTCTTCCGACCGTTGATTTTCATCGGGTTGATGTAGAAGAGGATTCCCGCCTCCCTGTCATAGTCGGGGAACACCTCATCCAGCGAATCGGCGTTCCGAAGCCTGTTGATGAGCGTACATGCGGGGATGCTCACCGGCTTGCCGTTGGGGATGGGCTCTCCTTCCGGATTCCTTCCGAACTTGGTGATCAGCGTCACGATGTCCTCTGTCGCAAAGCACGACTCGATTTGACGCGCAGCCTGCTCGGTCGGGGAAAGGCTGGAATCGAGAGGGGTAAGCGCAGATGGGCTCTTTCCGGTTCCGATGGGATGGCCCGAATGGAGACTGACCACGTTTCGGATGATCTGCGACACCTCGCTTGCCTCCATAGGCGGATCGCACCGGCTCTCATTCGCCTCCTTGAGCATGCGAGCGATTTCCGCTTCGCCAACCCTCTGCTTTTTCAGGCTGACTCCGTACTGGAAGACGGTGTTATTGCGCTCGCCCTCATGAATCGTGACGGGCAGCGTGAAGTCCTTGGTCGAATCGTTGTTCTTAGCCATATGGCATTCCTCCTTGTGTCTGAACGGTACGATCTATTTGACTCTCGTGTATCAGTTGACAATCCAACGGGCAACGAGATGTTTTGAGGCTCATTGCGAGGCTCCTTTTCATTAATCCTTGAGCAAACGGTTTGCTCTTTAGAAAACTTCGTTCCGAATTGATCGGAGGGCTGCGGCTGGTCGTTTCCATTGATGCTCCCTATATCGGTTATTTGCACACAATGAAATGGTGCGCCTATTTTTGTCCCAGTAAAATAGGACATATTCGTGACATGATACGGAGGGCTTAAATTGCCGACAGACGACCTTCAGAACCCCTTCAAATACGTCGACATGGACGAACTCAAGCGATTGGGGCATGGCGCGTTCGAGCGCTCGATAAAGGAGATCAACTATCTCGATTTACACAGACTAATCGACGCGTCGGAGCGCGATGCCGCCTTGGAGCTCGCGTGGAAGTACGGGGTCTACCGCGACAGCGGCCTCTCGGAGCTAAAGTTCGATTTAGGCAAAAGCGACAGCGAGAATCTCGCGGAAATCGGATTTGCAGTGATGCAGAACGCAAGCGGCTACAGGGCCATGAGGAAACACATGCTCAAAGCGATAGAGCTGAAGGTGCTTTCCGAGAAAGACGACATCACCTACGACGATATGTCCGATGCGGGTTTTAATATCTGGGAAGATGGTAAAGTCGAAGAGTTGGAGAAGTTGGCCAGACTGAAGGAACGGCAGATCATCGCGCTAAAGAACCGCGATGGCGGAAATGCATTTCTGGAATACGAGCTTGCATCCATCCCGCCTGATGGGCGAGGCGTCAACATCACGTTTATGGATCATGTAATGAACATCGACAGCGAATACGAGCGGCATTTTCGCAGAGGGCTGAAAAGGGCGATTGAGCTTGGGAAATCATGCAGTTGGTTTTATGGAGAACCGTATGACTTTTTTTATGGCCTCATGGATGGACGCTTCGAGTGCAATAAGGACGGTTATCGCAACGCGGCTAAAGTCGCGTTAGACAACTTATTCACCATCAATCTGGTTGACGTGGTAACAGTCACGGAGGGCGGTACTATTCGTCAGGAATGCGCCTCTGCGTATTCGGCTTTCTGGCTTCTCTTATCCCATGAGCTCGGCGGTGGCAGGGCGATGAAATGCGCCGCATGTGGAAAGCCGTTGATCGCCATCGGTGAGCGTGGCATGAAGAGGCGCTACTGTTCCGATGCTTGTCGAAAATGGGCGCAGAGGCATCCGGGTAAAACAAGGGGATCGTCGGGGACTAATTAGTCCAATAAACAAATGATTTTTAGACTTCTTTTCCCAGCGTCGTTTCCCCAGTTGATTAAGTCCATTATACTAGTCTAATAAGTAATGGGCTTCTCTAGGGGGCAACGGACGCATGAGATATGGTTACGGGCGCATCAGCACAGACAAGGAATCACAGAGGTTCGACCGTCAAGAGGACAAGCTGAGGGACGCCGGGTGCGGGGAGATCTACCTTGAGCGGGTAAGCGGCACGTCCAAGAGGAAGCCCGAGCTTGAGAGGCTGCTTTCCGAGCTTCGCGAGGGCGATGAACTCGTGTGCGTCTCCATCGACAGGCTGGGAAGGTCTACTCAGCAGGTGCTTGAGCTTGTGAACAGGCTTGAGGACATGGGCGTGATCCTGATCAGCCTCAAGGAGGGCTTCCAGACGAACACGCCTCAAGGGAGGTTCTTCCTGACCATCGTGGCGGCATTTTCAGAGCTTGAGGTCGAGATGTGCCGCAGCCGCGTGAGAGACGGACTTGAAGCCGCCAAACGGCGGGGGAAGACTCTCGGCAGGCCGCGCAGGGACATGGATACCGCGATAAAGATGTGGCAGTCGAGGGACTACTCCATTTCCGAGATATGCGAGGCCGTGGGCTGCTCCAAGCAGACGCTCTACAACGCGATAAAGAGGTCTGGGGCTACAAGGGATTAGAGCGGTAGCGGAAGGGCTATCGGGGCGCGTTAAAACCCCGGTAGCCCTATTTTTTCAGCCGAAGCGGTGCATGGGCTTCATCCACACACAAGGGGTGCCTGTAGGTAGCCGTCCGCCTATTCGGCCTTGCTATCAAGCTCTTTCTCTATCAAATCGACGGCTATACCGAACGCCTCTATCCTCCTTCGAGCCAAGGTTATCTGCGACTTGTATCGGCTGGGGTTCTCCTTGCCCTCAAGCGTCTTAACCGTCTCTCTCAGCTTGTGCAGGGTCGAATCGATTTGACGCTTGGCCTCTGTGAGTTGATCATCGGTGTACCGCATTCATTCTCCTTCGCTCATGCGTTTCCAAAACCACTGAACAGCCCCGCCGTATTCATCGCCGTCTTAATCGCTTGGGTATCGGGCGAGGCATACAGGCTCAAAGTGATGCTTGGGTCAGAGTGCCCCATGATACTCGCGACGGAGTTGACATCCGCACCTTCACTCAGCATGTTGGTGGCAAATCCGTGCCTGATGTCGTGGAATTTCAACCTTCTGCCCTGATTGCCCGTGAGGTTGTTGTTTTTTGAAAAGCGCCTCCACCACACGCTAATTGATTGAGGGCGTATATATCGATCGTCAGGAAACCCCACGACGAAAGTCTGGGCGCTAGGTTCAACGCCGTTTCGCTCGATCGTCTGATATTGGAAGCGCTTGCGCAGGACATCGATGAGGATAGGATTGAGCGGGATGATTCGGGTATTTCTGCTTTTGGTCGTTTTGAGGTACGTGTCGTTGTAAACCTCCCTATGGGCATCGTCTTTGCCTATTGACTGGCATACGTTGATATAGCCCGTCTCCATATCGACGTTTCTCCATTGCAGTGCGGCAATCTCTGCCTCTCGCATGCCCGTGTAGAACGCCAACCACACGACGGCGTGATAACGAGAGCCTTCCTTTAACTTGCTCGCCGCTTCGAAGAAGGAGGGGGACTCGTTTCTAGTGACCGCGTTGGGGACTGGTCTTTGCTTGGGAAAGAGCTTTATGAACTGCATGGGGTTGTTTGCAGTCCGGCGCTCCCTCAGGAAATACCAATACGCCGACTTGAGCTGGAGCTGGGAGACGCGGACGGTGTTGATGCACAGACCCCTGTCTCTTATCAGGTAGCGGAAGAACTCAAGGCAATCGGCCTCGGTCACGCTGTCGATGTCCATCGCCCCCATCGGGTGCCGCTCCACCCTACGAAGTGTTGTCATCTCCTTTGAATAGGTGGAGCGCTCAATGACACCTGAAGCCAACTTGTCATCGAGCATGAATCGGATCATCTCGGTGACGGTGTATCTAGTGATGCGCTGATGCGGTGAGGCGGCTGTCGAATCGGTGGGGGTGGGGGAGTCCTCGGATTCGGAAGCGCGTAATTCCCTCCACCACTCGTTGGCATATTTCTTCGCAGATCGCTTGGAGGTTATCGACTGGGGAATTAAGCAACTCTTCTGTTTCCACTCACCCTGCGCGTCCTTATACTTCGAATAGGCCTGTAAACGGCCGTCTTTTCTTTGTCGAATGCAAGGGGCGAGATATTCATGAGCGGTAGGCATGGTGCAATCCTTCCGATTGCACCGAACTGTGCACCCAATTTTGTATACAACACCGTGATGGTGCACATCCGCCACCTGCGCGAGAAGCTGGGCGACGACGCCCAGAACCCGCGCTTCATCAAGAACATCTGGGGCGTCGGGTACACCATCGAGAAGTAGGCTCCGATTGGGGGCTACCGCTTCGCGGATAATCGTCGTGCCCGTATCCCGAGACATCTCAAAATCGAGGCGAAAGCAGGGTAGATGAACACTGAGAAAAAGAGATCGGCGCGGCGGCAGCACGCGCCGGTAAACCCCATGACGGGGCTGCCCAATGACCGTTCGGAAGCGCCGCGACAGGCGGGCGCCGCGGATGCCCCCAATATCGATGCCTCGGCTGCCCCTGCCGTCGGAGAGCGCTTCTTCACGACCTCGAACGATTCGATCGACGAGGTCATCGCCAAGCTGCGAATCCTGCTCGACAGCCGCCTGCTTTCCTTGGTCGTGTTGGTGCTTCTCTCATTTGCGGTCATCGCGCGCGAGAGCTTCATCGCGTTCCTCACCGCGATTGTCGTGGGCTACATGCTTACGGATCGCTTTGTGACGGTCCGCCGCGCGGTGACGCTCGGTGGCTCCGCTTGGTTTTCCGTGATCTTCTTCGGATCCCTGCTCACGGCTCGTGCACGACCGTTGTTCGTCGATATAGATTACCTGTTCATGTTCTGCGGCTTCTTGCTCGCATGCGCGGTGTGCGGCGTCTTCTTTGTGGGGCGTGCGCTGTATTATGCCGGCTACGACCGCGGGCAGGCTGCCGCGGATCGAGTCATCGCCGGCCACCTTGTCGACCGCCTGATCGACAACCCACAGGATGTGGACGACCTCGACGGAACCTTCCTGGAGGTGGAGGGTGCGATCAGCCGCGTGCGCGACCAGGAGCGCCAGGTCGCCGAAGCCCTGCGCGATGAGGCGCGCCGCAAGGACGATTTGGTCACCTACCTCGCCCACGATCTCAAGACGCCGCTCGCCAGCGTGGTGGGTTACCTCTCGCTGCTGCAGGAGGCTCCCGACCTGCCCGTGGAGCAGCGCTCTCACTTCACCGGCATCGCGCTCGACAAGGCACATCGCCTCGACGCGCTCATCGAGGAATTCTTCGACATCACGCGTTTCGACTTCCACGACATCGTGCTCACGCGTGGCTACGTGGATCTTTCCCTGCTTCTCGCGCAGGTTGCGGACGAGTTCTATCCCACCCTCGCCGCACAGGGCAAGCACGTCGAGGTCGACGCGCCGCTGAATCTCACGGTCCTCGTCGACGGCGACAAGATGGCCCGCGTTTTCAACAACGTGATGAAGAATGCGATCGCCTACAGTTACGAGGGCTCGACGATCCACATCGAAGCCGTGCGCGGGGAGGGCTCGGTGACCGTGCGCTTCGAGAACCAGGGCGACCCGATCCCCGCCGCCAAGCTGGGGACGATTTTCGAGAAGTTCTATCGCCTCGATGCGGCGCGCGCGACCAACCGCGGCGGCGCCGGCCTGGGCCTCGCCATCGCCAAGGAGATCGTGACCGCACATGGCGGAACCATTGCGTGCGAGTCCACCCCCGAGTGCACCGTGTTCACCATCGTCGTGCCCGCGTGACAAAAGCCCAATTGCGAAACCTCAATTTGGGGACTGTCCCTCAATTGAGGTTTCGCTTTGTCAGCGTTTGATATGCCGGCGCCGTTTGATGAGTTCGGGCTTACACGCACCTTACATGTGGTTCACGGGTGCCTGAAGTGCGGGTCGTACCATGCTGAGAGCTATGAGCAAGAATGCGAGGAGGCTCGAAGGTGGACTACACGCCCGAGGATAGCGCCCAGGCGATGGCGCGCGCGGCCGAGGAGGCTGCCTTGCGCGAGCGGGGTGACGTGCCCATGGTCCCCGCCGGTGCGGGGAGCGAGGTCGCCCCTGTGCACAAGACGCGTATCTCCGTCGAGAACGTGGACCTGTACTATGGCGACCATCATGCGCTGAAGGACGTTTCGATCGATATTCCCGAGCGCGAGATCACCTCGTTCATCGGGCCGTCCGGCTGCGGCAAGTCGACCTTGCTGCGTTGCCTGAACCGTATGAACGATTACGTGAAGGACTGCCGTGTCGAGGGTTCCATCAAGCTCGACGGCCGTGACATTTACGCCGATTACAACACCACGCTGCTGCGCCAGCGCGTGGGCATGGTGTTCCAGCATCCCAATCCGTTCCCCATGAGCATCTACGACAATGTCGCCTACGGACCGCGCGGCGCCGGCGTGAAGAGCCGCAGCGAACTCGATGCGCTGGTGGAGGATTCCCTGCGCCGCGCCGCCCTGTGGGACGAGGTCAAGGACAAGCTCAAGGATTCCGGTCTGAGCCTGTCCGGCGGCCAGCAGCAGCGCCTGTGCATCGCCCGCGCCATCGCGGTACAGCCCGAGGTCTTGCTTATGGACGAGCCCACCTCTGCGCTCGACCCGATCTCGACGGTCCAGGTCGAGCAGCTCGCCATGGAGCTCAAGCGCGACTACACGCTCGTGGTGGTTACCCATAACATGCAGCAGGCCTCGCGCATCTCCGACTCCGTGGCCTTCTTCCTGCTGGGCGAGCTTGTCGAGCACGCGCCCACCACGCAGATGTTCAAGGCTCCGCGCGATCAGCGCACCGCCGATTACCTTACCGGTCGTTTCGGTTAATCGGGCAGGCCGGACGTGCGTCCCGCATGCGGTGCCCTGGTGCCGTGTGTGGGGCGTACACCGTTGTATCGGCGCGGGACGGTCAAGACCGCTCAGCGGTGCCGTCCAGTGGGTAGAATTGTCGAAACGGTCGAGGAGGTATCGTTCGCATGATTTATTACGTCGAAGATGATGACAACATCAGGGGCCTGACCCTGTACGCCTTGCGCCAGCAGGGTATCGAGGCAGAGGGTTTCAGCTGCGACAGCGAGTTCAAGGCCGCCGTCGCCCGCCGTGTGCCCGACGCCGTGCTCCTCGACATCATGCTTCCCGATACCGACGGTCTCGAGATCATGCGCCGCTTGCGCGCCGATCAGGCGACCGCGACGGTGCCCATCATGATGCTCACCGCGAAGGACTCGGAGCTCGATAAGGTCGTCGCCCTCGACGGCGGCGCCGACGACTACCTCGCAAAGCCCTTCTCCCTCATGGAGCTCACGAGCCGCTGCCGCGCCCTGCTGCGCCGCGGCGGCATGATGAGCCGTCCCGCCCCCGAGATGCTGAGCGTGGGTGGCATCGAGCTCTCGCCGAGCCACCGTGAGGTCCGCGTGGATGGCCATGAGCTCAAGCTCACCCTGCGAGAGTTCGATTTGCTTGAGTACCTCATGCGCAAACCCGGTGTCGTCTTCACGCGTGAGTCGCTGCTCCAGAGCGTGTGGGGTTGGGATTTCGACGGCGGTTCGCGCACCGTCGACGTGCACGTCCAGACCCTGCGCCAGAAACTCGGTTCGCATGCCGATCGCATCGAGACGGTTCGCGGCGTGGGCTATCGCCTGGTCGATCGTGCCGCGGCCGATGAGGCCGTTGCGGATTCCGCCGAATGAGCAGCCATCAGTCGCTGTCGAGGCGCGTATTCGTGACCATCCTGGGGATGTCGCTCACGACCATCATCGTGTTTGCCCTCGCCCTTACCTTGATCGTGCAGCAGCGGCTCGTCCATGCGACGAGCGCCGAGCTCGCCGACGAGGCCCGTGTGGTCGCGGCTTCGCTCAACAGCGCCCCCAGCCATCTCACCATGCTGCGTCGACTGCATTTGGAGAACATCCGCGTCACCCTGGTCGATCCCGAGGGCGACGTCCTGTTCGACAGCGATACCGACGCGAGCAAGATGGAGGACCATGCCGATCGTCCCGAGATCGAGCAGGCCGTCTCGACGGGATACGGTTCCGCCGAGCGTTCGAGCACAACGCTGGGCGAGGTCATGCTCTACCAGGCGGTGCGCCTTGCCGACGGCAGTGTGGTGCGCATTGCCGAGGGAGAAGCGGGATACCTGGCCATCCTGGGAACGCTGTCCTTGCCCGTCGTCCTCATGGTCGTCGGTGGCGCCGTTGTTGCCGTCGTCGTTGCGCGGCGCGAATCGCATCGCATCATCGAGCCCTTGCTCGAGGTCGATCTCGATCATCCGCGCCGCAATGTCCAAAACGCCTATTCCGAGATGGAGCCCATGTTGGAGCGTATCGAGAGCCAGCGTCAGGAGCTCAAGCGCCAGATGCGCGTGCTGGCCGATAACGACCGCATGCGCCGCGAGTTCACCGCCAACATCACGCACGAACTCAAGACCCCGCTTACCACGGTCTCGGGATATGCCGAGCTCATCGCCAACGGTCTCGTGACCGACGAGGCGGATTTGCGCGACTTCGGACGCCGCATCTACAGTGAGGCGGGGCGTCTCACCTCGCTGGTGAACGACATCCTCACTCTTTCCAACCTCGACGAGGCCGAGCGCTCCGAAGGGGACTCGGCTGCGGCGGCCCTCGGCGCACGGGAGCCCATCGACCTCCCGCTCATGCTCGACGGAATCGTCCAGCGTCTCGAACAGGTCGCATCGCGTTCGGAGATCGATTTGGATCTGGATTGCGCGCCGGCCATGGTGACCGGCGTGCCCCGCCTGGTCGACGAACTCGCCTACAACCTGACGAGCAACGCCATCCGATACAACCACCCGGGCGGGTCGGTGACCCTCTCGTGCGGCGTCGAGGCTACGCCGGATTGCGATTGCCCCACGCCCTTCATCCGGGTTGCCGACACGGGCATAGGCATCGCACCCGAGGAGCAGGAGAAGATCTTCGAGCGCTTCTACCGGGTTGACAAGAGCCGTTCCAAGGCGCGCGGCGGCACCGGCTTGGGCCTTGCCATCGTGAAACACGCCGCGTCGTACCACGGTGCCCGCATCGAACTCGAGAGCGAACTCGGCTGCGGCACCACGATCACCGTGCGGTTCCCTGCCCAGGAGCAGATCGAGGCTTAAGCCGGTATGCGCGACCGTTGCCCGCCCCGTGGGCTGGTCCATACCGCTTGCGCGCGGGTTGCTACCGTTGGGTGGCGGCTAACACGTTTCAGCTCGAAGCCCTTGCCCGTCCGATGCGGTCCCTTGTGGCTCCGTGCGTATACTGGCCCTGTGGCACAGCGTGAGAAAGGGTCTGCCTTGAAGTTCTTCATCGATACCGCGAACCTGGAAGAGATCGCCGAGGCGAAGAGCTGGGGATGCCTGGCCGGCGTCACCACCAATCCGAGCCTGTACGCCAAGACGGGCGGCGCCCTCGCCGACTTCGAGCCCCACATGCAAAAGATCGCCGAGCTCTGCAAGGGTCTGCCGGTGTCGGCTGAGACCACGGCGACGACGGTCGATGGCATGGTAGCCGATGGACGACGGCTCGCCGCGCTCGCCCCGAATATCGTCATCAAGCTGCCCATCTGCGAGGCCGGTCTGGCAGCATGCCGAATTCTGGCCGATGAGGGCATTCGCGTGAATATGACGCTCATCTTCTCCGCGACTCAGGCGTTGCTGGCCGCCAATGCCGGCGCCCGCTACATCTCGCCGTTCGTTGGTCGCTACGACGATATCGCGCTGGATGGCATCTCGCAGCTCGCGGACGTGATCACTTGCATCAAGAACTACGATTGGTCCGGCAGGAACCCGGACGGCGTGGTCGAGATCATCACCGCCTCGGTGCGCACGGCCAACCATGTGGTCCAAGCGGCCCTGTTGGGCGCCGATATCGCCACCGTCCCCATGAAGGCGCTCAAGAAATGCCTCCATCATCCGCTCACCGATGCCGGCATTGCGGCCTTCGAGGCCGACTGGGAGCGTGTCGCAAACGCGTGAGACGAGGGGTCGGTAAAGTGCCTCGCCGGTTTGGTGACCCAGTTGTGGTAAAGCGCTTTATCGCAGGTAAACACCCTTGTCTGCGAAAAAAATAGTTTTGAATTTACCGTCTGCGAGCGCCCTGTTCGCCGATTGTCCCGCTATGATTGTCGCGTACATTTATGCACCGCTCACCCACAAGGAGGCATCGTCCATGAGCGATGAGGAACTCATCCAGGTTGCCAATGAGGTCAGGAGGGGGGTCGTGATCGGCACGCACGCAGCGAAGTCCGGGCACCCCGGTGGTTCGCTCGGCGCCGCCGACATCATCACCTACCTCTACTTCGAGGAGATGAACGTCGACCCGGCAGACCCGCGTCGCGCCGACCGCGACCGCTTCGTGCTTTCCAAGGGTCACTGCGCTCCCGCGCTGTATGCGGCCCTCGCCGAGCGTGGCTTCTTCCCCAAGGAGGACCTCGAGTCCCTGCGCCATGTCGGCTGCCACCTTCAGGGCCACCCCAACATGAACGATACCCCGGGCGTCGACATGTCCACCGGCTCCCTGGGCCAGGGCGTCTCGGCTGCCGTGGGCATGGCGCTCGCCGCCAAGCACTGGGGCGATGCCTATCGCACCTACTGCCTGCTTGGTGACGGCGAGATCGAGGAGGGCCAGGTCTGGGAGGCCGCCATGTTCGCGGGCAACCAGCAGCTGGACAACCTCTGCCTGATCGTCGACCACAACGGCCTGCAGATCGACGGCAGCATCGAGGAGGTCAACTCCGCGATGCCCATCGCCGACAAGTTCGCTGCGTTCAAGTTCCATGTGATCGAGCTGGCAGACGGCAATGACATGGCTCAGGTTCGTGCGGCCTTCGAGGAGGCCCGCTCCATCACCGGCAAGCCGGTGTGCATCGTGGCCGAGACGGTCAAGGGCAAGGGCGTCTCCTTCATGGAGGGCCAGGTGGGTTGGCACGGCAAGGCCCCCAACGACGAACAGTTCGAGCAGGCCATGGCCGAGCTCGCGAAGGAGGCTTAAAGCTATGGCAGACGAGAAGAGAATCGCCACCCGCGTGAGCTACGGCGAGACCCTGGTCGAGCTTGGCGCAGAGCACGACGACTTCCTGGTCTTCGATGCCGACCTCGCGGCTGCGACCCAGACGGCCAAGTTCAAGGCCGCCTTCCCCGATCGCTTCTATAACGCCGGCATCGCCGAGGGCAATATGATGGGCCTCGCCGCGGGCGTCGCCACCACCGGTCGCGTCGCCTTTGCGAGCACCTTTGCCATGTTCGCCGCCGGCCGTGCCTACGAGCAGATTCGCAATTCCATCGGCTATCCGCATCTCAATGTGAAGATCGGCGCGACTCATGCCGGAATTTCCGTGGGCGAGGACGGCGCCACGCACCAGTGCAACGAGGACATCGCCCTCATGCGCACCATCCCCGGCATGACGGTGGTCGTCCCTGCCGACGACGTGGAGGCCCGTGCTGCGACGCGTTGCGCCTATGCCACCGATGGGCCGTTCTACCTGCGTCTTGGCCGCCTGGCCGCGCCGGTGATCAACGACCCCGAGAACTATGAGTTCGAACTTGGCCGCGCCATCGTGATGCGCGAGGGCACCGACGCGACCGTCGTCGCCTGTGGCCTCATGGTCTCCGCTGCGCTGGAGGCGGCCGACGCGCTCGCCGCCGAGGGCATCTCCGTCGAGGTCGTCAACATGCACACCATCAAGCCGCTCGACGAGGACACCCTGCTTGCCTCCGCGGCCAAGACCGGCCACATGGTCACGGTCGAGGAGCATTCCGTCATCGGCGGATTGGGCGAGGCTTGCGCCGCCGTTCTGTGCGAGAAGAGCCCCGTCCCCATGCGTCGCGTGGGTGTGCAGGATGTGTACGGCGAGTCCGGTCCCGCACTCGAGCTGCTGGACAAGTACGGCCTGAACGCCGAAGGCATCGCCGCCGCCGTTCGCGAGGTGCTGGCCTAGCGGCTTTTCTCAGTTTGTTCGCGGTATGCAATGCAACGCGGCGTCGCTCTGATCGCGACGCCGCGTTTTTCATAGGGTGAAAGCATTGCGTTCGCGGCCGCACGCCGGATCTGCCGATGAGATGCGGTGGCTTTGGGACAGGCGGCTTTGGGGCAGGCGGGTGGCCTTCGATGGGCTTTTGGCGCGATTGGCTCCAGGTGCTCGGTGGCTTTTTGCACGATTGTTAGAACTCGTTGCTGCCGTATGCTTTGATGGCGGGCATGAGTTGCATGCGCAGTAGCTTTCGAAGCGTATGGTATCCGGTGACCCGAATGCGCTTCCGGATTCCCAATGCACGAAACAGATCGGTGACGAGTTGCTGGAAGAGATGCTCATCAATCAGATCTTCATACCAAACGTTCAGTATCGTGAAGCCCGATCCGACGATTTTATTCTGCCTTCGCGCGCCGCGTCCCACCGCTTCGATCGAGTGGAATTCCTTTCCTTGATACTCCAGCCCGACACGCTGTTTAGGGAAGCCAATGTCGACGCGTCTTTGCCCTACGGGGGTTGCAACGGGGTGGTTCAGGGAGATGGGGCCAAGGCCAAGTCCGCCCTTCGTGGTCGGCAGGGAAACGAGCATGGCCAGAATGGTTTCCATGGGGGAATTCGATAGGTCGTGTACATGCTTTATCAGGTTTCTGGCTCGTTTGATTCCAGGGACTCTATGGATGGAATTGATGAGCCTGCCGATTTTCTCGGTTGATGTGAGGGGCTCATCGATGCACGTGAGGCCGTCCCACGAATCGTCGAGAATGTAGGTTCCACAAAGCTCATATCCCAAGCAAATGATGTCGAAATCGCTCAGATCTTCATCTGCGCAAATCTGAATGAAGGTGAGCTCGGGGCTTGTTACCCAAAAACCTTTGTCGATTTTAATGAGCGATCGAGGCGGAAGCGGGTGATAGCAAGCGACGGCATGGATGTCCCGTCGCGGGTTGTATCCGTGGTTGCCATCGACCAGGACATGGTAGGGTTGTTTGACGACGCCGCGTGCGGTCATGTCGTCTTCCAGAAATTGTCGCGGCGGGACCATGAGTCCGGTGACCTTGCCGGTCCTCGGCTTATCGAGCAGCGTCGGGATGAGGCGCTTGCTCGACCGATATAGCTCAAGTGCGGAGGCGCCGCACGCGCAAACAATTCCTTCCATGCATAGACGATACATCCTTTTGGCCATGCTGGCCGATAATTGTAAGAGTGGTCAAAAAGAAGCCTTATACAGTGTTTAGTGCGACGAATAGGGGGAAACGCGCCGAGCGCATCGGGGTGAAAGTCGCGTTATGCCGCTCATGGATGTCATAGTTTTGCCGAGAGTTGCGATTCGTGGGGGAATGCGCCCGCGCGCAGGAGGTCTCACAAGATCGACTACTGTATGAATGACTTATTTGACCGAAGTCGCCGAAATGAATAGTTAGCAGAAGGGCTTGCAGGCCTGCTCGGTCGACGATTTGCGGAATAGCTCATGAAAAGCAATTGTGTCATCTGAATCTAAGTGATTATGACTTAGGTTTTATGAGTGCAATTGTGGGTACCATGGAAGACGTTCAACAGCGATGCGCCGGCCTTGGGCGTATCGGTCGGCGCGAGCCGGCCTGCAAACGGCAGAAAGGGCATTTCGAGCATGCAGCAATTCAAAACGGAGAGCAAGAAGCTCCTGGACCTCATGATCAACTCGATCTACACCAACAAGGAGATCTTCCTGCGCGAGCTCATCTCCAACGCTTCAGACGCGGTGGACAAGCTCAATTTTAAGAGCCTTTCCGACTCGAGCATTCAGCTGGGCGACGAAGACCTCGCCATTCGCGTTTCTTTCGATCGCGATGCCCGCACCCTCACCGTATCTGACAACGGCATCGGTATGACCGCCGAGGACCTGGAGAACAACCTCGGCACCATTGCTCATTCCGGCAGCCAGGAGTTCAAGCAGGCCAACGCCGAGCACCAGGGTTCCGACGTGGACATCATCGGTCAGTTCGGCGTGGGCTTCTACTCCGCGTTCATGGTCGCATCGCGCGTTCGCGTTGTCAGCCGCGCCTTTGGCGAGGACGTCGCACACGTGTGGGAGTCCGATGGCCTCGAGGGCTTCACCATCGAGGAAGGCGAGCGCTCCGAGCATGGTACCGACGTCATCCTAACCATTCGCGAGAACATCGAGGGCGAGAATGGCGAGCCCGGCGAGAACTACGATACCTTCCTGTCCGAGTGGGGCCTGAAGGACCTCATCAAGCGCTATAGCAACTACGTGCGCTACCCGGTTCAGATGATGGTCACCAAGAGCCGTGAGAAGGAGCGCCCCGAGGATGCCGGCGATGACTATACGCCGGAGTATGAGGACTACGAGGAGCTCGATACCATCAACTCCATGACCCCGATTTGGAAGAAGCGCAGCTCTGATGTGTCCGACGAGGACTACAACGAGTTCTATAAGTCGACCTTCCACGACTTCGAGGACCCGGCCCGCACAGTGAGCTTCCATGCCGAGGGCACGCTCGAGTATGACGCGTTGCTGTTCATCCCCAGCCGCGCCCCGTTCGACCTGTACAGCAAGGATTACGAGAAGGGTCTCGCGCTCTACAGCTCCAACGTCTTGATCCAGGACAAGTGCGCCGAGCTGCTGCCCGATTACTACAACTTCGTGCGCGGTGTGGTGGATTCCCAGGACGTCTCGCTCAACATCTCCCGCGAGACCTTGCAGCACGATCGACAGCTCAAGGCCATCGCCAAGCGCATCGAGAAGCGCGTGACGAGCGAGCTCGAGAAGATGCGCGACAACGATCGTGAGAACTACGAGACCTTCTTCGAGAACTTCGGCCGCGGCCTCAAGTTCGGCATCTACTCCAGCTACGGCATGAAGGCCGACGAGCTGGGCGATCTGCTGTTGTTCTGGAGCGCGCGCGAGAACAAGATGGTGACGCTGGCCGAGTACGCCGCCGCCATGCCCGAGGGCCAGAAGGCCATCTACTACGCCGCCGGCGACGATCGCGACCGCCTCGCCAAGATGCCCGTAGTCAAGGGCGTGCTCGATCGCGGTTATGACGTGCTGCTGCTCACGACGGACGTGGATGAGTTCACCTTCCAGGCAATGCGTGGGTACACCGCCAAGAACTGCCCTAAGGTTTACGAGGACGACGCTGCCCGCGAGGCTGCCGCCAAGGCCGTGGCCGATGGTGCCGAGCCGGAGACCGAGGACCGTTTCCTCGAGCTCAAGAACGTGGCGACCGGCGATCTCGACCTGGCGACCGAGGACGAGAAGAAGGATGCCGAACAGGCCACCAAGGAGCATGGCGACCTGTTCGACGCCATGAAGGAGGCGCTGGGCGACAAGGTCGAGAAGGTCGCGGTTTCTGCTCGCCTGACCGACGCGCCCGCCTGCATCACCACCGAGGGCCCGCTGTCGCTCGAGATGGAGAAGGTCCTCGCCCGCGGTCCCGAGGCCGATCGCGGCGAGATGCCCAAGACCCAGCGCGTACTCGAGCTCAACGCCAAGCACGCCGTGTTCGACAAGCTCGTGGCCGCACATGATGCCGGCGACAAGGACAAGCTCGCGCTGTACGCCGGCTTGCTCTACGATCAGGCGCTGCTCGTCGAGGGCATTCTGCCGGCCGATCCGGTTGCCTTCGCCCAGAGCGTCTGCGAACTCATGTAGGCGAGCTCGAAAACGATATGCCGGCCCATATGCCGGCCGATCCGCCGGGGCGCTCCAGACGGGGCGCCCCGGCTTTTTCATGGTGGGGACTCATAACGGATTCCTGGTAGTTTGCAGAAAGTATTAAGACGTACGTCAGATACCGTTACAACTGTTGTTTTACTAACGTGCGTAGTATAGTTCTGCACCGAACAATAAATCTCGAGGTCAAAGGATGAGACAAGCGTGAGAAAAGCATGGGAGATCTTCAAGCGCGATGTGCTCCGCTTGTTGCACAATCCAGTGGCGATGGTTATCACCATCGGTGTGTGCATCATTCCGTCCCTGTACGCCTGGTACAACATCGAGGCGAACTGGGATCCCTACGGTAGCACCGAGGGCGTCAAAATCGCAGTCGCCAACGAGGATGCGGGCGTGGAGACCGAACTCACGGGCAAACTCAACGCCGGCGAGCAGACGATCGACAAACTCAAGGAGAACCACGACCTGGGCTGGGTCTTCACGGATGCGAAGAAGGCCGAGGAGGGCGTGCGGCGCGGTGATTACTACGCCGCCATCGTGATCCCGCGCGACTTCAGCGAGAAGCTCACGAGCATGCTCACGGGCGATTTCGAGCAGCCCGAACTCACGTATTACGTGAACGAGAAGAAAAACGCCATCGCCCCGAAGGTGACCGATACCGGTGCCGAGACCATCGAGACCCAGCTCAACGAGACCTTTGTGGGCACGGTCACGAGCACACTCGTGACCGAGGCGAAGAAACTCGGCGTGGATATCGATGCGGCGGGGGAGAGCGCGCACGTTGGCGTGATGGCCGATGTGGCCCATTCGGTGGATGCGCTCGACCGGGTTCGTTCGGGCCTGTCCGATATGAACGCCACGATCGACGCGGCCAAGAAGGCCGCCGCCGATGCGAAGTCGGCCCTCGCCGGCATGGACGAGGAGGCCCCCTCGCTTGTCGAGGCGCTTCAGCGTGGCGACGCCTTGTTGGGAACCACGCGCTCTGCCGCCCGCGATTTCCACACGGCGCTTTCGAGCGCGCTTTCAAACGGTGCCATGCATCTGGGCACTGCGGCTTCCGACGCGAACAGCGCGGTGGGCGCGATCGCCGGCGCGGCGAGCTCGGCAAAAACCAAGATCGACATCTCCCTCATCGACTTCCAATCCGTGATCGACGCCAATACGCGCGCCATCGAGGCGCTGCGCAAGATCAACGGTCAGCTGGGCAACAGCGGCGACATCGAGATCGCGATTCGCGAGCTCGAGCGCCAGAACCAGGGGCTGCAGCAGGTCAAAGACGGCCTGCAGGGCCAAAGCGATGCCCTGGGCAACGACGCCGCGGCTTTCGATAAGGCCTCGGGTGCCATGAACGATGCCATTCAGGGAAGCGTCGAGGGACTCGGCAAGACCCAGAAGCGCATCAACGAAGAGGTCATGCCTCGCCTGAGCGATGGCTTGGATGCGTTTTCAAGCGTCTCCGGCGACCTCGTCGGCGTGGTGCGGAGCCTGACGCCGACCATCGGCCAGTCAATCTCGATGCTCGACCAGCTCGACGCCATGCTCGACCAGACCCGTCAGGCGCTTGCCAGCTCCGATAAGACCCTGGCCGATTTGCAGACGACGCTCGGAAGCGTCGCGACCGACCTCTCCGCTCTCCGCAGCTCCGAGGCAACGGCCGATCTCGCCACCATTCTCGACATGGATCCGGAGGACATGTCTGATTTCATGTCCGCTCCCGTGACGTTGCGCACGGAGCCGGTCTACCCGGTTGCCAATTACGGTTCCGGCGTAACGCCCTTCTACACCAATCTCGCGCTGTGGGTTGGCGGCTTCGTGCTCATCGCCATCTTCAAGCTCGAGGTCGATGACGAGGGCTTGGGTCGCTTCACGGCGAACCAGGGCTACTTCGGTCGTTGGATGCTCATGGTCCTGCTCGGCTTTGTCCAGTCGATCATCGTGTGCGCGGGCGACCTCGTCCTCGGTATCCAGTGCGAGCATCCGGCGTTGTTCATGCTCGCCGGCGTGTTCACCTCGTTCGTGTACGTGAACATCATTTACGCCCTGGCGATCTCGTTCAAGCACATCGGCAAGGCCATCGGCGTCATCCTCGTGATCGTGCAGATCCCGGGTTCCTCGGGCATGTACCCCATTGAGATGATGCCCGGCTTCTTCCAGGCGCTGCATCCTCTGCTGCCTTTTACGTATGGCATTAACGCGATGCGCGAGACCATCGGCGGCATGTACGGCATGGATTACCTGATGAACCTCGTCGCCCTCGGTGTATTTTTGCTGATCGCCCTGTTCGTGGGCGTGTGGCTGAGGCCCAAGCTGCTCAATCTCAACCTGCTCTTCGACCGCGAGCTCACGGGTACGGGCGTGATGATCTGCGAGCACGATGATATGGCGCGCGAGCACTTCTCGCTCCGCTCCACCGTGCGCGCACTGTTGGATACCGAGGCGTATCGCCGCGACGTGGTCGAGCGCGCCGCGCGTTTCGAGCGTCGCTATCCCACCCTCATCAAGACGGGTTTCTGCCTCGTGTTCGGCCTGCCCATCCTGTTGTTCATCCTTACGGCAACGCTCGATTTGGACATCGACGGCAAGCTCGTGATGCTGCTGCTGTGGATCGTCGCCGTGATCGGTGCCGACGCGTACATGATCTTCGTCGAATACCTGCGCCGGAGTTTGAGGGACCAGGTGCATATGAGCGGCCTGCCCGCCGATGAGATGCGCCGTGAGCTGGGCCGCACCATGCCCTGCGTGCATGAGGAAGGAGGCGAGGAGTAGATGAGGAACATCATCGCCATTCTCAAGCGGGATCTCTCCCGCATTCGTGGAAGCGTGGTCGCGCTCATCGTGGCGGTCGGTCTGGTGATCGTTCCCACGCTGTACGCGTGGTTCAACATCGCCGGCAGCTGGGACCCCTACGGCAACACCGGCAACCTCAAGGTGGCCGTGGCAAACTCCGACGATGGGTACATGAGCGACCTCATCCCGGTGCGCGTGAACATTGGAGACACGGTGGTGTCCGCCCTGCGCGAGAACGACCAGTTGGACTGGAGGTTCGTGAGCGAATCCGACGCCGTGGAGGGCGTCCGCTCGGGCGAGTACTACGCCGCGGTGGTTATCCCAGAGAATTTCAGCTCGCGCATGATGACCGTGTTCTCCAGCGATGCGGAGCATGCCGAGATCGTGTACTACGAGAATCAGAAGGCGAACGCGATTGCTCCGCGCGTGACCGATAAGGCTGCGAGCACCGTGCGCCAGCAGATCGATGAGACCTTCGCAAAGACCATCAGCGATGTTGGCCTGGCAACTACTTCGAGCTTGCTAGAGTTTATGGATGGCGATCAGATCGCGGCCTACGCCGGCAACCTGTCGGGCACGTTGGCCAGTGCCATCACGACCTTGCGCGACGCCTCTGGAAGCGTGGACGAGTTCGCGGGACTGCTGCAGTCCTCCACCGGCCTGCTCGATTCGACGAGCGACTTGCTGGCGAGCGCCGGTGCGGCGAACGAGAATGCCGAGGCCCTTGTGGGCGACGCGAAAACGGGCTTGAGCGGCATGCATGATGCGCTGGATGCCGCGGTTGCGGCTATCAACCAGTCCCTTAAGGATAGCGCGGGCGATTACGACGCCGCCGCGAAGGCCATCGACGAGGCCTTTGGCGCCGCCGACGCGCACGTGTCTTTGACGGTCACCCAGCTGCGCGATGCATCCGCAGACGTGGCCAAGCGGGCTTCCGACATGCGTGACGTGCAAGACAACATCCTCGCCGTCGAGCGTGATGTCGAGGGGTCCAACCTGCCTGAGAAGCTCAAGGCCGAGCTGGTGCAGAAGATCGATATCGTCGCCAATACCGTGGGCAACGTCGCCAACCAGCAAGAGTTGCTCGCCAAGCATCTCTCCGATGCGGCCGCGTCGCTCGAGACGGGAGCCGCCGATGCGCGGGCGAAGGCGCAGGCCGTGAAGGACGGCATCGCCGAGGCTAAGGGGAGCATCGGCGGCGTCAAGGACTCCTATAATGCGACTCTCAAGCAGCAGATCAGCGATCTTTCCGATGCCGTGGCCGATGTCGCCCGTCGCGGCTCCGATATGGCCGACGACCTGGGCGCGACTGTGACCGACCTGTCCCATGCCGCATCGGCGCTCTCTGATGACCTGGCCGGGGCCCATGAGGTTCTCGCCGGTGCGTCTGCCGATCTCGTGTCCGCCGCCGATGACCTGCAGCGTCTGAAGGAGGGCCTGGACACCGCAGTGACCTCAGGCGACCTCGACCGCGTGCGCGAGCTCATCGGTTCCGACCCTGCGGCCCTCGCCGACGCCCTCGCCGCGCCGGTGGCCCTCGACCGCCAGGCCGTGTATCACATCAAGAACTACGGCAGCGCGATGGCTCCGTTCTATACCACGCTTTCGATTTGGGTCGCGGGTATCGTTTTGGCTGCCATGCTCAAGGCCAATGTCGACGAGGCCGACGTCAAGGCCCTTGGCAACCCGCGCCTCCACGAGCTCTACCTCGGTCGCTATGCGTTCTTCGCGCTGTTGGCATTTGCGCAGGCCACACTTGTGTGCGCCGGCGACCTGCTGTTCTTCGGCATCCAGTGCGAGCATCCCTTCCAGTTCATGCTCGTGGGCTGGCTCGCCGGGTTCGTGTTCAGCAACATGATCTACACGCTCACGGTGAGCTTCGGCGATATCGGCAAGGCCATTGCGGTCGTGCTGCTGGTCATGCAGGTCGCGGGTTCGGGCGGTACCTTCCCGATTGAGATGACCGCCGACTTCTTCCAGGCTGTTTACCCGTTCCTGCCGTTCACGCACGCCATCAACGCCATGCATGCCGCCATGGCGGGGGCGTACGGCATGGAATTCTGGATCGAGCTCGGCACGCTTTCGCTGTACCTCATCCCGTCTTTGGCCCTGGGCCTGGTGTTCCGCCGCCCGGTGATTCGCGCCAACCGCTGGATCATCGAGAAGCTCGAGGAAACCAAGCTCATGTAGCGTCTCAATTGGCGACAGGTACAAATTGCCCCCCCCTGGGATTCGGGCGCCCGTCTGCGCAGATGCGCCGGCGGGCGCCTGCTTTTGTGTGGGGCGATCAAGACGATCGCGGCGGATCGCGACATGGAAAGGGCCTCCTTGCGGAGGCCCTTTCGCCGTGTCTGTTTGTTGGTACTGCGGTTATGCCGTGGACTGCTGCAATTGCGGCACGTCGAGGGCGTCGAGCAGGTCGTTGTACGAGCGAAGGAGGTTGACTCGCTGGTTGCTCGACCGTGTACGGGTGGTGGGTTCGAGGAAGCCCTTTCTCTGTGTCGGGGGGAAGGAGAAATGGTTCGCACATCTGAGCTGCGGCCGGGGGGTCCGGGCGCGCTGGACATCGTAAAACGACGGCATGCTCGGGCCTCCTCGTCATCCACCGGTACGGGCGCCTTTGGGCCTCGCTGCTGGCCCTCGGGTGCTGTCATCATTATTGCCAGTGCGGCCCGTCTTATCCGCATAAGAAAGTCTTACGAGACTTTGCCCGAGCGATGAAATGCGAGGTCAAAAGCAATAAATGGGGAAATTGGCCCCCATGGACTCCGTCGCGTCTTACGTACACCTTAAGAAATCGACCGTTCACCATGGTGCTTCTGTGGCAGCCCTGTTGTGGAATTGTGAAGCGATGGGGAGGCGCTCCAATTGGGATGGGTGCAAACCGAGGCTTTGCCCGGGCCTGCCGTCGGCCCGGCATCGAAGGTGCCCAATTCGTACCTGACCCCATTTGAGACCCTGGCCCCATTTGAGACGGGCATGAGACTCTACACATTCTGTGCGGCTATGGAGTGGGGCCTGGTAAACCACGTATACTGTTTCGATGCGAAGCGATGCAGCGTAGCGGGGTCGTCGCGGTGACGCCCCTTTCGTTTCGCGATGAGAAAGGGAACCGTCATGCAGACGATGTATCAAACGATGAACGACGCCGAGCTGGCCGCCGCCATCGACGATCTCGAGGCGCGCGTCGCCGAGGTCAAGGCGCGCGAGCTCAAGCTCGATATGGCTCGCGGCAAGCCATCGCCCGAGCAGGTGGCCATCTCTCGCCCCATGCTCGACCTGCTCAGCGCTGACTCCGACCTTACCGACGGCGGCGTGGACTGCAGCAACTACGGTTGCTTCGAGGGCATCCCCTCCGCCCGCGCGCTCGCCGGGGAGTTTTTGGGCGTCGATCCGTCCCAGACGCTCGTGCTCGGTAGCTCCAGTTTGCTGATCGAGCATGATTCCGTGGCCATGTGCTGGCTCAAGGGCACGTGCGGCCATGCTCCGTGGTCCGAGTTCTCCGCCGCGCACGACGGCGCGCGCGTCAAGTTCCTCTGCCCCGCGCCCGGCTACGATCGCCACTTCGGCATCACCGAGGATCTGGGCATCGAGAACGTTCCCGTGCGCATGACCGAGAACGGTCCGGACATGGACGAGGTTGAGCGCCTCGTCGCGGCCGATGAGGGCATCAAGGGCATCTGGTGCGTCCCCAAGTACTCCAACCCCACGGGCGACACCTACTCCGACGAGACGGTCCGTCGACTCACCTCGATGAAGACGGCCGCCCCCGATTTCCGTATCTTCTGGGACAACGCCTACTGCGTGCATGACCTGTATGACGAGGGCGACGAGCTCCTTAACGTCTTCGACGCCGCGCGCGAGGTCGGCAACGAGGACCGCGTGATCGCCTTCGCCTCCACCTCCAAGATCACCTTCCCCGGTGCTGGCGTGGGTTTTGTTGCCGCCTCTCCCGTGGTCATCAAGGAGATCGCGCACCATCTGCAGGCCGGTCTTATCAGCGCCGACAAGCTCAACCAGCTGCGTCACGTGCGCTTCCTGCCCGACCTGGACGCCGTGCGCGCCCATATGCGTCGTCATGCCGAGTTCATGCGCCCGCGCTTCGAGTGCGTCGATGCCAAGCTGCATGAGGGCCTGGACGGTACCGGTTGCGCCACCTGGACGCATCCGCGCGGCGGCTATTTCGTGAGTTTCGACGGCCCCGAGGGCTCCGCCAAGCGTGTGGGCGCCCTGTGCCGCGAGATGGGCGTCACCCTCACCCCGGCAGGCGCCACCTGGCCCTATGGCGAGGACCCGCACGATACCAACATCCGCATCGCCCCGAGCTACCCCAGCGTTGAGGATCTTTCTTCCGCTCTCGAGGTGCTCGTGTTGGCCGTCAAGCTCGTGAGTGCCCAGCTCGCGCTCGAGGAGCGTGCTTAAATGACCGACGATTTCGACGAGTTCTTCGACGACGAGCTGGCTGGGGCGGAGTCCGTGCCCGAGCCCGCATCCGATAACGTCGCCGAGGCGGATGTGCGTCGCCCGTCTGCCGAGCCCGCCGCTTTGGCCAACTCCGATCCCGTCCGCCCGCAGCGTCAGTCCCCGCCGTTTTGGATGGTGCTCGCCATCGCCGGCATCTCGCTGGTGCTCGGCGTGGTGATCGGCTACCTCGTGGGCACCACGGTGACCATCAACGAGTTGAGCTCGCGCGAGCCCGAGGCCGCCTCCGAGGATGCTTCGGTCGAGATGCCCGAGGGCCATCCCGACATCGAGCTTGATAAGGAGGGTAACGCCAAGGTGGTCGACGGTTCCGCCGCCCCCGTATCAAACGACCCGCTCACGCTGGCCAACAACTTCTTCGATATGGGAATGTCCGCCATGAACGGTGCCAAGAGCGAGGAGGACCAGCTAAAGGCCCGGGACGTCTTCAAGCAGGCCATCGTCCACTACGACGAGTACCTTGCGAACAACGCCTCTCCGGCGGCCGAGGTGGATCGCGCCATCTGCGTGTTCTACGCCGGTGAGCATGAGCAGGCCATCGCGGACCTCGAGGCCTTCGTCGCGCGCGACGCCACGTTCGCGCCCGCATGGGCGAACCTCGGCATGTTCTACGAATCCCACGGCGATGCGGACAAGGCCGAGAAGGCCTATCGCAAGGCCGTCGACACCGCCGCCGAGGACGATACCTACGGTGTGGGCGATTACGCCCGCGAGCGCCTCGAGGCGCTGAGCAAGTAAACGATCGCGCCGAGCGCGACTCAATCGAAAGGCATGGATATGGAACTCGCCATCACCACGCATCCCAGTGCAGAGCGCTACCTCATCGCCGTCGAGGGCGAGATCGACATCTCGAACGCCGACAAGCTCCGCAACGCAATCGATCTGGCCCTCGAGCAGCCCACCGAGCGCGTCGAGCTCGATTTCTCCCAGGTTCCCTATATCGATTCCACGGGCATCGGCGTGCTGGTCGGCGCCGCCCGCCGCGCCTCTGAGCGTGAACGCGCCCTGTCGATCACGGGCGCCCAGCCGAACGTCCTGCGCGTCGCGCAGCTTTTGGGCGTCGATAAGGACATCAGCATCAGCGCAGCGTAAGGCTTTATCCGTACGGCGACTCGTCGCGGGGCGTGGCGTACGGCGGCGCTATACTTGGAATATTGCCGCTTTGGACGGCGCACGGAGCGCCGCATGGACATTTGAGGAAACTGGGAGGTATCCCGTGCTAGGAATTGGATCGACCGAGCTGGTCATCATCCTGGTCTTTGGCTTCTTGCTGTTCGGTCCCGACAAGCTGCCGCAGATGGGCCGCATCATCGGCCGTGCCCTGCGTCAGTTCCGTGAGACGCAGGAGAAGCTGACCGCCGTCGTCCAGACCGAGGTCGTGGACCCCATGGCCGCCGCTGCCAAGGCTCCCAAGGTGGCTGTTGCCGCAAAGGACGAGGATGCCGACGCCGAGGGCTCCGCTTCAACTGAGGAGGCCCCGGTGCGCAAGGAGACCTTTGCCGAGCGCCGTGCCCGCCTGGCCGCGGAGCGCGCCGCCAAGGAGGCCGAGGCCGCTGCGGACGACGCCGAGGACGGCAAGGGCGCTCCCGCCGAGGATGCTCCTGCAGACGATGCTCCCGCTGTCGAGCCTGAGCCCGAGTCCGAGCAGGTGGCCGCGGAGGCTCCCGAACCCGAGGTGCTGACCACCGAGGACCTGTACGCCCGCCGTCCGCGCAAGCGCGCCGCGGCTCCCGCTGCGGAGGCCGAGGCCGCACCTGTCGAGGATGAGTCGAAGGGAGGGGAGCAGTAATGCCCATCGGACCCGCGCGCATGCCGCTCATGGACCATCTCGGTGAGCTGCGCCGTCGCCTCACCATCGTCGTCGTGTCGGTGCTCGCCGCCACCGTCTTCATGTATTTTGCAGCCCCCACGCTGGTTGACATCCTCAAGGACCCGATCAACGGTTCTCTGCAGCCCGGCGAGCAGCTCTCCGTCATGACCTCGCTCGGCGGCTTCTCCATCAAGTTCAACATCGCCATCAAGGTCGCGCTCGCCATGTGCACGCCCATGATCATCTGGCAGATTCTTGCGTTCTTCCTGCCGGCCCTGCGCCCCAATGAGCGCCGCTGGGTTGTCCCCACGGTGCTGGTCGCCACCATGCTGTTCTTCGCCGGCGTCATCTTCTGCTATGCCTTCATCGCGCCGGCCGCCTTTGAGTGGCTGCTCGAGGAGACCCGCTCCATCGGCGCCGCCATGCCCCAGCTCGAGGACTTCATCAACACCGAGCTCTTGCTCATGATCGGCTTCGGCGTTTCGTTCGAGCTCCCGCTCATCGTGTTCTACCTGGCCGTGTTCCACATCGTGCCCTATGCCAGCTTCCGTGCGGCATGGCGCTACGTTTACGTGATCATGCTCGTGGTCTCCGCGTCCATCACGCCCGATGCCTCGCCCGTGACGCTGATCTTCATGTATGCGGTCATGCTGTCCCTGTACGAGGTCTCGCTCATGATCACACGCTTTGTGGTTGTGGCGCGCGACGGCAAGGCCGGCCTCACCGAGAGCCGCCTGGGCCTCTTCGGCGACGACGAGGACGACGACGAGTAGTCGCACGGCACACGCCCAGGCGGGTGGCATATGCCCTGATGGGCAGGATGCACCCGGGCACGTGGCGCGCCCCCCAGCCGAACGGTCCAAGCTCGACCGAAGCACAATCGCAATGATGCCAAGTACCCGGGATGAGGATCCCGGGTACTTTCTTTTCCGTGCTCGAAATGTAACCGAAGTCACAACTCGAAATGCAGTCGAAGGTACAGCTCGAAATGTAACCAAAGTCACAAAATCGGGTGCTCGATCGTGACTTTGGTTGCATCTCGGCGACGCGGGGGCGGCCGAGCAATGCGAAAGCGGCCGATGGAGGCAAAGGCGGCCGAGCGAGGACGTTCGCGAGTGGTGCGAGGTTGATCCCTCTGCCGCAGCGTGGGCTTTTAGCGTGAACGGTAGAACTCGTGTACACTGACCCACACTATATATAAATACGTCTGGCGCACTCGCGCCGTACAAAAAGGAGCCCTTGTGAAGCTCGTCGTTGCAGAGAAGAACATCGCTGCGCAGAAGATCGCACAGCTGCTGGCCGACGCCGGCGCGCCGAAGAACGACAAGGTCTATAACACGCAGGTCTACCGTTTCAAGGTCGGCGGCGAGGACTGGGTCTCAATGGGCCTGGCCGGCCATATCCTCGCGCCGGATTTTCCCGACGAGATCCTGTTCGATAAGAAGATGGGCTGGTATAGCCTGACCGAGGACGGCGAGGTCCTGCCCGCCGGCGTGCCCGACGGCCTTGCCCGCCCGCCGTACGACACCAAGCGCAAGCCCTTTCTTGCCAACGGCATCAACATCAAGGGCTGGAAGGTCGAGAGCCTGCCGTACCTCACGTGGTCGCCGATCATCAAGAACCCCGCGGAGAAGGAGATCATCCGCGTTCTCAAGAACCTCGCCAAAAAGGCCGACGAGGTCATCATCGCCACGGACTTCGACCGCGAGGGCGAGCTCATCGGTTCTGACGCCCTCAACATGATTCGCGAGGTGGCCCCTGAGCTGCCAGCGCGCCGCGCCCGCTACTCCGCCCTCATCAAGGGTGAGGTTACCGAGGCCTTCGCCAACCTGGTCGAGCTCGACCAGGATTTGGCCGACGCCGGCGAGTCCCGCCAGTACATCGACCTCATTTGGGGCGCGGTCCTCACGCGCTATCTCACGCTCGCCAAGTTCGGCGGCTTTGGCAACGTGCGCTCCGCCGGCCGCGTGCAGACTCCTACGCTCGCCCTGGTGGTTGAGCGCGAGCGTGAGCGCATGGCCTTTGTGCCTGAGGATTACTGGCAGATCCGAGGGCTTGGCGAGGCTTCCGACCAAGAGTTCAAGGTCGCCCACACCACGGCGCGCTTCACGGACAAGGCGGCGGCTGAGGCGGCGTTCTCGCACGTCGAGGGCGAGACCACCGGCACCGTCACCGCTGTGGCCAAGCGCAGTCGCAAGCAGCAGCCTCCGGTGCCGTTCAACACCACCGCGCTGCAGGCGGCAGCGGCGGCCGAGGGCATCAGCCCCGCGCGCACCATGCGCATCGCCGAGTCCCTCTACATGAGCGGTTTCATCTCCTATCCCCGTGTCGATAACACGGTGTATCCCAAGACGCTGGACATCGAGGGCATCGTGCGTGGCCTGGCCTCCGGCACCCCGGCGCTCGCGCCCGTGTGCAAGAAGATCCTCGCCGGCCCGCTCACACCTACGCGCGGCAAGGTCGAGACCACCGACCACCCGCCGATCCATCCCACCGGCCAGGGCGATCCCACCACGCTCGACGGCGGCCAGCTCAAGCTCTACAACCTCATCGCCCGCCGTTTCCTGGCGACGCTCATGGGGCCCGCCACCATCGAGAACACCAAGCTGTCCATCGATGTCGGCGGCGAGCCGTTTGCCGCCAGCGGTGATGTGCTGGTGGAGGCCGGCTTCCGCGAGGCCTACCCGTATGGCCTCAAGCGCGACGAGCAGCTGCCCGCGCTGGCCGAGGGCGACGTCATCGACGTGCGCGACATCAAGCTCGAGGCCAAACAGACCGAGCCGCCCGCGCGCTACAGCCAGGGCAAGCTCGTCCAGGAGATGGAAAAGCGCGGCCTGGGCACCAAGTCGACGCGCGCGAGCATCATCGAGCGCCTCTATGCGGTGCGCTACCTCAAGAACGATCCCATCGAGCCGAGTCAGCTCGGCATCGCCATTATCGATGCGCTCTCGGAGTTCGCGCCGCGCGTCACCACGCCCGACATGACCGCCGAGCTCGATGCCGACATGACCAAGGTCGCCGAGGGCGCAGACACGCAGGAGCACGTGGTGGACCACTCCCGCGCCCTGCTCGCCGGCATGCTCGATGCGCTCATCGAGCACAAGGACGATCTGGGCGAGGCGATCTCGGACGCCGTCACCGCCGACGCCCGCGTGGGCGCCTGCCCCACGTGCGGCAAAGACCTCGTCATGAAGACGAGCGCCAAGACACGCGGCAGCTTTATCGGCTGCATGGGTTGGCCCGACTGCGATGTAACCTATCCCGTGCCCTCCGGCGTGAAGGTGAGCCCGCTCGAGGGCGAGGCCGCCGTATGCCCCGAGTGCGGCGCGCCGCGCATCAAGTGTCAGCCGTTCCGCCAAAAGGCCTACGAGCAGTGCGTGAATCCCAAGTGCCCCACCAACTACGAGCCCGACCTCAAGGTGGGCGAGTGCCGCGTCTGCGCGGAGGCGGGCCGTCACGGCGATCTGATTGCGCATAAGAGCGAGAAGAGCGGCAAGCGCTTCATCCGTTGCACCAACTACGACGACTGCGGTGTGAGCTACCCGCTGCCCGCTCGCGGCAAGCTCTCCGCCACCGGGGAGGTCTGCGAGCACTGCGGCGCTCCCGTGGTGGTGGTCGAGACGGCCCGCGGCCCATGGCGCATCTGCGTGAATATGGACTGCCCCGGCAAGGAGAAGAAGCCCGTCCGCGGCAAGGCCGCGTCGAAGCCGGGCGCGAAGAAGACGGCTTCGACGGCCAAGAAGACCACTGCCAAGAAGACCACTGCCAAGAAGACCACGGCGAAGAAGACGACGGCGAAGAAGGCTGCCGCCGAGAAGACCGCGACCGAGAAGGCGTAAAACATGAGTTCGCGAGGCCTGTTCATAACGGTTGAGGGGATCGACGGCTGCGGGAAGTCCACGCAGGCGCGGCTCATCGCGGCGGCGCTCGAGGCTGCGGGGCACGACGTCTTGCGCCTGCGCGAACCGGGCGGCGTCAAGATCTCTGAGCAGATCCGTGCCATCCTGCTCGACCCCGCAAACGCCGAGATGGGCGATGTGTGCGAGCTGCTGCTGTATGAGGCCGCCCGCGCCCAGCTCGTGCATCAGGTGATCAGGCCGGCGCTCGCCGCCGGCAAGACGGTGGTCTGCGACCGCTTCTACGATTCCACCACGGCGTACCAGGCCTTTGCCGATGGTTTGGACCGCAACATGGTGTCTCAGGCAAACGAGCTCGCGGTGGACGGTTGCCGTCCCGACCTCACGCTCGTGTTCGACCTGCCGGTCGAGGACGCCCTGCGCCGCCGTTCCGGCCGTGAAGCCGAGGACCGCCTCGAACTCAAGGGCCTGGAATTCCAAGAGCGCGTTGCCGCGGGTTTCCGCGCGGTTGCCGTCGATGAGCCAGATCGCGTGAAGCCGATCGATGCCGGCGGGTCCATTGCCGAGGTGTTCTCCGGCGTTGCTGCCGAGCTCCGATCGGCCGGCCTGTCCATGTCCGAGGATGATGTTGCCGCGGCGCTGCAGGCGTGTCAGGGGAAGTGCTAGCCATGCCCGACCGCCTCGCCCCCAACAGCCTGCTCGCCAAGCTCGATACGCAGCCGCGTGTGCGCGACTTTCTCGCCCGTGCGGTGACGAGCGGTCGTGCGAGCCACGCCTATCTGTTCCTCGGCTCGCCGGGCTCCGGCAAGCTCGATGCCGCTTGGGCGCTGGCCCAGGCGCTTCTGTGCGGCGAAGATGGCGTCTCAGGTGCCTGTGCCTCCTGTGATGACTGCGGCCGTGTTGCCCGCCGCACCCATCCGGACGTGCATTACTTCGCGCCCGAATCCGCCACGGGCTACCTTATCGCGCAGACGCGCGAGCTGCTCGAGGATGTGGCGCTCGCGCCCATCCGTGCCAAGGCTAAGGTCTATATCGTCGACCGCGCCGAGCAGCTGCGCGCCAACACCGCTAACGCGTTGCTCAAGACGCTTGAGGAGCCGCCCGCCGGAGTGACGTTCATCCTGCTCGGCTCGAGTGCCGATGTCATGTTGCCCACGATCGTGTCGCGCTGCCAGTGCGTGCCGTTCCGCCCGCTCTCGCTCGAAGACGCCGCCACGGCCGTCGAGCACGCCACCGGCCTGCCCGCGGGCAAATGCCGTATGGCCGTCGCGGTTGCCGGCAGTCCCGCCCGCGCGGTCGAGTTCCTCAAGAGCGGCGACCGCCAGGCAGCCCGCCGTGCCATGGTGCGCGCCGTGGACTTGCTCGCCCATGCCGACGAGGCCGACATCCTGGCCGCCGCCAAGGACCTCATGGGTGCGATCAAGGCGCCGCTCGCCGAGGTTAAATCGACCCAGCAGGCGGTCCTGGAGCAAAATCAGGACTATCTCTCCCGTGGTGCTTTAAAGCAGCTGGAAGACCGCAACAAGCGCGAACTGAACGCCCGTGAGCGTTCGGGTATCATGGAGGCTCTGGCGAGCGTTCGCTCCCTGCTGCGCGATGCCCTGGTTCGCCTCGCATCTGAGTCGGAGCCCGTCGTGAACGAGGACGTTTCCGACGTCGTCGAGCGCATCGCCGCCCGCGCCACGGTGACCGGCGTCGCCCGCGCGCTCGATGCCGTTTCGAGCGCCGAGGCCCGCATCGCCAGAAACGTCACACCCCAGCTGGCCATCGAGGTCATGCTGTTCGATATCAGGAAGGCACTGCAATGCCCGTAGTCGTACCTGTCAAATTTGCGTTCGCCGCGCACGAGCTGTGGTTCGATCCACGCGACCTGGACATCCTCGCTGGCGATCACGCCATCTGCACCACCGAACGCGGCACCGAGATCGGCCTCGTGACGGCCGATCCGTTCGAGGTGCATCCCGAGGAGCTCGCCGCCCCGCTCAAGCCCGTCGTGCGCATTGCCACCGACGCCGACCTCGATCGCGCTGACGACCTGGCCGACGCCGGCGAGGACGCCATGTTCGATTTCCGCCGTCTGGTGGAGAAGAACGGTCTGGACATGAAGCCTGTGGGCGTCGAGTACCTGTTCGGCGGGGAGAAGGCCGTCTTCTACTTTGCCGCTGAGGACCGCGTGGACTTCCGCCAGCTCGTCAAGGACCTGTCCGCCCACTTCCACGTCCGCGTCGACATGCGCCAGATCGGCGTGCGCGACGAGACCCGCCTGCAGGGCGGCTACGCGACCTGCGGCCAGGAGCTGTGCTGCACCCGTTTCGGCGGGCAGTTTGAGCCCGTCTCCATCCGCATGGCCAAGGAGCAGGACCTGCCGCTGAATTCCGCCAAGATCTCGGGCGTGTGCGGTCGTCTCATGTGCTGCCTGCGCTACGAGTTCGAGGCCTACAAGGATTTCAAGAGCCGTGCCCCCAAGAAGAAGACCCTCATCGACACGCCGCTGGGCAAGGCCCGCATCGTGGAGTACAACACCCCGCGCGAGCAGCTGGTGCTGCGTCTGGAGAACGGCAAGATCTTCCGCGTCGACCTTGCCGATATGACGAGCACCGAGGAGAACAAGCAGCGCTGTGAGGCACAAGGGTGCTCCTGCCGTCCCGACTGCGTGACGCGCGATGTCCTCGAGCGTCTCGAGTCGCCCGAGCTCGCCCTCGCCCTCATGGAGCTCGACCGCAAGAACGGCGTCGACGTGGGCGACGGCCTGGACACGGCCGATCGCATCGTCGCCTCCGGTCCCACGCCGCGCCGCAAGCGCATGCGCGAGGAAGAGGCCGCCAAGTTCGAGCAGGGCGGCTCCGGCCGTCGTAGTCGCAAGGGCGCTCCCTCCAAGGGCCGTTCCCAGGACGCTGAGGAGGAGCAGGCGCCGCAGCAGTCGCGTCGTCATCGTCGTCGCGCCGGCGCTGCCGAGCAGGCGGTGCCGCAGGCCGCCGAGGCAAAGGCCCCGCGTACGGATGCGGACTTCGAGCCCGCGCAGCCCTCGCGCCGCCGCCGTCATCGCGCCGGCGCGGCCCCCGCGCCCACAGCCGGCACCCCGCATGGGACTGCTTCTCCTGCCGAAGACGCGCCGGCGAAGAGCCGTCGCCGCAAGCACACCCCCTCTGGCACGGAGGCCGCATCCGGCGAGGGCAAGCGCCGTTCCCGTCCCCGCAAGCCCGAGACGCCTTCTGTCGCCGACCAGATCGCCGAGGGTGAGGTCAAGATCCAGCGTCGTCGCCCGGGTGACGGTGGCGGTGCCAAGTCGCGTCCCGCGACCGATGGCCCTGCCCGTTCCGGTTCCGATGATGCCGAGGGCGCTCCCAAGAAGCGTCGCCGTCGTCGCAGCCGCAAACCCAAGCAGGACGGCGGAGACGCCGGCGCGTCCGCCGAGTAGCCCGTGCGCGCGCCTCGTTTTCAGGCCGCATCCGCATCGGACGTCGAGCCCCTTCCCGCATCTGCGGGGAGGGGCTTTTTCATGTCGGTTGGAAATGGGGCAGAAAAAACGGGTCGCGGTTCCGTCGGGGCGCTGATTGAGGCCGCCCTCGAATTGATCTCGCCCACGAGGTGCGCCGGCTGCGAGCGACCGGGAGAACTCATCTGCTCGGCATGCGAGAATGCCATGCAGATCATAGACCCTGCTCGCTCCTGTCTGCACTGCGGCGCGCCCTTCGGGGCCATGGTGTGCACGGAATGCGCGGGAGCGAAGACCGATCTCGATCACTGCTTGGCTGCCGCCGTGTTCGATGGGCCGGTCGGTCGCATCGTCCGCGCGTACAAGGACGGGGGCGAGCGCCGCCTGGCCGCCGAGATCGGCCGCATCATGCTCGGCGCGGCCGTGCGAGCGCAGCGCGAGGCGCCCGGGCGATATGGAGGGCTGCTTGTCCGTGCGGACGCGGTGGTGTTCGTCCCCGCCACGGCTGCGGCCTTCCGTCGTCGCGGGTTCGACCACATGGAACTCATCGCGCGGCATCTGAGTGGGCGCTCGGACATTCCCTTACTGGATGCCCTGGTCAAGCACGGTTCATCCGACCAGCGCGAACTCGGGCGCGCCGACCGCCTGGCCGAGGCCCTCGGCGCCTATGAGGTCGTACTTCCCGTGAGGGACAAGCGCATTTTGCTGATCGACGATGTCATCACCACGGGCGCGACCATGTCCGCGGCGGCATCGGCACTCAAGGCCGCGGGCGCCTCGCGCGTCGACGGTCTCGCGTTCGCCCGCGTATGGGGTTGAGGCGATGGGCCGTGGGGGATCGCCATCCCGTTTCCCACAGGTTGGCTGTCGTCGTGCGACGGGGCGGGCGATTGTGCCCGCACCCGTGCGCAATCTGCGCGTTACCTGCGGTATAATGCCCCGAAGTTCCTCCCAGGCTGTGGTTGCGGGTGCGCGCGGGCTATCGGTTCGTCGCGCTCCTCAGTCCAAGACAGACGCGGTCGAAGGGATCCACGTAAGCCGTCGCGTGCGCGCGAGGGCGATCATGGCGCGTCCTAGAAGTAAGTCGCACCGTCCGTCGCTACTTTTTTGAGGCAATACGTGCCTCGCGGGCGAGCGGGTTAGTCGTGATACCGCCGCGGCGGTACGAGCAAACGCCCCGGTGCGCAAGTGTGGGGTCAAAAACCAGGTCAGCTGGGGGGATCGTGATAGCTGCCGTCCGCGCGCCCGTGCGCGGGCGTTCGGGGTGCCGGCCGCAGGGGCCGCAAGGAGAGTGGGGGAGTGCCGAGATGATCGGTCGCAAGTTCGTTGCAGGTCGCAAAGGCATGGCCGGCCTGGTTGCGTTCGCATGCGCGATGACGATGGGCCTGTCGGGTTGTTCGCTGACCACGCCCACGCGCGCCGAGGTCGAGCCCGAGCCCGTCAAGGCGACTCTCGGAGCAGACGACCTTATCGAGGACGGTGTCCTCACCGTTGCCATGGACATGACCGACGCCCCTCAGGCCATGACGGACCACGAGGGCAAGCCGAGCGGTTACTACGCCGATATCGCCCGCCTGCTCGCCGAGCGCATGGGCCTCGACCTGCGCGTCGTTTCCTCCGCCGACGTCACGGGCTCGCTTTCCAAGGGCAAGGCCGACCTCTATATCGGCGCCCGTACCGGCGAGGACGGTGTCGTCGAGAGCGGCGTCCTGGTACAAAACGCCTCCTCCATCTTTGCCAAGTCGGCCGATGGTTCGCGTGAGGTCCCCACGGTTTCGGCAACCACCCTGCAGGGTGCCGTCGTCGCCGTCCAGTCCGATTCCGCCGCGCAAGATGCCATGGACTCCGCGGGCATCGACACCACCCTCAAGACCAAGTCGAACGTGAACGAGTGCTTCGAGGCGCTTGCGGACGGCGAGGTCGACTACGTCGCCTGCGACTCCACCGCCGGCGCCTACCTGGCCCGCGCCTATCCCGGCACCGTGTTTGTGGGTACCATCGCCCCGATGGTCTCTTACGACGCCATCGCCGCTTCCGGTACGGATCTTGCCGATCAGGCGATGGGGATTCTCGAAGACGCCCTGTCCGACGGCACGCTCGAGGCTCTTTTTCGCCTGTGGTACGGCGACCTGCCCTTCAGCCTCGACGATCTCGCGCTTGATGGCGTGACGTTCGAGCAGGAGGCCCCCGAAAACGAGGAGACCCCCGCTTCTGAGGGCGAATCGGGCGAGCTCGCGCAGTCCGACAGCCTGAACTCCCTGGGCTAGGCCCGACTTTCTCCGCTACCCGTTCGCGCCCATGCAGCGCATGGGAATTCGGCGGTCGGTTCGGACGCTCCAGCGAACGGGAGCACAATTTCCCCACGTGTGTCTTCATCCAACTTGGGTACAACAGCTGTACGAGTACTATCCCCGGATAGATTGGAGCCACGTATGGAAATCAAGGTCTCCGGTCGCAAGACCACGGTCACCGATGCTCTGCGTGCGCATGTCGATGAGAAGATCGGCGAAGCCCTCAAAGTGTTCGACATCGAGCCCATGACCGCCGATGTCGTCCTGCGCTATGAGAAGAACCCCTCCAACCCCAACCCCGCCATCGTCGAGGTCACGGTCCGCGCCCGCGGTTCGGTGATCCGCGTGGCCGAGCACGGTGCGGACATGTATGCCGCGATCGACCTCGCCGCCGAAAAGGTGACGCGCCAGCTCCGCAAGTTCAAGACGCGCGTGGTCGACAACCGTCAGCAGGGTCTGTCCGCCGCCGAGGTCGCCCCTGTCGAGCCCGTCGCCGATCTGGCCGACCTGCTGCTCCCCGAGGATGAGGACGACCAGCTCGTGCGTGTCAAGGAGGTTGAGCTCACCCCCATGACCGATGAGGAAGCGCTCGTTCAGACCGATCTGATCGGCCATGACTTCTACGTGTTCGAGAACAGCGTCACCGGCCTGGTCAATGTGGTGTATCACCGTAAGAATGGTGGATACGGCATCATCAAGCCCAAAATCGAGGTCGAGGGCGAGTAAAATAGCGTCCATTGCATGATCTGGATGGCGGCCATCCCATGTGGGTGGCCGCCTTGTTGTATTGAGGAGCGTCCATGGGCAACATCACCGCCTCGTACGAGGTCCCGCGCATGTGCCGCATCGTCATTGATACCTGCGCCGATCTCACCCCCGAGATCGCGGCCACACTCGAAGTGGATATCTTGGGATTCCCCTACATCCTCGATGGCGTCGAGTACACCGACGACATCTGGAGCACCATCACCCCTTCGGAGTTCTACGACAAGCTGCGTGAGGGCTCCAAGGCCTCGACCTCGGCGATCTCGATCGGTCAGTACCTCGAGTTCTTCACCAAATGCGCCGAAGAGGGCACGCCCACGGTGTATCTGTGCTTCACGAGCGCGCTCTCCTCAAGCTACAACTCCGCCTGCCATGCGGCCGAGCAGGTGCGCGCCGATCATCCCGATTTCGAGCTCTACGTGGTGGACAACGCGCTGCCCTGCGCGTGCGGTGAGTTGCTCGCCATGGAGGCCGTGCGTCAGCGCGCGGCCGGTCTGAGTGCGCGCCAGCTGGCCGAATGGGCCAATGAGGCAAAGACCTACATCCACGGTTACTTCACCCTGGACAGCCTCGATGCGCTCTCCGCCGGCGGACGCATCCCGCCCGCAGCGGCGTCCCTCTCCTCCAAGCTCGATATCAAGCCCGAGCTGTCCTTCGACCTGGCCGGGGCCCTTTCGCTCATCGGCGTGAACCGCGGCCGCAAGAAGGCGCTCAAGTCGCTTATCAAGTCATTCACCGAGAACTACGAGTTCGACCCGACTCTGCCGCTCGCCATCGTCTCCTCCGACGCCGAGAAGGATGCCGATTGGCTCGAGGCTGCCGTTCGTAAGGAGCCCGGCTGTGCGGACCTCACCATCCTGCGCGGTTCGGTGGGCCCTACGATCGGCTCGCATGTCGGACCGGGTATGGTCGCCCTTATCTTCTGGGGTAAGAACCGCTCGGAGAAGATCTCCCTGACCGACCGCATCGCCAGCCGCGTCCGCGGGGAATAGCGAGCACCGGGGTCGGTCCGCCTGGCTCCGGCGGTGGCATCCGCCATCGCCGCCCATTCGTCGAACAAACGTCAAAAGGAGCGTTGCATATGGCAAGCAAGAACCTCAAGATCGCCTTCATCGGCACCGGCATCATGGGCGCACCCATTGCCGGCCACATCATGGACGCGGGCTACGAGCTCACCGTCTACAACCGCACCAAGGAAAAGGCCGCCGACCTCATCGAGCGCGGCGCCGCCTGGGCCGATTCCGTCGCCGAGGCGGCCAAGGACGCCGACGTGGTCTTTACCATGGTCGGCTTCCCCACGGATGTGGAGGAGGTCTACCTGGCGGGCGAGGGCCTGCTGGCCTCTGCCAAGGACGGTGCCTACCTCATCGACCTCACCACCAGCGCGCCCGAGCTCGCCCGCGATATCGCCGGCGCCGCCGAGGTGTGCGGCAAGCACGCCTTCGACTGCCCCGTGACGGGCGGCGAGTCCGGTGCCATCGCCGGCACCCTCACGGCCATCATCGGCGCCACCGAGCGCGATATCGAGCCCGTCTGCGAGGTGCTCGAGACCTTCACCTCCAAGATCTGCTGCTTCGGCGGTGCCGGCAAGGGCCAAGCCGCGAAGCTCTCCAACCAGGTCGCCCTGGCGAGCGCCATGGTAGGTATGGCCGACGCCCTCTCCTTTGCCCAGCAAAACGATCTCGACGTCGAGCAGGTGCGCGAGATGATCTGCTCCGGCACGGGCAGCTCCGGTGCCATGCAGCAGCTCGCCCCTAAGGCGATCGACGGCGACTACAAGCCCGGCTTCCTGGTCGAGCACTTCCTCAAGGACCTGGGCTTGGCGCTCACGGTCGCCGAGGAGAAGGAGCTCGCCCTGCCCGGCGCCGATACCGCGTTCACCCTGTACGACATGCTCGACGCCATCGGCGGTGGCCGCATGGGCACCCAGGCCATCACCCTGCTGTACCAGGAGGAGGCCGAAGCCGTCGCCGCGGGTCTGGATTGGTCGCTTTACACGGCCCAGCACGAGCACGACGATGAGTGCGATTGTGGCTGCGGTCACGACCATGGCCACGAGCACGGCGGACACGAGTGCGCCTGCGGCCACGGCCACGGCGAAGACCACGAGTGCTGCGGTGGTCACGGTCACGGCGAGGGCCACGAGTGCCATTGCGGTCATCATCACGAGGGGTAAGCGGGCATGCCGGCTAACTGGGTCTACATCATCACCTATGTCATGGTGTTCGGCTTTGCCGTCTACATCGGTTTTCTAATCGGTCAGGAGCTGAGCCGCCGCCACCTCGTCACCGCGCGCGCCTACTGGGCCGCCAATATCGGAGGCCTCGTCGCGGTCGTGCTGGCCGTTGCGCTCATTCCCGCCATGATGATCCAAATCATCTTGATGGGCGTCTTGGCCGGGTATATCGCCGGCCTCAAGATGGGCTTTGGCGAATCTTCGGGCCCCTGGAAGTGGCTCGATAACTTCATGGACGTCAACAAGCGCCATCGCAAGGTCGCCGAGAAGGGTTCCGGCGAGGCGTATCGTCGCCGTCGCAAGACCGGAGAGGCCGGCCCCGACCTGATTTCGATCGACGAAAAGGGCTCTGCGGGTTCGCCCTCAAGGCAGTCCCGCGACGCCTAAAAACAACACCCCGAGCGCCCGCGGACTTCCCGCGGGCGCACTCGGATGGGTCCCGCGGGCGGCGGTTGCGCCCAGAGCTCGCTTCAGGCCTTTCGACCGTGCACATTTGCCCTGGACCGATGGGCCCGTCCATACGATAATTCGGATGTTCGCCGCAAGAGAAAGATAAGAGGTACGCACCCATGGCAGAAGAGAACCTTGTCGAGCTTTCCCCCGAGGAGGCCGCCCGCCTCGCGAGCGTCGAGAACAGTGCCGACGCCCTGTCCGCCCTCATCGAGGACCTGTCCAGCTCGAGCCGTCGCACCCGCCAGCTCGCCGGACGCGTGGTGAACCTGCTCGCCGAGCGCGAGCCCGATCTGCTCGCCCCCTTTATCGAGCAGCTGGTGGACGCCCTGTATCGCCCGGAGGCCCAGACCCGCTGGGAGGTGCTCGACGCATTGACGCTGCTCGTTCCCGAGCATGCCAAGGAGTGCGGCGCCGCGTACGAGGGCGCCGAGGCCGCCCTGTTCGATGAGATCTCGGCCCCGCTGCGCTTGTCCGCCTTCCGTTTCCTCGTGGTGTGGGGTGCCACGGAGCGCCGCCGCTCCGAGAAGGTGTGGCCCATCATCGACGAGGCCATCCAGTGCTATCACGGCGATCTTGAGTACCGCGACATGCTCGCGCTGCTCTTCTCCTTCGCACATGGCCAGATCTCGGGTTCCGTTGCCGCCGAGCTGGCCGGCCGCCTTCAGTTCGATGCCGAGAACGGCAAGGGCAGCTACCTGCGCGTCCGCTCGCGTGAGATTTACGACGCGCTGGTCAAGCGCTTCAAGCTCGACAACCCGCAGAAGAAGGTACGCGCCAAGAAGAGCGATGCCGAGGACGAAGACGAGGAGTAACTCATGGCCCACGACGTTGTACTGATCCCCGGTGACGGCATCGGCCCCGAGATCACAAGCGCGATGCGCCGCGTGGTCGAGGCAACTGGTGTCCAAATCAACTGGAATGTTCAGAACGCCGGTGCCGGCGTGATGGATGAGTACGGCACGCCGCTGCCCGAGCATGTGCTCGAGGCTGTGCGTTCCACCAAGGTTGCCATCAAGGGCCCCATCACCACGCCGGTGGGCACGGGCTTCCGCAGCGTCAATGTCGCCCTGCGTAAGGAGTTCGACCTGTATGCCTGCGTGCGCCCCTGCCTTTCCCAGCCCGGCGACGGCTCGCGCTACCGCGACGTCGACCTGGTGATCGTGCGCGAGAACACCGAGGACCTCTACGCGGGCATCGAGTTCGACGAGGGTGCGCCCGAGGTCGTGAAGCTCGCCGAGCTCGTCGAGGCATCTGGTCAGAAGCCCTTCGCCTCCGATTCGGCTATTTCCATCAAGCCGATCTCCATCGAGCGTTCGCGCCGTATCGTCGAGTACGCGTTCGAGTACGCCCGTCGCTGCGGTCGCAAGAAGGTCACGTGCGTGCACAAGGCCAATATCATGAAGGCGACCGACGGTCTGTATCTGCGCGTGGCGCGCGAGGTGGCTGAGCGCTATCCCGATATCGAGTTCAACGATAAGATCGTGGACGCCACGTGCATGGGCCTGGTTCAGGAGCCCCGCGATTTCGATGTGCTCGTATGCCTGAACCTGTATGGCGACATCGTGAGCGACCTGTGCGCCGGTTTGGTGGGCGGTCTTGGTATGGCGCCCGGTGCCAATATCGGCACGGACGCGGCGATCTTCGAGCCCACGCACGGCAGTGCGCCCGATATCGCGGGTAAGGACATCGCCAATCCCACGGCCGAGATCCTTTCCGCCGCGATGATGCTCGACCACTTGGGCGAGGTCGATGCCGCCGAGCGCATCCGCGCGGCTGTTCGCGCCACGCTCGCCGAGGGGACGTGCGTCACCGGGGATGTGCAGCGCGCGCTTACCGGTAGCACCGAGGGTGCTGCGGGGACGCAGGATTACGCCGACGCGGTCATCGCGCACCTTTCGTAGCCGTATGTGTAATTGGGGACGGGTGCATTTTACACATGAGGTGTGACCCTTCCCTTTTGCGCCGATCCGCGGTATCGATGCGCGCGGCGTCGCACTGGGGCATCACATTGTGCAATTAAGCAAACCTTAACGGGGATGCGCTCGTTTTGAGGCGTATCCCCGTTTATTTTTGGGTATCGTATCGGCTTGATACGACAATCCGCCAGGTAAGGTGAAGGGAGCGGACCGCATGGGTCTGATCATGAAGAAGGGCGATTCCGAGGATAACGAGTACATCGACGGGATCGAGGTCGTCGGCCGCGGCGAGGGCCCGAACGGCGATGATGAGGTCGAGCACGTGGAAATTCACGAGGGCCTGACCGCCGAGGACATTTCCGGCAAGACGGCGGCCGCCGAGGCCGAGCGTGAGCTCGAGGCCGATCCCGAGCTGTTGGATGCCGACGCCGAGGAGGGCGGTGCTGTTGACGTCGGCGGTGCCGACGCTGAGGACGCCGGCGCCGCCGACGTCAGCGAGGCCGATGCCGAGCCCGAGCCCGAGGGTGTGGAGGACTCCGAGCCCGCGGCAGACGCCTCTGCGGATTCCTCTACCGCCGCCCCTGCCGTCACGCCGCGTGCGGCGCGCCCGAAGAAGACGCGCATGCAGCGAGCAATGATGGGCAAGCACAAGTACTTCATCGCCGGCGCGCTCGTCGCCGTGATCGTTGCCGGTGTTTCCGGTTACTTCCTTGGTTCCGGCGGCTTTGGCTCCAAGGGCGTGAGCGCTCCCGTTTTTGCCGAGAGCGAGCTCGACGCGACGGTCGCAACCTGGAAGTTCAAGGGGGGCTCGCACAAGATCAGCGCCCGCGAGGCCATCGAGAGCCAGTACAGCCTCGACAGCGTGAAGGACGAGGACGGCAACTACCCCGCTCCTTCCGCTGACGCGGTTCTTTCCTATGTGCGCAACCGCATCCTGTTGGAGGAGGCGTCCAAGCAAGGCATCGAGCTGAGTGATGAAGATCTTTCTTCCTCTGCCGAGGCCTCCCTGGGCACCTCCGACTTCTCCGCTATCGCCGATCAGTACGGCGTGAGTGAGGATCAGGCAAAGCAGATCGTGCGTGAGCAGGGCACCATCCAAAAGCTGTATCAGAGCGTGATGGACGACGCGCCCGCCATGCCCAAGGCCCCCGCCGAGCCCGAGAGCGGCGACGAGAACGAGGCCAAGGCCGAGTACGCCGCCTATATTATCGATCTGGCCGGTAAGGAGTGGGATGCCGAGGCTGGTACCTGGGCTAAGCTCGACGGCGCTTACGCCACCGCGCTCGCCGGCGAGGAGATCACTCCCGAGTCTGCGACCTATGCCCAGGCCCAGAAGGCCTATGCCGTCGCGTATCAGCAGTACATGCTCGAGTCGCAGGGCGCGAACGCCAAGTGGACGTCCTATGTCAACGAACTCTTCGGCGAGGCTGATGTCGAGCTCTTTGGCCTGTATGCCTAAGATGCTCGGTCGCTTGCGCTAGCCGCGCGCGCCGGCTGCATGCGCTGCAGCGTCTCGAGGCCTGGTCGCGATGCGCCACGCTGTTGCAGCCTGGCAATTTACGACCGTAACCGCCCGCCGCGCCCGCCGTTTTGGTCGCGATGTGCCATGCTGCGACAGCCTGGCACATCGCGACCATTTTTTGTGCCGAATCTACGCGCTGGACCTGCGTGTTGTGACGCCCAGCTCGTCATCGGGGCCGCTCACGGGTTGCGCCTGTCGCAAACGGGTGACTTGCTATGCTGGAGAAGTGCCTGTGGGGGAGGGACTCGACCCGCCTCTGGCTTATGCAAGGAGAAAGGACGGTCGTCATGGACGAGACGTTTGAGAAAGTCGCCGCATGGTGCAAGCCGACCATGGAGCATCCGCTCGCCATCGTGCTGGGCAGCGGCCTGGGTTCGCTGGGTGAGCGCGTTCGCGTGGTGCGACACATCCCGTACAGCGACATCGATGGGTTCCCCACGGAGGCGATCCCGGTGGAGGGCCATAGCTTCACGGTTCTCGTGGGTGAGCTCGACAGCGTGCCCGTGGTGGTGTATCCCGGTCGCGTGCACATGTACCAGGGTTACGACGCCCTGCAGGTGACCTCGCTCGTGCGGCATGCTCACAAGCTGGGTTGCCGCAGCATCGTGTTGAGCTGTGCGACCGGTGCGGTGGGCGCCATCGCTCCCGGTACCGTCGGCATCATCACCGATCAGATCAACCTCACCGGGCGCAATCCGCTCGCATCGCCCGCGGGCGTTGCCGCAGCCGGCCTGGATAGTCCGTTTGTCTCGATGGCGGGGGCCTACTCCCCGTATCTCTCTGGCTTGGCGCGCGAGGCTGCGTCTGAGCTTGGCATGGAGCTCGCAGAGGGTGTGTACGCCGGCCTCCTCGGTCCCAGCTACGAGACGCCCGCCGAGATCCGCATGCTCGGCACGCTCGGTGCCGATTACGTGGGTATGTCCACCGTGTGCGAGGCCATCATGGCCCGCGCCATGGGGATGGAGGTGCTCGGAATCACGCTCGTCACCAACAAGGCCGGCTGTCCGGGCGAAAGCCACGCCAAGGTGCTGGGCGCCGCCGACGCGGCCGCCGAGGCAATGCAGGCCCTTGCCCTCGCCACAATCCGCCGTATCGGTGCATAAGCGCGTGGAGAAGAGTTTTTCTAACCGTGCGTTAGGCACTTGCGCGGGAGCGCATTTCCACGTACTATAGACAATCGTCGGAACGGCTCAGTCCGCTCCGCCATGGAGTCGCCAGCGTAGCTCAGTTGGCAGAGCACCGCTCTCGTAAAGCGGGGGTCACCGGTTCGAGCCCGGTCGCTGGCTCCATCGAATTTTAAAGGCCAGGCACCATGTGTGTCTGGCTTTTTTTCTTTATACGTCGCTGTTTTTGACAGCGTGTGAGTGCTGGGGGAAATCTTTTCACCCGTACGCGAGCGCCTTTGGCTCGTTGGAGGGATTTTTCCCACTGTCTGCATGCCTTTTGCGTTCGATGGAAGGCTTTTGACGATTTAAGGCCGTGTCCGGGGGTCCTTTTCCGCAAAGTGTACGTTTTGGGGAACGTTTTGATCGAATTGCGGTATTGCGCGCGGCAATCCGGCAGCAAAACCCCAGTTCGCGCAAAGCGAGCAAAGGGCGTTCGACGTGATTTGAGTTAAAACCTTCCCCAAAACGTACACCTTGAGTTTTTCGAGTGCCCGCCTGACAATTTCAGCAAGATGAGAGCACCCTGCGGTCAGGAGCGAAACATGGAATTCACCCAGGTCGATTACATCGTCACGTCCACACGCGTGTTTACGAGCGCCCCTGCGGAGTGCGCCGCCCGGCCCCTGGCGTTCGCCGTGGCGGGGGAGCGGGTCGTGGCGACGGGCTCCCTGCAGGATGTGATCGCTTCTTGTCCCGCATCGACACCGGTGCTCGATTACGGTGACGCCCTCATCTGCCCCGGCTTTCACGACGCTCATCTGCATTTCTTCCATACTGCCCTCGGGGGGTCGCCCTACCTGCTCATGCACATGGGGGAGAGCGAGGCCGAGCTCGTCGAGCGGACGGTCGAATTCGCGAAGGGGCTTCCCGAGCATGCCTGGGTGGTCACCCAGGGTTGGCGTGATTACCGCTGGGACCCGCCCGTGCCGCCCACCAAGCATTCGCTCGACGAGGCATTCCCCGACCGTCCCTGCGTGATGTACTCGGGCGACGGTCATACGCTCTGGATGAACACGTGCGCCCTTAACGCCCTCGGCGTCACGCGCGACTCCGTGCCTCCGCAGGGCGGCAGTTACGACAAGGATGAGAACGGTGAGCTCACGGGCATCATCCGCGAGGCCGCGGCGATGGAGCTCCTTCCGCGCTGCCTCGAGTGGCTCACTGAGGAAGACATCGCCTCCGCCTACGAAGCCCAGATGGCGCGTATGGCCGAGCAGGGCATCACCTCGATCTGCGACATGGCCCTCATGCCGCATCCCGGCTGCGATTTCATCCGCGACGACGTGTATGAGAAGCTCTCGCGCGAAGGCAAACTCACCCTGCGTGTGCACATGTACCCCACGCTGCTCGACGATCAGTCGCGCCTCGAGGATTTGCAGGACCGTTATGCGGGCGATGAGTTCCCCCTGCTGCGCGCTCCGGGCTTCAAGCAGTTCTTCGACGGCGTGAGCAGCCAGCACACCGCGTGGCTGACCGGGCCTTATACGAATGCACGCTTTGACGGCGACTGCGGTCGCCCCACGGTACCGGCCGATCGCATGCGCGAGCTGGTCCTCGCCGCTGCCGAGCGCGGTCACTCCGTGCGCATCCACACCATCGGCGACCGCGCCATCCACGAGGCCATCGACATCTTCGGCGAGGCGATGGCCTGGTACGGGGCTCCCATGCAGGGCCGCAACACGCTCGAGCACCTCGAAAACCTGCTGCCCGAGGACATCGATCGTTTGGCTGAGTTCGGCATTTTGGCGAGTTCCCAGCCCGGCCACATCACGCTCGATCCGGGCGGTCCCGAGCGCGACCTGGGCGAGGAGCGCAGCCGGGTCATGTGGCCCTTCGCCACGTACGAAGATCGGGGCGTTGAACAGGCCTTTGGCACCGATTCTCCGATCACGGCCGTGACCAGCATGGACGTGCTGTACTGCGCCGTGACACGCCAGGACCCGTTCACGCATGAGCCCGCGGGTGGATGGCTGCCGGGTGAACGCATCAGCGCCGCCGAGGCCCTGCGCATTTACACCGCCGGCAGCGCCGCGGCGACGGGCCGCGAGGGCGAACTCGGCCAGATCGCCCCGGGCTACCTGGCGGACTTTGTGGTGCTGGACCGCGATATCACCGCGTGTGATCCGAGCGAGATCCAGGGCGCTCGGGTCGTGGCCACGTATGTGGCGGGCGAGCGAGTGTACGAACGGTAGGAGCAGGCTCCCTGTTCTGGGCATACTTCGCGCTTTCGGCAACGATAGTCGAAAGTGTTTTCGTTCAGTCCTCTGTCGACCGCCTACCGCTGGTAATTCAACGCTCAAGAAATCTAAGTGCCGCTTTATAAGATTTTTTGAAGTGACGTTGTATAAGTCCGTACGGCTGGGTACTATTCAACGCGTACACAAACCGCATGGATTGCCGGCGTGTGCCGGAACCCAGCAAAAGGAGGAGACAAGCATGTCTTTGAAGCCGCTTGCAGATCGCGTTCTGATCAAGCCCGACGCCGTCGAGCAGAAGACCGCTTCCGGTCTCTATATCGCCAGCAGCGCTCAGGAGAAGCCCCAGCGCGGTACCGTCGTCGCCGTGGGCGCCGGCAAAATGAACGACCGCGGCGAGCGCATCCCGCTCGACGTCCACGAGGGCGACGTCGTGATCTACGGCAAGTTCGGTGGCAACGAGATCAAGGTCGACGGCGAGGAGTACCTGCTCATGCGCGCCGACGACATCTACGCCGTCGTCGAGTAACTTTCGCGACCCCGAACCTCAATTGAGGGACTGTCCCCAAATTGAGGTGTCGGCTGCGGCACGCGACTCAGCCGCAGCCGACAAACCGCGACCTCAAATTGGGGACTGTCCCTAAAACGAGGTCCTGAGACGGATATGAAATTTGCACCCGTCCCTAATAACACATTTGGAGGAACATCAAATGGCTAAGAACATCACGTTCGACACCGACGCTCGTGCCAAGCTCGCCAAGGGCGTCAACACCCTGGCCGACGCCGTGACCGTCACCATGGGCCCCAAGGGCCGCTATGTCGCCCTGCAGCGCTCCTTCGGCGCTCCCATGATCACCAACGACGGCGTTTCCGTCGCCAAGGAGATCGAGCTCGAGGACAACATCGAGAACATGGGCGCCCAGCTGGTCAAGGAGGTCGCCACCAAGACCAACGACACCGTGGGTGACGGCACCACCACCGCCACGCTGCTGGCCCAGGCCATTGTGAACGACGGCCTCAAGAACGTCGCCGCCGGCGCCAACCCGCTGGCCATCCGTCGCGGTATCGACAAGGCCGTCAACGCCGCCGTGGCCGAGATGAAGAGCCTCGCCAAGCCGGTCGAGACCAAGGAGCAGATTGCTTCCGTCGGCACCATCTCCGCTGGTGACGCCGAGGTCGGCAACAAGATCGCCGACGCCATGGACGTCGTGGGCAAGGACGGCGTCATCACCGTCGAGGATTCTCAGACCTTCGACATCACCATCGACACCGTCGAGGGCATGCAGTTCGACAAGGGCTATGTCTCCGCGTACTTCGTCACGGACAACGACCGCATGGAGGCCGTGATGAAGGATCCCTACATCCTCATCACCGACCAGAAGATCTCCAACGTCCAGGACATCATGCCCGTGCTCGAGGCCGTCTCCCGCGCCGGCAAGGGCCTGCTCATCATCGCTGAGGACATCGACGGTGAGGCTCTGCCCACCCTGGTCCTGAACAAGATCCGCGGCGCCCTCAACGTCTGCGCCGTTAAGGCCCCCGGCTACGGCGATCGCCGCAAGCGCCTGCTCGAGGACATCGCCATCCTCACCGGTGGCCAGGCCGCGCTCGACGAGCTCGGCATCAAGGTCGCCGACATCACCGCCGACATGCTCGGTACCGCCAAGAGCGTGACCATCACCAAGGACAACACCACCATCGTCGACGGTGCTGGCACCAAGGAGGCCATCGCCGACCGCGTGGCCGCCATCAAGGGCGAGATGGAGCACACCGAGTCCGAGTTCGACCGTGAGAAGCTCCAGGAGCGCCTGGCCAAGCTCTCCGGCGGCGTGGCCGTGATCAAGGTCGGTGCCGCTACCGAGACCGAGCTCAAGGAGATCAAGCACCGCGTCGAGGACGCCCTGCAGGCCACCCGCGCGGCCGTCGAGGAGGGCATCGTCGCCGGCGGCGGTGTCGCCTTCATGGACGCCCTGCCTGCGCTCGAGAACATTGAGATCTCCGATCCCGAGGAGCAGATCGGCATCGACATCATCAAGAAGGCCCTGACCGCTCCTGTGGCCACCATCGCCAAGAACGCAGGCTTTGAGGGCGCTGTCATCGTTGACAAGGTCTCCGAGCTCCCCGCGGGCGAGGGCCTGAACTCCGCCAACGGCGAGTGGGGCAACATGATCGACATGGGCGTGCTCGACCCGGTCAAGGTCACCCGCACCACCCTGCAGAACGCCGCCTCCGTGGCCTCCCTCATCCTCATCACCGAGGCCACCGTTTCCGACGTTCCCAAGAACACCCAGCTCGAGGATGCCATCGCGGCCGCTACCGCCGGCGCCCAGGGCGGCGGCATGTACTAAGCCGTAAGGTTTAGATAACTCACCGGAATCCCCGGCAATTGCGAATGCCTGATTGGGCGCTTCGTGATTGCCGGGGTTCTTCATTTTATGCCGGGCAACGGTGTGCCCAGGGCGGATGGGTCATTGGGGTGTGCAAGTGGGCGCTCTGGCGGTCGGGGTTTCTGAGATTGGGACGTGGCGAGTGCCGTTGGTCGAAGCTGAACTACCAATCACGGAAGTATGAAAGAAATGTTCGATACTGAATGATATTGTCTTCAATTGTTTGTTTAGCCGTAGAAACGGCATAACCGATTGGAGATGAATGAGTAAAAGAACATTTTCGATCCCATCGCTGCGCATTCCATTGCACGATGCCTGGCGTCGTTCTCGCAGTGCTGCGGCATGCCTCCTGGCGGGAGCGGCTTTGACCGCCACCTGCATTGCTGCGATTCCCTCCGCTTGGGCCGATGCATCGAGTGTCCCCGGAAATCCGGTTGGTCACTGGACTTTTGATCAAAAAGATGGGGGGACCTACGTTAACGAGGGGTCTAAGAAGGACCTCAAGCTTACGGTCTCCGGCGAGGGGGGCCACGGTCGCTGCGAGCGACCTTAAGCCTCTCGGCAACTCCTTGATTCTTGCTGACAAGACCAAGGATTTTGACGTGAGTGTTGAGAACGCCGTTGATTCGCAGAAGACGTACAGCATTTCCATGTGGGTGTGCAACACCGACAAGAACCCCGATGCCAAGACGGCAATTTTGCAGTTCGGTGGCGATGGTCGCACCCTGCTGTATCAAAAGAAAGATGGGAAGTTCACGTCCTTTGTCGGCGGCAACGATATCGACCTCGGCCAGGATGCCAAGCGTGGCAGCTGGGAGCACGTTCTTATCACCAAGACTGGCGACCCCAAAAACGTAACGCTCTACATCAATGGCTCAAAGGTCGGTAGCGGTGGCTGGACTGAGAATTTGCCTGCCGGCATGATGAAGCTTATTGTCGGCGAGCACAAGAACGTAGGCGATATGTCCCGCTTCCAGGGCAAAGTCGACGAGCTCTGCATTTTTGACAAGGCACTTTCCGCTGAAGAGGCAAAGGCCCTTTATGCCTCCTATGGCGAGCTGACCATTGCCGACGAGCTGGTCAAGGAAATTGATGCCGCTAAGAAGCTTCTTGCTGGAGCAGGTGACAACCAGACTCAGGCTCACAGGGAACTCGCCGCGGCGATTGCCAAGGCCGAGGATGCTCTTAAGGCCAATGAGCCCGAAGCCATGAAGGCCGCCAAGAAGGGTCTGTCTGACGCAGTCAAGGCGGTTCGCGCCCTCGGTGTGACCATTCAGGTTGACCCCAAGAACGTGATTCGCGATATCGATGAATCTCTATTTGGCATCAATCATCGTTATTCGAACTATGGCTACGGTACGGTGAATCCTGACGGCACCGTCAAGGAGGATTTTGCCGCCCTGTACAAAAAGGCAGGTTTCGGCTCTCTGCGCTACCCTGGTGGCACGATCTCGAACAACTATGTGTGGACCGAGTCCATCGGTGACCTTGATCCCGAGACGCCCGAGATCGAGCGCACTCCGCAGATTCATGGCTTCTACAACAATCCCGGTCAGGCGGGCTTTGTGCCTGCTTTCGGCCTGCTCGAGGTCGCCGAGTTCGCCGAAAAGATGAACTCCGAGATCATCATGGTTTACGGCATCGGCCGCGGCGACGCAGCCGATGCGGCCGACATGGTCGAGTTCCTGAACGCCAAGAAGGGCACCAATCCCAATGGCGGTGTTGCCTGGGCCGATAGGCGTGCGGAACTCGGTCATCCCGAGCCTTTCGGCATTCGTTATTTCGAGATCGGCAACGAGAACAATCAGGGCGGCGACGACGGAACCGCTTCGCAGCAGTATTGGATGCCCCGCGTCGACGGCGGCGCGCTTGAGGGCTACGTCGATGGTGGTACTGCGACGTTCAGCAAGCAGTATGCCGTGGTTCGCGGCGACTGGAACCAGGCAAAGTCTTTCTCGACCGGTGAGCCTAGCCAGGAGTTCGGCTGCCGCTATGCATTGATTCCTCGTACGGATAGGGACGGCGTCAAGCGCGATGCTGTCGTTCCGGGCTCCGTTAAGGTCTACGTTGGTGATGAGCTGTGGAATCCCACCGATGACATCACCAAGGCGGATAAGGACGAGAAGGTCTATCAGATCGACGTGAAGACCGGCTTCTTCAAATTCGGTGATGGCGAGCATGGCGCGATCCCCGAGAAGGGTAAGCAGGTCACGGTCGACTATCAGGTTGAGCGTGACGGCTTCATTGACATCTCCAAGGCCATGCGCGAGACCCAGAAGCAGATCAACGAGACTTCTGGTTCCCAGGATAAGATCAACGTCTACACCTCCTGGGAAGCCAATGACTTTGTCGACAAGATGCATCAGAAGAATGCTGACAACCTGTACGACGGCATGGCGGTGCATCCGTACACCAACAAAGTTGGCAATCCGCACATGAACGATAACGCTGCTACTGTTCAAGACAGGACGCAGTGGTATCTCGATGTCATGCGCTTGGGCGATGGCGTTGCCAACAGCGTTAAGGGCCATGTTGACTACATGCGAAAGATATCGGGTGACGATAGCAAGGTTCCGGTTATTTCCGAGTACGGTATCTTCCGCTCCACCAACCCCATGGTGCGCTCGCAGTCGCATGCACTGTTCATTGCTCGCGCTATCATGGAATACGCTGAGCAGGGAAGTCCTTACATTCAAAAGCACTGCCTGGTTGACTACTACTCTTCTGGCGCAGATTCGCTTGGCCCGACTCAGCAGGCGGTAATTCAGGCTGTTGCTCAGAACAACCTTGACAGCCAGAAAGACGGTACGGGTCCGTTCAAGTTCTTCTCTACGCCCAGTGCGAGTATTTTCGAAATGCTCAACAGCAGCTTTGGCAGCAAAATGGTGGATGTGGCTCTCTCTAATGAGTCGACGCTTTCCAATGGTGTGTCGCAGCACTCCGTCATGGCTTCGACCGATTCCAATGGCACTGTGTATCTTGCCATCGTCAATTTGGGATTGAACGACGTGGAGACCGCCGGTGCGAACGCTTCCCTTACCAACAAGGCCGTTCTGTCCGTGAACGGTGTGGACTTGACTGGGAAGACTGTCAAGGTCCAGACGCTTTCCGGTGCAAGCTTTGACCAGGAGAACGATCTAGATCACCCGGACAACGTCAAGATCGAAAAAACTGAGTTCAAGTCATCTTCCGCCGCTCCGGAGTTGGAGCTTGCTCCGCATTCCTTCACCATTGTGACGATTGGTGATCCTGCGCCTGAACCTGCTCCCGAGCCCGAGCCCGAGCCCGAGCCCGAGCCCGAGCCCGAGCCGCAGCCGACGCGTCACACGGTTGAGTTTATGGTCGACGGCGCGAAGATTGCATCCCTTGTTGCCGTTGATGGCAAGCTCGAGGGTGAGGTTCCCGTTCCCACTAAGGACGGCTGGACGTTCGAGGGCTGGTTTACCAAGGATGGCGCGCTGTTCGATTTCAGCAAGCCGATCGATCGCGACATGGTCCTGACCGCAAAGTGGAGCAAGCCGCTGACCGGCATCGGCGAGGCAAAGCCGGTCGAACCCGCCAAGCCCGCACCCAAGCCGCAGGAGAAGCCCCAGGCCACTCCCAACGGTGGTCTGCCGCAGACGGGCGATCCCGCATCGCTTGTCGCTATGATGGGCTTTGCCGGTGCTGCCCTGGCGGTTGCCGGGGCGAAGGGTCGCAAGCGTCGTTCGTAGCGCACCCATCGTCATCCTGATGTCTTAAGGGCATCGAGCGCCCGGTGTTTATCTCTTAGATGAGATACGATGCCGGGCGCTTTTTATGTGCGAGCGCGGCGGCGGTCGCTTGGCTGCCCCCCACGAACAATGTCCTTATGCGGTCGATATCCGATGGACATAAACATGGGCCCTTCGCCATACATGCGAAGGGCCCATGTTGCAATGCTCGTTTGGGGAGCGGCGCCTCGTCGTTCGGCACCTGCGAAGCGACCGTTCTTACGCGAAGAACAGCTCGGAGAGGGTCATCGGGTCGACGTACTCGCCGTCCTTGTAGACGCGCATGTTGCCGGAGGCGATCTCGTCGATCAGGATGACGTTGCCATCGGCGTCGTAGCCGAACTCGAACTTGATGTCGTAGAGGACGAGGCCCTTCTCGGCCAGGTCGTCGGCGACGATCTTGGTGATCTGCTTGGTCATCTCCTTGAGGGAGTCGTACTGCTCGGCGGTCATGACGCCCAGGTCGACCAGGCCATCCTTGGTGACCAGCGGGTCGCCCAGCTCGTCGTTCTTGAAGGTGGTCTCAACGTAGGACGGCAGATCGTCGCCCTCGTTGCAGTACTGCTTGTAGCGGCGGTAGAAGGAGCCCACGGCCTTGTTGCGGCAGATAACCTCGAGGCCCTCGCCAAAGACCTTGGCGGGCAGGACCTCCATGGTGGTGTCGTCGAGGTTGGCGGACACGTAGTGGGTCTTGATGCCGGCGGCGTTGATCTTCTCGAAGAAGTAGATGGACATGCGCAGGTTGACGTCGCCCACGCCCTCGATGGTGAGGCCGACCGCGTTCTCGCCCGGATCGAAGACGCCGTCCTTGCCGGTGCAGTCGTCCTTGAACTTGAGCAGGTAGTTGCCGTTCTCGAGGGCGAACACGTCCTTGGTCTTGCCGGAGTACACGAGTTCCTTGGTCATGGCGGTAAGTCCTTTCACACAGCGCCGCATGCTTTGACGGTGTGAGTGTACAACATCGTCAAGGTGCCTAATAAGGTCATGCGCAAACTGATTTATTGTTACAGAAAGATTATGCATGGGTGTCATTTTGGCGAACATGGCATGCTCGAACATCGCGTGGTGGGAAGCGTGTTTACATGGCGAAAAAAGGACCCCTCTGAAACGGTGGCCGCGCGGGTCGGTTGCCGCGTGCGAAAGGCTGTTTGACGATGGACGATCTTTCCATGTGCGCGTATCGCGCAGCATCGGCGCGCGCGGCGTGCGAAGCCGATCAGAGCAGGGCCGATCGTGCCCTCGACGTCGCAGTGGCGGGCGAGCCGCTGGCGGCACTGGGGGACCCAACTGTTCTCGGCGGAGGCGCTCATGAGCCCACGCCCACTCCGTACTGGATTCTCGACGACTTGCTGGGGGGATTGTCTTTTGAGCAGACCGACCACCTGCTCGACGTGGGCTGCGGGGCGGGCCGTGTCCTGGCATACGCCGCGGCGACACAGCTGCCGTGCCGTGTGACGGGGGTCGAGCTCGATGGGCGGTTGGCCGCGCGGGCGGCGTCGTGGACGAGGGGCCGCGACGGGCTCGAGGTCATCGCGGGCAGCGCACTCGACATCCCCTTGGGGGCCTATACGCATTTCTACCTGTTCAACCCATTCGACCAAGTCTTGCTCGTCGAGTTTCTCGACCGGCTCGAGGCGCAGGTGCGCCGTTCCATCACGCTCGTGCACATGTCGGATAACGGCGAGAGCTTTGCGTATCTGGGCCGTGCGGGATGGATACGAGAGCGGGAGGGTTCGTTTTATGCGCATCCGGCTGGTGGTTTCCCGGTTTTCGGGTACCCTCAGCACTACTCCATTTGGCGTTACGTGCCAGATGCGAACGGGGCGAAGGGCGCGCCTGTGGTATAACAGGGGGCGTCGTTCCAGTGCGATTACAACGAAATGACCTCACGCGTTCCGTCCGGGGCACCGCCGCCGGGCGTTTTCGCGTGTCCATTCGCCTGGGCGATGCCGCACGCACATCAAGAGTAGAAAGCCGGGAAGCACCCAAATGACGCGCGACAAGATCAAGCCCATCCTCTTCAGCATCATCAAACACCAGGACCCCGAACAGCTCAAGCGCCAGATCCCCCGCGACATCGTCGCCGGCATCGTGGTGGCCATCGTGGCGCTGCCCCTGTCGATCGCCCTCGCCATCGCTTCGGGTGTCGGGCCCGAGCAGGGCCTTTATACCGCCATCGTCGCGGGCTTCATCATCGCGTTACTCGGCGGCAGTGCGGTGCAGATCTCGGGTCCCACCGCCGCGTTCGCCACCATCGTGGCGGGCATCGTCGCCTCGAGCGGCATGGACGGCCTGGTGGCCGCGACCATCATCGCAGGCGTGCTGCTGATCCTCATGGGCGTCTTTCGCCTGGGCACGCTCATCCGCTTCGTGCCCTACACCATCACCACGGGCTTTACGGCGGGCATCGCGGTGACCATCGTGGCCGGCCAGCTCAAGGATCTGTTCGGCCTCACGTACCCGGCAGGCACCCCCACCATCGAGACGATGGACAAGCTCTCGGCCGTGGCTGCCAACTTCTCCACTTTCAACGTCGAGGCGCTCATCGTGGGCCTCGTGTGTCTGGCGGTGCTTGTGTTGTGGCCGCGCGTGAGCCAGCGCATCCCCGGCTCGCTCATCGCGGTGCTCGCAGGAATCGCCATGGTGAGCGGTCTGGGCATGAACGTGAACACCATCGGCGACCTCTACACCATCAACGCCGGAGTTCCGCAGCTGCAGCTGCCCCAGTTGAGCTTCGATCTGTTCCGCGAGCAGCTGCCCAACGGCTTCACCATCGCGATCCTCGCGGCCATCGAGTCCCTGCTGTCTTGCGTGGTGGCCGATTCCATGATCAGCTCGCACCATCGCGCCAACATGGAGCTCGTCGCCCAGGGCGTGGGCAACATCGGTTCCGTGATGTTCGGCGGCATTCCCGCCACGGGCGCCATCGCCCGCACCGCCGCAAACGTGAAGGCCGGCGGCCGCACGCCCATCGCCGGCATGGTCCACGCCGTGGTGCTGCTCGCCGTGATGGTGTTCCTCATGCCGTATGCGGCGCTCATCCCCATGCCCTGCATCGCCGCCATCCTGCTGCAGGTTGCCTACAACATGTCCGGCTGGCGCACCGTGGTGCACCAGGTGCGCACCGCGCCCAAGAGCGACGTGGCCGTGCTCGTGGTCACCTTCCTCTTTACCGTGGTGTTCGACCTGGTCATGGCCATCGGCGTTGGCATGATGATCACGCTCGTGCTGCTCATGAAGCGCCTGAGCGACGAGACCGAGGTCCGCGGTTGGAAGTATTACTGCGACGAGGACTCCGAGGTCACGCACCTGCGTGAGCTGCCGAAGAGCGTGCGCGTGTACGAGATCAACGGCCCGATGTTCTTCGGCATGACCGACCAGATCGCCGAGATCTCGGTGAAGGAGTTCACCCGCTACCTGATCATCCGTATGCGCGGCGTGCCTTCGCTCGACTCCTCGGCCATGAACGCGCTCGAGAACCTGCGCGAGTATTGTGCCGAGAATGACGTGCAGCTCATCATTTCGCATGCCAACGAGCAGCCCATGAAGACCATGGAGCGCGCCGGCTTTGTGGAAAAGGTGGGTCGCGAGCACTTCCGCACCAGTATCGACGACGCCATCGCCCACACCCGCGAGCTGCTGGGGGAGGACGCGTAAGGCCCATTTTGAAGGCAGGCCCCACTCGGGGGCAGATGCGAATGAGGCGCTTGCGATTCGGTGCGTCTTCCTGCATTAAATACGAAGAATCAGGCGCCCTGGACTCATGAGGTCCAGGGCGTTTTAGTGCCCTCGGCAAAACTTGACAACAGAACAAATGTTCGTATACTGACTGTTATGGGAGCTTGTCGACTGAAGCGGCTGTTTGCGTCAAGCACGGACAAGCTCTATCCGCGTGAGAACCTGTGGCTATACGGGGCCGTTGATTCGGCTTTCATTTCCCCAGTGAGCGTGTTCTACATGGGCGTCTTTTGGCGTCGCGATGGAGCTGCTGGGAGGTGGACAGGGCGCGCAGCTTTTGCGGTTAGTCCAAATTTGGCCGGAGGCTATCTGGAACAGCATCAAGCCAAATCTCTCTCATGTCATTTAGTAGTAGAATATAGTAGTATAAAATGGATGACAGGTGGAATACCATGCTTGAGCTCGTTGTTCATCCTAGAGTGAGTGCGCGTCACCCTCAGCTTTCCGATGAAGATGTGCGCGCCGCTTGGCAAAACTCGTTTTTTCAGGCGTTGCGGACCGGTTCGAAGAATTCACCGGAATATCTCTGGATTGGAATCGATGGAAAGGGGAGAGAGGTAGAAATGGTTGGCGTGCCGACGGCGACGGGATATCTCATCTATCACGCGAACACTCCGCTTTCAAAGCGCGTGAGAGATGAGGTCAAGGGAAGGAGGACTTGATGGCTACGTATAAACTCGCCGACGGGAAAGTTTTAACAGACCGCGATATCGAGGAAATGGCCCGTGAGTGGGAAGAGGGCACTTGGGAAGGGCCTTTGGTTGAGCTGCGCGTTGGGAGGCCCCGTTTGTCTGAGGAGCCGAATGCCAACCTCTCATTTAAATGCCCGGAAAGCAGCGCCGCGCTCATTGCCGCGGCGGCAAAGGAGCTTGGGGTCAAGAAGTCTGCGTTCATGCGCGAGGCCGCTGTTGAGAAGGCTGTGCGAGTCTTGGCGGTAGCTGGTTGATTAGAACGAACGGATCCACACGGCGTTTTTCGGCCTGTGAGTTCCCGCATTCGGAATGCTGCAAGTTCTGCGGTGGAAATCCCCTGCATAATGCGTTTGCGGGGGAGTCCGGCCGGGATGTAGTGCTTTGTGCCGCTACAATACGTACGGTTCAAATCACGATACATGGAACGGCGTGCGCATCTGCGCCGCCACGTTAGAAAAGGACGCACGCGCCCATGGCCTCTTACGCCCCGCAGATCTCCTCGCGTCGCACGTTCGCAATCATCTCGCACCCCGACGCCGGCAAGACCACCCTTACCGAGAAGCTCCTGCTCTACACCGGCACCATCCAGTCCGCCGGTTCGGTCAAGGGCAAGCAGAACTCCCGCCATGCGGTCTCCGACTGGATGGACATCGAGAAGCAGCGCGGTATTTCCGTCACCTCCTCGGTGCTCCAGTTCACCTATGGCGGCTGCTGCGTGAACATTCTCGATACCCCCGGCCACCAGGACTTCTCCGAGGACACGTACCGCACCCTCATGGCCGCCGACGCCGCGGTCATGGTGATCGACGGCGCCAAGGGCGTCGAGGCCCAGACCAAGAAGCTCTTCCGCGTCTGCGCTATGCGCGGTATCCCGATCTTCACGTTCGTGAACAAGATGGACCGCGAGACGCGCGACCCGTTTGATCTCATGGAAGAGGTCGAGAACGTGCTCGGCATCCGCACCTATCCCATGAACTGGCCCATCGGCAACGGCCGCGACTTCCGCGGCGTATTCGACCGCGCCAGCCGCAAGGTCCTTGCGTTCGAGGGCGACGGCCGCGCCAATGGCACCAAGAAGGTCGATGAGGTCGAGGCCACGCTCGGCGACGCCGCGCTGACCGAGCTCATCGGCGAGCACAACCACAACAACCTGATGGACGACATCGAGCTGCTCGACGGTGCCGATTCCGAGTTCGACCTCGATGCGGTTCTCACGGGCAAGCTCTCCCCGGTGTTTTTCGGCTCCGCGCTCACGAACTTCGGCGTTGAGCCCTTCCTCAAGGACTTCCTGCGCCTGGCCCCCGGCCCCGGCGCGCACACCGACGCGCTGACCGGCGAGCCCGTGGAGCCCACGCGTGAGGACTTCTCCGGCTTCGTCTTCAAGATCCAAGCGAACATGGACAAGAACCATCGCGACCGCATTGCCTTCGTGCGCATCTGCTCCGGCAAGTTCGAGCGCGGCATGGACGCCACGCACGTGCAGGGCGGCCGCAAGATCAAGCTGGCCACGGGCACGACCATGATGGCCGACGACCGCGCCATCGTGGACGAGGCCTACGCTGGCGACATCGTGGGCCTGTTCGACCCGGGCATCTTCTCCATCGGCGACACCATCTGCACGGGCAAGAAGCCGGTGCAGTTCACGGGCATCCCCACGTTCGCGCCCGAGCTGTTCGCGCGCGTCACGCAGGTCGATACGCTCAAGCGCAAGCAGTTCGTGAAGGGCATGGAGCAGCTCGCCCAGGAGGGCGCCATCCAGATCTTCCGCGAGCTCGGCGCCGGTATGGAGTCGGTCATCGTGGGCGTGGTGGGCACCCTGCAGTTCGAGGTGCTCGAGCAGCGCCTCAAGAGCGAGTACCACGTCGAGGTGCGTCGCCAGCCGCTGCCCTACACCGACATCCGCTGGATCGTGAACGAGCCCGGCACCATCGACATTCCGGCGCTCTCCCTCACGCGTGACACGCTGCGTGTCGAGGACATGCGCGGCGGCAAACTGCTGCTGTTCACGAGCCCGTGGAACATCGATTGGGCCACGGACCACAACAAGGAGCTCAAGCTGTCCGAGTTCGGCAACGTGGAGTTCTAAGATGCAGGCGGGCCCGGGCATTGGCCATGAGGCGCGCACATCGCGATGCCCGGGCCCGCTTCTCAGGCGCTCCGCTCCCATGAAGTGGTCGCGATTTGCCACGTTTGTACAGAGTGGCATTTTGCGGCCAGCCACGGGGCCAGCCCACGGCGCGTGATGAGCCGTGCTCGAAGGTCCTACCTTGTGTTCGCGACGATCCTCCGTCGCTTACATCACAAATGCCGCCGTCATGGCAACGACAACCGCGGGGAGCATGTTGGCCACGCGGAAGGTCTTGGGCCAGATCAGGTTGATGCCGATGCAGAAGATGAGGATCGAGCCGACCGTCGAGAGGTTGGCGAGTGCCGCGGCGGTCATGAGCGGCTGCAAGAAGCTCGCGAGCAGGGTGAGGGCGCCCTGGAGCGCCAGCACGGGAATCGCGGCGAAGATGCAACCCTTGCCCATCGACGCCGTCATGGTGCATACGAGCAGGGCGTCGATGGCGCCTTTGATGGCGAGCGTCGTCCAGTCGCCCGTCATGCCGTCCTGAATGGAGCCGACGATGGACATGGCGCCGATTGCGACGGAAAGCGACGCGGTGACGAAGGCGTCCACGAACTCGGAGTCGCCGCTGCTGCCGGTCGCATACTTGAGCCACTCTCCAAAGCGGTCGATCTGGCGTTCGAGGTCGAGCATTTCGCCGATGAGCGATCCCAACGCGAGCGAGATGACGACGAGCGCGGAGCCGCCGGCCGAGATCTCGCCGCCGGATACGGTGAGCATGCCGCTCATGGCGCCGGAGATGCCGATGAAGATGATGGCCACCGCGGTTGCCTTGAGAAGGGTGTCTTGTATGCGCTCGTTGATGAACCGTCCGAAGGCGAGGCCGGCGAAGCCGCCCAGGAGGATGAGCGTGACGTCGATGAGCGTTCCGAGTCCGATCATGGGGGCTCCTAGCGTGCTTCGATGCCCGGCAAGAGGGGTGCGTTGATTCCGGTTACGTGCTCGAGCAGGGCCGAGCAGCCCCCTGCGATATCTCGATAGGTCGCGTCGAAGTCCCCGGTATACCAGGGATCGGCCACGTCGCGGTTGCATCCGGCAAATTCCAAGAGCTTGTGACAGGTGCCGTCGGGGTCGCCGTCGAGAATGCGATTGAGGCCCCGTTCGTTCTCGCGATCCATGTACGCGATGAGGTCCCAGTTTCCGTATTCGCCGCGCGTGATCTGACGAGCGCGATGCGCCCCGACGGGGATGCCGACTTCGCGGAGCTTGGCGACGGTCCCGCGATGCGGAGGGTTTCCAATCTCCTCGCGAGACGTCGCCGCGGAATCGATTATGAACTCGCCCTCGAGCCCGGCCCTCCGCACGAGCTCCTCAAAGACGAATTGGGCCATGGTGGAACGGCAGATGTTCCCATGGCAGATGAAGAGAATGCGATGCATGTCGCAAGCGGCCTTTCAATGGATGATTTCACAGCACAGCTTACCAGAGCGCGCGAGGGCGGGACGGCACGGTGCCGTGCGCGGCAGCATGGCTTGCGCGTGCGGCGGTTTTGCCTCCAGTCGCGCGGGCTCGGCCCCCAATGGTTTGCCTCTGGTCGTCGAGATCGGCTTGGCGCGCACTCGGGTGAGGATGGCCCGGCGGTGCGTGATCGCCTCCGTGCCGCCGCATAGGGATTGCATGATGTGTCCCAACGGTCGGGTAGGATGTAATGCCTAGCCGAATTCGATGGGAGAGTCTTCATATGGCCGAAACGAACAACGTCGACATCGCCTCCATCATGAATATGGTCGCCACGCTGAGCCCGGAGGGGAGCGGCGCGCGCAAGGATGTCATCATCGAGCCCGCTGCGCCAGCGCCAGCGCCCGTTTCGGACCCCGCGCCTTCCGTGGCACCGGTCCGTGCCGCCACGGTGCGCACCCTCGGCTCCGCCGGCTCGCTCACCGCCGACGATGTCGCGGATGCCCCGGCGACCGGTCGCCGCGCGGAGACTTCGCCCGAGGAGCTGGCGGCCCGTCACAAGCGCATCGTCGCGGCCCTCGCCTCCGAGCTGGATCAGCCCGCCGCTCGCATCGAGGCCGTGATTTCGCTCATCGATGAGGGGGCGACGATCCCGTTCATCGCGCGCTACCGCAAGGAAGCCACGGGCGGCATGGACGACGTCGCGCTGCGCACGCTCGATGATCGCCTGTCTTACCTTCGCAATCTCGAGCAGCGCAAGTCCGACGTGATCGCGGTGATTGACGCCCAGGGCAAACTCACCGAGGAGCTGCGTGCAAGCATCGAAGGGGCGTCCACGCTTCAGCGCGTGGAGGACCTCTACAAGCCCTACCGCAAGAAGCGCGCCACCCGTGCGTCCAAGGCGCGCGACGCCGGCCTCGAACCGCTCGCCAACCTCATTCTCATGCAGCCCGCCCAGGGGGCCGAGCCGCTCGTGGCGGCGGCCGAATACGTCAACGCCGAGGGCGGCTTTGCCACGGCGGAGGCGGCGCTTGCGGGTGCGCGCGATATCGTTGCCGAGCTCGTGGCGGAGGACCCCGAGAACACGGCGGATCTGCGCGAGTACACGCATAAGACGGCCGCCATCGAGTCCGAGGCGATCGATGCGGACGAGAAGACGCCGTACGAGCCCTATTACGAGTTTTCCGAGGCGGCTCGTTCCATCCCCAACCATCGCATCCTCGCCATCAACCGCGGCGAGCGCGAGGGCAAGCTGCGCGTGCGCGTGCGCGTGGACGGTGAGGCCGCGGCCGAGCGCCTCCAGAGCCGCTACCCGCGTCGCCGTGGGCCGTTCGCATCCGAGCTCAACGCTGCCATCGCCGATGGCTACAAGCGTCTCATGGCCCCTTCGCTCGAGCGCGAGCTGCGCGTCGACCTCACCATGCGCGCCCAGGCCGACGCCATCAAGGTCTTTGCCAAGAACACCGAGGGCCTGCTGCAGCAGCGCCCGGTGCACGGTGCACGAGTGATCGCGCTCGACCCGGGTTATCGAGCCGGCTGCAAGGTGGCGGTGCTCGACGAGTACGGCAAACTGCTCGACCACACGATTCTGTATCCCACGCCGCCGCGTCGCGACATCGCGGGCACCAAGCGCGAGCTTTTACGCCTCACCCGCAAGCACCGCATCAACACCATCGTGGTGGGCAACGGCACGGCGAGCCGCGAGACCGAGGAGGTCGTGTCCGCCTTCATCGCCGAGTCCGCCCCCGAGCTGCGCTACACCATCGTCAATGAGGCGGGTGCCTCGGTGTACTCGGCTTCCAAGCTGGCAAGTGAGGAGTACCCGGACCTCGACGTGACCACGCGCGGCGCCATGAGCTTGGGTCGCCGCCTGCAAGACCCCCTGGCGGAGCTCGTCAAGATCCCGCCGCAGTCCATCGGCGTCGGCCAGTACCAGCACGACCTCGATCAGGCGGAGCTCGGTCGCGCGCTGGGCAACGTGGTGGAGAACGTGGTCAACCGCGTGGGCGTGGACGTGAACACCGCGAGCGCGAGTCTGCTCGGATACGTTTCGGGTATCACGCCCGCCGTGGCGAAGAACATCGTGGCGTACCGCGAGGAGAACGGCGCCTTCACCGATCGCCGTCAGCTCAAGAAGGTTCCCAAGCTCGGCCCCAAGGCGTATCTCAACGCGGCGGGCTTCATGCGCATCACGGGCGGCAAGAACCCGCTCGACGCCACGAGTGTGCATCCCGAGAGCTATGAGATCGCCGGTGAGCTGCTGCGCCGTGCCGGTGTGGCGCCGAGTGCGCTGGCGGCGGGCGGCGTGCCGGGCATTGGCGCCAAGATCGGCGGCCTGGGCGCGGTGGCCGCCGAGCTGGGCTGCGGCGTGCCCACCCTGCGCGATATCGTGGCGGAGCTGGAAAAGCCCGGCCGCGACCCGCGCGACGACGCCCCCGAGGTCGTGTTCTCCCAGGCGGCGCGCAGCATCGAGGACCTCGAGGTCGGCATGGAGCTCAAGGGCACCGTGCGCAACGTGGTGGACTTCGGCGCGTTTGTGGATATCGGCGTGCATCAGGATGGTCTGGTCCACATCTCCAAGCTCGCCGATCGCTTTGTGAAGCATCCGAGCGAGGTCGTGGCAGTGGGCGATACCGTGACCGTGTGGATCACCGGCGTCGACAAGGCACGCGGCAAGATCTCCCTCACCATGGTGAAGGGCCGCATGGGCAAGTAGTCCTTTTCGGCCCATTCGCCACGAGCCGAGGGGCTTGGCGCCTCGACAGGAGGCGCCGCAATCGCCGGGCGCAGGTCGATGTCGGCCAGGTAGCCGGTGCCCTTCTCTCCAGGCTGTCCTCACTCGCTGCCGTAATACAGGCAGGGGATGCCCGACATGCCGAGTGGATAGATTTGGTACAGGGTGGCGTCGAAAACCCGCATGGCGAGCGCCTTTCGCGGGACCAGTTGCAAGGAGGGCGCATCGCCCGAGGCTTTGGAGGGGTGTCGTGCATGCGGCCAGGAGTCGTGTGGGCCGGATCCCCGGAATCGGGCGGTGCGCTCAGATGCAATCAAGCATAAAGCGCGGGTCGTCCATCGAGTGCAGCTCCTCGGTGGACGGCCCTGAATTGGTCTTGAAGGTACCCATACGGCGCATCGTGATGCTGCGGCATGGGGAATGGTCGTTTGATTATGGGGAAAGAGCCGACGTGAGTGCGCTTACCCCAAAAGGCCGCTCGCAACGGATGCGAGCGCGATGATCACGCCCACGATCGACTCGCCGCCGAGCACGCCGGAGGCAACGATGATGCCGGTCTCCTCGTGCGACGTCTCATCGGTGCCCGTGTTGGCATTCGTCGTCGCGTCGCCGTTCGCACGCGCGTTCCGGATGGACGCTACGCGATCGTAGGCGATTTTCACGGCTGCGCCGAGAGAGGCCGAGAGCGTCATGTAAAACGGCAGGTACACGCCGAGGCCGAGCATCATGGACGGGATGCCCAGGCAGTACAGGGCCACGCCCGCGACAAGGCCGAGCACGAAGGCGGAAACGCTTGGGATGCCCGACACCATGGTTGCCACCACGCTTGCCTGGGCGGACACGAAGAGCTTTCCGGGGCCGAATGCGTCGGCGCCGTAGGCGTTGAGGAGCGCGCACATCACCGCCACCGACACGGCGCAGCCGATCAGGGCGCCGATCGCCTGGCCGATCCACATGGCGCGCGGGTCGGTGCCGATGATCTTGCCGGTTTTGAAGTCACTCATGACGTCGCCCGCGAGGCCGCATGCCACGGCCACCACGCCTGCGACGAAAAAGAGCCTGACCTGATCGGACTCTCCCAGGGCGGCGATGACCAACAGGACGATGAGGCCGAAGATCTCCATGGGGTCGATGCCGGTTTGGCCCACCGACTGCGCGCTCATGATGGTGGTGACGAATGCGAGCACCACCACGACGGCGCAGGCGATGGGGGAGAGGCCGAGCACGAGGCAGACGAGGAGGGCGGCCGCCGCCACGAGCAGGGCGAGGACGCTGCGGTCGAGTTTTCCGAATGCGCGTGCGGGGGCGTTTGCACGGTCGTCGTCGCGTCGCCCATTGTGTGCGCTACGGAAGGCGGCGGGCAAGATGTCTCGCACCACGACGCCGATGCCAGAGCCCATCATGAGGCCCATGCCCAGGCTCGACACGATTCCCTGAGCGCTTGCTACGTCCCAGAGTCCTGCAGCGCTACCGCCCGCGATAATCCCGAAGTTCGCGATGAGCCCGCCTGCCAGCCAAAATGCCACTGCGGCGCCGCCCACCAAAAAGCCGACCGATAGCAGCATGGGCGAGTTATAGATGCCGAAGGCCACGCCGGGGATGGGCAGTGCGCCGATCATGGCGGGGATGACGCCCGCGAGGTCGCGCAGCGCGCACCAGATACCGGCCGCCGCCATGGACCCGAAGAGCCTCTTGCCCGTTGCGCCGCCCGCGCGGCTGGCCATGAGCGTTTCGGCGGCGGCGGTGCCGATGGGGTACTCGAGGTCGGACTCCTCGACAAAACGGCGGCGGATCAGCGCCGTGCACACCAGGCCGAGCAGCGTGCCAGCCAGCGCGACGCCGCCGATCTCGACCCAGCTCAGCTCCGCGCCGAGGCCGAGCATCCATACGCCGGGGATGGTGAAAGCCAATCCGCCCGCGACCATGGAGCCGGCTGACATGATGATCTGAGTGACGTTCGCCTCGTTCAGGCTCGTGCGGCCCGCCGCGCGCAGCAGGACCAGCGCGGTGATCGAGGTGAAGATGGTCGGCCAGGGCAGGGCGCCCATCTTGAGGGCCGTGTAGACGGAAGATGCCGTGATGATGACGCAGCCGATGCAGCCGATGAGAATACCGGCGGCGCTGATCTGCCCGCGCCACGGCGCGCGCTGGTTCAGAGAACTCATTTGTAGCTCCTTCGTATATCCGCTCCCCCTTATGCGGGGAGTCGGGTTACGGCAATAGGACCGCTATAGTGTAAGCTCGATTGAGAGATGTGCGTTCGAGAACATGGAGGGCGCGATGGATGTCGATATGGAGGCCACGGGCGCTCGGCCCGAGGGGCCGGATTCACGCGACCGGGTTTTGCAAGCTCGGGGCATCTCGGAGCCCTCGACGGCGTCCTGCCTTCTCGCCGTCGACGTGGGCAACACCGTTACCAAGTTCGGCGTGTTCGCCGCGGATGAACTCGCGGGCACGTGGGAGGTAACGACCTCCGAGCGCTGCACGGCCGATGAGGCATGGGCGCAGGCCGCCTGTGCGATCGACATGCTGGGCGCGCCCGAGCCCACAAGCGCCATCCTCTCCTGCGTGGTGCCGAGCCTTGCCGAGGTGTGGCGCTCCGCTTTGGGCAAGCTGTGTGGAACCCGTCCCTACGCGGTGGGCCCGGGTCTCAAGACCGGCATCCGCATGCGCTATGACGATCCGTCCGAAGTTGGTTCCGACCGTGTGGCCGACGCGGTGGCGGCGCGCGAGACCTACGGTGCTCCCGTGGTCGTGGTGGATTTGGGGACGACCACGAATATCGAGGTCGTGGACGAGTCCGGCGCCTTTGCCGGAGGCATCATCGCCCCTGGTGTCGCCCTGGGTGCGCGTTCGCTTACCGCCGCGGCGGCGCGTCTGCCCATGATTGAGCTGCGCGCGCCGGAGCGCGTGATCGGACGCAGCACGCGCTCCGCCATGCAGTCCGGCGTGGTCCTGGGCGAGGCGGCACGCATCGACGGCCTGCTCGACGCGGTGATGGACGAGCTTGGCACCGACGCTCCCGTGGTGATCACGGGTGACGGCGCCGCGCAGGTCGCCGCTCTCATCTCCCATGATGCGGTGGTCGATGAGACCCTCACCCTGCGCGGTTTGCACCATATCTGGCTCCGCAATCGCCACTGACACGCGAATCGATGAGAGGTGTTCCCATGAACGAAATTGAGCAGTACGACGAGACGTTCGGGCCCAGCACCCAGGTGCGGGCGATCGTCACCATGGTCCTTGTGGCCCTCATCGCCCTGTTCGTGTTCGGCCTTGCCCCGCACTTCGCCTCGCCCGAGGCGCATGCGGGGGTGATTGCCACCATCGACGAGAAGATCGACAACGTGCTCACCCTCACGGCGGGCTCCGCGGGTGCATCAGCGCTCATCTCGGCGATCCCCGGCGACGCGGGCTCGCCCATCGCCGAGAAGCTCATGGATCTGAGCACCGGTTTCCTCATCGTGCTCGCTGCCCTGTTCCTTGAGAAATACCTCATCGCCATCTTCAGCGGTGTTGCGCTGGGGCTCGTGATGCCGCTCGCGTTCCTCGCTGCGATTGTGTTCACCTGGGCGTACGGCCGCGCGCGCTGGTCGGCCGTGCCGGTGCGCCTCGGTGTCAAATTCGCCTTGATCGGCGCGGTGCTGCTGTTGGCCATACCCACCAGCACCTGGGTGACCAACCAGGTCGACGCCATGTACGACACCTCGCTCGCGCAGTCGGTCGAGGCGGCCGAGGCGTTGGCCGAGGGCGCGGCGGAGGCCGAGTCGGAAGGCGGCAAGAAGGACGAAGGCGGTGTCCTCGGATTTTTCCAGGGCGCTATCGACACGGTGACCGGCGGGATTTCGAGCGCCGTCGAGGGCGCCCAGGAGTCGCTCAACCAGTTCATCGAGTCGCTGGCGGTGATGCTCGTGACCTCGTGCCTCATTCCGCTGCTGGTGCTTCTCTTCTACTTTTGGATGGCGAAGATCTTGCTGGGCGTGAATATCGATATTCACGCCGCCGCATCGACGCTCAACCCGGCCAGGGTGCGCCGTGGCGCGGTCAACGCCATCAAGGGCGGGGACCGGTCATGACGGGGTCTCGAATCGAGGAGGGCGGCATGCGGGGCGCGCCGGATGTCGCCGCATCGAGGGCCGGTTCCGCCGAATCGCCCGTGACGGTGCTTTGCTTTGACGGGGGCTCGCTCGACCGCGCACAGGGACTGTCCGATCGACTGGACGCCCCGCTCGCGGTCTGCGAGGCCGGTTGTTCGGAGGCGGCTTTCATTCCCGAGCCGGGCCTCCTGTATCTCAAGGTGTCCCGCGACGGTCTCTCCCTCATGCGCGATGGCATGGAGCTCCGCCCCGATTTTGCCGAGATGCTGCCACGCATCAAACAGGGCGCCCTGCAGCGAGAGATGCTCGTCAAGGCCGCCCGGATGAAGGGCGTTGAGGCCCCGCGTGCCGTGGATGCCACGGCGGGGTTGGGCGAAGACTCCCTGCTGCTCGCTGCGGCCGGCTTCACGGTCACGCTGTGCGAGGCCGATCCGGTGATCGCCGCCCTGCTCGAGGACGCCCTCGCGCGGGCATCGGCGCATGAGGTCCTCGGGCCTATTGTCGAGCGCATGCACTTGGTCGCGGGCGACAGTCGCATCACCCTCGAGCGGGCTGGGGCCAGTATGGATGCGCAGCCCGACGTGGTCTATCTCGACCCCATGTTCCCGGGGCGCACCAAGAGCGCCGCGGTCAAGAAGAAGTTCCAGCTCATCCACGGTCTCGAGCGCCCGACCGAGCCCCTCGACGAGGAGTCGCTGCTTCAGGCCGCGCTTGCCGCGCGTCCGCGCAAAGTCGTGATCAAGCGCCCGGTGAAGGGCCCCTATCTCGCCGGCGTCAAGCCGAGCCACGCAATCGCTGGCAAGGCCGTGCGCTACGACTGCATCGTCCCGCCGCGCTGACGGGCCTACGGCGGGCTCGCCCACAGCGGGCAGGCTTGCAGCGGGTGGGTCCGCGGCGGGCGCACAGCTGGAAGGCCCACCGTGTCCGTCTCCCTCGCTCGGCGAAGCGAAAAATGGGTTTCCCAACGCGGGGCCTCACGCCACGCCGTGCGATAGGCGTAGAATGGCCCGTCGAAACCACGACGATGGGAGGCTGGGCGATATGACGGCGGGTTTGGTGCTCGAGGGCGGTGGCATGCGCGGTCTGTACACGGCGGGCGTGCTCGACGTGTTCATGGAGCACGGCGTGGAGTTCGCCCATGCGGTGGGCGTGTCCGCGGGCGCCGCGTTCGGCGTGAACATCAAGTCGCGCCAGGTGGGCCGTGCCATCCGCTATAACAAGCGCTTCTGCGCCGATCCGCGTTACGCCAGCCTTAAGAACCTCCTGCGCACCGGGGAGCTTTACAGCATCGATTTCGCCTATCGTGAGGTGCCCTTGCACCTCGATCCCTTCGATATAGAGGCCGCCGCCGCGAATCCCATGCGCTTCACGGCCGTTTGCACGGATATCGTCACGGGCGAGGCTGTCTATCGCGACATCGAACGCGGCGATGGCGATGACCTCGATTGGATTCGGGCATCCGCCTCGGTGCCCCTGCTCGCGCGACCCGTCGAGCTCGATAGCCGCGAGCTCCTCGACGGCGGCATCGCCAACTCGATCCCAGCGGCATGGATGGTCGCGCAGGGGTACGACAGAAACGTGGTCGTTCTCACACAGCCCGCGGGATTCGTGAAGGAGCCGAACAGGCTCATGCCGCTCTTGAAGCGCGCATACGGTGCGTATCCCAAGCTGGTGGAGTTGCTAGCCAACCGCCACGTGCGCTATAACGCCCAGCTCGAAGAGGTGGCCCGCCTCGAGCGCGACGGGAAGGCGCTCGTCATCCGCCCGAGCGAGTCGGTCAAGGCGCCGCTCGTCGTAAAGGACCCGGAGATCTTGGAGCGGATCTACCAGGTAGGGCGCCGCGACGGCGAGGCGCGGATTGCGGACGTGAGGCGCTATTTGGCATAGCCGGCGGCATCCGCTGATTGGAGCCACATTCCCAGGTGGATGCGAAAGGTGTGTGTCACCAAAAGCGCACGATTGAAGTGGCTCCGCGGCGCGTACACTGGTGCACGGCGGCATTCGAGGCTCAGATGGAGCGTGCCGCATGAGACGCCGGAAGGCGTGGAGATGGTGCCCAGGCGGAAATAGAGGTCGCCGGCATCGGGGCGAGGCCCCCAATGAACGCGTCTGAGGACGCAGAAGGAGGACGAAATGTCCGAGTACATCGAGAACGAGAACGAGAACGAGAACGTGGAAGAGGTCGTCGAGGCTTCCGAGGCCGTTGAGGAGGCTGTCGAGGCCGAGGACGTCGTCGAGGAGACCGCCGAGGAGGCTTCCGAGGAGGCTGCCGAGGAGGAGCCCAGCCTGGACGACCAGCTTTTCGATAAGGTGCAGCGCGCTGCTCGCCTGCTCCGCAACCGCAAGTTCGCCATGGGCCGTGAGGCCGAGGCCGACGCCGCCCGCGCCAGCGAGCTCATGCGCGCCCTCAAGCTCCTCGAGCTCAAGCCCCAGATGGAGCAGAAGGAGATGTCCGACCTGCTCGGCATGCGTCTGCGTGAGCTCGACGGTATCCTGCGCGAGGCTGAGGAAGTCGGCGCCGTGACCCGTATCATGCCCGAGGAGGAGGACATGCGCGCTATCCTCGTCTCCGCCAACGAGAACGCCGAGGAGCTCGCCGCTTCCATCGGTGGCAAGCGCAAGAAGCTCGTCCCGCAGCTGTCCCAGCTGGACGCCGAGGATATCGTCGCGCTCATGGACAAGCTCATCGACCCGCTGACCGAGATGGGACTGGACAACGATGATCGTGGTGGCCGTGGCGGCGATCACGGCGGTCGCGGCGGCTTTGGCGGCCGTGGTGGCGACCGTGGCCCGCGCAAGGACTTCGGTGGCCGTGGCGGCGACCGCGGTGGCCGTGGTGGCTTTGGCGATCGCGGTGGCGACCGTGGCCCGCGCCGCGATTTCGGTGACCGTGGTCCTCGCAAGGACTTTGGCGATCGCGGCCCTCGTCGCGACTTCGGCGATCGTGACCGTGGCGGCCGTGGTGGCCGTGGCGGCTTTGGTGGCCGTGACGACCGCGGTGGTCGTGGCGGTTACGGTGATCGCGGCGGCCGTGGCAACTACGGCGATCGCGGTGGCCGTCGCTTCTAAGGCGAGGCTGGCCGCGGTCCGGCGGGTCCGGCCAAAGCGGGGTCGGGAGCTGATCGGCTCTGCGGTCCCGTTGGCCACATGGGTTTAAGCCGCGATTGCAACATCGCATCGACCCGAGTGGTCGGGTTGGTTGCAGTGGTCCGGCTCGATCGAGCCTGCTGGTTTTGCCGAGTGTGGCTACAGCAAGAAAACGCGCACGTCGGGGGCGCACGGGATTCGAAACTCCCGTGCGCCCCTTTTTGTTGTCCGGGTTTGCGGTGCCGGGCCCGCACCCGGGCCCGGGTGCGGGCCCGGGTGCGCCTGGGCGCGGGCGCCTGGGCCCAGCGCCTGGGCATTTTTGCAGGATATGAACGGTTGGAGGCTGTGAACGATTTGCCTGGCAGAAATTGCAAGCTATGAACGGTTCGTTCACAACCTCCATTTCTGTACATGTATCTACCTGGGGAAATGCTGAGCTTCCAATAGTGCAAGAAGCGGCAATCGTTCATATCCTCCAATCGTTCATAGCCTACAAACCGTGCACGGCATCCAGATCGCGTGCGTTGGTTACATGAGGAGGAGAGATCGAGTCGGACGTGCAGGTGTATGTTGACGTGCAGCCGCATGCGGCGTCCCGATTGGATGTGGGCTTCTTGATGTGCAATGAAAATTGAACTCTTTTGATCGAAGAATTGAACTCTCGTGATAGACTCTTGCGAAATTGAACTTAGAGTTCAATTTCATGATTGGAGTAGAAGTGGCTGAGGGGAAAACACCGTGAATACATCGCCGACAACGGTGGAGGCCTTTGCCTCGTGCCTGCGCCACGCCATGGACGGGCGCGGTCTCAAGCAGGCCGACCTGATTCGCATGGCTGCGGACCGCGGGTCGAAGCTCGGCAAGAGCCAGGTGAGCCAGTACGTGAGTGGCAAAACGCTCCCGCGTCGCGCGGTGGTGCAGCTGCTCGCAGATATCCTTGAAATTGAACCTTTCGAGCTTACGGGGGAGAGCTGGGCGGCTGAGTACGAGTCCATGCCCGCGCCCGCACCCGCCGCGCGTGCTAAATCTGCAGCCCCTGCCGCCCTCGCGCCCGCCGCGCCCGATGATGCCGCCACGCCCGCGTCCGCCGCGCCCGCCACGGCTGATGGCGCCCCCGCCCCCGCGCCCGCCGCGGCCGACGGAGCCGTTGCGCCTGCCACGTCCGCTTTTATCTCTTCCAGCCCCGCGATGTCCGATCCTCCCGGGCGAGCCGAGGCGCGGCCTGCCGCCGCCTTCCCGGAGCCCCGCACGTTCGCGGACCGCTCGACCTCCAGCTCGCATTCCGAAGGGAACATCATGTCTGAGAACACTCGCACTTTTAAAAAGTCTTCCAAGCTCGATAACGTCCTCTACGACGTCCGCGGCCCCGTGGTCGACGAGGCGGCCCGCCTCGAGTCCGAGGGTGCGCACATTCTCAAGCTCAATATCGGTAACCCCGCGCCGTTTGGCTTCCGTACACCTTTCGAGGTCATCCAGGACATGCGCGAGCAGTTGCCCGAGTGCGAGGGCTACTCCGACAGCCGCGGACTGTTCTCCGCGCGCAAGGCTATCATGCAGTACGCCCAGCTCAAGGGCCTGCCCAACGTGAGCATGGACGGCATTTACACCGGCAACGGCGTTTCGGAGCTCATCAACCTGTGCATGCAGGCCTTGCTCGACACCGGCGATGAGATTCTCATCCCCAGCCCGGACTATCCGCTGTGGACCGCTTGCGCCACGCTGGCCGGTGGCACGCCCGTGCATTATCGCTGCGACGAGCAGGCCGATTGGAATCCCGACCTCGCCGACATGGAGGCTAAGATCACGCCTCGCACCAAGGCGGTCGTCATCATCAACCCGAACAACCCCACCGGCGCCGTGTACGCCAAGGAAGTGCTCGAGGGCATTGTCGAGATCGCCCGCAAGCACCAGCTCATGATCTTCGCGGACGAGATTTACGACCGCCTGTGCATGGACGATGCGGAGCACGTCTCCATCGCCAGCCTCGCGCCCGATCTGTTCTGCGTCACGTTTTCCGGCCTCTCCAAGAGCCATATGATTGCCGGCTATCGCATCGGCTGGATGATCGTGTCGGGCAACAAGCGTTTGGGCGAGGACTTCATGCTCGGCGTGAACATGCTCTCCAACATGCGCCTGTGCTCGAACGTGCCGGCGCAGTCCATCGTCCAGACGGCGCTCGGTGGGCATCAGTCCGTGAAGAGCTATGTGGCGCCGGGCGGTCGCGTGTGTGAGCAGCGCAACTATGTGTACGAAGCCCTCAACGCGATCGACGGCATCACTGCGGTCAAGCCCAAAGCGGCGTTCTACATCTTCCCCAAGATGGACGTCAAGAAGTTCAATATCCGCGACGACGAGCAATTTGCCCTCGACCTCCTGCATCAGAAGGGCATCCTCATCACCCGCGGCGGCGGCTTCAACTGGCCGGAACCCGACCACTTCCGCATCGTCTACCTTCCGCCCATGGACGTGCTCCACGAGGCCATGGAGGACCTGGCGGAATTCTTCGAGACGTATCGCCAGCGCTAGGGGGCGTGCATGAAAATAACCGTCGTCGCCGTCGGCAAGCTCAAGGAGCGCTTTTGGGCCGATGCCTGCGCGGAATACGCCAAACGTCTCTCGGCGTACGCGATCGTGAAGATGGTCGAAATCGCCGACCGGGACCCCGCGAAGTCAGGCGGGGAGGAGACGGGCCGCGCCCTCGAGGGTAAGGGCATCCTCGCTGCCATTCCCGAACGCTCGCATGTGGTACTGCTCGATATCGGCGGCAAGGAGCGTTCAAGCGAGGAAATCGCCTCGCATCTGGACGACCTGATGCTGCGCGGCGAGAGTTCGATTACGTTTGTCATCGGGGGTTCGTGCGGTGTTTCGCCTGAGGTGCGCGCTCGTGCCGACGAGCGGCTTTCGTTCGGGCGCATCACGCTCCCGCACAATCTTGCTCGCGTGGTCCTGCTCGAGCAGGTGTACCGCGCGTTCAAAATCATGCGCGGCGAGCCGTATCACAAGTAGGGCTTGCCACTCGTTTCCGGTGCGAGGGCCCGTGGGCGGCTCTGTGGGCAACCGGGGTGCATAGAAGCCCCGCGGGCGGGTATCACGCTGTAGTATCATGTGCACCACCCGTGCGATTGACGCGGGCCCGCCCATCGGCCGGCTCGCTGTAGATGAAAGGAGTCTCCGTGGCAGTAGACGAGACCCTCCTCAAAGAGGTGCTTGAGCAGATCCGCCCCAACCTCCAGGCCGACGGCGGCGATATGGAGTACATAGGTGTGACCGAGGATGGCGTGGTCAAGCTGGAGCTGCAGGGCGCCTGCGCCGGTTGTCCCATGAGCTCGCTGACGCTTTCCATGGGTGTCGAGCGTATCCTCAAGGAGCATGTGCCCGGCGTGACGCGCGTCGAGCAGGTTGGCGGCGGCGCCGATGCCGCAAACGACCTGTACGACGAGTACATGCCGTTCTAATCATCCGTGATGGAGCCGGGCCGGATCGTGGACACCACGGCCGGCCCGGCTCTTTGTGTAAAGGCGTGCCTCGTCGGGGCGCCGCAAGGGGGCATTATGCTCAACGAGCTGTATCACAGTCTCGATCCCGTCGCGTTCTCGGCGGGTCCCATCACGATTTACTGGTACGGATTGGCCTATATGGCCGGTGCGCTGCTAGCGGGGTTCGTGATGTACCGGACCCAGAAACGCTGGAACATCGGATTCACCCCCGATGACGTCATGACCGTTGTCATCGCCGTCGTATTCGGCCTGCTGATTGGCGGGCGCCTGGGATACGTGCTGTTCTATAGCAACGGCTACTACTTCACGCACCCGCTTGAAATCTTCTTCGGCACGAACGGCGGTGGAATCAGCGGCATGAGTTTCCACGGCGGTCTTGCAGGAGGCTTGCTGGGAGGGCTTATCGCCTGCCGCTACCTGCGAATCTCTCCTCTCACGGTGGCCGATGCCTCCCTTGTGGGCGTGCCGCTGGCGCTTTGCCTGGGGCGCTGCGCGAACTTTGTGAACGGTGAGCTGTGGGGCAAGCCCACGGATCTGCCGTGGGGAGTCGTCTTTGGCGGTGCGGCGGGCAACGTGCCGCGTCACCCGAGCCAGCTGTACGAGGCGCTGCTCGAGGGTGTTGTGCTGTTCGCGATCCTGTATGTGCTGAGCCGTCGTGCAAAGCTGCTGCCCCAGGGTTCGTACCTCGGCATTTTCGTGCTCGGCTACGGTATCGTGCGATTTCTCATCGAGTTCGTTCGCCTGCCCGACGCGCAACTCGGCTACCTCGCCGGCGGTTGGCTCACCATGGGGCAGCTGTTGAGCCTGCCGTTGATCGCGGTGGGCGCGGCGCTGCTTGTGTACGCATGGAAGACCAGACGACCGCAACATCGCGATTGGCTGTAGGGCAATCGGTCGCTCGTTTGCCTTTCGGGCAATCGCCCCATCCTCGATTGAGACCGTGTGTGAAGCTGACTCAAAGACCTTTCGCATGGTCGGCAATCGGTATATCATGCTGAACGTGTGTTTATATGGGCTCGCGCCAACACCGCGGGCGGGAAAATAGAAGGAGCATCATATGTCCGGACACTCTAAATGGGCAACTACCAAGCACCGCAAGGGTGCGCAGGACGCTAAGCGTTCCGCCCTGTTCTCCAAGCTGAGCCGTAACATCACCGTCGCGGCCCGTCTTGGCAACGACCCCAACCCGGACAACAACGCCTCCCTCGCCGCTGCCGTGGCCAAGGCCAAGGCTCAGTCCATGCCCAAGGACAAGATCAAGGCCGCCATCGACAAGGCCTTCGGTTCCGGCGCCGACGCCGCCGTGTACGAGAACATCGTGTACGAGGGCTACGGCCCGGCCGGTGTTGCCGTGTACGTCGAGTGCCTGACCGACAACCGCAACCGCACCGCCGCCGATGTCCGCTCCGCCTTCTCCCACGCTGGCGGCAACCTGGGCACCACTGGCTCCGTTGCCTTCCAGTTCGAGCGCAAGGGCCAGGTCGTGGTCTCCAAGCAGATCGTCGACCCGAACGACAAGAAGGAGAACCTCATGGCCAACGGCGCTGCCGGCGATGAGGAAGAGTTCATGATGGTCATCGCCGAGGCCGGTGGCGACGACTACGAGGATGCCGGTGACGAGTGGGTCGTGTGGACCGCCGCGGGCGACCTCATGGCCGTGTCCAAGGGCATCGAGGCTCAGGGCATCGAGGTCAAGGGTGCCGAGCTCACCATGGTCCCGACCACCCCGACGGCTGTCTCCGGCGCCGACGCCAAGAAGGTCCAGCGCCTCATCGACCGCCTCGAGGACCTGGACGACGTCCAGGACGTGTACTCCACCATGGACATGACCGACGAGGTCATCGCCGCCCTCGAAGAGGAGTAACATCCACGCGGTTTTCGCCGCTTGGTTAAGAAGTGCTTGTGAAGCCGGGTCCGCATCGCCGTGGGCCCGGCTCGCTTTATAATGGGAAAGCGTTATCGCGCGCGGAGGGTCTGCGCGCGTTGCATCGGAGAGAGGAGGGCCCATGAGGCGCATACGCAAGATCGGCGTGGTGCTGTACCTGATCGCCGCCGTGGTTGTGGTTGGCCTGTTTGCGGGCTCTCAATTCGGCCCCCATACGGATCGCTTCGATGCCCTGCTGGCTGTGCCGTGGGTACGCGTTCTCGCGTTTGCGTGCGTGTGCGTGGTGCTCATCCAGATGGCGGTTCTTTTGATCGCGGCCATTGCGGACAAACCAGAGCCTGAATTTTTGCGACTTGCCGGCGATACCCAGATCGAAGTCGCCCTACCCGCGCTCGTTTCCATTTCTCGCACCGCTGCCGAGTGCGATGACGTGCTCATCGAGGAGGTCGGGGCGCACGTGCGGGGCCGTGACCGCTCGGAGGTCCATATCGAGATCGAGGCGATCGCTCTTGTTGATGGGGACCTTGCGGCCCTTGGACAGGATATGCAGGGCCGCGCGCAGCGGGCGTGCGAGCAGATGCTCGGTGTGCCCGGTGTTTCCGCGCGCGTTCGGTTCTTGCCGAGCAAGACCGTGACCGTTACCAGGGAGGTTTGCTAAGTGAGTGATACTGCAAAGGGCACGCAGAGAGCGCCCAAAGCCGTCATCGAGCATGTCGTCGAGCCCGTCGAGAGCGAGACGCATACGTCTTCCGCCGAGGCTGGCTCGCAGGCGAGCGCGACCGGTGCGGATGGGGCCACTCGCCCCGAGACATTCCACGAGGCGACCTTCGGCTTTTTCCGCGAGCTGGGGCGCAGGATGTGGGAGCACGCCGATGCGCATCCGCATGCCACACTGTACGGCATCATGGGGTTCGTACTGGCGGTGCTCATCTTGGTCATCGGGCTGTGGGACACCATTGTTATCGCCGTGTTCGTGGGCGTCGGTGTGGTCATCGGTCAAATGCGTGACGGCGATAACGCGGCGGTGAACTTCATCCGTCGCCTGTTCGACAAATAACATGACGCCGCCCGCGCCTGTGCATGAACCGCGCGTCCGTGGGCATATTCGATTAGACGAGAGGACTCGGAAGCGGAGGACATCATGGCAGACGAGAAGAAGCAAGGATTGTTCGGCATCGAAGTCGATTTTTCCAAGGACCCTGATGCCGAGCGCGAGCTGCAGCTCATGGAGCAGGATATGAACGAGGCGGACGAGTCTGCGCTCGAGGACGAGCCCGAGTTCGAAGAGGATCTCGAGGACGATTCTGAGGACTCTCTCACCTATTCCAACGGCGTTATCGAGAAGATCGTCGCCATGGCCACGCGCGAGGTCCCGCATGTTCTCGGCATGAAGGGCAACCTTATGCATCTCGTGCAGGAGACCTTCGGCGCCGAGAACCTCACCAAGGGCGTTACCGTTGAGGTCACCGACGACAACCGCGTGATTGTGAACATCTCCGTGATCATCGAGTATGGTTGCTATGCGCCGGCGATCTTCGAGGACGTGAAGGAGCGCGTGACCGAGCGTCTGACCGCTATGACCGGCCTGGAGGTTGCAGGCATCAACCTGCGCATCGAGGACGTGGTGACGCGCGAGGAGTACGAGGCAAGCAAGAAGCGCCACGCCGAGGACGACGAGTAAGACATCGCCAAAGCTGTTCAATTGGGGACAGGTACAATTTGCAACATGTCGCCAAAGGGCATGCGGCCGTCTGTTTGCAGACGGCCGTTTTTGTTTCATGGCGGTTTCCATGGTTGCCCGATATGGGGTACCCTGTTAAGCTCATCCCCATGATTACGTTTGACGGACATATCGCGAGCATGATGATGGTCATGGAGATGCCCTCGCCCGGGCACTTTGTCATGCCGCGCGTTTTCCGCGTGCTGACCGAGACCGGGCGCCTCCACTAGGTTGTCTCCGGCGGGAGATGGCCATTTATCCCAAAACCATCTTTAAGCGGAGTTTTCCTCGTGATCAGCATCAAGCATCTAGACAAAACCTATGACGGCGGCGCGCACGCCCTTTCGGATATCAACATCGATATCGCCGACGGTGATGTCTTTGGCATCATCGGTATGAGCGGTGCGGGCAAGTCCACGCTCGTGCGTACCATTAACCTGCTCGAGCGCCCCACGTCGGGCACTATCGAGGTTGATGGCCGCGACGTCACCGCCCTGTCCGGCGAGGAGCTGCGCGCGTATCGTCGTCGCGTGGCCATGATTTTCCAGAACTTCGGCTTGCTCGCGCAAAAGACCGTGTTGGACAACGTGTGCTTCCCGTTCCTCGCCGCTTCCGGCAAGGTGACTGCCGAGAACCGCGCCCGCGCGCTCGAGCTGCTCGATCGCGTCGGACTGGCCGAGAAGGCCCAGAGCTATCCCAGCCAGCTGTCCGGCGGTCAGAAGCAGCGCGTGGCCATTGCCCGCGCACTGGCCTGCGAGCCCGAGGTGATTCTCTGCGACGAAGCGACCTCCGCGCTCGACCCCAAGAGCACCAACACCATCCTCAAGCTGCTGCGCGACATCAACCGCGAGACCGGCGTGACGCTGGTGGTCATCACCCATTCCATGGATGTGGTCGAGAAGATCTGCAATAACGTCGCGGTGCTCGAGCACGGTCGCGTGGTGGAGCAGGGGAGCGTGGCGAAGGTGTTCGCCGATCCCCAGGCCGAGGCTACGCGCGTGCTGCTCGGAAAGGTGGATTGGGATGCTTAACGATTTCCTCGCGGAGTTTGCTCCGCTGCTCATTCAGGGCACCATCGACACGCTCGTCATGGTGTTCGCGTCCACTGCGGTCGCCTATGTGATCGGCACGGTCCTCGGTGTCGTGCTGCACCTCACCGCGCCGAACGGCCTGCGCCCCGTGCCCGTGCTGAACGCGGTGCTGGGCTGGGTGGTCAACATCGGCCGTTCCCTGCCGTTCATCATTCTGCTGATCGCCCTTATGCCCGCCACTCAGGCGCTCGTTGGCACCTCCACGGGCGTGGTGGGCGTCATCCCGCCGCTGGTGGTTGCGACCGCCCCGTTTGTGGCCCGTATGGTCGAGCAATCGCTCGCCGAGGTGAGCCGCGACGCCGTGGAGGCCGCCGAGGCGTGCGGCGCGTCCGTGCCCCGTATCGTGTTCTCGGCGCTTCTGCCCGAGGCGCTGCCGAGCATCGTGCGTGGCATCGCCGTGACGCTCATCGCCGTGCTGGGTTACACCGCCATCGCCGGCGCCGTGGGCGCGGGCGGCCTGGGCGATATCGCCATCCGCTACGGCTATTACCGCTACGAGGACGGTGCCATGATCGCCACGGTCGTGCTGCTCATCGTGCTCGTCCAGCTCATCCAGTCAGTGTGCAATCTCATTGCCCGCAAGGTCGATCACCGCTGACGGGCTTTCCCGGGCATCGCATTTCTGCGTTCAATCGTCGCTTGCGTCAACCTGCAGCATCTGGGAAACCCTGTCTGGCCCCAGACCATTCATCTCTCAACAACGTCCTTCGAAAGGATCCCATCATGAAGAACTTCAACGCTTCCGTTTCTCGTCGCTCCCTGCTCACCTCTTTTGCTGCCGGTCTGGGCGTTGTTGCCCTGGGCGGGCTCACCGCTTGCGGCGGCTCTTCCGCTCCCGCCGGCTCCGCCACGGCCGATTCCGCCGTGCTGACCGTCGCCGCCAGCCCCGCGCCGCACGCCGAGATCCTGACGGATTTCGCCGCGCCTCTTCTCGCCAAGCAGGGCATCAAGCTCAAGGTGAAGGAGTACACCGATTACATCCAGCCCAACAAGGACACGTCCGCCGGCTCCGTCGATGCCAACTACTTCCAGCACATCACCTATCTTGAGGATTACAACGAGAAGAACGGCACCGACCTCGTGTCCGCCGGCTTGATTCACTACGAGCCCTTCGCGGTGTACGCTGGTGCGTCCGATGACCTCGACAATATCTCCGACGGCGCCACGGTCGCGATTCCGAATGACCCCACCAACGAGGGTCGCGCCCTGCTCCTGCTGCGGGATCTTGGCCTGATTACCCTTTCCGACCCCGAGAACCTCGAGTCCACGCCCAAGGACATCAAGGAGAACCCGCACAACCTCAAGTTCCAGGAGCTCGAGGCCGCTGCGCTGCCGCGTGCCCTTTCCTCGGTCGACTTTGCGGTCATCAACGGCAACTATGCCATCGAGGCCGGCTATCACGTTGCCGATGCCCTCGCGCACGAGTCCTCCGATTCGCTCGCCGTTGAGAGGTACGCCAACATCATCTGCGTCGCCAAGGGCCAGGAGGATTCCAAGGGAATCAAGGCCCTCGTCAAGGTGCTTACCTCTGAGGACTTCAAGGCCTATCTCGCGGAGAACTACGGCGAGGACGTGCTTCCCGCGTTCTAGGTTTCGCTGTCGATTCTGGGCCCGGGTATCGTCTCGGGTGATAAGAGGCTATATGGGGCGGTCGCCGTGGGGCGGCCGCCTTTTTCATGCCGATGACGCCCGTAATCGTCCGTTGCCCGAACTGTCGCAAACGCTGCTTGCATAAGGGGCCGTTCGCGTTACCATCAGGGGCGCGAGAAACCGATTCGAAAAGCGGGGCGCGGCGTGGAAGAGCAGAAAGAGCAAGCAAGGCCAACGGCGACGGAGGCTGCCTCTTCATGGGCGGCGACCCAACATACGACACCGGTCGAGCCCCTTGAGCATCTCGTGAGCGAGGAGGACATCCGCCGCGGCGAGCAAGCTGGCGCTCGTCGCAGCAAGGACCCGGGCTTCCTGCGCTTCTTTGTCATCTTGAATGGCGGGTTGATCCTCACCGCCCTAGCCATCGTGTTGTTCAAGACGCCCAACCACTTTGCGTTCGGCGGCACCTCCGGCGTGTCGGTCATCCTCTCGACGCTGTTTCCCACGTTGCCGGTCGGCGCTTTCATGTGGATCATCAACATCGTGCTGGTGGTGCTGGGATTCATCTTCTTGGAGCGCAAGGCGATCCTGTGGAGCGTGTTCGCATCGTTCGCGCTTTCGGGTTACGTGTCCCTGTTCGAGATGTTGTTCCCCGGGGCGTCGACGGCGTCCATCACGGGGGATATGTGGCTCGACCTGTGCTTTGCCGTGATCTTGCCCGCTATAGGCAGCGCCATGGTGTTCGACATCGGCGCGTCGACGGGTGGCACCGACATCCTCGCCATGATCCTCAAACGCCACAGCACGCTCGAGATCGGGCGCGCGCTGTTGCTGGTGGATATCGGCATCGTGTGCATTGCGGCGGTGCTGTACGGTCCGCGCGTGGGCCTCTACTGCGTGCTCGGCCTGTTTGCCAAGACGCTGGTGGTCGATAAGGCCATCGAGAGCATTCATTTGAGGAAGGTCTGCACCATCATCTGCAAGGAGCCTTTGAAGGTCGAGACCTACATCGTCAAGGAGCTCAACCGCACGGCCACCATCAGCCGTGGATACGGTGCGTTCTCAGGTCAGCTCGTGACGGTGATCATGTGCGTGCTGAGCCGCCGCGAGGCCGTGAAGCTGCGTCGATACGCGCGCGAGGTCGATCCGGGGTGCTTCATCACGATCGTGGACAGCTCCGAGATCGTGGGCAAGGGCTTCAGGGGCGTCAACTAGTCGACGGCGGCCTCGTTCTCGCCCTCGTCATCCAGGCAGAAATCGACGATAGCCTGCTTGAGGCGGTCGATGCCCAGACCGGATTCGCTGCTCGTGACGATGAGGCGATCGGCGGGGACGCCGATCTGCTTGCGGATCGACGCGGCTTGCTTGCCCTGCTGCGACTTGGAGAGTTTGTCGGCCTTGGTGAGACAGACGATGAAGTTGAAGCCGTTCTCGCGCAGGAACTCGATCATCTGCAGGTCGAGCTTGCTCGGGTCGTGGCGGATGTCCACAAGGGAGACGACCAGGTTGAAGCTGCGCTCGGAATCGAAGAAGTCGCCGATGAGTCGGGCCCAGCGGTCGCGCTCGGCCTTGCTGCGCTGTGCGAAGCCATAGCCGGGCAGGTCGACGAAGTGCACGCCGTCGGCCTCGAAGAAGTTGACGTTGGCGGTCTTGCCCGGGGTGGAGGAGACCTTCACGAGGCCGCGGCGGTTGAACAGCTTGTTCATGATCGAGGATTTGCCCACGTTGGAACGGCCCACGAAGCTCACTTCGGGGCAGGTCGACGGCGGGATCTGCGATGCCTTGCCGTAGCTGGCGACGAAATGGACCTTGTTGTAGTTGATGGCCTCTGCCATGGGAAATGCCTCTCTGTGTGATCGGGGGGCGGGGCTTGCGGAGCGCGCGGATACGGCCGGCGCGTCCGGGAATGTGCGGTGCGCCGTTAGTCGCGCGGCTCGATCCCGAGCTGGACCGCGAGGCGGCGAACGATGGAAAGCACGAGGGAGCTGGCGCTCTTGGCGTACTCCTCGAGATCGAACTCGCGGGAGGAAAGGGCGTCATAGCTCTCGTCACAGTTGTCCGAGATGGCGCGCAAGACCAGGCAGTCGATGCCGTTCTTGGCCGCGACGTGTGCGATGGCGGCGCCCTCCATCTCCACGCAGTCGCCCTGCGTCGCAGCGATCGCGGCCGCCTTAGCCTCCGCGCCGCTCACGAAGCGGTCGCCCGTGGCGATCGTGCCGCGCAGGAAGCGCTGCGGCTCGGAATCGGTGTTGTTGCGACGGAAGAGGGTGGCGTCGGCCTCGGCCCGGGCGGTCGCTGCATCGCCCTCGGAGAGCGCGGCATCGACAAAGCCGTGGGCGCGCAGGGTCTGCTCGGCAAGCTCGACGAGGAAATCGCTGCTGGAGAATTCCTCGAGGCCGGGCGCGGATTCGGCGATCAGGGCGGTGTCGGTGTCGAGGTAGCGCAGCTGCTCGCCGATTACGACGTCGCCGATGTGCAGGGCAGGGTTGAGACCGCCGGCGATACCGGAGAAGATGATGGCGTTGGCGCCGTGCGCGCTGATGAGATGCTGCGCCGCGGCCGCGGCGTTGACGGTGCCCATACCGGCCGTGGTGGCAACGATCTCGAAGCCGTGGTATTCGCCGCCCACGATGTGCAGGCCGGCCTCGTCGGCGACGGTGCCCTTCTCGACGGCGGCGTAGATCTGGCGCACTTCCTTCTCGAGCGCTCCGATGATGGCGATGACAGGTGCCATGGGTCTCCAATCTTCAAATTCAATCGCGACCTATTCTACCAGCACAGAGTCTCTTGGATCTCAATTGGGGACAGGTACAAATTGAGACCATTCTCGATTGCGGGCGGCGTGTTTGACCGGTGAAAAACGTCTCAATTTGTACCTGTCCCCAATTGAGACCCCCCGTTGGGGCTCTGTGCAGATATGGCCCCAATTCGATAGACGTTCCGTGATGATTCACACTGCGTGCAATAATGCACGTCGAGTGAAATATCCCATATGGAAAGGACTCGATGCCCAGATGGAGGCCATGCGTCCCCTGAAGTCGGATCGGCGTATCCTGCGCTCGCAGCGCGCTTTGCGCGAGGCCCTTGTGGCGGAGCTCAACTCGGGCGTGGACATTGCCCGCGTGAGCGTGGCCGCGCTCACCGAGCGTGCGGGCCTCACGCGCCGCACGTTCTACTCGCATTACAGGGACATCCCCGATTTCATCGAGCAGGTCGAGAACAGCCTGTTCGATGAGATTCGCGTCCGCGTCCGCGCCATTGCCGAGGCGACGTTGCCCGATCTGTACAAGAACATCGAGCGCCTCGAACCGGCGCCCGGCTCGGTCGAGTTGCTCACGTACATCTCCGAGAACCGCGACCTCATTGGCGCCCTCATAGGGCCCGGCGGCGACCAGGCCTTCATCAAGAAGGTCATCGACATGTCGTGCTCTGAGGTGTCCGACCGCATGCAGACCGGAATCCTTCCCGCCGCCGTGGGTGCGTTCTTCGACTACTACCTCGCTTCGGTTGTTTCCGCCGAGGTCGGCGTGGTCCAGCTGTGGTTCGAGCGCGATCTGGCGGAGAGCCCCGAGACCATGGCGCGCATCATGACGGTGATCGCCTTCGTGCGTCCGGGCGACCTGTACGGTATGCCCATTGACGTCAAGGTCCCCGCCTACGGTGCCAAGCTCATGGGACTGAATATTGACATTCCAGCTATAGACTTCAACGACATCACCTCAGGTTCCACAGGGAGGAACGACTGATGACCGACATGCAGACCAAGGCCGTTGAGAACGCGGTTTGGAACCCCGAGAACGCGCACGGCGCGCTCCACCTGGGCATCGACGTTGGCTCCACCACCGTCAAGCTCGCGGTCCTGAACGACGAGAACGCAATCGTCTACGCCAAGTACCAGCGCCATCACACCGATGTTCGCGCATGTGCGCGCGACCTGTTCGAGGGTGCGGCGTCGCTGCTGCCCGAGGCGCAGATGACCTGCGCCATCACGGGTTCGGGCGGCCTGTTGCTCTCCCAGTGGCTCGGCCTCGAGTTTGTGCAGGAGGTCATCGCGAGCAAGCGCGCGGTGGAGACCCTGATCCCGCAGACCGACGTCGCCATCGAACTCGGCGGCGAGGACGCCAAGATCATCTACTTCGACTCGGGCATCGAGCAGCGCATGAACGGCACGTGCGCCGGCGGCACCGGCGCGTTCATCGACCAGATGGCAACCTTGCTGCACACGGATGCCGCGGGGTTGAACGAGCTCGCAAAGCGCGCCGAGAACATCTATCCCATCGCCAGCCGCTGCGGCGTGTTCGCCAAGACCGACGTCCAGCCGCTGCTGAACGAGGGCGCCCGTCCCGAGGACGTGGCCGCCTCCATCTTCCAGGCCGTGGTGACGCAGACCATCTCGGGTCTGGCGTGCGGTCGCCCCATCCGCGGCCATGTGGCGTTCCTCGGCGGCCCGCTGCAGTACCTCTCCGAGCTGCGCCACCGCTTCTACCTCACGCTCGACCTCGACGACGAGCACATCATCGTGCCCGAGAACGCGCATCTGTTCGTGGCCTCCGGCGCCGCCATGGCGCATGAGTCGAGCAAGCTCGTGCGCCTCGGCGAGCTCGTCGAGGCGATCGATGGCCTGGGCGACACGCAGGGCGCCGAGGTCGCCCGCCTCGAGCCGTTGTTCGCGACCGACGACGACCTTGCCGAGTTCCGTACGCGCCACGCCAAGGAGGTCGTGCCCCGCGGCGAGCTCGAGGGTTACACGGGTCGCGTGTTCATCGGCTTGGACGCCGGTTCCACCACGATGAAGGCGGCCATGGTGGGAGAGGACGGCCAGCTCCTCCACACCTGGTACGGCAACAACAACGGCGACATCCTGGGCACGGCCAAGACGATCATGGCCGACTTTTACGCGCACATCCCGTCAGGGTGCACGATTGGCCACGTGACCACCACTGGATACGGCGAGGCTCTGCTCATCGAGGCGCTCAAGGCCGATTCCGGCGAGATCGAGACCGTGGCGCACCTGCGCGGCGCCCGCGCATTTTTGCCCGGCGTCGAGTTCATCCTCGACATCGGCGGACAGGACATGAAGTGCCTGCGCGTGCGCGACGGCGTGATCGAGCACATCATGCTGAACGAGGCGTGCTCCAGCGGATGCGGCAGCTTTATCGAGAGCTTCGCGGTGTCCATGGACATGGACGTGCGTGCCTTTGCCGCCGAGGCGATCGCCGCCCGCGGCCCCGTCGACCTGGGCAGCCGCTGCACCGTGTTCATGAACTCCCGCGTGAAGCAGGCGCAAAAGGAAGGTGCCACGGTGGGCGACATCGCCGCCGGCCTGTCCTACTCCGTTATCAAGAACGCCCTGTTCAAGGTCATCAAGCTTCGCGACCCCAAGGAGATCGGCAGCCAGGTGATCGTCCAGGGCGGCACCTTCATGTCCGACGCCACGCTGCGTGCGTTCGAGCTGCTCACCGGCGTGAACGCCGTGCGCCCCGATATCGCCGGCTGTATGGGCGCGTACGGCGCGGCCCTGCTCGCGCGCGACCGCGCCGGCGCCACCGGCACCTCCACCGTGCTCTCGGCCGACGAGATCGCCGGTCTCACGGTGGCTCAGCGTCATGTGCGCTGCGGTCGCTGCTCCAACAACTGCCAGCTCACGGTGAACGACTTCGGCGAGGGGCGCAAATTCATCACCGGCAACCGCTGCGAGAAGGGCGCGGGCCACAAGAAGCGCAAGACCGAGGCGCCCAACCTGTTCGCCGCCAAGAACAAGCTGCTGTTCGACCGCGAGTGTCTAAGCCCCGACGAGGCCCCGCGCGGCACGGTGGGCATTCCGCGTGCGCTCAACATGTACGAGAACTATCCGTTCTGGCATGCGTTCTTCACGCGGCTGGGCTTTTCGGTGGTGCTCTCCGACAACTCCAACAAGGCGACCTACGAGAGCGGCATCGAGTCCATGCCGAGCGAGAGCGTGTGCTATCCGGCCAAGCTCTCTCACGGCCATGTGATGAACCTCATCGCCAAGGACCCGGATTTCATTTGGATGCCCTGCGTGCGCTGGGAACGCAAGGAGGACCCCACGGCGGGCAACTGCTATAACTGCCCCATCGTGATGAGCTACCCCACGGCCCTGGGCCTGAACGTCGACGCCATCACCGAGAACCACGTCGAGTTCATGTACCCGTTCGTGCCCTACCATGACAAGGTCGAGCTCAAGCGCCGCCTGTACGAGCTGCTCGCCGTGGAGCGCGTGGCCGACGCCGAGGCCGGCCGCGGCCGTGTGCGCGGGCCCAAGCTCACCCGCACCGAGATCGATCAGGCCGTGAACGCCGCTTACGAGGCCGACGCGCGCTTCCATCAGGACATCCAGACCATGGGCGAGGAGGCCATGCGCTGGATCGAGGACAACGGCGGCCACGGCATCGTGCTGGCAGGTCGCCCGTACCACAACGATCCCGAGATCAACCACGCCCTGCCCGAGCTCATCGCGAGCTTTGGGTTTGCGGTGCTCACCGAGGATTCCGTGGCGCATCTGGTGAAGCCCGAGCGTCCGATCCGCGTGGTTGACCAGTGGATGTTCCACAGCCGCCTGTACGCCGCGGCGCGTTTTGTGACCATGCGCAACGACCTGGACCTCATCCAGCTCAACTCGTTCGGCTGCGGCCTGGACGCGCTTACCACCGACCAGGTCCAGGAGATCCTCGAGGCGAGCGGCAAGATCTACACCGTGCTCAAGATCGACGAGGTGTCCAACTTGGGCGCCGCACGTATCCGCATCCGCTCGCTCATGGCCGCCCTGAAAGACCAGGAGGCCGAGCGCGCCGCCGAGGCGGCTGCCGCGGGCGAGGCGTACGAGCAGGGCGAGGCCGCGCCCGTCGCGCCGAGCTCCGACGCGTGCGCGTTCGCCACGCACAAATACGCCCTCGAACCGCAACGCGCCGCCGCGAGCGCGGCGTTTCCCAAGGTGCCCTTCACCGAGGAGATGCGCGAGGCGGGCTACACCATCCTGTGCCCGCAGATGGCGCCCATCCACTTCGACCTCATCAAGGAGGTCTTTCGCGCCGGCGGTTACAACCTGGAGCTTCTGCCCTCCACCGACCGCGGTGCCGTGGAGGCGGGTCTGCGCTATGTGAACAACGACATCTGCTATCCGTCCATCCTGGTGACGGGTCAGATCATGGAGGCCATCGAGAGCGGACGCTACGATCTGTCCAAGACCGCCGTGGTGATCACCCAGACTGGCGGTGGCTGCCGCGCCACCAACTACATCGCGCTCATCCGCAAGGCCCTGCGCGACAGCGGGCACCCCGACATCCCGGTGATCAGCCTCTCCGCCGTGAAGCTCGACGAGAGCAACCCGGGCTTTAAGCTCACGGTCCCGCTGCTCAAGTCCTGCGTGTACAGCGTGCTGTTCGGCGATCTCATGATGCAGATGCTCTATCGCACGCGTCCCTACGAGGCGGAGGAGGGGGCTGCCAACGAGCTGTTCGAGGACTTCATGGAGCGCGCCCGTCGCCTCGCGCCGACGTTCACGCGCCGCAGCTTCACCAAGCTCTCCCGCGAGGCCATCACGGCGTTCGACACGCTGCCGCTCACGGGTGAGGGCTCCAAGCCGCGCGTGGGCGTGGTCGGCGAGATCCTGGTGAAGTTCCATCCCACGGCGAACAACCACGTGGTGGACGTCATCGAGGCAGAGGGCTGCGAGGCCGTGGTGCCGGGCCTGCTCGACTTCTTCCTGTATTCCATGAGCAACGCGCAGGTGCAGAAGGATGAGCTGGGCAGCTCGGCCGCGGCGCGCGCCAGCATGGACGCCGCGATCGGTCTGGTGGATTGGATGCGCAAGCCCGTGGACGAGATGCTCGAGAAGAGCGATCGCTTCGAGCGCCCTGAGCCCATCTCCGTGATGCAGGACAAGGCGCGTCAGATTCTCTCCCTGTGCAACAACATGGGCGAGGGCTGGCTGCTCACTGCCGAGATGCTCGACCTGATCGACCATGGTGCGCCGAACATCATCTGCACGCAGCCCTTCGCGTGCCTGCCCAACCACGTGGTGGGCAAGGCCGTGATCAAGGAGCTGCGCCGCCTGCACCCTGAGAGCAATATCGTGGCCGTTGACTACGACCCGGGCGCGAGCGAGGTCAACCAGCTCAACCGTATCAAGCTCATGATCAGCGTGGCCAAGGAGAACATGCGCGCGGGCAAGGGTTTTGTGATGGAACCCATCGCCACCATCCGCCGCGACTCGGTGACAAGCCGCATGAAGCCGCATCATCTCACGAGCGATGCCGAGGTGGAGCGCGTGGCGCACCGTCTGAGCCGCGGTCTGCACTGGAAGCGCGCGAGCAAGGGCGACGGCGAGTAGGGGAGCCGTACCACCTCAATTTGGGGACAGTCCCTAAATTGAGGTGGAAACCGATGGCTGGGACATGCTTAAACATGGGCCCCTCCTCCGTTGCATGTGGCGCGCACTCATGGTTGGCGCTACGACCGTCACTGTCCGCCCCCGAAGGGGCCGCAAGGGGAGGGGCTTCCGATGCCTGAACCATATCGCCCGTCGCCTCGCATCCGCGTTCCCGCGCGGTGCCTCCACGTCGGTGCCGATCGCATGACCCGCGCGGCTGCGGTATTCAAAGCCGGCCGTGCAACTGTCGCCAAAATCATATTTCGTCTATCTATTCCGATGGCACCAAGCAATCGTAAAAGCGATAATCGGTGTGATTGGCGCCCATGACCTTGGATCCGAGGGGTCTCTGAAGAGCGGCGGGGAGGCCCAGCGCATCCAGCTCGTTCGCGGCTTCGCGCCATGTGCTGTCATGGAAGGCGCGCACGATGAGGACGCGATCGCGCCAGGTGTACCTGAGCTGGATGGAGTCGACAACGCACCGTGCGTCCGCATGCGTGTCGAGTGCGCCGCAGCCTGCCTCCGTGCGATAGAGGTGGTGCTCCATGATGAAACCCTGCAGGCTCTCCGAGATGCAATTGTTGCCGCGGTAGAAGACGTAGCGAAACATCCAGAGCGGGAAGACGCACCACGCAAATGCCAGGAGGGCGAACGTTGAGGTGAGCGACAGAGCGCCGGGCAGTTTGGAGAGGGCGAAGGACAGGACGAGAAACAGGAAGGCGCCAGCGGCGAGGGCAGGGCGGAGCAGTGAGATGCCCCCGCGATAGATGGCGGTAACGGTGATCCCTTCCCGTAGAGCGAGGATCTCTTGGCGAAACAGGGGGCGGCGCACAGGGGCGAACAAGGGTGAGCGACCAAGGTCAAATGCAATGCCGAAGATTTCTTGATGCAGGTGATCGCAGGTTTTCGCGATTTTTCGGTACGTGTCTGCCCAACCCTCAACACGCTCTGTCCAATCGGGGCACATGTGGCGCAAAACGGTGATGATTATCGCAGTCCGGATCTCTCTCACTTCGTTCTCCTGTCTTTTGGTATGCGGTTCGTAAACGTTGTGATGCGGTTGTCCAAAAGCCGCAATACGGACGCCCGAAAGAAGAATGCCCCCGACCTGCAGGAGGTCGGGGGCATATCGGGCGCTCATGCAGGTTGCTTGAGCTATGGCTGATCAGGGGACTTCGAATCATCTTCTTTTATGTGCTCTTGTATGCGTCCCCAGAGTTCTGCGCGAATTCCAGGTACGCTCAACACCTTGAGCAGTTTGTCTTGCGGCGTGTCAGCCTCGACGAGGTTCGCGCCGATTTTCTCTAGGAATGTTTGGTCGTCAAGGATGTTGATTCCGAAGCAGAGCAGCACGGCAAGGTACATGCTCGTGTCATGCCACCAGCCATACCTGAACTTTTCATCGCTTTTGCTGTCGCTAATGCCGTCATAGCCCCAGACTTTGCATATCAAATTGCTTATGACGTGATCCAAGCAACTGCAATAGGGCTGGCCGGTGGATTCACTGCCGCGGAAATCAAGTCGCTTTTCCGGGAAATCTGGTAGCAGCATTTTTTCAATCGTTGTCCAATCGATGCCATCCCGCGCGTGGCCTTTCCAGCCTGGTTCATTTGGCCTGTCGAGCGCAGCATAGTCGCTTAATACACTGCATCCTTGGGAGTATTGGAGCCACAGGTCATCAAATAGGTAGCTGTGCGCAAGCTGGGTTCTGACCAGGAAGATGAGTTGGCGTAGTATCTTCTCCCGGATGTTGCCTTTTCTTTTAGATGGCTTGTTTACCTGCTTGTCGAGCTCGCCCGTTATCCTTTCCCACTCACTTGCAAACGTTTCGGGGTTGTCTGCATGGGGTTGGATCTGCTCGAAGAGCGCATCGAGAAATTCTCTACAGGTGAGGTCAGATTTGTCACACATCCGTCGTCCTTCTTTCTTTTCGTCCGTGTGGCTATTTAATTATTGTGGTGGGCAGGTCTGATGTCCTCAAGAATCAGCATGTCCCCGACCACTCGCATTCTACTTCCTCGGGTGTAACGGCGCGCATCTCGTGCGTCTCATCGTCGGCGAGCAGGATGCTTCCATCGCCGAGTGGGCGAAAATCGAAATCGGTCGAAAACGTATCGCATGCCATGAATCGCTCGCCCCGAAACCCCTGCTCCTCAAGTTCGCGGACGGAATAGACGGGCGTATGGCCGATGATTTGGTTGAGGTGCGGCATCCCGAGGAGCGTCAGCTCGCTGGTCGATGCCCACAGGGGCCCGGGGATGCACGCACCGCCACGGCCGGGCCCGCAAAGGTTGAGCAGCAAGAGCTCCTCGTCGTTACCGCGCTCGAACATCTCGAAAAGCGCGTGGTCGAATGTGGCGTTGAGCTGATCGGAAAGCGATTCGGCGGAATATGACGGCCGGTCGGAACGCGCGGCATTGGTGTCGATTTCGAGCACGACGTTCGCAAATTGGCTGGTGAGGCCCGCGTGAGTGGCGAGCCATCCGTCGACGGCTGCCGCCATGTGCACGTTCATCTGGGCGAGCAGTCGCTGTGCGGGGATGGTGCAGTTCAAGTTGGTGCCCGGCCCCTGGCGCTCGATGAGGTACTGCATGTCGTGGTTTCCCAGCAAAACATCGACCTGTATGCCGCGCCCGCGCGTTCGATCGATCCAATCTGCCTGAAATTCCAACCCTTCTAGCAGTTTTTTCGCATCGGTCGTGTCTCTGTTGGGGCTGTAATCATCGCAATAATCCCCGAGCAGCACGACCCGCCGCGCGCCAAGGAACCGGATGGCGTTGTCCACAATCGGCAAGATCGGACGCTGCTTTTGATGCATGTCCCCAACAACGATTGTCTTCATACCTTCTCCTTTCAGGGAGGGGTTAAACAATAGTAAAATCTCCAATATGCCTCTCCCTAATAATAAACAAGTTTTATAAACCCGCTGGTAGATGCCTATGAAAAAACGCTACCAATAGAGGGTTGAAAAATATATAAAAGGAGCAAAGCAGCTTGGGGATCTTCATATTGGAGAAAGGGGCTTCTCCCTACTGGGACGGGGGTCAAGATGCGCCCGATTGCAGGAGCGGGTCAGGCCACTACGCGGTTGGCGCCACGACCATCGCCGTCCACCCCCGGAGGGGCCGCAAGGGGAGGGGCTTTCGATGCCCGAACGATATCGTCCGTCGCCTCGCATCCATGTTCCCGCGCGGCTGCGGTATCCAAAGCCGGCCGTGTAACTTCCGCCAAATCTAATCGACTTGCTATGTCTGGAGGCGAGGGCGTCCGGTATTTTTCCTCCAGGCGCCACGCGATGCCATTGCATGCGTGCCAGCCAAGCAGGATCGCGGGTGACATTTTAAAGTCGGCATAGTCCTCCAGCAAGATGCAGCTTTACGATTCTTGCAGGTGGTGGTAGCCAGCCAGACCTCTATGCGCAAGTTGAGTGCGGGTCAAGATGATGCTCCATGAAGCGCGAAGGGACTGTTGTGTATGAACGTCAGAAAAAGCTGACGACCTTCGAGCCGGCAAGGGCCATCAATGCGATATGTCAACGCAACGGCTTTGCGCTTCCGGGTTGCAGGAGCGGATTCGGCCGCTACGAGCTTGCGAATTCCATGCGGCCGAGTTCGGGGACATCGAGCCGGATGAGCCCCTCGGCAGTTTCTCGCTCTTGCGTGGACAGCTCGCGCTAGGTGATGACGCGCGCGACCAGCTGCTCCTCCGCGCCATCGTCTTGCGCATGGACCGATGCCTCAATGCCATATGCCGGAAAAATGACTCTGAGTCGCTGATAATTTACGGCAAGGAATTCTTGCAGCACTAAGCTCGAGCCAGCAGGTAAATCGAGATGCTCGCGTTCGTGTACTCGTCGAACTCCTCCTTGGGTTCCGTGTCAAAGAGGGCCCAGGCGCGCAGGGTGCCGGTGTCGTCGAGGTCCGTGTCGATGGCGGTGTAATAGTCGCCGGTGAGGAACGCCTGACGGAATTCCTCGGGCAGGACGGGGGCGTTGACGAGCCCCGTGTCCAGCAGCTCGACTCCCTCCACCTCGACGTGCACGCTGGAAATTGCCTCATAGAAGCGAGCGAAACACTCTTCGGCAAAGGCGAGGTTCTCCTCGGGCGTGCGTGCGATATCTACGTCGGCGTTGTAGACCACGCTATCGACGGCGCCGCGCTCATCCGTCTCGACGGAGACACTCGCCACGATGTCGCCGTCTTCATCGGTGATGTTCCCGCTCACGCGGTAGCCGCTGTCCTGGCGGTGCTCGAGGGGGTCGTCGGCGAGGGTGTAGCTGCACACCGGTTCGAGTGCGGTGTTGAGGGCCTGAATGGCGCGCGCGGAGGCCTCCTGGGCTTCCGAGGATTGAGCGGCCGAGTCGATGAAGCGCGGCACGAAGGAGAGCGTGAGGAGCAGGAGCGGCAGGCCGATCACCAGGAGGCGCGTGCGGCCGAGTCCGGGGAGCTCCATGCCGTGGGCGTGTGCAACTGCGGCCGCGGCCCTGCTCATGCGCCGCATGGTGTCGAAAAAGCCGTATGTGGACATGGCAGCGCCGGCGATTTCCAACCCTGCGCTCAGGGCATCGAGGTCGTCGTTGTCCAGGGTGTCGACCAAGCGCCCCGTGGCTGCCACGCCGATGCCGCCCGCGACGGCCGGGTTCGTCCCGATGTTCGCGTTACCGCCGATGGCCTCACGCTCGAGCTCCTGCCAGTGGGCGCTGCCAAGCCCGCGCCTGGCGACCACCCCGCAGGCGATGCACACCGCGCCCTCGGCGATCATGAGGGCGGCCATGGCGATCAGCTGCAGGCCTCCAAAGCCTTTGGAGCCCAGGCCGATGTTGTCGATCATCACGAGCAGGATCGCGAGCCCGCCTGTGAGAAACAAGGAGACCAGGGAATACCAGGCTGCCTTGGGGAGCAGGTAATAGCGCTTAACCAGCTTTGCATCGCTTGTGCTGAGCATGGGCCCTCCCGGGTTTGACGCTGCTCTTTCATCTCCGGGCTGCGCCGCCGCGCCCCTCTTTTTTGGAAGGTCCGCCGCCGGTGCGCCTCGGTTCTCCTGAGTATGGCGCAGGAGGGGATGGCATATGATGAGGCGACGGCCCCAATCCGCGAATGGAGCGATAATGCGCTGCCCGTTGTGGTTACCCACTACCTCCTATAAAACAGCTCGTGCGCCCGCTCCTTGAGGTTCGTCGCACGGATGATTCCCTCATATGCTTTCAGCTTGATTTCTGGGAATGCATTGAAGAAACGCAGTTCGCGGCGGGTGAGGACGGTCTTCAGTTTTTCGGGGGTGGAGATCTCGGCGCGTTGGGCAATGCTGCGTGCATGGCGCACAACCAGCCTGAGGTTCTGCTTGCCCTCGGCTATGAACGAGGGCATCTCCACCTTGCCGCGCACGGCCTCGAAGGCGCCATCCGACATCTCGGCGAGCCATGAATTGAGCTCTCCGCTTCGGGCCTTGATCTCCGCTGCAGAATCCAGCGCCGCGTCGGGCACCCTGTCGAGCAGGGAGTCGGAAGCGTCTTTGAGGGATTCGTTGACTTTGTCGGCGAGCTCGATTCTGAGCAGCTCGAGCTTTTGCGAGAGCTGGCGCCAGCTGACCAGCGTGAAAGCGGTGTCGATGGCCAGGAGCGCTGCGCATGCAAAGGCCGCCGCTGCCAGAATGGTCGGCGGTATGAGTTCCAATGCGTTCAGCAGGGCGGGCTCGGCGATACGGCAAATGAGCACCGCCCCCGCTCCAAAGAGCGCGGCGCCATAGAGGCAGACCCTGCCGTTGATGTTGAAGGGGAACTTGGAGTAATCCCAGAATCGCGCTCCGGTGATCCGTTCGAGCGCCGCTCCTACGCCGTATTCGATCGCGCTGCATACGAGCGCGGCGGCCGCAAACTGAGCAGCGACGCTCGGAATGTCGCGAAGCAGGAACCAGCATGCGAGTGATCCCACGCCGTAGATGGGACAGCATGGGCCAAGCAGGAATCCGCTGTTGGCAAAGTGGCCGTAGTTCGCAAGGGCGCAGATGGTGGATTCGTAGAGCCAGCCAATGAATGAGAAGACGATGAACGACAAAAACAGCGCCGATAGGGGAGCGCCCGTCGAGTTCAGTTCAGAGATGATCCCGCCCAAGCCCGTCATCATCGCGATACCTCCTTGCAGCCTGTGGAGCGCCTGGGTAGCCGCCCCGCGATGGTCTCATGGAGCGCGCAGGCCTTGTCGGCCAGGCACACCAGCCATGCTTCGCGGCAGGTGGGAGGGATGGGGACCAGCGGGAACATGTGACGGGAGATGATGTTGCGCTCGCGCGGGGTGAGGTCTTCGAAGTCCTCTTCCGCGCGGGCGAGCGCGGCGAATGGGTGCGTGAACCCATGCAGGCGATGCGATGGGTCGGGGTCGTGCCAGTCGTAGAGGAAGTAGTCGTGAAGGAGCGCACCGCGGATGAGCGAAGCGCGATCGATACGGACCCCCAGGCGCTCGAGTCGCCCGGCCATGGCGAGGCTGGCGTGCGCAACGGAGATCACGTGTGCATGCACGCTCATGGTGCCGTGCTGGATAAAGCCTCGTGTGAGGCCGAATCTGCCCTGCGTTTCTAAGACATGGGCGATGTGGGCAACCTCGTCGATGGGGCTGGTTGCGCAACGCATGGGGCAGGCTTCCGCGCAGGCCTTTTGCGATTCGCAAATCGTGCGATCCTCAAGCACATTTGTCATCGAGTGGCTCCTCACGAGTGTCCCTTGGGCGCAAACCGACACGGTTGCCCAGCGTTAAAGATACAACTTTACCATTCGGATGCGAATGCTCTGTAGACGCGGGGGTTCGTTCATAAAAACTAGTGCCGTGGGCCCTGCTTTCCGCATATGAAAAAGACCCTGGGGCGAACCCCAGGGTCTTTTGCGATCCGTTATGGAAAGCGTTTTGCGAAGCGTTGCCTCGGTTTAGCCGAAGTAACGAGCCAGGAGACCAGCGAAGGCCTTGCCGTGACGGGCCTCGTCGCGAGCCATCTCGTGCACGGTGTCGTGGATGGCGTCCAGGCCAGCGGCCTTGGCGCGCTTGGCAAGGTCGAACTTGCCGGCGGTGGCGCCGTTCTCGGCCTCAACACGCATCTCGAGGTTCTTCTTGGTGGAGGTGGTCACGACCTCGCCCAGGAGCTCGGCGAACTTGGAAGCGTGCTCGGCCTCCTCGTAGGCGGCCTTCTCCCAGTACAGGCCGATCTCGGGGTAGCCCTCACGGTGGGCAACGCGAGCCATGGCCAGGTACATACCGACCTCAGAGCACTCGCCCTCGAAGTTGGCGCGCAGGTCCATGATGATGTCCTCGGTGACGCCCTCCTCGTGAGCAACGCCCACGATGTGCTCGGCGGCCCAGGTCATCTTGCCCTCCTCGACCTTGGTGAAGCGGTCGCCGGAGACGCCGCACTGGGGGCACTTGAAGTCGGCGGGCAGCTCCTCGCCGTCGAACTCCTCAACGAAACCGCAAACGGGGCAAACGAACTTCATGTTTGTTCTCCTTTGAACACAGGCGAATGCGCTCCTTGGGGCGAACCCGCGGTCGCGCTTTGACATCTGCATTATGGCACAGTTTCAGAATCATATGAGCCTAAAACGGAAACATATTAGGATTCATTCTCAAATAGTCCACAAATGGACGAACGTGCAGTTCAAGGCCTTGGGGAGAGGGTCGTGGAATGGCGATCGGCGTGTTGACAGGGCAGATGAGGCGTCCGAGTGTCCGTCCGAACAGGCCAAGTGCTGATTGGGCCCTGCTTTCGTCTGGGCGCTCAGGGAGGATGGCGGCGGGTGGTTCGCGGCGGCAAGGTGGCGCGAGAAAAAGTGCTCAATCCCTCAAAAAAGGGGGTCACAAAATATGCGTTTCCGAGAAACTGGTCAAAATACCCTGATTGTGCGCTAAAAGCGGGGTCAAAACGCTCGTGCATATTTTCTCGCGCGGGGCAATCCTGGGGTTTTGCCGATGGCGGCTGGAGGCAATGGTTGCCACGGAGCGTGGCTGGCCGGATCGGTTTTCTCAATCCTGGGCAAACGCGACTGCGCCGCTGATTGCTCGGCGCACAATCGGGGTATTTTGACCACACTGAGCAAAACGTATCGGGCCGAGGGGGGCGACGGTCATGAGCGTATGCATTTTTGGAGAGTCAGCGCTCGAATTTATGCGATCGAGCGGGCGATTGGCGCCGGAGTTTTTGGATAAGCCGCGCACGCAAAAGCTGGATGGCTGCGGCGTATCGCCAAAAGCGATGTTTACGGACGACATGGAGCGCTTGGGTGTGAAAACGCGCCCCGTGCATATCCTGGTGTCCAAAGAGTCGGGCGCCCGCAGCCGGGACGACATCGTGTGCCACCGCAGCGCGGCGGAGTTGCCACCTCGTTCGCTTATTTACGTGAATAGGGATGTCTTAGTGACGAGCCCGGCTCTGACATTTCTGCATCTTGCAACGGTTGACCTGCACAAGAAGCGGCAGCGCACCGTCGAGGAACTGGCGCTGATCGGCCTCGAGCTGTGTGGAACCTACCTCCTCGATGATTCGTGGGATGGCCTTACCAACACGGCGAAGCCCCTGACTTCCGTCGAGCAGATAACACGCGTGTTAGATGCGATGCCCGGAGCGCCGGGGATCGTCCGGGCCCGCGAGGCGCTTGAGCTGGTCGGCGACGGTTCCAACTCGCCCATGGAATCCGTTCTGTGCGCATTGCTTACCTGGCCGCGGCGACTCGGTGGTTATGCCCTCGGGCCCGTCTCGCTCAACCATCGCGTCTCAACCGCCGACGGGGACCGCTATGTGGACGTTGCATTTCCAGGCCATAAGGTCGGTCTCGAGTACAAGGGCCGCAAGTTCCATGCAATCGAGCAGGCCGGCCGCGATGACCGCAGGCAGAACAAGTTGGTGGGTTCGGGATGGACCATATTGAACGTCTGGTACGAGGACATTGTCGAAGAGCATCTGTACAACCAGCTCGTTGCGGACGTTGCGCGCGCGATGGGCATTCGGCTGAGAATCCGCAGCGGCGGTTTCGATGCTCGTCGCAATGTGCTGCGCATGCAGCTCATCCCCGCATTCAAACGGTACGCTGCGGCGTTGGCGCGGTAGTTGGCCAAAATACAAGAACGCCGCCAATCGCGAGGTCGCGAGAGGCGGCGTGGGGTGAGATCCGTGCGTGGGCATGGGGCCTGTCTCAGGCGGGTCATCGGGGCGAAAGGCCGCCGCAAGACAAGGCCCGAGCCCGGTTACAGGATTTGCACCTGGCAACTCGTCATAGTGGCGATCGCGGCGTCGTGCGCGGCGGGGGTGACGCCGGCGCACAGGGCGGGATTCACCGCGAGCGGGACCTCGGGCAGGTGCGCCTTGATGGTGAGGGCGTTGCTGACAACGCAGATGTCGGTGCATAGACCGCAGAGCTCGATGGAGTCGATGGGCGCGGCGTTGTTTTGTGCGACAAGCCAGCGGGCGAGGTCGAGCGATCCGAACGAGGGCTTTTCGAACACGGGAGCGCTGCGGCGGGCGCGAATCGTTTCGAGGGTGGGTGCGAGTTCCCAGCCGGTCGTGCCGGCGATGCAGTGGGGAATGGGCAGGTTGCGACCCTCTTGCGTGGCGGCATAGTCGCTGCCGTGGGCGTCTTTGGTGAAAACGACCGTACCGTCGAAGCTGCTGGCGCGCTGGGCGACTGCCTCGACGATGGCCTGCGCCTCGGGCGTGCCCAGGGCGCCGTCGATGAAGTCGTTTTGCATGTCGACGACGATAAGGTAGGAGTTGGACATGGCAAGGGCTCCTTTTGCGTGGGGATTGCGTTAATCAATATTGTATAAGCGATGCGAAGTGAATGCGGGCGAGCACTGGCTTCCGTCGGTGCGACTGCACCTGCTTTGAGGAACGTCTGTTCGATCGGTACAATACAGCGATCGAACAGACGTTCCTTATAAGGTGGGAATCGTGGACGCAGCTCTGGAATACGACAGCTCTTCAATTGAGTCAATCCTTGCGTACGCCAAGCGTCTTGAAGGTCATACGCTCAGGGAGGAATGCCCGGGACTGGAGCGAGTCGAGGATCCGCATAAAAGAAGGGGGTCGTTCGGCAACGCGGTTGAAAAGTATTACTTTCACTACGAGATCAACAGCGACCCTAATGCAGATTTTGCTGAAGTTGGAACCGAGTTAAAAACGACTCCCCTCAAGCAATTGAAAGATGGGAGGCTTTCGGCTAAAGAGCGTTTGGTAATCAGTATGATCAACTATATGAGCGTTGTTGATGAGACCTGGGAGACGAGCTCACTTCAGAAGAAGCTGCATCAGATCTTGCTCATTGCGTACCAATATGACAAGGACCTCAATCCCGTTGATTATCTCGTCAGGCTTGTGGAGCTCTGGGGGATTCCGGATGAAGATATCCCGACGTTCAAAAGGGATTGGGATGTCGTCGTGCGAAAGATTCGCCGAGGCAGGGCTCACGAGCTGTCCGGTTCGGATACCTTGTATCTGGAGGCGGCGACCAAAGCGGCGAATGCCGCGAAGCGAACGGAGCAGCCGTACTCTGATGTTCCCGCCAAGCCGAGGGCTTGGGCAATAAAGCCTTCGTACATGACCGTCGCACTCAATGGCATGCTTGAAGCGCAGGCAATCCGCAGAGACAGTGGAAGCGCGGGGCTCGATTTGCTTGCGTTGGTGAAGCGTAGGTTTGAGCCATACATGGGCCTATCGGAAAATGAGCTTGCGAGCGTGTGCGGATATGGGTGGCAGGGAAATAGAAAACCTAAGAACCTATGTGCTCTCATAACGAAGCACATTTTGGGCGTCGATGAGGATTCTCGCATCGCGGAGTTTGAGAAAGCGGGCGTGAAGCCAAAGACGATGAGAATCAAGTGCAATGGCATGCCCAAGGAGTCGATTTCATTTCCGACGTTCGATTACTGCAAACTTGCGACATGTGAATTTAATTCGAGTGACTTTAGACGTTACTTGGCTCAGAAGTATCTCTTCGTTGTGTATCGGGAGGACACAGCTGATAGGGGTACGTTCAGATTGGCTGAAGTGCTCTTTTGGCAGATGCCCGATACCGATCTGCTGGAAGCGCGCCGCTGCTATGAGGAAATGCAGCGGCGGGTGAGATCCGGTCATGCGGACCAGTCGGTCAAGTCAACGGAAAATCGGTGCTGCCATGTGAGGCCACATGGCAGAAACAAAGCAGATGTGCTCCCGACACCTTATGGATCGTTCGAGACGAAAAAGTGCTTTTGGCTGAACGCGCGCTATATCGGATCCGAGATCGATAGAGTAAAGCGGGATTTGCGCGCTCCGACTGATGAGGCGCTTGAAGAGAGACTAGGACACAGCGGAATGACTGGAAACGTGATTCGAGTTGCGGAATTGTTCGCGGGGGTTGGCGGTTTTCGCCTGGGTCTTGAGGGCTATAGCAATGAGGATCACCCGGAGTTCGAAATGCCCGCTGCGGGGCCGTTCGTGACGGTTTGGGCAAATCAGTGGGAGCCCCAAGGCTCTCCAGCCAAGCAGTTTGCCGCACGTTGTTATGAAGAGCGATTCGGCTATGGTTCCGTGGTCAACGAAGACATACATGCGGTCTTGGACGCTTATGAAGCGGGAGAGATCGATATTCCCGATGTGGATATGGTTGTCGGCGGATTCCCCTGCCAAGACTACTCCGTGGCCAAACCTCTGTCACAGGCCAGCGGTATTGAGGGCAAGAAGGGTGTTCTATGGTGGGACATCTATCGGTTCCTGCGTTTGAAGCAGCCCAAGTACTGTCTGTTCGAAAATGTTGATCGCCTGCTCAAGAGTCCCGCGTCGCAACGCGGTCGCGACTTCGCAATTATCCTGTCTTGCTTGGCTTCGCTTGGATATTCCGCGGAATGGCGTGTGGTGAATGGAGCGGATTACGGGTTCCCGCAGAAGCGCCGCAGAGTGTATATCTACGCAGAGCGGACGGAAGACGCTTGGGATCTGAAGGAACGACTCCGCGCGGGTGTTATGGCGGATGCGCTTCCGGCGCGTGGCACTTCGGCAGAAGCGACGTTTTCGATTTATGATGACCCTTTTGAAAACACGGAGCGCTTCGGTGCGGGACTTAAGGTATCCCCGTTTCAAAATGCGGGAGTCATGCAGGGCTGTACAGTCATGACCGCAAAAGTCGAGGCAGCGTATGAAGGGCCGAGCAAGACGCTCGGTGACGTTCTCGTTTCCGATTCTGAGGTGCCGGAAGCCTTTTTCGTCGACGAGGCGAAGCTTGCCAAATGGCGCTATTTCAAGGGTGGGAAGAGCGAGCCACGTGTCAATAAAAAGACGGGCTTTACGTATCGATATTCTGAAGGTGCCATGGCATTTCCCGACCCTGTGGACGCGCCTGCCCGAACCATCCTTACCGGTGAGGGGGGGGTCGGCTTCTCGCAGCAAACATATTGTTGAGGTTTCAGGCGGAAGGTACCGTCGGTTGGTGCCAGATGAACTCGATCAGCTGCAGGGCTTCCCGAAGGGCTGGACCGATACCGGCATGACGGACATAAACCGAGCATTCTGCATGGGGAATGCTCTTATCGTGGGCATTCCCCATGCGATTGGCAAAGCGATTGCGCGTCGACTAGATTGACGAGGCTCGAGTCCTAGATCTTGTTATATCAGCACGTTATGGGATCATGTGGATAGCTTCCATCTATCAAGGAGAGAGTCCCATGCGTATTGAACCAGCAAAGAAGAAAGTGTCCGAGCTGTTTCCCATACAGGGGGCCATCCGATACGACATCCCCTGTTTTCAGAGGCCGTATTCATGGAGCGAGGAGCAGATCTGCCAGCTGCTTGAGGATGTTTGTACGGAAGATTCGGGATATTACGCAGGCAACATACTGGTCATTTGCGATGGCGATGATTTCAGCGTGATTGATGGGCAGCAGCGCCTTACGACGATCTCGCTATTCCTTCTCGCCCTGTCCGATTTGTTCAGACAGTATTCCGACGTTGAATTGGCTATAGAAAATAAGGGGTTTATTAAGCGGCAGCTGTTTTCTGATGGAATGTACACGTGTCCGCGTATCAACCTACTTGAAAAGGACGCCGAGATTTACTCTGACCTTCTAAGAATTTCTTTGGGGGAGGAGCTGAAGGGAAAATGGGGCAACAGGCGGCTTTATCAGAGGTTCCAGTATGTAAGGAACACCCTTTCAGAAGAGTTTCAGTCCTTTTCGAGCATGAACGACTTTTATCAGAAATTGATGGAAGTGACGTTGCTGAGGATAGACGTACCCGATGTTACAGATGCCTTTATGGTGTTCTCATCTTTAAATTCCAAGGGTCAGCCCCTTACCTTGGTTGATCTGCTTAAAGGGGAATTTATAGGTAAAGCCGCATCTGCCGGCCACGCGGAAAAGGTAGTCCTAGATAATTGGAATGAACTTTCGGCCATTCTATCGTTTGGCGAAGATGAATTGTCAGAGAGGTTCGCAACGCAGTTCTTGCTTAACAATCTCGATGCATTTGAAAACGAAGCAGGCAATTCCGCGACTAAATCTAAGGCGCTTTCGCGTTATCAGTCAATTCTGAATGAGAAGTATGCAGCGGGCGTTGACTATCTTGACGTCTTGGTTCGGAGGTCAAAGGTTTTCGCCCGTATCGTGCGGCCTGATCTGTGTGAAGAAGTTGACCCCGAAGAGCTTTCATCACTTGAGAGGCTGGGAAAGCTCGAGTCGACCCAGGCAATTCCGCTTCTGATGTTCTTCATTCAGGAAATGAGTGAACTTGGGTTGGAGCAAGAGCACATCTATCAGATTTTGAATGCCTTAATTGATTTCTATGTACGTAGAAACATTGTTCTTACACCTAAGTCCTCGAATATTCGAGCGAAGTTCCTTGCATTAATCAGACAGATTAGGAAAGAGGGGGCTAGGGGCAGAGAAATCGTAGATGGGGTGATAAACGTTCTCGAGGAGTTGAGCGCCTCGGACGAGCAGTTCAAAGCCGCGCTCAATCAGCCTGTTTACGATAAAAATGCGGCAACTGCTCGTTTTGTGCTTATCGATATTGAGCGCAGGTTGGGGGGATCCCCCATTTTCGATAAGGCGCACCCCGATACGCTCGATGAGTACATCACGTCTCGCAAAGGAAAGAAAAAGCATCCTAGATGGTCAATTGAGCATATCCTGCCCGAGGGAAACTTACCAGAGTGTTGGGTAAATGATTTGGCAGATGGCGATGCTGCACAAGCGAAGAAAACGCAGGATGAGTATGTCCATCTTTTTGGCAATTTGACGCTCACCCCCTATAATCCGGAGCTTTCCCAAAAGCCTTTCTACTCTGAGGAGGCGGCAAACAAGAGAGATTACAAGGACAAGCAAAATGGGAAATACGTCGGTTTGAGAATCGGTTTGTATCTCAACGAGAGCATTCCCGATGGCGGCGCGGGGGAGACTATCGATAGCAAGAGGCAGTGGGGGCCTCGCGATATTAGGAGACGTAACGACTGGTTTGTAGAGACGATTCTCAAATTGTATCCCTTGCCATCTAAGGGAGCGCAGAATTAGTTTTGTCCGCACGGGGCCGTACCTTTAAGTCATGAAAACGGCCGTGCTCGCAAGGCGCGGTGCAGGGCTTGAAGGGGGTCCCATCATGTACGAGCCGTCTCGCAATCTGTTCTCGTTCCATATCGCCGGGTTCCAGCATCATGACGGTGCGCTGGTCCTGGGCGAGCTCAAGGCCAGCGACACTCTGGAGCTCGTGCCCGAGCGCGACAACCCTTATGACGCGGAGGCCATCGCGGTCAAATTCCATGGCACCATGCTCGGTTACGTTCCCGCGGACTCGGTGGGTCCGCTTTCGACCCTGTTCTTTTACGGGCATGGTGCTGCCTTCGAGTGCCGCGTGCTCCAGGTCGCACCCGAGCGCAGCCCCTGGCATCAGGTCCGAGCCGCCGTGTTCGTGCGCGATGCACGATAAAATGACGCATGGTCCATTCGAGCCCTTTGGAGGAGCGCGTGACGCCAGCAATGCGCATCACATCGGTTGACTGCGACCGTGAGCAATATCGCGACTTGCTTCTGCTCGCCGACGAGCAGTGGGACATGGTCGAGCTTTACCTCCACCGAGGTGAGATGTTCGCGGCGTATGCGGAGGATGAGCCCCGCACCAAGGCTGATTCCGCGCTCGTGCCCCATCGCGCGTTCGGGTGCATGATTGTGACGGATGAGGGCGTTGATGAACGGGGTCTTCGCATTGCCGAGGTGAAGAGTCTTGCCGTCGATCCGGCGCATCAACGCAGCGGTGTTGGCCGGTCTCTCCTGGAATTCGCCGCTCGACATGCGACCCTCGAGTACGATATATTGCGGGTCGGTACAGGCGACAGTCCTCTGACCGTTCCCTTTTACGAGGCGTGTGGCTTCACGCGTTCGCATGTGTTGCCGAACTTCTTCATTGAGAATTACGATCACCCTATCGTTGAAGCTGGAGTTCAGCTGAAGGATATGGTCATACTCGAAAGGCGACTGTAGCTGCGGAAGTCGCGTCCGGCATCCTGGGTCGTCGCGGGTGTCGCATCCCGTTCGGCCGGTCTCGAACGGCCTGTGCGGCCTTTTGTCCGCACGGGCGGGTATAGTCTGACGGTAAGGAATATGCAGCGGCGTGCGTAGGGCGCACCCGGGCGTTGCGGCGGAGCGAGGAGCGCATATGAACCAGATCACGTGCCCCAAGTGCGGGACGGTCATCAATCTCGATGAGAGCGATTACGAGGGCATCGTTCGCCAAGTGCGCGACGATCAGTTCGCCCATGAGGTGGAGGAGCGCGCCGCCTCGCTGCGCCGCGAGCACGAGCAAGCCCTCGAACTTGCCCGTTCTCAGGCCAAGGCCGAGCTCGACCGCGTGATGGCCGCCCAAAAGGCGGAGCTCCAGGAGGCGCTCGCCCGTAGCTCTTCCGAGCTGCAGGAGGTCAAGGCTCGCAGTGCGTCAGAGTTGCAGGAGGCCCGTGCCGCCAGCGCCGCGGCCCTGCAGCAGGCCCAGTCTGCCAGCGCCGCTCAGCTCGCAAAGGAGCAGAGCGAGCGTGCGGCCGAGCTCATGCGCGTCCGCGCCGAGGCGGATGCTCGTGTCGCCGAGCTCTCCGCCAAGCTCGAGTCCGCCGTTGAGGAGCGCGAGTCTGCGGTGAGGGTCGCCGCCCAGCGCGAGCGCATGGTTGCCCAGCAGGATGCCGCCGATCAAAAGGAGGAGCTCCGCGAACAGCTTGCCGCGCGCGATGCGCAGATCGCCTCGCTCAAGGCCCAGTTGGATGCCGGCGCCACTCAGCGCGACCTTGCGGTGACGCAGGCGGTGACCGAGGCACGTACATCATTTGAGGAAGAGCGCGCCAAGCTCGCTCGTGATCTGGACGCCGCCCGCTTCGAGCTCTCCCATGAGCAGGAGGTCCGCGCCGCCGAGAAGCAGCAGATCGAGACCGCCCATGCGCTCGAGATCGAGCAAGCCCGTAAGAGCGCTCAGGACCTCATCCGCTACAAGGACGAGGAAATCGAGCGCCTGCGCGATATGAAGGCGCGCCTCTCCACCAAGATGGTGGGCGAGACCCTCGAGCAGCACTGCGAGACTCAGTTCAATCAGCTGCGCGCCACGGCGTTCCCGCATGCCTACTTCGAGAAGGACAACGACGCCTCCGACGGCACCAAGGGCGACTTCATCTTCCGCGAGTGCGATGAGGCCGGTAACGAGATCGTCTCGATCATGTTCGAGATGAAGAACGAGAACGACACCACGGCCACCAAGCACAAGAACGAGGACTTCTTCAAGAAGCTCGATTCGGACCGCAAGAAGAAGGGCTGCGAGTACGCGGTGCTGGTCACTCTGCTTGAGCCGGAGAGCGAGCTGTACAACACGGGCATCGTGGACGTGAGCTATCGCTACGAGAAGATGTACGTGATCCGCCCGCAGTTCTTCATTCCCATGATCACGCTGCTGCGCAACGCCGCCATGAACGCGCTTGCCTACAAGCAGGAGCTCGAGCTTGTGCGCCAGCAGAACATCGATGTCACGGAGTTTGAGGAAAAGCTGCTGGGATTCCAGGAGGGCTTCAACCGCAACTACGACCTGGCAAGCCGCAAGTTCCAGACGGCTATCGACGAGATCGACACCACCATCAAGCACCTGCAGAAGGTCAAGGACAACCTGATCTCGAGCGAGAACAACCTGCGTCTGGCGAACGACAAGGCCCAGGGGCTCAGCATCCGCAAGCTTACCTGGGGTAACAAAACCATGAAGGCGAAGTTCGACGAGGCTCGCGAGGAGGCGGAACGCGCTGCCCGCGAGGACGCCACCGTCGAGGAGGCATCGGGCGCCGAGCTCGATCTTGCGGATAGTTGCGAGGTGTAGCAGATGATGGAGAAGAGCGAACCGCGTGTGGCGGTCGATGTGCTGAAGCGCAAGCGCGAGCGCGAGCAGGAAATCGTAAGCCAGATGATCGCCTTGTACTGCAAGGGCAATCATTCCGCGCATCGTTCGGTGTCGCTGCGAGAGCGGGGCGGCGAGATGCGGCAGATGCGGGAGGGGGCGGCCCTTCGGGAGCGGGGCTCCGGGGAGCGGTGGGACCTCTGTCCCGAATGCGCCGAGCTCGAGGCGTATGCCCACGCCCGCAGCGAGCGCTGCCCGTTCATGGAGGAGAAGACGTTCTGCTCGAATTGCACGGTGCACTGCTACCGGCCCGAGATGCGCGAGCGCATCCGCACGGTGATGCGGTACGCGGGTCCGCGTATGCTCTTCCATCACCCCGTGATGGCGATACGCCATATGATCGAGTCGCAGCACGAACGACGGCGCGTCCGCTCATCGCGATAGAAGAAGCAATCTGGTCTCGAGCGAGAGCAACCTACGTCTGGTGAACGACAAAGCCCAGGGGCTCGGCATTTCCAAGCTCACGCGGAACAACCTCACCATGAAGGCTGCGTTTGCCGAGGCCCAAGAGGGGCGTGCGCTCCCGGACGTCTACGCGTCCCGCTTGGGCGTGAGCGCAAAGGTCATCACGAGGAGCAACGCCGTGAAGGCGACGACGAACGGCCAGCGCGTGGGATCTGAGATGCTCGACAGGCCGATGGCGAGCGAGCTGGCGAGTGCGATGGCCGGCGCTGCGGCACGGCGGGCGCGCGTGAGCGCAGGGGCATCCTCGCACAGCGCCCCACGCAGGGCCTCGATGTAGTACAGCGGCAGGATCAGCATGGTCATTGCCACCACGACCTCGGAGATGTCGCCGTTGGGAAGCAGCCCAAGAGTGCTCACCACCGTGTGCACCCCTACCCAAAACAACGTGGTGACGAGCGCGATCATGGCGCTCACCACCGGGAAGCGCAGGGTCGGGTTCATGCGGCTCACGATGTGCTCGAACGGCATCATGTGGTGAAGCGCCAGGGACTGGGGCATGCGCAGGGTTGCGAGCACCATGCCGTTGGCGCCTCCGAGCACGGCGATGAAGGCGATGACGTTGGGCAGCGCACCGGCTTGCTCGCCAAAGAGCTTGACGAACATGAGCGAGAGGCTGGCGTCGCCCGCCTCGATGACGGTCTGCGGGCCGAGGAAGCACGAGATGCCCACGAAGTACCCCAGATAGAGCACGAGGATGATGATGGGCGCGGCGACGAGGGCGCGGGGCAGGTTGCGCCGCGCGTCCTTGAGCTCGGGGGCGATGCTCACCGCGGAGCTCCAGCCGTCGAAGGCAAAGGCGATGGGCGCGGCGGCGGCGATCCAGGCGGTGCCGGCTGCAGGGGCGGCGGCGATGTCGGAACTCAGTTGAGCGACCGGGTCGTTCACCATGAGGCCGATCACGCCTACAAGCACCAGCGGCAGAGCCTTGGCCAGTGTGGTGAGGTTTTGGAAGTAGCCGCTCAAGGTGGGCCACAGGATGTTCCACGCGGTGCAAGCCAACAGGAAGACCAGGCCGATGCCCATCTGCCAGGCAAACGTCCCGGGCAGGTTGAAGGTCATGCACGCGTACACGCCCACAACCCAGCTGAGCACGGAGCAGACGACGGGCATGTACAGAAAGGTGAAGTTCCAGCCGATGAACGCGGCGCGGCGCGGGCCCAGGAATTCCTCGGCGTAGGCGATCAGACCCCCATGGCCGGTGGTGCGCGCGGCAAAGCGGGCCAGAGTGAGGCCGCCGAAGACGATGGTCGTGGCGGCGAGCAGCATCATGGCGACGCCGAGCGCGACGTTGCCGTCGGTGGCGATGAGGATGTTGTCGGACTTGAAGAAGATGCCGGAGCCGATGCAGATACCCACGATCAGACAGATCGCGGTGAACAGTGAGTAGCGCTTCACCGGAGCCGCATCGGCGTTGACGGCGGTGCCCGCGTTGGCGGAGGGGCCTTCGGCGGCGGACTTGGAAGAAGGGGTCATGGTTTCCTATCCTAGGCGTCGCATGCGGACGCTCATGTCGATGGGCTTGGCGGTGAAGGGCGCGGTGGTTGCGAGTCCGTCCACGCCGGTGGCGGCATATTCCCCCGCGTTTTCGGGGTTGACGCCCCCGGCGGCGATGATGGTGAGGCGCGGGTCGAGCGCGCGCAGGTTGCCCACCAGTTCGGTCAGCTCGTCGACCGCGACCTTGTCGAGCTGGACGCCGTCCACGCCGGCCCAGGCAACGGTCCCGCGCGAGGCGGCGCAGGCGCGTGTGCAGGCGGCGTTGTGCCATGCGAGGGCGAGAGCCTGCTCGGCGCTCACCTCGACGAACAACTTCTTCTCGATGCAGCGTGAACGGATTTGGGGTAGCTGTTCGATGAACGCGTCGATTCCTCCCATGAACGAGAGGTGATGGTCGAATACGAGCACGGTCTCGGACAGGCCCAAGCGGTGGGGGAACGCCCCGCCCGCGATGGTGGCCTCAACGAGGAGGTCCTTCACGCCCGGCATGCTCTTGCGCGTGGTGAGGACTTCGCAGGACGGGCTGGCGGCATGCGCGGCGTCGACCATCGCACGGGTCTTGGTTGCCACGGCGGAAAGATGGTCGAAGACGTTGAGGCAGACCTTCCAGGCCTGATGGAGCTGGGCGGCGGTCCCGCCGATCGTCATGAACGACTGGTCGGCTTCGAGCGCCGTGCCGTCGGGCAGGATGTTGGTGACGACGCATCCGAGCTTGGTGGCGATGCGCGACGCGACCTCGCCTCCGGCGAGCACGCAGGCCTCGCGGGTGAAGTACTCCATGGCGCCGGCTTGAGTGCCGACGCCCAGGATATGGCTGGTCAGGTCGATATAAGGCACGTCTTCGGCGATTAGCTCGTCGATGCGCGCGTCGGATAGGGTGACCATCGGTCCTCCTTTTGAAGATTTCTACGGTGGAAATCGTATCATCACCGCACGATTCTCCTGCATCTATCACGCGGAAAAGGCATAATGCTGTGTAATATATGACGTCCCGCCTACAAGACGTCCCGTCGCGCTCGCTGCGCGTGCCCTTGAAAGGAGACCCATGGATCTGAACAAGCGCCCCGACGACATGGTCCGCATCACCACCCCTGAGCTCGCTCAGGCCTTCATCGCCGAGCAGGTCGCCGCCTGTCGCGAGCAGATTGGTGATAAGAAGGCCCTTCTGGCCCTGTCCGGCGGTGTCGACTCCTCCGTGGTCGCCGCGCTGCTGATCAAGGCCATCGGCAAGCAGCTCATCTGCGTGCACGTGAACCACGGCCTCATGCGTAAGGGCGAGTCCGAGCAGGTCGTCGACGTGTTCCGCAACCAGCTCGACGCCAACCTCGTCTACGTCGATGCCACCGACCGCTTCTTGTCCCTGCTCGACGGCGTTGCCGAGCCCGAGGCCAAGCGCAAGATCATCGGCGCCGAGTTCATCCGCGTGTTCGAGGAGGAGGCCCGCAAGGTGGGCGACGAGGTTTCCTTCCTTGCTCAGGGCACCATCTACCCCGACATTCTCGAGTCCGACGGCGTGAAGGCCCACCACAACGTGGGCGGTCTGCCCGATGACCTGCAGTTCGAGCTCTGCGAGCCCGTCCGCCTGCTGTACAAGGACGAGGTCCGCGTGGTTGGTCGCGAGCTCGGCCTGCCCGAGAGCATGGTCGAGCGCCAGCCTTTCCCGGGCCCCGGCCTGGGCGTGCGCTGCCTCGGCGCCATCACCCGCGATCGCCTGGAGGCCCTGCGTGAGGCCGACGCGATCCTGCGCGAGGAGTTCGCCGCGGCCGGCCTCGAGGGCAAGGTTTGGCAGTACTTCGTGTCCGTGCCCGACTTCCGCGTTACCGGCGTGAAGGACGACAAGCGCCTCTATGAGTGGCCGGCGTTCATCCGCGCCGTCAACACGGTCGACGCCATGACCGCCGAGGTGCCCGAGCTCGACTGGGCGCTCCTCAAGAAGATCGGCGACCGCATCGCCTCCGAGGTCGCGGGCATCTGCCGCGTCCTGTACGACCTCACCCCGAAGCCCTGCGGGACCATCGAATTCGAGTAATCGGGTAATCGGGGGCAGGCGCAAGTTGGTCCCCATGAGGGCTGACGATAATTCAAGCTCGAGCCCTCCCGAATCCGGCTGTTGTTGATGCAGGGGGTTCCGCTCGCGATGAGCGGAACCCCCTGTTCGCTTTTGAAGGGTAGTTCTGCCGCAGTTTTCGGTGACCTTGAAGGTAGACGAAAAAACGACAAGCGTTCTACCTGCGACTTTGTCGGGACGTAATCGTCGTCTACTCACGAGGTGCTCGAAAACCGCGGCAGAACTTCGAATGGGTCTCTTTTTTCGCTTGTGAAAAATCAATTGCTCTCAATTCGAGGGCCCTTCCGTGGCGATGATGACGCGACAGGGCCGGTCCCATATGGGATCGGCCCTGTTTACTCGACTGGTGATTGTGCTACACAAAGCTGATCTGCAGCTTTTTGCCGAGACCGTGGGCTATTTTGGAAAGCGTCGCCACCGAAGGATTGCCATTGCCATTTTCCAGTCTACAGAGATTGGCCGCCTTCATGCCGCAGCGGTCGGCCAGTTCCTTTTGGGTCAGCCCTGCGGCGATGCGCGCCTTCACGATGCTTTTCATGACTTCACGTTCGGTTTCCTGAGCACTCCATTCATGACGGAAGGCGGGGTCTTTGAGAGACTCATCAAGATGTTCCCTAAAGCCGGTCATTGTGTGACCTCCAGATCTCCCTGAACTTCTTTGCGCGCTCTATTTCTTTTCTTGGCGTTCGCTGAGTCTTTTTCACGAAACCGTTGGTGACGATAGCGCGATTGCCAACAAAGAAGAAATAGAGGAGGCGGGTGATGTTCGAGCCTTGGGGTGTTCTCAGCTCGAAGATGCCATCCTCGAGATGCCGGGCAAATGGCATCGGTAGCCGTTCGCCATATTCTTCCAAAAGGAGCAGCCTCCCGAAAACTTTGGCTCTCATCTTTGGGTCGAGTCCATCGATGAACTCCTTTGCAGGTTGCCGTCCTTGATCGTCTTCGAAATACTGGACCTCCATTGCCATCTTACTCCTAAACTTATCACATATGATAATAATTGGCAAAACATACTATTTGAGACGAACACCTGTTCTAATTCTATAAGAACATATGTTCGTATACAAGTAGGCAATCAAATTGTGATTTCCAGTGAGAGGGAGTCTGGATCAATGGGGTGAGATCGAATAGACATTGCAGCATATTGTTCACCTTTGGCGTGTCTTTAGGGTCCCGCCTTTAATCTCCCAGGTGATGCTTGTGCACTCTCGCAGGAACGCATGGTCGTGGCTCACCAACAGCAGCGCGCCGCCGAACTGCGCGAGCGCCCGTTCGAGCGCCTCGACCGAGTGCAGGTCGAGGTGGTTGGTGGGCTCGTCCATGATGATGAGCGCGGGCGCGTCCAGCAGGCCGCGGGCAATCATCAGTTTTCGCAGCTCGCCAGGGCTGGTGGCAGCGCCTTCCAGGATTCGGTCGGGATCGGAGTTCAGTTGCGCCACGCAGCTGAGAACGCGTCCGCGGTCGATGGGGGAGAGGCGGCGGATGTTCCCCAGGACGCGCTCGCGCTGCTCGGGGCTCGGCTCTTGGGGGGTGTCGAGGACCGAAAGCCGTCGGCCTCCTTTGGCGCCATCGCACGCGAGCAGCTCGCGTATGTGGTCGAGAAGTGTGGTTTTGCCTGCGCCGTTGTGTCCTATGATGCCGATGTGCTCGGTGTTTCCCACAAAGATCTCGGGTAGCTCGAGGGTTCCCGCCCCACATGGGATACTGCCCGCGGGTATGTGAAGCACGGTTTTGCGAGCGCTGGGTTCGGCATCCAGGAACAGGTTGCCGTCATAGCGTTTGGGCGCATATGCCGCATGGACTCTGGCCTGGGCGCTTGCCATGCGCCCGTCCATCTGTCGCAGTAGCTTGCCTCGGGCCCCGTCCTGGCCCGAGACGATTGCGAGATCGATCTTGGCGCGGGCGCTTTTATCCTTGGGGTCGAGTCCTCGTTTCGAGCGCCTGGCATCCGCCCGCGCAGCCTCCTGGGCACGCTGCTCGCGCTCAGCGGAAAGGCGCGCGAGATGATCCTTCGCCCTCTTTCGTTCGTCTATCGCGGTCATTCGCTCGCGTTCCGCCTGGCAGCTTGCCTGCGAGTATCCGCCGGGGCGGATGACGATGTGAGTCTCCCCGCGGGGCCCACTTGCCTCGAACGACGCGCAGCGCGATGCGAGCGCATCCAGCAGCTCGCGGTCGTGACTCACGAGGATGCCGACGCCGGTGAAGCTGGCCAGCAGTCCTGTCAGTTGGGCACGGGCCTCGCGATCGAGGTGATTGGTCGGCTCATCCACTGCGAGCACATCGGGTCGCTGCCAGAGCGAGCAGGCGATCTGCAGTTTCTTGCGCTCACCGAAGCTGAGCTCGTCCCAGCGCCAGGGCATGTCATCGGTGAGACTCAGGCGTTTGCGGAGGCTGCGGGCCTCGCGGCCAAAGTCGAGCGCGAAGTCCGCCAGGATCGTGGGCGCTTCGTCTGCCTCCTGTGGGCAGTAGGCGGCGAGCAGATTGCCCGAAACCGTTCCCGAGTCGGGTTTCAGAAGGCCGCAGGCGATTTTGGCGAGCGTGGACTTGCCGCAGCCGTTGTCGCCCAAAAGCCCGGTCCAGCCTTGCGGGAAGGCAATGGTCACGTTATTCAAAATGGGGTCTTGCGCCACGGGGTGCGTGTAGGTCACACGCGAGAGTGCGAGCTGCATAAAGACATCCCCTCCTTGTTTGATCGGAGGTCATCAGAATCGTTGAGGTGGATGTCTAAAAGCGCATGGTCGCCCTGTCTCTTAGCGGTGGTGCCCTCGCAAGGGGCCCGAATCTATCGGGCGGGCGAGGGTGAGTGTAGCACGGCCGAAGCCGACGGTCCATCGTCTGGCCGATGGGTGCGAGATGGTTGGGTGCCCGATGCCCGGCAAGCGTCCGCCGTTCGATTGGCTCATGTCTGAACGCGCTGCCTACTCCTCTGGATCCTCCCATGCGCGGTAGGCGATGCTCTGTCCGAGCAGCGCGGCGATTGCATCGAGGACATCGTGGTCGAGCTGGTAGTGCATCCAACGGCCGTCCTTACGGGCACGGACGATCCCCGCATCTCGGAGCGCCGCCATGTGATGGGAGAGCGTGGGCTGCGAGATCTCGAGCTCCGAGAGGAGGTTGCAGGCGCACTGCTCCTCGCCGTCCCATAGCAGCTCGACGATGCGGAGCCGGTTGGGGTCGCCCAGTGCCTTGAGGTTCGATGCGAGCCGCTCGCGGTCGAACTCGCCGGCCACGATGCGGGCTCGGAGTCCGATGACGCGTTGCTGGATGGCGCGCATCGTGCGGAGGAACGCATCGTCGCCTTTGCCGGTTGGATCTTCCAGCCCCCAGTCCTCACGGTACATCGCCGGTAGGGAGGGGCATTCAACGCCGCACCCCATGGTGATGAGGATGTCGACATCGGGTAGGCGGGTCAGGGATTTGGGCTCGAGGGAGGCAACGTCGAATTCGTATTCGCTTGCCAGTAGACGTGCGGCATCGGGATTGACGATCTTCGCCGGGTGCATTCCCGCGGAGCGGGCGAGCATAACGTCGTCTGCGAAGCGGCGCGCCATCGCCTCTGCGATTTGGCTCCGACAGGCGTTGTGCGTGCAGACGAATGCCACGACTGGCTTGCCCATATCCCCGAATCCCCCATCATCTACCTGCTGTAATTACGTATCGATATATGTCTATATGATAACATATCGACAGATGTCTATGCGTAAATGGGAAGGTGGGGACATGGCGACCACGGAAGACAAGGTCTGGATCCACGAGACGTGTCTGGCGTGGCGGGGCGAAGATCCCGCGGCGCTGTTGGAGGCGCTTATGTCCGATGAGCGCTGTGCGGCGTTTGGGCCCGTGCATCATTTCCTGGTCGGCGCCTCGCTCCTCGCCTGCGCATGGCAGACCGTCCACCATGACGGTGCCGGCCTTTCCGAGGCGTTGGCCGAACTCGACTCCCGTGCGGCATGTGTGCCGGGAGCTACATGCGCGAAGTGGGGTGTGTGCGGGGCGGCGGCTTCGTGCGGTATGGCATTCGCCGTTCTAGCCGGCAATGCGCCCCTGCGCCGCGAGGGGTGGAGCGAGGGGCAGCTCATGGTCTCGGAGGTCCTGTCCGCCATCGCCCGGTCGGGGTCGCCTCGTTGCTGCAAACGCGATTCGCGCATCGCCGTTCGCACGGCCGTCCCATGGTTTAACGACTATTTTGGGTTGCGTCTCAAGGTCGGTGAGCAGGTGCCGGAGTGCGCCGTGGCGTCGCTGAACAAGGCGTGCCTCGGAAGCGAATGCCCTTACCACGCTTAAGTTCAAGAGGGCCGTGGGCGGCGTCTGAGTATCGGTGGCTTGCGGCTCTCGTCCGAGCGATGGTCGCGCGCTTCTACCTCGGATGGCTTGTGAGGTGCCATCCATTGCAGTAGGGGCAGCGGTAGGCTGAAAGGCCCCGGCGCCCGTGCTCGGCGCATGCGGCTATAGCGTTCTCCGCTTCCGCTTTGCTCGAGTAGCGGTTCTTGGACTCGCAGGCTTTGCGTCGGAGCGCGGCCTCGTGTTCGGCATCGAGACGATCTTCGCGTTCCCGCTCGCGTGTGAACAGGTCGCCCATGGCGTTTCCGTCGAACCCGGCCTCAAATGCCGCGCGCTGCTTGGCGCGCGCCGATCTTTTGTTGCTTGCCACAGAGCCCTCCGTTCATCGAAAACAGGGCCGAGCGCGAATGTGCGCTCGGCCCGAGACAGTCGAGATGGCCCATCTAATGGTGGCAGGCGTGCTCCGGCCCCATGGCCTCGAGCTGCCCGGCGGCAACGCGCTCAGCGGCGGCGCCCACGGTGCGGGATTCGGCGTCGTGCAAGACGGTGATGCCGGCGGCGGCGAAGCCCTGCATGGGGCGTATGCCCATGCCCACGGCGACGATGGCGTCGATGCCCGCGTCGGCGAGGATTCCCACGGGTCGCATGCAGCCTCCCTCCTCATGCGGGGGATTGGCGATGGTGCCGTCGAGCGCGACGGCGCCGTTCTCGATGTTCAGGATCGTGAAGCAATCGGCGTGGCCGAAGTGGGCCGAGCGCTGGGCGTCCAGGCCGCCTTCGCCGACGGAGGGAACTGCGAGCTTCATAGGAATAACCGCCTTTCGAGAGAGCGCGCGTGCGGCGCGCAAAAGTGTTGACTCGTCTCATGGTAGCTCGTTTACGTGTAGAGGCGCACCTCGCCCCTTAGCTCGCAGCTAATGAAATGGCGCGCAGGGGTGGAGATAATGGGCGTCGCCGAAGTGGTTTGAAGGAAAAACCGCTGCAATGGGAGGGAAAACGTGGAAATTGAACAGCCGAAACAGCCTCGATCGGGGCTTGCCATCGCCGGCCTGGTGCTCGGAATCATCGCACTCGTGACATCTTTGATGCCGATCATCAACAACATGTCGTTTTTCGCCGCGCTTGTCGGGGCGGTTCTCGCCATCGTGGGCCTGGTTGCCTGCACGCGCGGCAAACGCGCGGGGAAGGGCCTTGCAATCGCTGCGATCGCCGTGAACGTCATCTCGGTCGTCGCGGTTATCGCCAGTCAAGGTATGTACAGCGCGGCGATTGACGATGCCATGAACGGCCCGCAGGCGGTGCGGGAATCGCAGGCCGAAGATGCGTTGGACGATGATGCCGGGGAGTCCAGGGCCGACGAGCCTGTCAGTGAGAAGAAGCTGACGGTTGGCGCGTCCGTCGAGCTCTCGAACGGCATGACGATCTCTGTTGACGAAATCGTGCCGGGTCTGGCCAACTACGATGGCACGACCGTGACCGGCGTTCGCGTCACGTATTCGAACAATAGCGACGAAGCGCTCTCGTTCAACTCGTATGACTGGAAGGGGGAGAGCGCGAGCGGCGTTCAGAGCGATGCGACGTATTATTCCGAGGCGGCCGAAGAGCTCTCTTACGGTGACCTGTCCGCGGGCGGAACGGTGAGCGGTTATGTGTACTTCGAGGGGGACCTCGCGAATGTCTTGTACTTCTCGTCGCCGTTTGCGGATGGGCCCGCGGCGACATGGGGCATCGCGTAGGCAGGTTGCGCGGGCAGCGCTCGGGTCCATGTCGAGGGGCGGACAGCCCGAGTGCGCTGATTCCCGGCGGGGGTCCGCTTGCCGGACCGCCCCGATGGTTTGACGTGCCGGGCAAGGGGCGAATCGAAGGGTGCGCCCTTTGCCCGCAATGCATTTACAATGAGGACGGGAAAATGTGGTGGAGGAACGCATGACGGAGCGATTGACCGAGGAAGTGCTGCAGGAGCTGCTCGAGGCGCCGAGCCTCGACGGCTTTATCGGATCGCACGATTTTCCAGCTGCCACGCTCCCGGATTTTCTCGAGCACATGCTTCAAAAGAAGGGGCTCAAGCGTTCGCGCGTGGTGCGTATGGCGGACCTCAACGAGACCTTCGGATACCAGATATTCACGGGCGCGCGCAACCCGTCGCGCGACAAGGTGCTGCAGATCGCGTTCGCCATGGCGCTGTCGTTGCGCGAAACGAATCGGGCGCTTAAGGCGGCGGGCGCGAGCTCGCTCGACCCTAAGTGCCGCCGCGATGCGATCATCATCTTCTGCATCGATCAGGGCTGTTCGCTGCAAAAGGTCAACGAGGAGCTGTACCGCTTGGGCGAGAACACCGTCTGCTAACCGTCCGTACGGGCTGCTATGATGCTGCTCATGAAACACATGGGTGACATATCGGAGCGCCGGGCGCCCTTTGCTTCTGGCGATGGAGGGTCGGTGGCCGAAGGGGCGCGTGCGGCGATGAGCGGCTCCAGCGAGGCGGGCGTTTTGTCTGACGACGTTTTTCAGCGCGAGCTTGACGCGTTTGTCGCGCGTTCAGCTCAGGCCACCACGTGGCGCGTGGAGCGACTGCTCAAGCAATCGGATTTCGAGACGACCGAGCTGGTCGAGGGCGAACCCAGGGGGAGTGCTCCTGGCCGCTACATTCGGAAGCGCATCGACATGGTCGTCGGTGCGGGCGCCGTGTATCACGCGCTATGGGATGCGCAGCGCACAGGGAAATGTCCCGCTTGCGTTCCCCGGCTGATTGAGCTGGGTGTTCAAGGCAATGAGCTGACTGTGGTCATGGAGTACGTCGCGGGCAGCACGATCATGGAGCTCGTCGCCTCGCTCGGAGCTGGCCTGGCGACTGCCACCTTGATCATGCCCGGGCTCTGCGACGCTGTGGAACTGCTGCATCGGGCGTTTGAGCCTCCGTTGATCCACCGCGATCTCAAGCCGAGCAACGTGATCATGAGAGAGGGGAAACCGGTCATAATCGACTTTGGGGCCGCCCGTCAGTGGCGTGATGGCGCGAGTTGCGACACCACGCATTTTCTCACACGCTGCTATGCCCCGCCGGAGCAGTTCGGCTTCGGCCAGACCGATGAGCGAACAGACGTGTATGCGTTGGGTAAGGTGCTGTATTTCTGCCTCGTCGGCGAGAATCCTCCCAATGTGTGCGATGCGAGGGCTTGCGAGGCCGCGGGGATATCTCGTGGTCTTGGCGAGGTGATATGTCGTGCCTGCGCCTTTGATCCGGATGGCCGTTATGAGAGCGCCCGTGCGCTGGGTGATGCCGTGGAGGGCGCCCTGCTGTGTGCCGAGATCTGTGGGCAGGCGGTCTTCCGTGGCGGTGGGGGCTCTTTCTCGGTCGGTCCCGAGCGCGTCCGGAACGCCGATGCCCAACATCTCGCGGCTCATGCGGAGATGGGCCGCGTTGACGCCCGGTCAGATTCGTCTGCGATTCCCTCGTCGCGCACGGAACGCGCTTCAAGGTCGATTGCGTCCAAGGGGTGGGCGATGCTCGAGTCCCTCTCCACGAAACATCGGCGTCTGATGCGAATGCCTTTGGCGGTGTGGAATGCGCTGTTGGCAACGGGGTGCGCCTTGCTGGCTATTGGGTCCGTGATGGCCATCGTCTCTCCCAATGCCCATGATGCCCAACTTCCCCTATGGTTCAGGGTCCTTGAATATGTAGGCGTGGGGATGGTGTCCCCTGGGGCATTGGCCTATCTGCTGAGCGACAAGCGATTTTTACGGGCGCACATACCGGGCCTCGCCGGCATCGATCGTCGCAAGGAGGCGATGTGCGCCGCCGCGGCATTCCTGGTGGGAATCTTGGTGCCCATGATGTTCGGCATGGTTGCGGGGCTCATCTAGGAGCTGAACGCCCACAGGTTCGCACACTGGCCAAGGATCCGGTCGAGGTCCCAGGGATGATCGCCGTTTTTCGCGCTGTTCGGGTCGCGCACCATGACCTGCCCATCGTCGGTTAGGCCTGCGAGCACGATGAAATGCCCCGTGCTGGTAAAGTCGCCGGGTCGCACGCTGCATATGATCGGCCGCCCCGCCTCGAGCTCGACACGGACGACGTCGGCGCTTGCAGAGAGTTCAGTACCGCGAAGGCCGAGCATCGTCGCGCCGTCCGTCATAAGCACCCATGCCGTCATGCCGTCGACGGTGAAGCCGTTTTGTTCGCTGAAACGCGCCATTGCCGCGGGGTCGAGGTCGGTCTTTCCCGTGAGCGATATGTAGACCATGGAAAGGCAGGTCGGGCCGCATCCGTTCTCGTGGATGTTTCCTCCCGCATAGGGTTCGTCGGACCATTGGGGGTCGATTTGGTACAGGAACGGGACCTCTCCCTTGCGCCAGGCGTGCGTCGGCGTCGAGTGGGCGGTTTCCTCTTGAGGTGGTGCGTTCCTTCGGCCCGTTCCAACATTCTGCTGCGTGAGCGATTGGGCTGCGAGAACAAAGGCGATTACGATGCCGAGGCCGATGATCGCCATATTTCCCATGCGCGATTTGGGTTTCCGTGCTCTCGGCGCTGTATCGGGCCTTCGATTGGCCGCGGCAGACTTTCGTCGGGGTGCACCGGTTCTCTGCGGTGCGGCGGCACGTCGTTGCCGTGTCCCGTGATCGGCTCGGAATCTGCCTCCCTCAAGGGGTCCGTCAAATTCCCTAAGAGGGCGCCGGTCGTCATTTCTCCCATAGATACCCATGGCTCAACTCCTTGGATGCTTGCCATGCCAACCATGATGAAGAGAGCCCCATGCGTTCCCGTGACGCCTGCGTGACAGGTTGGTCACGGTGCTTAACGGGAGGTTAAAAATGACTTAACGCAGTGCATCGCCGACCCAATGAGAGCGGGCCGGCGATGCACGGGAGAATCGATGGAAGGAACAGGGGTTAGCGAACGAGGTCCTCGATCACTCCGGCCCGGTAGTTCTTGAAGACGATGCCGTCGCCGTCTTGCGTGGCGTCCAGGTCGACGTCGGCCATGATGCCAAAGTCGTGGTCGCCGTCCGAATCGTGGAATACCTGGTGCACGTGCCAGACGTGATCGGTCTGCTCGTCCGATTCGTCGATTTCGAGGAACGCCGCAGATCGCGCATCGGCGTCGATGAGCAGGTCCTCGTGTGCTTCGTAGAACGCATCGAGCACACGTGCCCAACGGCTCTCGCCGAAGCCCCAGTCGACGTCGAGGTCGCCGAGGGCGTCGGCACGGTCGAGGGCGGCCAGTCGCACGCGCTGGAACAGGGTGTTGCGAACCATGAGCGTCATGCCGCGGCGATCAGCAACCACCTCGTCACCGTGCTTGATAGGCGCCGCACCCGGCTCCATACCCGCGTTGGCCCATTCGTCCACAAGGCTCGAGTCGACCGAGCGCACCACAAGTCCCAGCCAGGACACGACGTCGTCGAGCTCCTCGGTGCGGCGCTCCACCGGGACGGTGCGATCGAGCGAGCGATATGCCTCGGTGAGGTAGCGCAGCAGGATGCCCTCGCAGCGCGCAATCTTGTACTGCGCGATGTAGCTCTTGAAGTCGCAACCGGTCTCGAGCATGTCGCGCAGGACCGACTTGGGACTGAGCTCGTAATCGTTTGCCCACGGGACCTGCGCGCAGTACGTGGCGAACGCAGCGTCGAGCATCTCCTCGAGCGGCTTGGGGTAGGTGACGTCCTGCAGGCGGTCGAGGCGCTCCTCAAAGTCGACGCCCTCCGCCTTCATGGCGTTCATCGCCGCATCGCGGGCGCGACGTTCCTGCGCTCGCAGGATCTGCTTGGGGTCCTCGAGCGTCGCCTCGACCATGGAAATGAGGTCGAGGGTGTACGTGGGGTTCTCCGGATCCAGCAGCTCGAGCGCCGCGAGCAAAAACGGCGAGAGCGGCTGGTCGAGGGCGAAGTCCTCAGGCAGGTCGACCGTGAGGAAGTAGTTCGCCGCCCCGTCGAGGGGGTGGCCCGTCGCGGTGCCCTCCTCGACGATCGCGCAGCTGACCTCGTCATTCGCGCCGTCCTCCTTATCGCGCTCGGCGTCGAGTGCCCTGAGCTCCTCCAGGTTCTCGGGAGCCTCGGTGAGCGAGACCGCAGGAATCGAATCGACGTTGCCGTCATCGGCGTCCGCGTCCGCCCCGCAGGCCTCTCGGACCACGACCCCAGCGTCGATGAGCGTGGCGAAGATCTCGGCGGCACGGCCCTTCAGCTTGGCCTTTTCCTCGGGGGTTTGAAGCGACGCGTCGATGAGCGCCAGCACGCGCTCCCATGCGTCGCCGCCCTGCTCGACCTCCGCGAGCACCATGGAGTGCGTGATGCGCAGACGGGGCTTGAGGGTCTCGGGCTCGCTCTCGATCAGACGGGTGAAGGTGTCTTCGTTCCAGGTGACAAAGCCCTCCGGCGGGCGCTTTTTCTTGAGCTTCTTCATCTTCTTGGGGTCACCCATGGCCTTGAGCTCGGCCTTATGGTTCTCGATCTCGAACTCCGGCGCCTCGGCGATGACCACGCCCTCGGTGTCAAAGCCCGAGCGGCCCGCGCGCCCGGCGATCTGGTGGAACTCGCGCGAGCGCAGACGGCGCTGCTTGTAGCCGTCGAATTTCGTAAGACCGGTGAGCAGGACGGTGTGGATGGGCACGTTGATGCCCACGCCGAGTGTGTCGGTGCCGCAGATCACGGGAAGAAGGCCCTGCTGGGCGAGCTTCTCGACGAGCAGGCGGTAGCGGGGTAGCATGCCGGCGTGGTGTAGGCCCACGCCGCTCGAGATGAGATGCTTGAGCGTTTTGCCGAACGCCGTGGTGAAGCGCCCTCCCTTGATCGCCTCCTTGATCGCCTCGCGCTGCTCTTTGCTGGCAACGCCGTAGCTTGCCAGCGCACGGGCGGACTGCAGGGCCGCGTCCTGGGAGAAGTGCACGATATAAAGCGGTGAGTCGCCTTGGCGAAGCGCGAGTTCGACCGTCCCTTCCAGGGCGGTTTTTACGTATTCGTAGGAGAGGGGTACCGGGCGCGGAGCGTCGGCGATGAGATCCAGGTCGCGGCCGGTGGTGCGGGTGAGGGTATCGCCGATGGCGGTCATGTCGCCCAGGGTGGCGCTCATGAGCAGGAACTGCGTGTGGGGCAACGTGAGCAGTGGGACCTGCCAGGCCCATCCGCGGTCGGGGTCGGAGAAGAAGTGGAATTCGTCCATGGCGACGCAGCCCACATCGGCGTCTTCGCCCTCGCGCAGCGCTTGGTTGGCAAGGATCTCAGCGGTGCAGCAGATGACGGGGGCGCCGGTGTTGATGTGCGAATCACCGGTGATCATGCCCACGTTGTCGCGGCCGAGAATGTCGACCAGGTAGAAGAACTTCTCGGAAACGAGGGCCTTGATGGGCGCCGTGTAGTATGCGCGCTGTCCGCTGGCCATGGCCATGAACATCATGCCGAGCGCGACCAGCGACTTGCCCGAGCCCGTGGGTGTGCCCAGGACTACGTTGCTGCCCGCGGCCAGGGAGAACAACGCATCTTCCTGGTGTTCCCAAGGCTCGATGCCGCGAGAGGAGACCCATTCCATGAATCGCTCGTATGCCTCTTCAGGTGTCAGCCAGGGTTCGGGCTCCAAGGCCTGTTCGGTTTCATCGGATTCCGGCTCCCACCAGCTAGGTGCGAGCGAGCCCAGGGAGCCATGGGCAAAGGGGTCGGTGGAGTTGGTCGCGTCAGGCATATTCGTTCCGTTTCGTCGATGTTGCTGTGCCTATTATGACCGAACGCGGCGTGTTGGACGTGCGCTTGGAGTGCTGGGTGCAGGTTGTTGGTGGTTCGGGGTGTGAAAGCAAGCCGCTCAGGCCTCGATAGGGGGTCGCTAAATATATGAAATCACAGAAGTGGTCAAAATACCCTGATTGTGCGCTGAGCGAGCCCCGTCGGGAGGCGTGTATATCCCTACCGCTAGAAAAATCCTGGGGTTTTGATATCGCCTGAGGGACAGTCCGTTTCAGCGCGGTCGTTGCCAACGCGGTCGCCCGATTGAATCCTGGGCATTTGTTGCGCGGCGTACGCAGCTCCGCCGCACAATCAGGGTATTTTGACCATCATCGGGAAAACGTACGCCCATTATGCGGCAAACGAGAAAAAGATATGCAGCGGAAGCTTAATAGGTAATGGATTTATGCATTTTGCCGCGCTGCGAGATGTTGGCGACGATTGCGAAGGTTGTCGACGGCGTAGCTCATGCCGTACGGGATGTAGTCATCGGCGAAAAGGTCCTCAGGCAGATAATCGATGAGGCTCTGGGGCATATCGAGAGCGGATTGGAGCTGCTCGGGCGTGGCAGGCTTGCTCGCGGGCCTCGCATAGACCGCGTGCACAGTCGCGCCCTGTTCGGTGAGACGCTGCTCGTACTCGGTGATGGGCTGCTCGGGATGGGCGGTGCGATCGTCATGCGTGGCGCACGCCACTTCCCACCCAATGGCTTTGAACTGCGGCAACGAATACTCATACAGCGGCAGGCTGTCGGTGCGAAGCGTGAGCATACCGCCCTCGGCGATGAGCGACCGATACCCGTCGAGATGCTCGGCCGTGGTTACGCGAAGCCGCGCATGGCGGCGCTTGGGATGGGGCGTGGGGAAGTTGATGGAGATGCTCGAGAGTTCGCCGGGCGCAAAGATTCCGGCGAGGTTGGCGGCATCGCCGGGAATGACCAGCGCGTTTTTGAGACCCAGGTCGAGAACGAGCTGGGCTGCGTGCACAACGCACACGGGCTCGCTGTCCATGCCGATGAACAGGGTATCGGGGTGGCGCTGCGCCATGGCGGCGATATAAGCGCCCTTGCCGCAGCCCAAATCGAGATGCACATGATCGAAGCACTCGACGCCGCCCGGAATGAGCGGGCAGCATGCTTCGGCCCAACGGCCCCGGTACGTCGCAGCGCCGGTCTCGATGGCGTCGGACGCGCGTTCGATGCGCTGGTCGAGGACGAAGTTCTTGGGCATACGTGCGTGCATGGGGGCCTCTCGGATGGGATTGGAGCTTCTGGTCGGAGCGGGTTAATTATGCGAATCGCTCGAGCATAAGGTACCGATTGAGGGTACCAGAGCCCCCGTCCGCGGAGTAGCGCGCGACCTCGCGGGCGCATGTTCCCACAGATGCTACAAGCTCGTCGATTTCCGATTCGTCAAAATGATGGCAGTAGCGCAAGGGGGAGGGATCGGATTGCCAGCCGAGGAAGTGGTCGTTTTCGTCGAGCGGGAACGTGCCGCTCTGCGCGGACTCGTGGGCGGCGGAATCGGCCGCGAGGGCCTTGCGCGCCAGTCTCTCATCGCGCATGAACTGCCAAAATGAAATGATCGCAACCCCGCCGAGCGCGGTGCGCTCAACGATTGCGTCGAGAACGGACGCCCTCATGTCAAACCCCGGGACATGATGCATGAAACCAAAGCAAACGGCCAAAGCGCACTCGGGGATGCCGGCGTCGGCGATTCGGCGATTCGGGACGGTGTGTCCAAGGTCGCCGAGCCGTGCCCAGTCATCTAGAAAGCTTCCGAGAACATCCATCTCGTAAAAGTCCGCGCCGGGGATCTGGGAGGCGTCTTTCGCGAGGTCGGCACAGGCGTCGACCGCGTGGAATCGGAGATCGACGTCGGGAAAGGCGTTGAGGAGGAACCGTTCGAAGCGCAGATTGCCGCAGGCGAGATCGAGGACGAGCGGCGAATGGCAGCCGGCGCCGCCGTTGTGCGCTCGAGGCCAGCGGAGCTGCGTCAAGAGCTCGGCCGCATGATTCCAGCCCTCCCACGGCGCGCTGCGCGTTGCGGAGAATGATGCGGCGTGCTCGGCGTAAAAGCGGTTGTTAAGCTCGATGAGTTCGTGCGCAGTGGTGAGGTCCATGGGGCTCCCGGCAAAAATGCGGTCATATCGGTACGGCTATTGTAAAGCGGAATACGGGGATGCAATGCGGTTCGCCCCGCATCCGTTGGGGCGGGGGCGCGGGGCTCATATACAATGGGCCCATGGAACAGATTATTCTCGACATACTCGAAGATCTGCGCGCCGGCCGGAACGTCGACGATCGCACTTTGCTCAAGATGGGGCACGCGGCGGCGCGTCGTTCCGGCTCAGACAAACGCGCGTTCGCCAAGCGACGTTTGCTGCCGTTTTACCAGCAGGTGAAGAGCGATGACCGTGCTCGCTGGGAGTCGTGGGGCGTGACCCCCGAGCTTGAAAAGCAGCTCCTTTCCGTCTTGCGCATGAAGCCGCGACGCAGCGCCTCGGGTGTGGCGACCATCACGGTCATCACCAAGCCCTGGCCGTGCGGCGGTGATTGCCTGTTTTGCCCGAACGATATCCGCATGCCCAAGAGCTATCTGCATAACGAGCCTGCGTGCGAGCGTGCCGAGCAAAACTGGTTCGATCCGTATCTGCAGGTCACATCGCGCCTGACCGCGCTCAGCCAGATGGGTCACGCCATCGACAAGATCGAGCTCATCGTGCTCGGCGGAACGTGGAGCGACTATCCGCGGGGCTATCAGGTGTGGTTCATCGCGGAGCTGTTCCGCGCGTTGAACGAGTTCGAGCCCGCTGTGGACGGGGCGTGCGCTTCCACCGCACGCTCGTCAGATGATGAGCAGCCCTGCGTCCTCACCCGTTCGAGTGCCGAGGAACGGGGAGAGCTATACCGAACGCTCGGATTCCCCCAAGACGGCTCGCAGTTCGGTCGAGCGGCGGAAGATATCCAGCGCCGACTGGACGAGCATGCATGCTCTTACAACCAGGCATTTTCCGAGCACTACGGTGCCGGTTCTCCTTGGCGCTCCGTCGCAGCCGAGCAAGTCGCCACATTCGATGAGCTCGAGCGGTTGCAGCGCGAGAACGAAACCGCCCGTTGCCGCGTGGTTGGTCTTGTGGTGGAAACGCGGCCGGACGCCATCACCCCCGATTCGCTGACGATGATCCGCCGCCTTGGATGCACGAAGGTGCAGATGGGCATTCAGTCCCTTGACCAGGCCGTTTTGGATGCGAACGATCGCGGTATCGAGGTCTCCCAGATCGAGCGGGCGTTCGAGCTGCTGCGCGTGTTCGGGTTCAAAATCCACGCGCACGCGATGGTCAACCTGCTGGGTTCTACGCCGGAACGGGATAAGGAGGACTACCTGAGCCTTGTGCGAGGCTTGCCGTTCCAGCCCGACGAGATCAAGCTCTACCCGTGCGCGCTTATCGAGGGCGCCCGACTGCAGGAGCGCTTCGAGGCGGGGGAATGGGCGCCCTATTCCGAGGCGGAGTTGCTCGACATTCTGGTGAGCGACGTCGCCGCAACCCCTCCGTTTTGCCGGATTTCCCGCATGATCCGTGACTTTTCATCGCACGACATCGTGGCGGGGAACAAGAAGCCGAACCTTCGCCAGCTCGTCGAGAACCGCCTGCGTTCTCAGGGGGATGTGCGCGGCATCCAGGAGATTCGTTTTCGCGAGGTCGCTACGGGCGAAGTTCCTGTCGATGAGCTGCGCATGGAGGACGTCTCGTATGGGACATCGAACACGTGCGAGCACTTTCTGCAGTGGGTGACGCCCGAAAACCGTATCGCGGGTTTCCTGCGCCTGTCTCTGCCGGACGAGGAGTATGTGCGCTCGTTTTCCGCTTCCGGCGAGGTGGGCCTTGAATCCGAGGCGGCCTGTTCTGGAGGCGGGCGCCTGCCCGTCGTGCCCGGTGAGGCGATGATTCGCGAGGTCCATGTGTACGGCATGGCCACGCAGCTCGGTGCGGGTGGAACATCTGCCCAGCATCTGGGCTTGGGCCGCCGACTCATCGAGCGGGCCTCCGAGATCGCTCGCGAGGCGGGCTACAGCCGTCTCAATGTGATCAGCGCGGTGGGCACACGTGAATACTATCGTCATCTCGGCTTCATCGACCATGGCCTGTATCAGCAAAAGGAGCTCTCATGACTCAAAAGCCCTCGAATGCTTCTGCGGGCGCCGGAATCGCGGCGGGGGTGGCCCTCGGCGCCGTCGCCGTCGGCGCGGCGGCGATTTTTGTAGGGTCTCAATGCCTGCAGCTCGTGCGCACCAAGTCGGGCATGGCGCGGGTGAAGAAGGTTCGAGATGAGGCGGGCAACCAGGTTCGCGTTCTCCAGCAGGGCGGCGTGTATCAGAGCGCCACGTATTTGGATGAGCGACGCTTTGAGCCGGTGTTTGCGTACTACCGGGCGTTCGACCGCATGTTCGATGCCGAGGCGTCCAAGCGCGCGGCAACGGGTGGCGGCATCGATCGCGTGCTCGTGATGGGCGGCGGCGGATACGCGTATCCCAAGCATGCGCTCGCTGCGCATCCGGCCCTCGATATGGATGTCGTTGAAATCGACCCCTCCATTACGAGGCTGGCTCGCCGGTGGTTTTTCCTCGATGAACTCGAGCGCATCGCCGCCGATCGGCTGCGTCTGATCACGGCGGACGCACGCACGTTCATCTCCCAGGCCCTTGCCGAGGGGACACGCTACGATGCGGTTGTGAATGATTGCTTTGCGGGCTGCGAGCCCGTTCGCGCCCTCGCCACGGTGGAAGCCCTGTGCCAGGTCAAGGTCTGCCTGAATCCCGGAGGTTTGTACCTGGCGAATGTCGTTAGTTCCGCGGGTGGGGAGAACATCGATTTTCTCCGCGACGCCGTTGCGACCGCTGCAGCGGTGTTCTCGCATGTCCATGTGGTCCCTTGCGAGGATGTCGCTTTTGGCGCCGAGGACAACTACCTGCTCATCGCAACCGACGGCGCGTATTCCTTCCATGGCGAACTGCCTCTCGATGAAGTCTTGTGCGGCGAGGTCATGCGCGATGTTTAAGAACGAGGCCCTTTTTGGGTCCCATTGCGGTCCCTGCCGCCCCGATGCCCGATTTGGCCGTGAGGACGGTCCTGCGTGTGCGTCATCCACTCACCCTGCGATGGACGAACGGCCCGGGTCTGCACTTGCCGCCGGCATGACCCGTCGCCGCTTCCTGGCAACCGCCGTAGCGGGATTCGGTATGGTTGTGGCAGCATGTGCGACGGGTTGTTCGGGGCTCCCCGGTGAGGCGGGGTCGCGCGACTTCGGCGCTGCGGGCCACGCCTCGCTTGCGACGATTCAGGACAGCGAACGAGGCGCGCATCGTATCTCAATCGTCATGGGCGGAGACGTCTTGGCGCATCGTGGCATTTGGATGAGCGGCGAGCGCGCCGACGGCACGCGCAATTACGACCATCTTTTCAGCGCGATCGCGCCTACGTTCAAATCTGCCGACATAGCGATAGTCAACCAGGAGACGGTGCTGGGCGGGGTGGAGATGGGCCTATCTGGCTTCCCGACCTTTAACAGCCCCCAGGAGCTTGGCGATGCCGAAGCGGCCGCCGGCATCGATGTCGCTCTCGCTGCGACTAACCATGCGCTCGACAAGGGCTTCGAGGGGATTGAAGCGACCCTGCGTTTTTGGCGCGAAAGGCATCCTGAGATGTTCGTGCCGGGCATTGCCGATTCGAATGAAGCGGCAGATAGACCGTATATCGTCACACGCGGTTGCATTGCGGTTGCGATTCTCAACTACACAGAGACCACCAATGGCATCCCCATGCCGGCTGAGCATCCGTATTGCGTCAAAAGCTTATACAGGTCGAATTTCGCGGCGGATGTCTCCCGTGCTCGCGAGGCGGGTGCCGACATCGTCATCGCTTGTCCTCACTGGGGGACTGAGTATGTCTACGAGCCGAATGCGGCGCAACGACGTCTCGCCTCTCGTCTGATTGAGGCGGGGGTGGACGCGATCATCGGAACGCATCCGCATGTTTTGCAGCCCGTTGAATTGATGCATCGACCGGATGGACGGCGTGTGCCAGTCTTCTGGTCGCTTGGCAATCTCATCTCACGTCAGATGGAGGCGCCTCGGACCGTTGGCGGTCTCGCTGGTCTCACGGTGGAGAAGATCGGCAATGTATGCGCGATCACCTCGTGTTCCATCCAGCCGACCGTGATGCACAAGACATCTCGATCGGATACGGGGATGCGAGTCTATCGTCTCGCCGACTACAGTGACGAGCTCGCGGGCGGGAACAACGTGGAGACAACTGAGGATTTCCCCTCGTTCACGGTGGCCGGTTGCCATGACTTTGCGTCGAAAGTCCTCGGCGCGTCATATGACCGTACGTCATCGTCTCTGCTGCTTGAGGTCAATCCGCTGTAGCCCCATCGATTGATCTTTGCTTCCGCCTCTCCGCATCTTGCTTCGCGCTCTCTCGGTACTACAACTCCCTTCCTCGCATCATCGCATCGCGCCAGCCGACGACCCTTCGACGCATGCCATCTATGTCGAGCACGCCTTCGGCAAAGCCCTTGCGGACCAACTCGGCGGGCAAAAACTCGTCGTATTTGTCGAAATAGGGGACCTCGCCGGGATATAGGAGCTCGATTGGGTCGAAGTCCATTTCGGCTTCGGCTGCCACCACCTCGAAGAACGTGCGCGCATCCGCTTTCATGCGAAACTGCATGAAATAGGGGCGGGACGGATCGAGCCCCTTGATTCCCAGTTCGGCTGCGCATTTGATTTTGAGCAGCCGTTCGAGTGCGAGAAATGCGTAGCTACCCAGCCATGGGAAGAGCGCCCATGTGTCTCCGCCCAGGTTGATGAGGGGTCCTGCTCCCATTGACGGGACGGTCTCGGTCTCGTTTGCCATGCGCGCCTCGTCAGGGGTCCGCGCGTCAGCTGGTGCGACCGCGGAGCCGACGCAATGAATCGCGCCGTGCTCATCGGCCTCCCAGATATCCTCAGCATCATCGATGTGGTTTTTGGCACATACGGCGATTGAACCGTGGTTCCTGCCAGCTATCCCCGCGTTGGCTGCGACGTGGCGCGCCTGCGTGAGGCGTGCGCGGGCGTTGCCCATCAGATATGGATAGACATCGTTCTCCTCGAGTACGCGCCGCATGCGCTCGAGCACATGGGTGTCGATGTCGCCCGCGCAGTCTCCGAAATAGGCGGGAACGCGACCCTTCACCTGGGTGCAGTAAACGAGATGCCGCTTCCAATCAACCTCTTCGACAAGCCAGCAGTGGCCTGCAATAGCGATGCGTTCCCCTGCAGGCGGCGGGTTCACAATCGTTCCGAGTTCCGCGGATTCGCATCGTACGGTGAATTCCTCGTTTTCTTGGAACACCGCGTAGAACTTGAAGGAGTTTGTGATTCGCTCCCCGGATAGCCCGACGATGAGGCCCCCTCCCTCGGTGACCTCGATGTGCTCTGTTTCGATGAGGTGGTGCAGCAGGCAGCGCAGGTCGTCGGCGCTGATGCGATGGAGGTACGAGAGGGTGAGCACGCGGTTCGCGAGTTCTGCTGGCGTGAGTTCGCCGCAACTCGCGAGTGTGCTCATGACCTGGTGATACAGCAGGCTGTAGGGCAAGCGGTCGAGCGCCGGGGGTTCGACCCAATGCTCTTCGCGGTAAAGCTGGACCAAGGCGATTCCCTGGATCAGCTTCCAGGGAATGGTCTCGGGCAGCATCGCTCGAGGTTCGGGTTGCTCTTCTCGCATAACGAAGTGCATCTCAGGCGGCAGGTTGCGCCGGCCTGTGCGCCCCATCCGCTGTAAGAAGCTCGACACGGTGAATGGCGCGTCGATCTGGAAGGCCCGCTCGAGCCGACCGATATCGATGCCGAGTTCCAGGGTCGCGGTGGTGACGGTTGTTTGGCGTTGCTCGTCATCGCGCATGAGCTCTTCGGCGCTCTCCCTATATGAAGCAGAGAGGTTGCCGTGGTGGATGAGGAAGCGGTCGGGCTCGTGTTGGGCTTCGCAATACGAGCGCAGGCACGAGCAGACGGCCTCGGCTTCCTCGCGGGAATTGACGAAGACGAGGCATTTGCTCCCGCGCGTGTGCTCGAAGATGTAGCCGAGACCTGGATCGGCCTCCTGTGGCGCGATGTCGGTTCGGGCCATGATTTCTCCACTGGGGAGCGCATCGATGCGCACCTCGTCATCCGCGTAGGGCTCATGCGGGTTGCCGCCATGCACCACATCGGCTTCGAGCGCCCCAAGGGCCTCGACGGCTCGCTCCGGCGCCTGTGGTCCGGCCATATAGAAGTGCTCCATGGATAGACGCCATGTGCGGCGTGGTTCCTCGAAGCGCGGGATGACACAGCCCCTTCCCGTGCCAGATGAGAGGAAGGCTCCCGTGCGCTCGGGGTCGCCGATGGTTGCCGATAGCCCGATACGCCGAGGATTGACCCCCGCCATGCGAGATAGACGCTCTATGAGGCAGAGGGCCTGTCCACCGCGATCTCCCCGCAGCAGGGAGTGAACTTCGTCGATAACGACGTAGCGCAGGTCGCCAAACAGGCGCCCGACCGCCGCGTGGCGGTGGAGCAGCAGCGCTTCAAGCGATTCCGGTGTGATTTGCAGGATGCCGCTCGGTTTTTTGAGAAGCTTCGCCTTATGGGAAGAGGAGACGTCTCCGTGCCATCGCCAGACCGGGATGTCCGCTTCCTCGCAAAGGGCGTCGAGCCGCTGGAACTGATCGTTGATGAGGGCCTTGAGCGGGCCGATATATAGGGCCCCGACGGTTGCCGGCGGGTTCTCCCAAAACTCGGTGAGGATGGGGAAGAAGGCCGCCTCGGTTTTGCCCGACGCCGTCGATGCGGTGAGCAGGACGTTGTCTTCGGTATTGAAGATCGCGTCCGCTGCGGCAACCTGGATGGAGCGCAAGTTCTCCCAGTCATGGGCATAGATGAAGTCTTGGATAAAAGGCGCATAGCGGTTGAATGCGTTCACGTTGGCCCCCTCCCGTCCAAATCTTGGAAAAAGAGTATAGCACAAAACAGAACATATGTTCTAGAATATAGAGCGCAAGGGGTACATCGAGTGCCATGAAAAGACCCGCGAACTTGGGGTTCACGGGTCTGGTCTGTGAGAAGTGCCCGATCTGCCGGCGATGCATGCGGGACGGTCGCGCACTCAATCGGTGCGAGTCGGCGTCCTACAGCACGGTGGAGGCCACGATGTAGATGACGTAGAGGAACACGAAGATGACGCCCTCGCGGCGGGTCATGGTGTGCTTGGTGCCCACAAAGGCAAAGCCCACGAGCATGATGGAGAAAATGGCGAGCAGGGCGAAATCGAGGTTGTACCCAGTGGCGTAGGCAACGGGGGAGAACAGCGCCGGCACACCCATGACCAGCAGGACGTTGGTGATGTTAGAGCCCACGACGTTGCCGACGGCGATATCGGTGTTGCCCTTGAACGCAGCGACGACGGAGGTGACGAGCTCGGGCAGGCACGTGCCCAGCGCGATGACGGTGATGCCGATGACGCGCTCGCTGATGCCCAAGGCAGTGGCGATGGTCACGGAGTTGTTGACCACGTAGTCGGCGCCGAACTTGAGCAGCGCAATGCCGAACAGCACGAGCGCGATGGACACGAGCATGCCTCGGGGCTCATCGGCGTCGGCATCGTCATCTTCGAGCTCGTGGGGCTCGAGCTGCGTCTCGGGGTCGAGGTCGTCGTGGCCGCTATCGCCCTCGCGCAGACCCAAGAACACGGTGTAAGACATGAAGGCGGCAAAAACGACCAGCAGGATGATGCCCTCGAGGGCGGTGAGCTCTCCGCCCGTGTTGGCGAGCAGCATGAGCAGCAGCACGGAGGCGACGCTCACGGGGATTTCGAAGCGCTGGGTGTGACGTGCGAGGGGCAGTCGCGTGATGACGGCGCTCATACCTAGGATGAGCAGGAGGTTCGCCAGGCAGCTGCCGGCGACGTTGCCGAACGCCATATCGGCATGCCCGTCGATCGCCGAGACTACACTCACGACGAGTTCGGGCATGGCGGTGCCCACGGCGACGACCGTGAGGCCGATAACGCGGTCGGGCAGGCCCACGCGCGCGGCGATTTGACTGGAACCGTTGACGAGCAGGTCGGCGCCCCAGACGAGGAGCGCGAATCCTACGATGATGAGGAAGAGTTGCAAAAGCATGTCGGTCTTTCTTGATCGCGTGATACTACGGTGCGCCCGTTTAAACGGCCGGCGCCCGTCGCTGGTCTGCGACGGGCGCCGGCAATCGCCACACTTGGGTCCAAGAGCGGAAAATGTGCGTCTATACCATCGATTAACAGGCGCGATGATTTAGATTACCGTGAAAAATAACCCCTTGGCAAGAAAAATCGGGTCAAGAGACCGCGCGCAAAGTAAAGGCTTCACTGCGGCGAACATGTTCCTGGCTCGCGACGGATGCGATTCGCGGTTCGCGCCACGTGCGTCTTAATTCGCCTCGACGCCTTCCGTCCAGGCGGCCATGTCCTCGATGCGGATGGCATTGGCCACCTCGCGCACGGCTCCTTCGCCGTGAGCCATCTCCGCGAGCGCATTCGTCATGGCTCCCTCGCAGACAGCTCCCGTGACGAGCGCGAATGACCCGTCTTCGAGCTCCATGACCTGCTCGGTTGCGATACCGTGCTCCGTAAGGACCTCTTCGGCGCGCGCTTGGGCATCGCCCGTGTCGCCGGGGACGATGCGCACGTAATACCGGGTCGAGAGGTCTCGGATATCGCGGATCGCAAGCTCGCGCTTGAAAGGTTCGGGCTCGGGAAGCGGGCTCGTACCGACCGAAAGGGGCTCTGCGAGCGCTAGGACGTCACCCACCACGGCGCTCGCGGTGGGGAAGGCGCCCGCGCCAGCGCCGTAGAACATGGTCTCGCCCACGGCGTCGCCCACGACGTACACGGCGTTCATCGCGCCCGAAACGCCGGCGAGTGGGTGCGATGCGGGGATCATGGCGGGGTGCACGCGCACATCGATGCCCGAGCCCGTACGGTGGCCGATGGCGAGCATCTTGATGGCGTAGCCGAGTTTGCGAGCGACCTCGATGTCCTGGGCGGAGATTGCGCGGATTCCCTGTGCATGCACGTCATCGGTGGTGATGCGAGTGGCGAACCCGATAGAGGAGAGGATGGCGATCTTGCTGGCGGCGTCAAGGCCGTCGACGTCGGCGGTGGGGTCGGCTTCGGCGTAGCCCAGGCGCTGGGCGTCGGCCAAGACCTCCTCGTAACCCAGGCCCTCCTCGGCCATGCGCGACAGGATGTAGTTGGTGGTGCCATTCACGATACCGGCGACGGTGATGACCTCGTTGCCGGAGAGGTCGTGCTCGAGCGTGTTCACGATGGGGATGCCGCCGCCGCAAGACGCCTCGCAGCGAAGTTGGACGCCGGCCGCGCGAGCGGCGGCGGCGAGCTTTTCCATATGGCGGCCGAGCAGGGCCTTGTTGGCCGTCACCACGTGTTTGCCGGCCGCGAAGGACTGTTCGAAAATCTCGGTCGCGGGATGCTCTCCGCCGATGACCTCGACCACGATATCGATGGACGGGTCGGACACGACGTCGTGCCAGTCCGAGGTGAACTGCTCGGGATCGATGCCGAGCTCGTGGGCGCGCTTCTCGCTGCGGTTGCACACGCGTGCGATACGCAAGTCGATGCCGAGGTTCTTACGATAACGCTCGGCGTGAGTCGTGATGAGACGATAGACGCCCCCGCCCACGGTGCCCAATCCGATGATGCCGACGTTGACGGTGCGGGTGCTCGGCTGCATGGAAGGCTCCTGTTCTCCCCGGGCGTGCCGCCTTGTGGGGCTGGGTGTGCTTGTGTTCCCAGCATTCTACTCGCTTTGAGGCGCGAACGGTCAAGCGCGAGGCGGGTGGCGTCTAGCACAAAAGCGGGTACGTGGGGCGTGGGTCATGCAAGTGGCGAGTGCTCGCGGGCAGAAGGCATGAATTGTTTCGCCGAGATTTCGAGTGGCCCCTACAGCGCTTTTCTTTGGTAAAGCGTGTAAGCTGAAGCAACCTTGCTGGCAAATCGCCGTGAGGGCAGCTACATCGCCCGTGCACCATGACGGGCCGCATTCGAAAGGAGAGCCGCATGTCGAGCCTCACCGGTAAGTCATTCAATCCTGTTATGAATCGCAGGAGCGTTATCGCAGGCGTAGCAGGTCTGGGGGCGTGTTCCATTATTAGCGGCTGCTCCGATGGCGGCTCGGCCGCAGACGGCGGCTCCGATTCCGCTGGGTTCAAGATCGGCTCCATGGGTCCGCTGACCGGCCCTGCCGCTTCTTATGGCACCTCTGTCACCGGCGGTGCAGAGCTGGGCTGCAAGGACTTCTCCACCGACGAGCTGCCGCTCGTCTTCAAGGCTGAGGACGACGTCGCCGATGGCGAGAAGGCCGTCAACGCCTTCAACAGCCTGGCGGACTGGGGCATGCAGGTTCTCGTGGGTCCCACCACGACCGGATGTTCGCTGGCGGTCGCCCAGGAGGCCGAGAACGCCCATCTGTTCATGCTCACGCCTTCCGCCACGGCCCCGGATGTCACGGACGGTAAGACCGTCGTGTTCCGTGCGTGCTACAGCGACCCTGCGATTGGCGTCCACTCCGCCGAATGGCTCGCGCAGAACTTCCCGAATGAGAAGATCGCGACCTTCCATAACGCCGGCGACACGTATTCCGCGGGCGTTCACGACGCCTTCCTCGAGAAGGCAGAGGAGCTCAAGCTCGATATCGTGGACAAGGAAACCTTCAAGGACGATTCCGCCACGAGTTTCACCAATCAGCTCACGAAGGCCAAAAACGCCGGCGCCACGCTGATTTACGCCCCGATTTACTACACCCCTGCCTCGGTCATGCTCACCAATGCCTCCGAAATGGGCTACGACGTGAAGGTCATGGGCTGCGACGGTATGGACGGCATCTTGGGCGTCGAGGGTTTTGACGCCGCGCTCGCCGAGGGGCTGTACCTCATGACGCCGTTTTCCGCGGACGATCCCGAGAACGCCGATTTCGTGGCTGCCTACAAGGAGGCTTACGGCGAGGTTCCCGATCAGTTCGCCGCCGACGCCTACGATTCGGTGCATGCCGTGGCGTTGGCGCTCGCAGAAATCGGTCTCGGCGCCGACGCCGATCCGGCGGAGGTCGCCGATGCGCTCCCCGAGGCTATGACCAAGATCACCGTCGAGGGCCTTACCGGCACGCTCACCTGGAACGACAAGGGCGAGGTCGAGAAGGAGACCACCGTGTACGTCATCAAGGACGGCAAGTACGTCCTGGCGTAAGGTGCTCCCGATAACGTCCGTAAACACACGTCGAACCCGACGCAGGGGCAGGGCTTGGACGCTTTGTCCCTGCTTTCGGTTGCGGGAACTCCGGTTCCCTTCACACGAAGAAAGGGGGATTCGCGCATGACGGTCTTTTTGCAATACCTCGCCAATGGCCTCACCATGGGCAGCGTGTACGCGATCATCGCACTCGGTTACACCATGGTCTACGGCATCGCAAAGATGCTGAACTTCGCCCACGGTGACGTCATCATGATCGGTGCGTATATCTCGTTTGTGGTGACCTCCTACATGGGTCTGCCCGCTATCGTCTCGGTGCTCGCCGCCGCCGCGGTGTGCACGGCGCTCGGAATTCTCATCGAAGGTCTGGCCTACAAGCCCCTGCGTCAGGCCGGCCCGCTTGCCGTCCTCATCACCGCCATCGGCGTCTCGTATTTCCTGCAGAACGCCGCCCAGCTCATCTGGGGCGCCACGCCCAAGAATTTCACGTCCATCGTGAGCTTCCAGGTGCCCGAGGCCCTGCGCGCCTACAATGTCTCCGCGGTCGGTATCGTGACCGTCGTGGCGTGCTTGGTGATCATGGCGGGCCTCATGTGGTTCACCGGCAAGACCAAGATGGGCAAGGCCATGCGCGCCTGCTCTGAGGATAAGGCCGCCGCGCAGCTCATGGGCATCAATGTCAACCGCACCATTTCCATGACCTTCGCCATCGGCTCCGCGCTCGCCGCCATCGCCGGTGTGCTGCTGTGCTCCTATTCGCCGGTCTTGCAGCCCACCACGGGCTCCATGCCCGGCATCAAGGCATTCACGGCCGCCGTGTTCGGCGGCATCGGTTCGATCCCCGGCGCCTTCGTCGGCGGTATCCTGCTCGGTATCATCGAGGCCATGGCGCAGGCGTACATCTCCACGAGCCTTGCGAATTCCATCGTGTTCGGCGTGCTCATCGTCGTGCTGCTGGTCAAACCCGCGGGTCTGTTCGGTAAGTACGTCCCGGAGAAGGTGTAGGCGATGACCATGATGAAGTGCTTGCAAAACAAGAGGACCCGCCGGGACCTCATCACGTACGCGCTCGTGATCGCCGCTTTCGTCGCCGTTTACCTCCTGCAGGCGAACCGCATGATCCCCCGCATGATCGTGGGCCAGCTCGTGCCGATCTGCTCCTATGTCGTCATGGCGCTCTCGCTCAATCTGGTGGTCGGCGTTGCCGGCGACCTGTCGCTCGGGCATGCGGGCTTTATGAGCGTCGGTGCGTACACCGGCATCGTCGCGGCCATGAGCCTGACGGAGGCCGTCCCCGATGATGGCCTGCGTCTGGTCATCGCCATGATCGTCGGTGCCGCGTCGGCTGCGCTGGCGGGGTTCGTCATCGGGATTCCCGTCTTGCGTCTGTCGGGCGACTACCTCGCCATCGTGACGCTTGCGTTCGGTGAGATCATCAAGGAGATCGTCACGTGCCTGATCGTGGGTGTGGACGAGCGCGGTTTGCACGTGCTGTTCAATCTCACGGGCAGCCTCTCGGTGAGCGATCTCAACCTCTCCGAGGGAGGCACCGCGATCATCAAGGGCGCCCAGGGTGCCTCGGGTGTGGAGACTATCTCCACGTTCATCGCCGGTTTCCTGCTCGTTATGGTCGCCCTCGTCGTTGTGCTCAACCTGGTACGCAGCCGTACCGGCCGCGCCATCATGGCCGTGCGCGATAACCGCATCGCCGCCGAGAGCGTGGGCATCTCGACTACCAAGTACCGCATGATCGCCTTTGTGGTGTCCGCCGCGCTCGCGGGAGCTGCCGGCGCCCTGTTCGGCAACGGCTTTTCACAGCTGTCTGCCACTAAGTTCGATTTCAACACCTCGATTCTGATCCTGGTGTTCGTGGTCCTGGGCGGCTTGGGAAACATGCGCGGGTCGATCGTGGCCGCCGTGGCACTCACCATCCTGCCCGAGGCCCTGCGCCAGTTCTCCGATTACCGCATGCTCGTCTACGCGGTCGTGCTCATCTTGGTCATGATCGTGTCGAATAACGATGCGATCAGGGGAGCCGTGGGGCGCCTCAAGGCGCGGCTCACATCGCGTGAGAAGGAGGTGGGCGCCGATGTCTAAATTCGAGTTTGAACGCGGCAAGATGGTGCCGGTGCCGAGCCATTCCATCGTGCCCGAGCGCGACGTCGACTCCGCCCCCGTCCTGGAGGCCCTGCATCTCGGTATCGACTTCGGCGGTCTGAAGGCGGTCGACGACTTTAACCTCACCATCGGCAAGACCGAGATCGCTGGCCTTATCGGACCCAACGGCGCAGGCAAGACCACGGTGTTCAACCTGCTCACCAAAGTGTATGCGCCCACGCGCGGGACGATTCTGCTCAACGGCAACGACACGAGCGGCAAGACGGTTCACCAGGTCAACCGCATGGGCATCGCCCGTACGTTTCAGAATATCCGCCTGTTCGACACCATGACGGTGGAGGAGAACGTAAAGGTTGGTTTGCACAACACCGAGGCGTACTCCACGCTCTCGGGCATCCTGCGCGCGCCTGCGTATTGGAGGCGCGAGCGCGAGGCGCACGAGCGTGCGCTGGAGCTGCTGTCGATCTTCGACATGCAGGACCTCGCCGACCATCAAGCCGGCAGCCTGCCCTACGGTGCTCAGCGCCGCTTGGAGATCGTCCGCGCACTTGCGACCAACCCGAGCCTGTTGTTGCTCGATGAGCCCGCCGCCGGCATGAACCCGTCCGAGACAGTCGAGCTCATGGAGAATATCGTCAAGATCCGCGACACCTTCAACATCGCGATCATGCTCATCGAGCACGACATGAACCTCGTCATGAATATCTGCGAGGGCATCTGCGTGCTCAATTTCGGCAAGGTGATCGCCAAGGGCACCGCCGAGGAGATCCAGAACAACGAGACCGTCATCGAGGCGTATCTCGGCAAGCGGAAGGAGGCGTAAGGGCTATGGCCGATTGCATTCTGAACGTCGAGGACATCAACGTATATTACGGCGCGATCCATGCCATCAAGGACGTTTCTTTCCGGGTGTTCGACGGTGAGATCGTGGCGCTCATCGGCGCGAACGGCGCCGGCAAGTCCACTACGCTGAAGACCGTCTCCGGCCTTTTGCGCTCCAACACCGGTTCCATTGAATTCATGGGCGAGGATATCATGCGCACCCCCGCCGACAAGCTCGTGTCTCGCGGCTTGGCGCACGTCCCGGAGGGGCGCCGTGTCTTCGCCCAGATGACCGTCGAGGAGAACCTCGAAATGGGTGCCTATACGCGTCCCAACGCCGAGATCGCCCCCGGCCTGGAGCGCGTTTACGCGCATTTCCCGCGCCTGAAGGAGCGTCGTAGGCAGGTGGCCGGTACGCTGTCCGGCGGCGAGCAGCAGATGCTCGCCATGGGTCGCGCCCTTATGAGCAGCCCCCATCTACTCATGCTCGACGAGCCCTCCATGGGCCTGGCACCCATTCTCATCGAGCAGATCTTCCAGATCGTGAAGGAGCTGCACGAGGCGGGTACCACGATTTTGCTCGTCGAGCAGAATGCCCAGATGGCGCTTTCGATCGCCACCCGCGCCTATGTGATGGAGACGGGTAAGGTCACGCTCTCCGGCACGGGCGAGGAGCTCTTGCACAACGACGACGTCCGTCGCGCTTATCTCGGTGGCTGACGTTTGCCTCGGATCCGTATCCGAGACGAGCGTCCTTGCCTCAGCGCGCCTCCCGCAATGCCATCCGGCGGGAGGCGCGCATTTTCATGCGTCGTCGCCGCGCGGGAGTGCGCGTATTTTGGGAATCAGCGCGAATCGGAGTACGTCCAATGTCGCAATTTGCGCCTGTTCCCGATCGCGACGCGGGGGCGTGCGCTATCCTGGGGGCAAACGTTTCTACTTTGGGGAGACCTTATGCTGTTCGAATATTGCGCCGAGAACTTCACCAATATCGAGGCGGCCCTGAGCGCCGGTGCCGATCGCATCGAGCTGTGCGACAACCTCGCTCAGGGCGGTACCACACCGTCCGCCGGCGTGATCGAGCAGGCTGTGCGCATCGTGCGTGAGCACGAGGGGGCCGAGCTCCGTGTGATCATCCGTCCCCGTCGCGGCAACTTCGATTATTCCAAGGCGGAGATGAGGGCGATGGAGACCGACATCCGCTACGCGGGTGCCAACGGCGTCGACGGCGTCGTCCTCGGTTGCCTCAAGCGCCGCTCCAAGGGCAAGGGCTTCGAACTCGACCTCGATGCCACCGGCCGCCTTGTCAAGGTCGCTCAGGGTGTGGGCGAGATGCGCGGCCGCGAACTCGGCATCACGTTCCACATGGCGTTCGATGCGCTCGATGAGGCCGAGCAGCTCACCGCAATCGATGCGCTGGCGGAGCTCGGGGTCGACCACATCCTCACGCATGGCGGTCCGGCCAACACGTCCATCGAGGACAACTACGAGCACCTCCGCGCCCTGATCGCCCATGCGGGCGATCGACTCACGATCCTGCCCGGCGGCGGTATCACCGCAAAGAACGCGGAGCAGGTCGCGTGTGCCCTGGGCGTCGATGAGCTGCACGGCACCAAGATCGTCGTCCTCTAGTCGCGTCCCTCGTCGCATCGGCCCTTTTGTCCCTGCGGTGCGTCCCTCCGCCCGACCGCGCGAGTCATGGCGCGTCCCACCAACGACGCCAGCAGCTGCTGGAACAAAGTCCCGCACATGACGGGGAACACGACCTCCCCCGGGAAATAGCGCGTGGCGATCACGGCGCCCGACGAGATGTTGCGCAGGCCGCAATCGAAGCTCATTGTCACGGCCGTGGGCGTGTTCACGCGCAGGACCCGGGCCACGAGCGCGCCCCAGGCAAAACCGCTCAGCGCGAACAACAGGATGAACAGCGCGACGCCCAGTCGCGTCCAGGTCATGTGCAAAACGTACTCGCTCATGGCCGTCGAGTTCGACGTGATGATGAGCACGAGGAATATTTTGGAGAGCGGGGCGGCGGCGGGCGAGAGCACGTCGCGTCCCCAGCCTCTCGTGAGGTCGTTCACGATCATGCCGACGAGCGCCGGCGCCGCGATCATGAGCGTCATGTCGAACATCATGGCCGGCGCATCGACATCGATGCTTGCTCCCATGAGCAGCTTAAGCGTGAGCGGGATGGTGATTGGCGACACTAGGGTGGAGACGAGGATCGCCGTCAGGGCGAGGGCGGTGTTGCCCGAGAACATACCCACCCACATGAAGCTGACGATTCCTATGGGAACGCTGTACTCGATCAAAATCCCGGTGACGATGTTGGTGTTGCCGGCGAAGATCACGCTCGACAGGAGGAACGCGAGGGCGGGCATGGCGACGAGGGACACGCCGAGGATGGCGAACAGCGGCGCCGGATGGCGGAGTACCTCGCCGAGTTGACCCAAGGTGTTGCCGAGGGATCCTTGAAACGTCATGAAGGCGAAGAGAGCCGGGACGAGCGGTTTGAGCCAGGCAAGCTCGTGTGGGAGCAGCACGCCCGTGGCGACGCATCCCACGACGATGACGGGCATGTTCGCCCCGATGAATCCTCCAAGCCGCTTCCATGCTTCCATGCCGACCTCCTCAGTTGATTTTTGGGCACCCAGCATACCCCGCGCGCATTGCCGTTTCGTTACGGGTTCCGCGCCGGCCGCTGCGGCGCGTTCGCCGAGCGGGGGAGATTCTTGTCGGAACGCACGTGTATACTTTGATTCGTTCAACGTGCATGCCCGCCGTAGCGGGCGACAAAGGATTTGATCGCATGGCTTCGCTTTCCACCACGCACCGCTGGTGCATTGCCCCTAACAACCCCGAACTCGAGGAGCGGCTCGCCTCCGCTCTCGGCGTCGCGCCTTTGGTCGCGCGCATCATGGTCGCGCATGGGATCGGCGGCGTCGAGGAGGGCAGGCTCTTCCTCACCCCCTCCCTCGAACGCGATTGGGCCGATCCGCTCATCATTCCCGGTATGGCAGAGGTGGCCGCCCGTGTGGAGCGCGCCGTGCGCGACGGCGAGGTCATTGCGGTGTTCGGCGATTTCGACGTGGACGGCATCACCTCGACTTGCCTGCTGGCCGAGGCCCTGCGCCAGCTCGGCGCATGTGTGCACCCCTTCATTCCCCACCGCTTCGAGGAAGGGTACGGCCTCACGGCCCAGGCGCTCGACCGCGTGGTCGAGGCGTGTGAGCCCTCCCTCGTCATCACGGTGGACAATGGAATCGCCGCACGTGATGAGGTGGTGGCGCTTGCCGGCCGCGGGATCGACATCGTGGTGACTGACCACCACGAACCGTCCGATCTTGTTCCCGTGGGCATTCCGGTGACCGACCCCAAGATGGTCGACGAGAGCCCCAGCCGCGAGCTCGCGGGCGCCGGAGTGGCCCTCAAACTCGTCCAGATCCTGGGCGAGCGACTGGGGCAGCCGCAGCTCTGGCGTTCCTATACGGAGGTCGCCGCCCTCGGCACGGTAAGCGACATGATGTGCCTCACGCCCGAGAATCGCGCCCTCGTGGCCGACGGTATCGCGCATATGCGCGCGACCGCCCGTCCCGGTTACATCGCCCTGGCGGCGGTCACCAGGACCGACCTGTCCACCATCACGGCCGATGCGCTGTCCTTCTCCCTCATCCCGCGCTTGAATGCAGCCGGTCGCATGGCGGACCCGACGCTCGCCCTCGACTTGCTGCTCGCCCGCGATGCCGTGGAGGCCGGCCGCCTCGCCGCTGCGCTCGAGGAGATAAATCAGCAGCGCCGTGCAATCGAGGCCGAGCTCACCGGCCAGGCCGAGGAGCTCGCCGAGCGCACGTACGACGGTGGCCGCGCCATCGTTGTGGGCGGGGAGGGCTGGCACGAAGGTGTGAAGGGCATCGTTGCGAGCCGTCTGGTCAACCGTTATCACGTGCCGTCGCTGCTGTTCTCCATCGAGGACGGCGTTGCCCGCGGATCGGGCCGCTCGGTGGGTAGCGTCAACCTGTTCGAGGCGGTGGAGAAGTGCTCCGACCTGCTCATTCGCTTCGGGGGCCATGCCGGCGCCGTTGGCGTCACCTGCGCGGTCGAGAACCTCGACGCCTTGCGCGACCGCTTGAACGCGGTGCTGGCCGATCTTCCGGCTGAGGATTTCGAGGACCGGGGCGAGATTGCCGCCACGGTGGGGCTCGACGAGCTCGACATCGAGACCATCCGCCAGATCGGGATGCTCGAGCCATTCGGCCAGGGAAATCGCGTTCCCCTGCTGGCCGCCCGCGGTGTGACGATGTGCGACCGCGCTGTCGTGGGCAAGACCGGCGACCATATGCGCTTCATCGCCACGGATGGAGCTGCGAGCGTGCCGGCGATCATGTTCCGGGCGCCCGAGGTCGAGCAGCTGGTGAATTGCGATACGGTGGTCGACCTTGTGTTCGAGGCGGTCGCCGAGTGCTGGCAAGGGCGCGTGAAGCCCAAGCTCATGGTCAAGGACATCCTGTGCCGCTCGTGTGAGGAGCCCGTCTCGGCGGGCGAGGCCCTTGTCCGAGTCGGAGAGCGGGCGGGGGAGGGGGACCACGCGTCGAAGCCCACGTGCGCCCGCCCCTGCGCGACTTCGGTCGACGCCGATCGCCGCGTCGCGTTGGCGCGTCTTCCCTACGAGCAACTCACGCGCAACCTCATTCACACGTTCATCGGTTCGGCCGAGCCTCATCGTGCGCAGATGGAGGCGCTCGACGCCCTCAAAGGTCGTCGCGGTGTGCTTGCCGTGATGGGCACGGGCCGTGGTAAGTCCCTCATCTTCCACGTCCATGCGGTTCGAGAGGCGATACTCAACGGCTCCGCGAGCATATTCGTCTATCCGCTTCGCGCACTTGTGACCGATCAGGCCTATCACCTGCAGGAGACGCTCGCCTCTCTTGGAGTCCGCGTGGGCATCCTCACGGGTGACACGCCCACGGCTGCGCGCGACCGTGCGTTCTCCCTATTGGGGGCCGGGAAGCTCGACATCGTCCTCACCACGCCCGAGTTCCTTTCCATCCATCGCGCGCGCTTCGCCGCGTCACGTCGCATCGGGTTCGTCGTTGTGGACGAGGCCCATCATGTGGCGGGCGCCAAGGGCGGCGACCGTACGGCCTACCTCGACATGCCCCAGATCCTGCACGACCTGCTCGATCCAACTGTGCTTGCGGTGACTGCGACCGCTTCGGCCGAGGTCGCGGCAGAGATCCGCCGTCTTTTGCCCGTCGACGCCCAGGTCGTGGACGCCGCCGTGCGCGAGAATCTGGAGCTCGACGATGGTCGCGATCTTTCCAGCCGCGAGAACAGGCTGGTGTCGATCGTTGCCACGGGGCAGAAGAGCGTGGTGTACGTGAACTCGCGCGATCAGGCCCAGGCGCTGTGCCGTACGTTGCGGCGGCGAGTGCCCGAGCTGGGCGCCCGCATCGCGTTTTACCATGCGGGGCTCACACGGCCCGAGCGCGCCTCCGTCGAGGCCGCTTTCCGCGACGGCGAGCTCGCATGCATCGTATCCACCTCCGCCTTTGGCGAGGGAGTGAACATCCCCGACATCCGTCATGTGGTCCTCTACCATATGCCCTTTGGCGATATCGAGTTCAATCAGATGAGCGGCCGCGCGGGGCGCGATGGGGCGCCCGCCAGCATCCACCTGCTCTATTCCGGCCGCGACGCGCGCATCAACGAGCGGCTTTTGGACGCCGCGGCCCCCGATCGTCGCGAGTTGGTGACGCTGTATCGCGCACTGCAGACCATGTGGCGCCGCCATCGCGGTGGTGCGCCCACGGGCCCGCTGCCCGCGAGCGATCTCGATATCGCACAGATGTGCTTGGCAGTCGATGCCCGCACGCCCGTCGACGAACGTGCGGTGCCCAGCGGCCTGGCCATTTTCGAGGAGCTCGGTTTCGCTCGTGTGACCGGAGATGACGATGCCCGGGCCATCGAGATGGTCGAGAACCCCGGTCATGTCGACCTGAATCGCTCGATTTTGTATCTCGAGGGCCTTCACGCCCGCCGAGAGTTCTCCGCCTTCCGCGATTGGGCGCTTTCCGCGTCCGCGCATGATATGCTGACACGCATCAACCGTCCCATAACACCGCAGGTACACGAGGGGGGTGCCGTCAATGGATAAGCAGACGGCCACGGGGACCCATCCGGACAAGGTCATGGAGTACAAAGCGGGTGCCGAGTCTCTGCGCCCGAGCGCCGAGATGGTGCACTACGCGCATGCAGACGACCTGCCCACCGAGTTCCAGGCGGACAACTACGATCGACTGGCCTCATTGGTGCGCAAGTACATGGGGGAGCAGGATTGCGCCCTCGTCGAGCAGGCGTACTGTTTCGCCGCCGAGAAGCATTGCGCGCAGAAGCGCCGTAGCGGCGAGGCCTACATCAACCATCCGGTAGAGGTGGCCATCATCTTGTCCGAGCTCAAGATGGACTGCGACGTAGTTTGCGCGGCACTGCTGCACGACACGGTCGAGGACACCACCACCTCGCTCGCGGACGTCACGGCGTTCTTCGGCGCGACTGTCGCCGATCTTGTGGACGGCGTGACCAAGCTCACCAACATCGATGTCGATACCATGGACGGCAAGCAGGCGCTCAACCTGCGCAAGATGTTCCTCGCGATGAGCCGCGACATCCGCGTGGTTATCGTCAAGCTCGCCGATCGACTGCACAACATGCGTACCCTGGCGGCGCTGCCCGCCGATCGCCGCTTGTTCAAGGCGCGCGAGACCATGGACGTTTACGCGCCGCTCGCCGACCGCTTGGGCATGAGCTCCATCAAGTGGGAGCTCGAGGACCTGTCTTTCTTCTACCTCGAGCCCGAGTCGTACCAGCGCATCGCCCGTATGGTGAGCGAGAGCCGCGAGGCCCGCGAGCGCTTCTTGGCCGAGACCATCAAGGCGCTCGACGATGAGCTGAAGCGCGCCGGTATCGAGGGCTATCAGATCACGGGCCGCTCCAAGCACTATTGGTCGATCTATCAGAAGATGAAGCGCAAAGGCAAGGAGTTCTCCGAGATCTACGACCTGGTCGCTTTGCGCGTGATCACCAAGAGCGTCGTCGATTGCTATTCCACGCTCGGCGCCGCGCACTCCCTGTGGACGCCCGTGCCCGGGCGCTTCAAGGATTACATCAACATGCCCAAGGCCAACAACTACCAGAGCCTGCACACCACGGTCATCGGTCCCACGGCCCGTCCGCTCGAGATTCAGATTCGCACGTACGAGATGCACGAGCAGGCCGAATATGGTATCGCCGCGCATTGGCTCTACAAGCGTTCGGGCGGTTCGAGCGCTCGCAAGGACGCTGGCGCCCAGAGCTTGGATGACCAGATCAACGCCTTCAAGCGCAGCCTCGATTGGGCCGCGAGCGACGAGATCGAGGATCCGAAGGAGTTTCTGCATTCTCTCAAGGTCGAGCTGTACGACCAGGAGATCTACGTCTTCACCCCCAAGGGCGAGGTGCTCAACCTCCGCGTGGGGTCCACTCCGCTCGATTTCGCCTATGCGGTCCATACCGAGGTTGGCAACCATTGCGTGGGCGCGATCATCAACGGCGCCGTGGCCCCGCTCACCCACGAGCTGTCGATGGGTGACCGTGTTGAAATCCTCACCAACAAGAATGCCAAGCCCTCGCGCGACTGGCTGAACATCGTCAAGACGCCGAGCGCCAAGTCCAAGATCCGTCGGTATTTCGCGGCGGCCACCAAGGACGAGGATGCCGCGGCTGGTCGAGAGATGCTCTCCCGCGATTTGCGTAAGCGCGGCTACGGCATCTCCACTCCCCGCTCCACCCGCGCGTTGAACGCGGTCGCCGCCGATATGAATTACAAGTCCCTCGAGGATCTGTTTGCAGCGGTGGGTGCCGGCAAGGTCCAGCCGCGAGCCGTGGGAAACAAGGTCCAGGCGATTCTCGACCCCAGGCCCCAGAGCGCTGCCGATGCCAAGGCGGAGGCCATCGCGAGCGTGGTGCATCAGCCGCCGCGCACGGGCGGTAGCGGCAAGGGCAAGCGTTCCAAGGGCAACAGCGGCGTGCTCGTCGAGGGGGCGGAGGGCGATAGCATGCTCGTGCGCCTCGCGCATTGCTGCAACCCCGTGACGGGCGATGACATCGTAGGGTTCATCACCCGCGGCCGCGGCGTCTCCGTCCATCGCGCCACCTGCCCCAACGTCAAGGGGCTCATGGAACATCCCGAGCGGATGATCGGTGTGAGCTGGGATAACGGCGCCGACGCCCTCTTCCAGGTCGAGATCGTTGTCGAGTGCATCGACCGCATGGGCCTGCTCAAGGACGTCACCATCGCGATCGGCGACGCCGGCGGCAACATTCTTTCCGCCGCCACATCCACCAATCGCGAGGGCATCGCGACCCTGCGCTTCCTCATCGAGATCTCCGACGCGAGTCGCCTCGACCCGCTCCTCGGCGCAATTGGCGCCGTCGAGAGCGTCTACGATGCTCGCCGCCTCATGCCGGGCGAGGGCAGCAAGACGATGAAGCGCCGCCGCTAACCGACTCAAATGGGGTCAGGTGCCTCAAAGAAGCGCCGCCGCCACGTCTCAAATGGGGCCAGGTACAAATTGAGTCACTTCGGCCTCAGCTGAAAGCCATGCGAAGCGATGAATTGCCTATGGTTTTTCGCCGTTTGAGCGGTTCAAATGGTGGAAAGCCATAGGCGATCTCCGAGTGACCATAGGTAATATCGGGGTTGCCATGGGTAAAATTGAGCCCCGTTGAGTATTAGACGTGAACGAGAGCGTGGTATGGACATGACGCTTGATATGAACAGGAAGGGGAGCCTCGCCATCCATTGCGTGACGAACGGTCCCATCCAAACCAATACGTATTTTGCCGTGAGCGACGATGAGGTCGTCGTCATCGACCCCGCCTGGGAGGGGGAGAGGCTCGCTGAGGTGCTGGCCGATCGCTGTCCCGGCAAGCGGGTCGCTGCCATTATCTGCACACACGGGCACGCCGACCATATCGGTGGCGTGGCCGGCATGCGTCGCGCACTCGGCAGCGACGTCCCGTTCCTCATCTCCGAAGCCGATTCGGAGATCATGGGGCGTGCTATCGAGGACATGCGCGAGATGTGGGGCTTCGACCACGAGCTGCCGCCCGCGCCCGATCGCCTGCTCAACGAGGGAGATGTCGTTGCCTTTGGCGATGTGGAGTTGCAGGTCGTGGCAACGCCGGGGCACACGCCGGGCGGCATTGTGCTTTTCTGCGCCGCCGTCACCGGCAATGTTGCCTTTGTGGGGGATACGCTGTTCCCCGGTGCGCACGGCCGCACCGACCTGGAGGGCGGTTCGGAGAAGCAGATTATCGATTCACTCGGCAAGATCGGAGCGCTCCTGCCCGCGGATACCCTGTGCCTGATCGGCCACAATGACACGACCACCATCGAGCGCGAGCTCGAGAGCAATCTCTTCATGCGTCGCGGTCTGCGTCATTACCGATAGCGCTCATCTCCGCGGTTTAGGTGGGTTTACACCTCGTTTGAACACGCCGCGCCTCCGTTCGCGTGGTAAAATGCAAACGTTTACCGTTCAGAGTATGGACAATGGGAGGTCCAATATGCTCGTCAATGCAGCTCAGATGCTGAAGGATGCCGAGGCCGGTCACTACGCCCTCGGCGCGTTTAACACCAACAACCTGGAGTGGACGCTCGCCATCCTCCAGGCCGCCGAGGAGGCCAAGTCCCCGCTGATTATCCAGTGCTCCGCCGGCGCCGCCAAGTGGATGGGCGGCTTCAAGGTCTGCGCCGACATGGTGAAGGCCGCCGTCGAGGCCACCGGCGTGACCGTCCCGGTCGCCCTGCACCTCGATCACGGCACCTACGAGAACTGCCTTGAGTGCATCGAGGCCGGCTTCACCTCCGTCATGTACGACGGCTCCCACGAGGAGACCTTCCAGATCAACCTCGACCGCACCGCTGAGATCGTGAAGATCGCCCACGAGAAGGGCATCTCCGTCGAGGCCGAGGTCGGCGGCATCGGTGGCGTCGAGGACGGCATCGTGGGTCAGGGCGAGATCGCCGACCCCGATCAGTGCAAGCAGATCGCCGCTCTCGGTGTCGACTTCCTCGCCTGCGGCATCGGCAACATCCACGGCGTGTACCCCGAGGATTGGGCCGGTCTGTCCTTCGACGCTCTTGCTGCCATCAAGGAGGCCGTGGGCGACCTGCCGCTGGTTCTCCACGGCGGCACTGGCATCCCGGTGGACCAGATTCAGAAGGCCATCTCCCTCGGCGTTTCCAAGATCAACGTGAACACCGACCTGCAGCTCGTCTTCGCTGCTGCTACCCGTGAGTACATCGAGGCCGGCAAGGACCTTGAGGGCAAGGGCTTCGACCCCCGCAAGGTGCTCAAGCCCGGTCGCGAGGCCATCGTGGCTCGCACCAAGGAGCTCATGGAGGAGTTCGGCTCCGTCAACAAGGCGTAACTGATTCATTTCAGCTTTGATGCGCGCGCTGGGCTGTGGTACCATAGCCCAGCGCATTTATTTATGCCCGAGTGGCGGAATGGCAGACGCAGGGGACTCAAAATCCTCCGCCCGCGAGGGCGTGTGAGTTCGACTCTCACCTCGGGCACCATATGCACGTTCGCATCCCTTTGATGCAAGATCGAGGGAGGCGGTATTCTCGTGATGAAACCATGGAGCAAATGACTTCCGTGCTATCATTCACAAGTCGCTGGTTTTCCAGCAGGAAAGAGGGACCTGCGGGTCCCCACCTTTCGGCGCCATATCGGTAGCTGTCTGGTCGTACAAATCAAGATGTATGTCCGCACCTCGGTGCGTACATCTCCCAAGATCTGTAGACCCGGATACCGTTGAGGTGGCCGGGTTTTTTGTTCGAGTTGCAAGAAGGAGGTATTGAGATAGCTAAGTCTGATGACACCCGCATCAACGATGAGATCCGCGCCCCGCGTGTCCGTCTCATCGGCGTCGATGGATCGCAGCTGGGTCTGTTCGACACTCGTGATGCGCAGCGCATCGCCGACGACCAGAACCTTGACTTGGTGGAGATCGCGCCCAACGCCGAGCCTCCCGTGTGCAAGGTCATGGACTACGGCAAGTTCAAGTACCAGCAGGCCATGAAGGCCAAGCAGGCTCGTAAGAACCAGTCCAAGGTCGAGGTCAAGGAAATGAAGTTCCGACCGAAGATCGATGTGGGCGATTACGAGACCAAGAAGGGTCACGTCCTGCGCTTCCTCAAGAAGGGCGCGCGCGTCAAGATCACCATCATGTTCCGCGGCCGCGAGATGGCCCACCCGGAGCAGGGTCTGAACGTGCTCGAGCGCCTCGCAGAGGACCTCAAACCGTTCGCTACGGTCGAGTCCCAGCCCAAGCTGGAAGGCCGTAACATGCTCATGCTGCTCGCCCCGATCAAGGGCGCCTTCGACAACGAGGGCGACGCCGAGCCGAGCGATAAGTAGTTAACCACCAGGTATTAGAAGGAGTTTTCCATGCCTAAGATGAAGACCCACAGCGGCAGCAAGAAGCGTTTCCGCCGCAGCGGCACTGGCAAGATCATGCGTGCCAAGGCTTACAAGAGCCACATCCTGACCAAGAAGTCCACCAAGCGCAAGCGTGGCTTCCGCCAGGAGGCCGAGCTGGCCGCCGCCGACGCCAAGGTCATCAACGCCCGCCTCGCCGGCCGTTAATCCGTATTTACCGCTGTAATCTCATTTAGGAGTTGATTAGATATGGCTCGTGTGAAGCGCGCTGTGAACGCCAAGAAGAAGCGTCGTACCGTCCTTAACCGTGCAAAGGGTTATTACGGTCAGGCATCTCGTTCCTATAAGTACGCCAAGGAGCAGGTGCAGCACTCCCTCCAGTACCAGTACCGCGATCGCCGCAACAAGAAGCGTGAGATTCGCTCCCTGTGGATCACTCGTATCAACGCTGCTGCTCGCATGAACGACATTTCCTACTCCCAGTTCATGCACGGCCTGAAGCTCGCCGGCATCGAGCTCGACCGCAAGGTCCTCGCTCAGATGGCTTATGAGGACATCGAGTCCTTCAACGAGCTCGCCGCCATCGCCAAGAAGGCCCTCGAGGCCTAATGCGCCTTCAAACGGGATGCCCCTGCAGGGGGCGTCCCGTTTTCCTATATGCGCTCGCGATCCCCGGGCCGGTTCGGAGCTCTCCGGAAAGGCCAAGTTCGAACTCCTTCTTACTTTGGATTAGGCGAAGTTGCCGAGCGTCCAGGCGGATCGGCGTGGGGAGGTGGGGGCGCGGCGTTGCCCGGCCGGAACAGGGTGTGTGTTCCATACAGATGACCGCCGCACATATGTACGAGAACCGAATGGTCGTCATCTATATGAGGTGAGAGATCGCCTGAAGCGCCTTCCCTTGCATAAAGGGTCGAATATGCCATTTATGTAGGAAATGTGAAGTGCTGATTCTCACTGCGCAGCGTCTTGGACTCTGGCAATATATCTCTTCGCCGCGCGGGTGGCCGAGAGCGAACGAGCTCGGAAGACCCGCGGCGGGTACCTTGAGAACCGGATACCGCGAAGAGACGGAACAAGTGGAGACACCATTTAGAAGGTGTCAGCAGTGATGTACTTTTCAAGAACAGTTGTGTAAGGTCTGACTTAGTCAGGCCCCGTTCAACTTTTCCTTAACCAGTTTACAGAACGCTAATACATCGAATGGAATCCGATCCAGCGAGAAGCTGGTCGGGACGGGCACTCCGCGCCAACCATGATCGCGACCGGGCCTCCTGGCCCGGCCATCATATTGGACGGAGAGTTCGATCCTGGCTCAGGATGAACGCTGGCGGCGCGCCTAACAC